>WNFR01004001.1_pt1 | contig 15215 bp, 9 predicted proteins | sample 5400221 | NCBI WGS metagenome assembly WNFR01 (sample SAMN13153357, study PRJNA577476) | soil metagenome | isolation source: 40 cm soil under Madrone tree | place: USA:California | collected 2016-06-14 | reverse complement strand
CCGATGAAGTTGAGTCGCAGACCACGACGCGCGCAGAACTCGAGCGCGGCAATCTCCTTCTCCTCGGAGACGAACGTCACGCCGTTCGTCAGATCGCCATACGGGCCGGTGTACGGGCGGTGCATGCGCAGGAAACCGGGCCAGCACGGGCCGCCGCGCGACAGCGTGACGCCGTCGTGCCGCAAGAGGTCGTCGCCACGATCGCGCGTGGCGAGCGCGCGCTCGAGGTGTTCCGTGAACTCGGCCATCGAGAGCGGGTGCGTCCACGGTAACCCGTATGATTCCGCCTCGAGCGCGGTCAGGACGCGCACCGTCAAGGCCCCATCCGCCCGCAGTGCTTGGTACGCGCCGACCTCGAGCTTGCCCATCGCGTGCCCTTCGTACACCGTCGTGACGCCGAGGCGGTTGTACTCGCCCATGGCGCGGATCGTGCCCGGCAGCACGGCGGCGGGATCGAGGATCGGCACTTCACGGAGGAGGCCGTTCATGAACTCGTCGTTGGTGTAGTAGTTGTTGACGGAGCCGCGCAGAATGCCGGTCGGCTCGCCGTACGCGTCCTTGTCGATCCAGACGTTCGCGACGCGGTCGGGTGTGTCGCGGCTGATGCCGAGACGCCCCAGGGCCGGCGAGTTGAGGGCGCACACGTTGGGGATGACGGGCGCCCACGCCTGGATCATCACCGGGTGGCGATCCGTCGCGCGGTCGAGGACCGTGCGGTCGGGGAGGGCACCTTGGGCGAGATCGCGATACGAGCGGCGCAGAAAATAGTGCGGCTCGCCGACCGGCGTCGTCATGATCCACTCACCGGCCGGCATCGTCGCGGCGCGCGCGGCGATTCGCGCGACGATGTCGGCGTGCGACGCAGCGTCCGCGACGTCGACGAGCGGATACGTGAACGCCCCGAAGTGCAGCAGGTGCGGGTGGGTGTCGATCAGGCCCGGGAGCACGGTCGCGCCGCGCAGATCGACGATCTCCGCGCCGGCGCCGGCGACGCTCCGCATCGACCCCGCGTCGCCCGACCCGACGACCGTGCCGTCGCGGACGACGAGCGCCGCCACCGGCTCGCCATCGCACGAGGTCCGGACGCGCCCGTTCAGGAAGAGCGTCGCCGGAGGCATCTCAATCGTAGCAGCCGAGGAGACGCGAGATGACGAGCCGCTGCACCTCGGAGGTACCCTCGCCGATTTCGAGCAGGCGCTGATCGCGGTAGAAGCGCGCCACCGGGTACTCTTCCATCAAGCCGTAGCCGCCGAAGATCTGCACCGCGGCGTGCGTCACCCGTCGCATGACCTCGGACGCCCAGAGCTTCGCCATCGCCGCCTCTTTGCGGAAGGCGCGACCCTGATCGCGCAGCCAGCATGCCTTGTAGAGCAGGTTGCGCGTCGCCTCGATCTCGGTCGCCATGTCGGCGAGCTTGAAGGCGTTCGCTTGAAAATGGCTGATCGGCTTGCCGAACTGCTGGCGCTCTTTGGCGTACGCGAGCGCCGCTTCGTACGCGCCTTGCGCGCCGCCGAGGCCCATCGCCGCGATCGAAAGGCGGCCGCTGTCGAGGGTCTCCAGCATTTGCTTGAAGCCGGCGCCGCGCTCGCCGAGGAGGTTCTCGCGCGGCACGGTGACGTTGTCGAAGTAGAGCTCGGCCGTGTTCGACGCCCGCCAGACCATCTTCCCGTGCATGCTGCGCGTCGTGAAGCCGGGGGACTCCTGCTCGACGATGATGCAACTGTATTCCTTGCCGCCGTCGGGGAGCGTGCCGGTCACGCACTGGACCGTCGAGCCGGCCGTGATCGAGGTCGCGGCATTGGTGATGAAGATCTTGCTGCCGTTGATGACCCAACTGTCGCCCTCGAGGCGCGCCGTCGTCTTGGTGCCGCCGGCGTCGGAGCCGGCCGACGGCTCCGTGAGACCGAACCCCCAGAGGTGCGTCCCGCGGCACAAATCGGGTAGGTAGCGACGTTTCTGCTCCTCGCTGCCGAAGTAATAGATCGGTCCGATCCCAAGCGAGTTTTCGGCCGCGACCGTCGCCGCGTGCGAGCCGTCGACGCGCGCAATCTCCTCGACGGCGATGATGTACGAGAGATAGTCGAGGCCGTGCCCCCCGTACTCCGGCGCTACCGTCATACCGAAGAGGCCGAGCTCGCCCATTGCGCGTGTGAGCTCGCACGAAAACTCCTCGTTGCGGTCGAGCTCCGCGGCCTGCGGCGCGATCTCATGCTCCGCGAACTCCCGAACGGTCCGGCGGAGCAGCTCCTGCTCCGAGGTGAGATCGAAATTCACCGCCGCACCATAGGTCAGCCTCGCGCGGCCGCGCAAGCGACTGGGCCGATTTGCTTCGCGATACTTCGTTGCTCGGTCGCTCCGCTGCTCGGCGTAGCTCCGCTACGCCTGCGCTGCTCACTTCCCTCGCGCCTCGTCTCGCTCGCAACTCGGCCCAGTCACCACGAGGCAACTCGTCTGGCTCGCAACTCGACCCAGTCGAGCCCACACCAAATCGACGAAGTCCCAGCGCCGCTGCGCGGCTTGACAATCCGTGTTGTTTCGCCGACGGTTCGAGTGCGGCGCCCCCTCCGCGACGCAGTATGGCCGATCGGTTGGAACCCCATCTGCTCGATGCATACGCAGCGGAGACGCGTCACGTCCTGGCGCGGCGTACGCTGCTCGCGACCGGCTTCGCGACGGTCCTCGCCGCGACCGCGGGGACGCTGGAGTTCGCGTACTTTCCGCAGCGCGCGCCCGCGCTCGTGTGGAGCTTCGTGCTCGAGGTGTCGCTCTGTGCGGCCGCGCTCGGGGCGGCGTACACGCGCCGGCTGCGGCCGCTCATCCGCCCGATCCTGATCGCCGCCACGCTCGGTGTGGCTGTGCTCGTCACCCTCTACGTGGTGGCGGTCGGTGCGAGCGGTGACGCGCTCGCATTCGCGCTGATCATCTTCATGACGGGCATGGCGCTCATGCTGCCGTGGGGCCTCGCAGGACAGGTGCCGCTCGCGACCGGTGTCGTGTTGGCGTTCGGCGGCGGGCTCGCGGCGGGCGTGCGTGGCGAGCTGCCGGCCCCGTACGCCGTCATCAGCGTCGCCGGCGGCGCGCTGACGTCGGTTCTGGGCGCGTACTACCTCGACCAGCACCGGCGGGCGATCTTTCAGCAGCGCATGCTCCTCGCCCGCACGCGCGATCAACAGATGGCGATGCTCTACGACGTCACGCGCACCGTCACCGCGACGCTCGAGCTGCAGCAAGTGCTGTGGCTCGTCTGTCGCAGCGTCCTGCACGCGCTCAATCTCGACCGCTTGTGGCTCTTCTGGCGCGAATCGCCCGACGGCGACGTGCGCGCGCTCGCCGCCGAGCGCAGCGGCGAGCGCATCGCGGTCGGGGAGATCACCGGCGCCCCGAACGCGTGGCACGCGCTGCTACATACGGCGCACGAATCCGGCCCGGACGTGATCGAGGCCGGCCCAACGGAACGGTCGGTCCTGGGCGCGAGCGAGCGCGCGCCGAATTTGCTGCTGCGGCTGCCGCTGCTCTTGCAATCGGAGCTCGTCGGGGTCGTGCTCGCCGATTGCAGCGAGCGTCCGATGCCGCTCGAAGCGAGCTTCCTCGACTTTGCCGCGACGCTCGGCAACGGCGCGGCGATGGCGATCGCCAACGCGCGGCTGCACGCGCTCGTGCTGCACCATCGCGCCGAGCTGCAGCAAATGTCGAACAAGCGGCTCGACGTCGTCGAGGAAGGGATTCGCCGACTCTCGCGCGAGCTGCACGACGGAACGTGCCAGGCGCTCATGGCGATCAAGCTCGACTTGGCGCTGCTCGAGCGCCAGCTCGGCGTACCCGCGCTGCAAGAGGCGGTGCGCGACGTGCGCGCCCAAGTGGTGGATGTCGTGCAGTCAGTGCGGCAGATGTCGCATCTGCTGCGGCCGGCGGTGCTCGACGATTTCGGCGCCGTCGCCGCGATGGAGTCCATCGCCGAGAAATATCGCGATTCGTCGGTCCTCGACGTGCGCATCGAGAGTCCCGACCCGACCGTGCGCTTCACGCCGCAGATCGAGTTGCTGCTGTTCCGCATCTTTCAAGAGACGTTGATCAACGTGGTAAAGCATGCCGCGGCGACGCGGGTCCACGTCCGGCTCGCCCTCGAGGACGGCGCGGTCGTGCTCGAGATCGACGACGACGGCCGCGGCTTCGACGCGCACGCGTATTTCCGCACGCCGCCGAGCTCCGCCGGGCTCGGCCTGATCGGCATGCGCGAGCGCGTCGCGCATTTCGGCGGCGTGTTCCGCGTCACGTCGCGGCGCGGGAGCGGCACCCGCATCTTCGTGAGCGTGCCGACGCCGGCGGCCGAAACGCCCGTAGCCGCGGCGCTCTGAGCGCGCGCGGCCGACCCCCGCCCCGTCATCGGTCGACGGATCGCGGGCAAAAAAAAAGGAAGCGCGGCATCGCGCTTCCTTTGGAGTCGGAGGGGAGCGAGATCAGTGCTTGTGCTCGATCTTCTTGCCGTACGTGACGTCGCCCTTGTCGACGCGCAGAGAGAAGCCGCAATCGGGATTGGTGCACACCCACGCTTTGAACATCACCGACGCACCTTCTTGGCCGTAATCCGACAAAGGTATCAACAGCCCGTTATTGCACTTCTGGCACTTTGGCAGCTCCATCTCCACGCCTCCTTTTCGACTCCAAGCGCCCCATGAAGGCAGCTTATCGTAGCGACTGACGGAAAGGCAAGGCGCGACGCTGCGGTCGACCGGTGCACGAACGGATGCACATTCAGTATGCCCGGGGACAGTGTCGCGGCGCTCGACGATACGATACCGCGACGGCGATGCCGTCGCGGTCTAGGTCTCGTGATGGATCGTCGCCAGCGGCGACGCGCGTCTCAGGGACAGTTCTGGACCGTGCAGGCGAGCGTATTCAACGTGCAGTCGGAATTGCACGACAGGACGCCGCTTATGCAGCCCAAGCTCGAGCACGTCTGCCCTCTCAAGTCGCCGAGGTCGCATTGCTCGTTACCCTCGGCGACTCCGTTACCGCAGACAGGAGTAGCCGTGGCTGCGGGAATTGGTGTCGCCGTCTGCGTCGGCTCGGGTCGCGCGGTGCCGCCCGCGCGGGAGCCGTCACATCGGAAGAAGAAGTCCGGATTGCTCGGGTCGGCGGTCGACTGCGGATAACAGCGCTGCTGGGCGGAGTCGGACTTCCGCCGGCAGATGAGCGGAAGATCGACGCAGCCGTTCGGGTTGCCGGACGCGGTCGGGCATGGTCTCGCGTCTTCGACGTCGTTCCCGCGCGGGAAGAGCGACGCGCTCTGCTGACACGCCCCGTCGGACGCGCCGCATTGCTCGCAGAGGGCACCCGTCGAGGAGCTGTCGCCGCCGCCGCCGCAGCTCGCGACGATCGTCGCCGTCACGGCGGACATCGCGAGCAGCAGAAGCCCGAGCGCGCCGTAGCGTTCGATCAGCAGCCGCGTTCTACCCATGGTTCCTCCCGGCGCGCGGGGCGCGCTCGCCGCTCAGGTATCAACTCGCGGACGCGGGATCAATTATGGTTGCGCTTGCGCGCGCTGCCGCATTCGCCGACAACGAATGCATGGCACCCAATGCCGCCGCCCGATCGCGCGGCTCAGCCCCCGCTTCCGCGCCGTCGCCGCCGGGCACATACACCTGCCCGATGTGTCCAGACGTCCGCGCGGCCGGCCCGGGCGTGTGTCCATCGTGCGGGATGACGCTCGAGAGCCCTGTCGAGCCGGCACGCACGCAGCGCGAGTTCGTCTGCCCGATGCACCCGCAGATCGTCCGCGCTGAGCCGGGCACGTGCCCGATCTGCGGCATGGCGCTCGAGCTGCGCGTGGTCGAGTCGACGGAGAGCGACGACGCGGAGCTCGCAGCGATGCGCCGGCGCCTGCAGGTCACGACCATCCTCACGGTACCGCTCGTCGCCATCGCGATGGGCGACATGCTGCCGGGTTCGCCGATCAGCCACGCGCTCGGAACCGCTTTCTCTTGGATGCAGCTCGTGCTCGCGACGCCGGTCGTCCTCTGGGGCGGCGCGCCGTTTTTCGTGCGCGGGTGGCAATCGATCCGCAACCGGCGCGCCAACATGTTCACCTTGATCGCGCTCGGAACCGGCGCGGCATACGTCCACAGCGTCCTCGCGACCCTCGTGCCGGACGCGTTTCCGGCCGCGTTCCGCGAGCACGGGGGCATGGTGCCGACGTACTTCGAGGCCGCCGCGGTCATCATCGTCCTCGTGCTCCTCGGTCAGGTGCTGGAGCTGCGCGCCCGCGCGCGCACGTCCGACGCCGTCCGCGCGCTGCTGCGCCTGACGCCGCCGACGGCGCGCCTCGTGACCGACGCCGGCGATCGCGACGTCGCCGTCGCCGAGGTGCAGATCGGCGATCGCGTCCGCGTCCGGCCAGGCGAGCGCATCCCGGTCGACGGCATCGTGGAGGAGGGCGGCGGCACCGTCGACGAGTCGATGCTGACGGGCGAGGCGATGCCGGTCGCGAAGCGCGTCGGCGACCGCGTGACTGGCGGCACGGTGAACGGCACCGGCAGCTTCATCGTCCGTGCCGCGCGCGTCGGTGACGCCACGGTGCTGGCGCAGATCGTCCGCATGGTCGCGGAGGCGCAGCGCAGCCGCGCGCCCATCCAGCGCCTCGCCGATCGGGTCGCCGCGGTCTTCGTGCCGACCGTGATCGCAGCGGCCGCGGCGACGTTCGTCGCCTGGGCGCTCGTCGGTCCGCCGCCGCCGCTGGCGCACGCGCTCGTGAACGCGGTCGCCGTGCTCATCATCGCCTGCCCGTGCGCCCTCGGCCTCGCCACGCCGATGTCGATCATGGTCGCGACCGGACGCGGCGCACAAGCCGGCGTGCTGGTGAAGAACGCCGCCGCCCTCGAGACGCTGAGCGCGGTCGACACGCTCGTCGTCGACAAGACCGGCACGCTGACGGAAGGGAAGCCGACGCTCACCGCCGTGCACGCCGTCGACGGCGACGACGCGACGCTGCTCCGCCTCGCGGCGAGCCTCGAGCAGCGCAGCGAGCACCCGATCGCGGCCGCCGTCGTCGCTGCCACGACCGCGCGCCAGGTCGCGCCTGATAGGGTCGAGGACTTCGCGAGTCGCCCCGGCATGGGGGTCGTCGGCACGGTCGCGGGGCGGCGGACGGCGATCGGCAATCGCGCCCTCATGGAGGCGGAAGGCATCGACGTCGGAGGGCTCGCCGCTGCGGCGCGCCGCGCCGCTGCGGAAGGAGCGACCGTCCTCTTCGTCGGCGCGGACGGGCGTGCGCTCGGATTCCTCGCCGTCGCCGATCCGATCAAGCCGTCGACACAAGAAGCGCTGCGACGCCTCCGCGAGGACGGTGTCACGACGGTCATGCTCACCGGCGACACGCGCGCCGCGGCCGAGGCGGTGGCGCGGCGTCTCGGTATCGGCGAGGTCGTCGCGGAGGTGTTGCCGGCCGAGAAGCGCGCCGCGATTCAGCGTCTCCAAGCGGCGGGGCATACCGTCGCGATGGCCGGCGACGGCATCAACGACGCGCCGGCGCTCGCGCAAGCCGAGGTCGGCATCGCGATGGCGACCGGAGCCGACGTCGCGATCGAGAGCGCCGGCATCACCCTGCTGCACGGCGATCTCCGCGGCGTCGCCCGCGCCCGCGCACTCTCGCGAGCGACGCTGCGCAACATCCGCCAGAATCTCTTCTTCGCGTTCGCGTACAACGCCCTCGGCGTCCCACTCGCCGCCGGCGTCCTCTACCCGTTCTTCGGCATCGTGCTGAGCCCGATCGTGGCCGCCGCGGCCATGAGCTTCAGCTCGGTCTCCGTGATCGCCAACGCGCTTCGTCTCCGCCGCGTCGAGCTCTGAGCGAAGGTGCGCCACAACACATTCGTGACCGGCCGCCGCTCAAACGGCGTCAGATGCAAGGCGCGAGGAAGCCGGGCCGCGCAGGCGTAGCAGCGCTACGCCGAGCACGCCCGGCGACCGAGCAACGCAGCAGATGATGCCGTTTCAGCGGCGGACCGCGCCGGAGCAGCTGGAGCCGGCACCCGCCGTACATCCGAAGCAGTGCCCGGCCGTCGCGATCGGCTGGCCCGCGAGCGCGTCGCACGACTCCAGCTCCCAAATCGTTCGCGGCGCGCCGCCGCCGGCGAGCGGCAGCGTCAACATCTGATTGAAGTCGCAATCGTAGAGCGCGCCGTCCCACCCGACGCTCACGAGCGAGCGGCACATCAACCCATGGACCGTTGCGGCATTGAAGTGGTTCACGAGGAGGCCGAGGTAGTCTGCCAGCTGCCCTTCCCGGCGCAGCATGTCGGCGAAGCGCTGGATCGGCATGTTCGTGATCGTCAGCAGCCGGCCGAACTCGATGTCGAAGAGCGCGGCGAGCTCGGCCTTGTAGCGGGCCTCGAGCGCGTCCTGCGGCGGCGGCAGGAAGGCGCCGACGGGATTGTACACGAGGTCGAGCCGGAGCCGGCCGCCGTCGCGACCGTAACCGAGACGATTCAGCGCGCGCAGCGCCTCGATGCTCTGCGCGAAGACGCCGTGGCCGCGCTGGCGATCGACGTTCTCGGCCGTGTAGCAGGGCAGGGAGCAGATCAGCTCGACGTCGTGCGCGCGGTAGAACTCCGCGAGGTCCTCCATCCCAGGGACGAAGAGCACCGTCAGGTTGCAGCGCACCTGCACATGCCGGCCGAGCGCGCGCGCGCCGCGGACCAGATCGCGGAAGCTGCCGTTCAGCTCGGGCGCGCCGCCGGTCAAATCCATCGCGACGACGGACGGGCTCGCCGCGAGCAGCGCCAGCACCCGCGCCGCGGTCGGCGGCGTCATCATCTCGGTACGCTTCGGTCCGGCGTCGACGTGGCAATGATGGCACGCCTGGTTGCACCGCTTGCCGACGTTGACCTGCAAGGTGGTGACGGGGCCGCGGCTGAGCGGAGCGAGCCCATGCTCCGCGAGGGTGTCGTCGAAGCTCGGCGTCGGCATCACGCAGGGGATCATCACGCCACGACTACCACAGCGGCAGGCGTCAGTTCACCACCGTCGCGTGCGCAGCGTCGATGGTCTCGACGGCGGCACGAGAAGGGGGAAGGATGCGCTGGTGCGACGGACGGGACGCCTGCAAGGGCAAGAACGACTGCAAGGGAAAGGGGTTCGTCGACGACAGCAGCGCCGACGCGTGCCTGAAGAAGGGCGGCAAGGTCGTCGAACCCAAAAGATGTAGGGTGCGGTCAGGAGAGGGACCCGGCACACGCGCCGGGCGCTCACACGGCACGCAGAAGGATGGAGGCAGGGATGGCGTGTGCGGTTCCTTATCTCGGTCACGGCGTCGGCTTACGCACCAAGCACTTCTCGCGCGTGCTGGACGGCACGGCGCACGTCGACTGGTTCGAGGCCATCTCGGAGAACTTCATGATCGGGGGCGGGCGTCCATTGGCGGTCCTGGAACGGGCGCGACAGGCATGCCCGCTCGTCCTCCATGGCGTCTCGCTCTCGCTCGGCTCGACCGATCCCTTGAATGAGGCGTACCTCGAGGAGCTCGCGCGCTTGGCGCGCCGGTTCGCGCCGGCGTGGATATCCGATCACCTCTGCTGGGGCAGCGTCGGCGGACACTACGCCCACGACCTCCTGCCGCTGCCGCTCACCGAGGAGGCCCTCGCGCACGTCGCGTCGCGCGTCGAGGCCGTCCAAGACCGACTCGGCCGGCAGATCCTCGTCGAGAACGTCTCGAGCTATCTCACGTACGCGCATTCGACGATTCCGGAGTGGGAGTTCCTCGCGGCGCTCGCCGCGCGCGCAGATTGCGGCATCCTCCTCGACGTCAACAACGTCTACGTGAGCGCGTGCAATCACGGGTTCGACGCGGCGACCTACATCACCGCCATTCCGCCGGCACGGGTCGGGCAGCTCCACCTCGCCGGGCACACCGACAAGGGCACCCATCTCCTCGACACTCACGTCGGACCCGTCCCGGATCCAGTCTGGGACCTGTACCGACTCGCGCTTCGCCACTGCGGCTCGGTGTCGACGCTCGTCGAATGGGACGAGGAGGTGCCGGAGCTCACCGTGGTCGTCGCGGAAGCGGAGCGCGCGCGCACGATCGCGACCGAAGTGCTGGGGACCAATGCCGAGTCTGCGTGAGCTGCAGGTGGCGTTCTTCGCCGCCCTCGAAAGCGGCACCGCCGGCGCGACACGCGTCGGCGACGATCTCCGTGCGGTCGTCGCGAGCGGGACCGGGCGCGACGTCGCCGGCCGAACCGAGCACCGCCGCGGCGCACTCGACGCGGACGGCAAGATCGGCGTCTACGTGCAGATGTACTGGATGCGGATCGTGGATGTTCTACGCGAGGATTTTCCGCGGACCGCGACGCTCGTCGGCGACGACCGGTTCTGCACACTCGCGCGCGACTACCTCGCCGCAACCCCGTCACGGCACCCCTCGTTGCGCCACGTCGGCGCTGGGTTCGCGGACTTCGTCGCCGCGCGTCTGCCGGCAGCGGCGCCCGCGTTCCTGGCGGACCTCGCGCGGCTCGAGCGGGCGCGCGTCGACGTCTTCGATGCCCCGGACGCCGACGTGCTGACGATCGCGGACGTGCGGCGGGTCGCGATCGAGAACTGGGGCGATCTGCGATTGCGGCCGATTCCCGCGCTGCGCGTCCTCGAGCTGGCATGGCCGGTCCACACCGTCTGGCCCGACGACGCCACCGTCACGACGCTCGCGCCCGCGGCGACGACGTTGCGGGTATGGCGCGACGAGTACCGCGTGTTCCAGGCGCCGATGGACGCGAGCGAGTGCGGCGCGCTCGCGCTGCTCCTCCGCGAGGCGACGAATGACGGCCAGGACGGCACCGGCGGGGCGTTGACTGACGGCACGGTGCAGGACGGCGCGGAAGGAAACGTAGCGACGCCGCCGGCCACCAGCCCTGACGCGACCCTCGCGACCGGCGCCAGGTTCGCCGAGATCTGTGCCGTCGTTGCCGCGGCTGTGCCGCCGGAGGAAGCCGCCACGCAGGCGGCGGCGCTCCTCCTGCGCTGGATCGAGGACCGCCTCCTCGCGGCGCCCGCGTCGTGATCGAGCGCGGGGCGGACGCATCGACCGGGAGCGCGCCGACGTCGCCGCGCCGGCTGCGCGGGCGGATGTCGCTGCTCGTCGCCGCGGTGCTCGTCGTCGCCGCCCTCGCGACCGTCGTCGGTCGCAGGCTCGCGCGGACTACGCAGCCGTCTCCGGCGCCTCCGAGCGGCGTCTCGTCCGGGCCGGCGATCGCTCCCGAGCCGCTCCCCGGCGCGGCGGCGATGGCGCCGGCGCTGGCATCGCGTCTCGCCACCGCCGCGGCAACCGTCGATCGCGCGACGCCGCCGCGCACGCGCCAGCGGCACGCCGACGGTACGCCGCGCTATACGAACCGCCTCGTCCTCGAGACCAGCCCGTACCTGCTGCAACACGCGCACAACCCCGTCGATTGGTACCCGTGGGGCGACGAGGCGTTCGCGCGCGCGCTCGCCGAGCATCGCCCGGTGCTCCTCAGCATCGGCTACTCGACGTGCCACTGGTGCCACGTGATGGAGGAGGAGTCGTTCGACGACGAGGAGATCGCCGCCTACCTGAACGCCAACTACGTCGCGATCAAGGTCGATCGCGAGCAGCGTCCCGATCTCGACGCGACGTACATGGATGCCGTCGTGGCGCTCAGCGGAAACGGCGGGTGGCCGATGACGGTGTGGCTCACGCCGTCGCGCCAACCCTTCTACGGGGCGACGTACGTCCCGCCGCACGACGGCGACCGCGGCACGCGCGTCGGATTCCTCACGCTGTTGCGCGAGCTACGGCAGGTCTACGACGAGAACCCGCTGCGGGTCGCGCAGCAGGCGGACGCGGTGACGGACCGTCTGCGCGCGCTCGCCGACATACCAGCGGGTGACGCGCTGCCGGGCGCGGGTGTTCTGCGGCGCGCGTTCGCGGAGTACGCGGCGACCTTCGACGACGTGCACGGCGGCTTCGGCGGCGCGCCGAAGTTCCCGCCGCCGGGCGAGCTCGAGCTCCTGCTGCGGTACCATCGCCGCAGCGGCGACGCGCGCGCGCTCGAGATGGTGACGCGCACGCTGGCGGCGATGGCGGCAGGCGGCATTCACGACCACGTCGGCGGCGGCTTTCACCGCTACGCGACGGATGCGGCATGGGAGATCCCGCACTTCGAGAAGCTCCTCACCGACAACGCGCAGCTCGCGACGCTCTATCTCGACGCGTACCTGGTCACGCGCGATGGCGGCTTCGCCGATGTCGCGCGCGAGACGCTCGACTACGTCGCGCGCGAGCTGACGGACCCGGCCGGCGGCTTCTACACCGCCAGCGACGCCGACAGCGACGGCCGCGAAGGGGCGTTCTACGTCTGGACGCCGGCGGAGATCCGCGCCGCGCTGCCCGCCGGCATGGCGACAGCGGTCTTGACGTTCTACGCCGTGAGCGACGCCGGCAACTTCGACGGCGCGAGCGTGCTGCACGCGCCGCGTCCGCTCGCAGACGTGGCGCGGGAGCTGGACACGAATCCCGAGCGGCTGCGCTTCATCTTGAGCGAGGCGCGGCGGACGCTGCGCGAGCGTCGTGCGACGCGGCCGCGGCCGCACGTCGACACCAAGATCGTGACGGCGTGGAACGGGCTCATGATCGGCGCGTTCGCGCGTGGCGGCGTCGTGCTCGGCGAGCCGCGCTTCGTCGAGCTGGCGCGCGCGGCGGCGCGCCGTCTCCTCGACGCGCGCGACGGCGACGGCCGCGTGCCGCGGAGCCTGAGCGCGGGCATACCGCAGGGCGACGGGTTCCTCGACGACTACGCCGACCTCGCCGCCGGGCTGCTCGACCTCTACGAGGCGACGTTCGACGGCACGTCGCTCGAGGCAGCACGCGCACTGCACGCCACGCTGGCGACGCGCTTCTGGGATGCGGAGCACGGCGGCTTCTTCGCGACCGCGAGTGACGCCGCGACCGAGCTCGTCCGCCGCAAGCCCGCCGACGACCTGCCCCTGCCGTCGGGAAACGCCGCCGCCGCCGCAGGCTTGCTCCGGCTCGCCGAGCTGACCGGCGACGAGGGCTTGCGCCGCCGCGCCGAGAGCACGGTGCGTGCGCTCGCGCCAGCGCTCGTCCACGCCCCGACGCGCGCGCCGCGTTTCCTCGCCGTCGTCGACTTTCTTCTCGACCGGCCGCGCGAGATCGCGATCGTCGATCCCGACGGCGGCGGCGACCCGCGCCTGCTCGCCACGGTGCGCGCACGGTTCCTACCGAACGCCGTGGTCGTCGCGACGCGTGAACCCGAGGTCGCGGCGCGTGCGGGCGTCGTGCCGTGGCTCGCCGACAAGCGGGCGCTCGGCGGGCGCAGCACCGCGTACGTCTGTACCCGCGGCGCGTGTGAGCTGCCGACCTCGGATCTCGCCGTGCTCGAACGGCAACTGGCCGAAGCAACGCCGCTGCCGAGCGAGTGAGCGGAGCGTGATTTGAGATAGCCCGTGAGTCCGAGATATGGCTGAAGCGCCGGGAGGGCCGTGATGGAGCACGCCGACCAATCGCTCGAGCTACGCAGCGTCAATAGCATCCGCACACTCGCGATCGATGCCGTCCAGAAGGCGAACTCGGGCCATCCCGGGCTGCCGCTCGGCGCGGCGCCGATGGCGTACGCGCTCTGGCAGCGCCATCTGCGACACAACCCGCGCAATCCCCATTGGCCGGACCGCGATCGCTTCGTGCTCTCCGCCGGTCACGGCAGCATGCTGCTCTACTGCCTCCTGTATCTGACCGGCTACGACCTGACCCTCGACGACTTGAAGGCGTTTCGGCAATGGGGGAGCCGCACGCCCGGACATCCGGAGATGCATCTCACCGCCGGCGTCGAGGCGACGACGGGTCCGCTCGGGCAGGGCGTCGGCAATGCCATCGGGATGGCGATCGCCGAGCGCGCGCTCGCGCATCGGTTCAATCGCCCGGGTCACGTGATCGTCGACCACCGGACGTACGCGATCGTCTCCGACGGCGACATGATGGAGGGCGTCGCGTCGGAGGCGAGCTCGCTCGCCGGCCACCTGCGTCTCGGGAAGCTGATTTTCCTCTACGACAGCAACGGCGTCTCGCTCGACGGCCCGACGACGCTCGCGTTCTCGCGCGAGGACGTCGGCGCGCGTTACGCCGCGTACGGCTGGCAGGTGCTGCATGTCGACGACGGCGACACCGACGTCGACGCGATCGACGCCGCGATCACCGAGGCCGAGAACGACACGACGCGGCCGTCGATGATCGTCGTGCGGACGACGATCGGCTACGGGTCGCCGCACAAGCACGGCACGTCGGAGGCGCACGGCAGCCCGCTCGGGGTCGAGGAGGTGAAGCTGACGAAGCAGGCGCTCGGTTTCGATCCCGAGAAATCCTTCTTCGTGCCCGACGATGCGATGTCGCATTTCCGCGCGGCGGTGGCGCGCGGCGCTGAGGCGGAAACGGCATGGACGCGCCGCTTCGACGCGTACGCGAATGCGGAGCCGGAGCTCGCGGCGGAGTTCCGCCGCACGCTCGCCGGCGATCTGCCCGAAGGCTGGAACCGCGATCTGCCGACGTTCGGCCCCGCCGACGCGCAAGCGACGCGCCAAGCGGGGGGGAAGGCGCTGAACGCGCTCGCGCAGCGCGTCCCGGAGATCATCGGCGGCGACGCCGATCTCTCGGTCTCGACGAGCACGGCGCTGAAGGACGCGGGCTCCTTCGACGGCCAGACCGGCGCCGGCCGCAATCTCCATTTCGGCGTCCGCGAGCATGCGATGGGCGCGATCACGAACGGCATCATGTACCACCGCGGTCTGCGGCCGTTCGCCGCGACATTCTTCACGTTCTCGGACTACATGCGTCCGGCGGTACGCCTGGCGGCGCTGAACGGGCTCCCCGTCGTCTTCGTCTGGACCCACGACTCGATCGGCCTCGGCGAGGACGGCCCGACGCATCAGCCGATCGAGCATCTGATGTCGCTGCGGGCGATGCCGAACCTCGCGGTCGTCCGTCCGGCGGACGCCAACGAGACCGTCGAGGCCTGGCGCTGGGCGCTCACGCAGCGCACGCGGCCGGTCGCGCTCGTCCTGTCGCGCCAGAAGCTCCCGGTGTTCGAGCGCGGCGCCGGGTTCGGCCAGGCGCGCGAGCTGATGCGCGGCGCGTACGTCCTCGCGGACGCGCCCGGCGGCACTCCCGACGTGATCCTGATCGCGACCGGCTCCGA
>WNFR01011390.1_pt1 | contig 15218 bp, 19 predicted proteins | sample 5400221 | NCBI WGS metagenome assembly WNFR01 (sample SAMN13153357, study PRJNA577476) | soil metagenome | isolation source: 40 cm soil under Madrone tree | place: USA:California | collected 2016-06-14 | reverse complement strand
CAACGCGCTGGCGCAAACGATGAAGATGCCGCAGCGGATCAGGACTGTTTGCATTTCCGGCGAGTGGCGCAGATAGCGTGTGCCGGCGCGCATCGCTCCAATGATGTCTTCTGAAGGGAGCTTGCTCTTTCGTGGCGCAGGTTGCCAACGATAGATGACAACCATTATGGCGACGAATGAAATTGCGTTGAGGAAAAAGACTGCCCATGGACCAGAGGCGGCCACGATGAAGCCGCCCAACGCCGGACCGAACGCACGCGCGATGTTAATGCCGACACCGCTAAGCGCGATCGCCGCCGGCAATTCTGACGCTGGGACCAACTCAGGTGTAATCGCTTGCCAGGCCGGATTACTCATTGCCGTGCCGATGCCAAGCAGAAAAGTCAGGGAGAGCAGACGGGCAGGAGTCATGTGGCCCATCAACGCCAGCACGCCCATCGCGCCCGCGGCGGCAACCATCCATATCTGCATTACCAGTAGCAAACGACGGCGATCGACTATGTCGGCGAGCGCTCCCGCCGGCAGGGCCAAGAGCACTACTGGCAAACTGCCTGCTGTCTCTACCAGCGCGACCAGCACGGGTGAAGTCGTCAACGAGGTCATCAACCACGACTCGCCGACGTCCTGCATCCACGTGCCGACGTTGGATACGACGGTGGCTATCCAAAGCGCACGGAACACGGATCCGCGCAGCGGACTCCAGGCTGAGGCGCTCGCAGGGCGATCGTCGCTCGCCTGACGGTCTCTAATTTTCCTGGCAGCCTTCGCCATATCTGTCGGATATCGTTGCTGAGAATGGACAGACAGGAAAGTCTGTCCTACATCGTGCGCTTAGGCTATTCGTCAACCGCTTCCTATGAATCAAGGCCTGCGGCATATGGGCCTCTAACGTGCAGAATCGTGGCCGTCCTTTTTCCGACAATGAAGAGAACCCGATAGCGCTGCACAATTAGTTGCCGGACAGCAATATCGAGATCCTCACTCTCAGGTGCTAACGGGCAACTCATTGGAAGTGAAGTCAAGCGCAACTTAATTGCGCGCTGTAGCTCTCGGGCCCAGGCATTGGCTTGATCGTTGCCCCATACTCTGCGACCCCATTGATAGATTGAATTGATGTCTGTCTCGGCTTCCGAGTGGAAGATAACAGAATACCTTTTCATCAGTCTTCGGTGGGAATGTTGTTCTTTGCGAAGAACTCGGTGAAAAATTCATCTGCCGTTCGGCCTTTCTTGCGACCGACTGAGGCCAGGCGCTCGCGCAGCACCTCAATAGCTTCGGACCGCTCCTTAAGATCGAGTAGACCCTGGTAGCCTTCGGCATCCTGGACCACAACGGCTGCTTTGCCATTGACAGTCAAGACGACTGGTGCTTTGGTTTTCTTCATTTGGCGCATGACTTTGTTGCTGTCGCGCTTAAACGTTGACAGGCTCATAATGTCTCGGGCAAGTTTCATAGTTACACACTATTGATAAATTTGCATTTAATTTGACTACAACCCAAAGTGTAAGAAACAGAGGTTAAGCTGTCAAGTTTTCCTTAATCAGATAGTGATGCAGCTTTCTGTTGCGGGTGTTTACTTCTTGCGCGTGGACGCAGCCTTCTTTGCCGCACGCGAACGCGAAGCGGCGGAACGTTTTGCTGCTGCACTGCGAGCCTGACGCGACAAAGCTTTTTTCGAGGCCGCACTGTGTCCTTCGCGCTTGAGCGCATTCAATGTCGCTCGCGATCGCTTTGCTGACTTCTTGCCTTTGCTCGCACTCTTTCCTTTGCGAACATCGCGCGCGGCCTGCTTACGAACTTTTGTTGAGGCTTTCCCTTTTTCCGGCGGCGGAAGATCGACGCCGGCCCGACGCGCCTTCGATAAACCAATAGCGATCGCCTGTTTAGTCGAGCGAGCGCCGTGCTTGCCTTCACGAACATGTTCGATTTCTTCTCGAACGAACTCTCCGGCCTGCGTGCTCGGGGCCTTTCCTTCGCGCTTGTCTTCCGCTGCGCGTTGCACAGTTTCCTTTTCCGGCATGGTTAACTCCTTTTCGCTATCACTTTCAGAGCTGGAAAACCCAAGGGTGGCCCTGCGTTGCCCGCACTGAGAGCGCAGGCGCGAAAGCAAGGGCGGACACGGTCGTCCGCGTCTATAACATTATTCCAGAACAACTCCATCACCATTTCTGGAGGCAAACTCAGTGTTGCGTGGCACCCGCCTGTTTTTTCCCGAACACGTGCATCGCAATCGGAACAGTGCTCGCCAGCCCTGATAAAAACAGCGACCAGCCCAACACCTTGCGGCGTTCGCCCTTGAACTTATCGGCAAGCAACAGGCCTGCACCAAATCCGATGGCCCCTCGTGTTACTGCGATCAGCGCGAGTTCCGGCACGGTTACACTTTTTGATTCTGAAATATTCACCTTTATTCTCCTGACTCCGTTTCAATCAGGGTCCCCATGCGTCGCCTTTCGCAAATGAAGTGCCAAGCCGGATCGTCAAATCGGTTTCCGATGTTCGTTATCAATGTTGTGCCAATTGTCGCAAGGCTCGGCTTTACTGCGTATGAAGTTCGCCTTAAAGTGAGCGCGAAGGTGGTAGAACTTGGCATCTGATTTGCCGTTGGGTTGGCAGAATCAAAACATGGTCCATATGCAGGCATACTGGTGCCAGTCTGTAGGGTTGAGGTACACCGAAATAGAGGAACCGAACACTTGCCCTTTGGCAACCGCGAATCGCTTAGATGAAGATCTTACGCAGCATTAACGTGAGCGCAGCAGTGATCGCTCTGATCTGCTTCTTCATGCCGTGGGTGCAAGTGAGTTGCGCCGGCGCCAGGGACACTCTGAGCGGGTTCGACCTTGCCCGAAACGGCCACGGTCTGCTGTGGTTTGTGCCGTTGTTAATGGGCGCCCTAGTGTTTTCAACTGTCGTTCGCGTGAAACGAGAACCAAACTTGGCTCTCGCGCTTGCGGGCACTGTGTGCGGCCTGATAACCGCATATTTAATGAATCGCGAACGATTGCGCGTGCAAGACGAGTCTGGTCTTATTTCCGCGCAACTTACCGGTTGGTTTTGGCTTGGCTTTATTTCAACGTTGACCATCGTTGTCTCCGGAATTTCTATGCTGCTGGCAAGACGACGCGCGCCTTGATGTCAGAAACTATTAGCAGCGTGTGTGATTGTTAATGTGAAGGAAACCTGGCAGCAATAATGAATAGTGGTCAATATAATCAGAAGGTTGCTTGTGGCAAACCGGGTGAAAACTCAGTTCCTGTGCTTCCTCTCAATGCATCCGACGCGGCGACTGTTATCGGACACTTGATTCTCATCGCGCTCTTATCGACCTGCGTCTTCGCGCAACAAAGCGCGCAAGAACGCGCTGCAAACCTGCGAGCTCAATTAACTGAGACACAAGCAAGACAGGCTGAACTGCAAACGCGCTTGCAACAGTTGGCAGAAGATCTCAAGCCGGAGAATATAGAGCATAGTCTCGCGGGAGTGGGCAGTACGCATCCGGAAGAGTTGCGCGAACAACGGCGCCGGCAACTAGAGATTGAAAAGAAGGGCCTTGAGTCTCAGCTTGAAGTGCTCGCCGCCAACCGCACGCGTTTAGAAGCCGCTGTTGCTCGTGCTGATGCTGAAAGTTATGGTGAAAGCGCAGGCCTCAGCGCAGGTAACCGACAGTCCCAAACAAATAATGCGGCAGCCGCCAGCAACGGCCGGCATGGGCGCAGGAAACGTGTGAGAAAACGACGGCCGATTCTGAGGTCTGCCGATCAACATTTGCGTACTAAAAAGTAAGAGCTCAAGAGGTCGGAAATTATGATTTGTCTATCCATATCGATCGCGCCCGGTGCGCGATTCTGAAGGAGGAATTGCAACAATGGCTAAGTATGGGAAGAAGGCAGGTGAAAAGGTTGAGAAGGCGATGCACGAACGCAAGCAGGGAACGCTGAAAAGCGGGCGCTCGGGCAAAAAGGTCACGAGCAAGAAACAGGCGATCGCGATAGGACTGTCAGAAGCCCGGAAGGCAGGAGGAAAAGTGCCGCGCAAGAAATCTTCATCGAAGAAGAGGTAAAGGGATCCATTAGCCGGTGGTATCTTAATTTGAAATCTTCTTTGTGCGTCCCTTTGTGTCCTCTGTGGTGAATCTTTATTAGCGATTGCTCACCACAGAGGCACAGAGGACACAAAGGACGCACAGAGAAAACTGAAATCAAGACACTACTCATTAGCCCTGAGTTTCTTCACGTACCGGTCGTCAACTGCCATGCACCATCCCTGGCGTCCGCCTTTACCGTGTCGGCAAGGCTGTTTGTCTCCATTCAAAGATCAGCGAGCGTCTGTAACTGAATAAGCCAGGATGCGGTTTCCGGAAGAGACAAACATCAAGCCCAGCGGTTCGTCGGTGATGAAGCGCTCATCCAGATCGCGCAACCTGATCTCGCGATCCGTTTCGCCGTTGTTGATGTTTACGCCGGCCAGGCCATTGCCGTCACGGTCCTTTAAGTTAGTGTAGAAATACATCCATTGCCCACGCAACGCGGCCAGCCGATCGCGATGCCATAAAAAGCGCGAGAGCCGATCGAGCTGGTGTGCCGGGTCAAGTTTATCCAGCAATCGTTCCTCGACATCGGATGTGCGGTTGCGCGCCATATCCACTGTGCGGTCGCGCACCAGATCTCCTACCGAAGGCAGCGACGGCGTCGCAGGAATAGACGGTAAATTAGGCAAGCCCGAGCCGGTTGAGAGGCCTCGCACGCGCGCGAGCGCACCGAAAGCGCGGAACCGGGAGGCAGCATAGCGCGTTGCGTAGTTACGAGCTGAACTCGTTGCCAGCGCCTGCAAATTGGAAACAGAAGTTCGCGCTACTAAACCTGACCAACTGATGCTGCTGGCAACTTGCGCGATTTGTATTCCGCGAAACGCGGTTGAGGCAGTCCCTCCATAACGGAAATACAACGATGCCGCGCGTGCCGCAATTGCGCCAACCGTGCGCAGGATGCCACGTCCGGGTGGTGTGTGCCGCGCGCGCCAAAGGTTACGACCGGACAAAGGATCAAACGCTGCGAGCTCGTTTTGTCCGCCGATCACTACGTTGCCGCTTTCGTTAAGCAGGCCAAAAGACGCGCGCTCAATCTCATGTTTCACGCGCGCGCGTCTTTTGCCATTATTTGCATCAATACTTATTAAGTCATCGCGATCGGCAATCATGATCGCTTCCGCATTCGGCGACACCAGATTGGTTATGCCTTTGTCAGCGCCTTTGTAACGCCAGAGGACTTTTCCCCGGCGCTTGTCAATGGCGCTAACGCCGTAGGGCCCGCGCTCGATGGTCTCGCCGTCTTTGAGACGAGTGAATTGGCCGCCGGTGCGCACGTACAGCGTCTCGCCAACCAAAATCATTTCCGGCGTGAGGCCCAGGTCCTTCGCTTCCCAAACCGTATCGCCGCTCTCGCGCGAGATAGCGCGCACCCGTCCATGACTTGAAGTGTAAATGACACTCTCCGCGAAAATGGGATCGGCTTCGGTCAGCGCCAAGCCTTCTTCGTTGACGCGAAACTTCTCGCGCAGGCGCGACTTTCCTGTTTGCGCATCGAACGACGTCAAACCTTCATAGAAAAGATATAGCCGGCCTCCGGCAAAAACCGGCGCGTGATAGTTGTCCAGAGTGTATTCGACTTCGCCCTTGCCATCGGGCCAACGCGACGGCATCAGTTCCACTTCGCTCACTTCATTTTTCCACAGCTCATCGCCGGAAGTGAGATCAAGCACATGCAAGAGCGGGTGACGTTTGAGGCCATCGTTGGCGTGACCCTTCGCATCCTTTGCCAGCACGATGGCAAGCAGATTTGTTTCAGGCTCAACCGCCATCTGCATTAGGCCGCCCTTGATCTTCTCGCTGCGCCAAATGCGATTGCCGGTCATGATGTCAACTGCTTCGAGACGCGTGCGTTCACCTTTTTCAAAACTCAGCAGCAGCAAATCCGAACCCGGCACCGGTGCTAGGTCGTTTTCATCAAGCTCAGCATCTTTGCGGCGCCAGAGTATGTCGCCAGTCGCGCCGTCAACTGCGTAGATAGATTTCTCAGTGCCAACGATAATCACACCCATATCTGTTGTTTGATAGAAGCGCACTGGCTTGTCGAGTTTTGTTGTCCAGGTTTGGGCATGCAGGCAGGAACAGCAAATAAAGAGAACAACAGGGAGGAGAAGGTATTGAAGTGGGTAAAACTTTTTCATGGTGAGAGCATAGCAAAAATTTCGCCAGCGGAGTTAAGACGCCCGGAGTGTACTATCCTGGTTTGAATAATCTCTGTGCGTGCTCTGTGCCCTCTGTGTCTCTGTGGTGAATCTTTAGCAGCGAACCGCTAACCACAGAGACACAGAGAACACGGAGGTTACACAGAGAAACTGAAATCAGGACAGTACCCACCCGGACTGAGCGGATTCGGTAAAGCAAACAAATCTGATATTCTTACAACCGCAATTCGTTCTGACGTTGTCTGAAGTTTTAATGCCCGCCGTGATAAATATGAGAAGAGCTTTGCCACAAAAGTCATGGACCATGTCAGGTTCGGCTTTGCCGCCTGATGTGAGGCGGTGGCTACGGCCCGCCGACCGCAGCCAGATTATTCCCGGGTTATGCCCCTGTTCCGATCTTAGCCCTTCGGATTTATTCGACCAAAGGCCGCATCAAGGGCATAGCCCAAAAGAAAAAGGCATCTCTACGGCGGGGCATAGCCGGCGCCGCACATCAGGCGGCAAAGCCGAAGCCGCACTATCGAATGGCTTGTAGAGCAAAGCATATGAGAAGAATCAGCCGCGTCTTATTTTTGCTTTCCGCTTGCCTCTGGCTATCGCTCGGCGTGGCTAACGCCCAATCAACTGACATCGCTGCGCCGACGCCGGTGCGCACAAACGAAGTCACCGCCGCGATTACGGCCCGCGATCTCGGTGACGCGCGTCTTACCGATCACTTTTACGCGTTTATTGGAACGCCGGGAGATTTGCTGATCACAGTTGACGGCCGAAACATGAACGGCGACGTCGATGTGTTCACTGCAGTCGGATTGCGACCGCTATTGAAATTTACGATCTACGAACGTGGATCCGGGCCAATCACCAAAAGCATTTATTTGCGGCAGCGCCAGGACCTGATCATTCGCGTGGAAGCGCGCACGCCAAACGATGACGATGCTGTCTATCGCATTCATTTTGGCGGCGCATTTGAAGCAATAGCCGGCGGACCGCTGACTGAGAACGAAAGCAATTCGGCGCAACCGGCCGCGCCCGGAACGCGAGCAGCAAAGAAGGGTAGACGAGTTTCCTCGACTGGTGCGCGCATTGAAGAACCGCCTGAGCCTGTGGTTGTAGCGGCGCCATCGCCCGAACCTACGCCAGCAGCGTCCGCGGAAGTTTCCAAACCTGAGACAGCACGAACTACGACGCGTAATCCGCGTAACCGCCGGGGCGCACGTGGCAGCAAGGGCACCCCTTCCACAAAGCAGGAACAACCAGCAGCAACTGCCGGGACAGAATCACCCGCAGCAACTTCCGGCGAAACTCCAGTTGAGCCACCCGCCACCGAAAGTAAGCCCGCGCCAAGGCGACGCGGTTCGCGCCGAGGGGCGACCGCGCGTAAAACGGAACCGGCACCAGAGCCCGAACCAAACACCGGCCCACGTTTGGTCATTGAGACTAATGACGGCACGCTGATCGAACACTACATGAACGCCGTGCGTCGCGTGACAGTGGAGAACGGTTTAGTTGTTATCGTAGGAAAAGATGGGAAGATTGAGAGAGTGTTGTTGGTAAACGTGGTACGAATGTCGATCGCGCCTTAACCAGTGACAGGTGACAAGTGACAGGTAACAGGTAAACAGACTCGCAAATGACGAATGTCCTCGCGTGATAAACTTGTTACTTGTCACCTGTCACTTATTATTTCGATTTCAAACTTGCCAGCTTATCGCGAAACTGCGGTAGGTCCTGATTGCTGGGATCAGCTTTCTCAAGATTAGCGATTGCTTTCTCTGCTTCTTTCGCATCGCCCTTCTGCAACTGCATGAACGCCAGACTAGCCAGGACGCTCACATCGCCAGGCTTCTTTGCGAGCGCCGCTTTGTACCAGGTCTCAGCCTGATCATAGTGCGCGCCTTCCATATTCGCTTCACCTAACATGGCCAGCACTTCGTAGTTGTCAGGCTTGAGTTGGTTCGCTTTCAACAAAAACTCGATGGTCTGATCATAGCGCTGCACCTGATACTCGAGCTTAGCAGCGGTCACTTGGGCGTCGAAATCTTTTGGATCGCTACGGGCTTTAGCGATAGCCGCCTGCACCTGGGCAAACACTTGCTGCGGATTTTGTTGGTCCTCAGCGCCCTGGATCGGAGGATGGTCGGGTGGCAGGGGCTGGTTTGCTGCCATTGGGTTCGTGCCGGTTGACCCATAACGCTGGCTCATCGTGCTGGCAAAGATGAAACCGATAATGAAGCCGAGCAGCACGCCGATGATGGCAAACAGAAGATTGTCTCGGTTCATTATTGTTCGGCGTCTTTCATGATGCTTTTTATTTGTTCACGCAGCTCGGGACTGTTCGTGTGGCCGTGCGCTGTAATCGCGTGTTGCGTGGCTGCTTCCAGCACTTCGTCTTTCGTTCCTTCGATGCTCAGCGTACAGTTTTTTTCGCTGGGATGAAGGCGGCAATCAACAACTTTTCTCTCTTGATCGGTCATTGCAATCTCCTTTTGCTAGTGATTTTATTTAGCTCTGGCTTCAGCCAACTTTTTTGCCTGGTCAATTCTTTGTGGCCTGGTCAATTCTTTGTGAAATCGTCTGTGCTAATTCCGAACCTGCCGGCGTCTTCGCGAGCAGGCGCTGCCAGTAATCAATAGCTTGCTTGTAGTTCTTTGTTTCAAAAGCAGCGCTGCCGGCGAGCTCCAGTCCCTTGGCGTTATCTGGATCTAACTGTAACGACTTCTTGATCAGCTCTTGCGGCGCGCCTTGCAGATGTTGCCCGTTGGCCATTGCCATTGCAAACGCATAGTCGGCCCACAGATCGGCGTCGTCTGATTTCAACGCAGTCGCCCTGGCGTAAGCGTCGCTTGCTTCTTTATATTTCTCCATGCTCGTGTATGACCGGCCCAGCATGGTCCAACCCTGAACATCATTTGGATTTTGTTCAAGCCGCTTCGCAAGACGAGCGACATTTGCTTCGATGTTCGGCTGCGTCATTTGCGAGTCGGGCTGAGAATTTTCCGCTGCCGGTGATTCAGGCGGCGCTGCGGTGCGCCCCTGCGGCTTTAACCGCGGATTGCCAACTTGCAGGTAAAACACTACAGCTATGACCGGAACAGCGAATGCGATCGCATAAGCGGGCCGGCGATCAGAAGTGGCCGCTGCTGGTTTGACCGCGGTGTCCCTGGCTGTAGAAACATCTTCGAGCATGCGCCGTTCAATGCTATCCCGGTCCTGCTGGTACTGATCCGGAGCGATGATGCCGTTGCGCAAATCAGCTTCGAGTTCAGTCAGTTGATCGCGATAAACGCTGACGTTTGCTTCTTTGCTTTCGTTAGCTCCTTTGCTCTCGTCGGTCGCAAGCAATGGCGGCAGCACGAACGCAAGTGCGATCGCGACCATGACAGCGCAAATCACCGCAAAAAGTATCACGCTGTTTCCTTTCCGCCTTCAGCAGCAAGCAGCGCTTCCGCGCGGCGACGCTCTTCCGCCGACAAAGGCGATTCGGCAATTAACCCGCTGCGTTGTTTCACATAACGAAACAACAACAGCAGTCCGGCAAGCAATAAAACAAACGGACCAAACCAGAGCAGGTAGGTGGTTGGATCCACCGGCGGCCGGTAAAGAACAAACTTACCATAGCGATCGGTTAAGAACGTGATGATTTCCTTGTCGCTCTTGCCGGCTTTCATTTGTTCGCGAATCTGGTTGCGCAGATCTTCCGCCAGGTCAGCGCGCGAATCCGCTAACGTCTCGTTCTGACAGACAAGACAACGCAATTCTCGCGACAACTTCATTACCCGCTCTTCCAAAACCGGATCGGCGGCTGAAGGTTGAGCCTCTTTGGCGATCACATTCAAAGGAAGAGCAGAAAATATGATTATGCCGAATGCTGCGAGCCTCCATTGTTTAGCTAGCTGGATCATCTAGTACCGTCCAAGTTTCCAAGTATCGCAGGTTAGGAAGGGTGGTTTACCCCCACTGGTTGAATGGCTGAACAACCCCGAGCGGGGGCAAGCCACCCTTCCCAACCTGAAAGGTCACTATCTTGAATCATCCACCTGGTTGCATCCCTAACCAAAGAATTTTATTTGTTCAACTGCTGAGCCAGCGGAAGAATTGTGTTCTGCCATATGTCGGGAGTGACTGGTCCAACCTGCTTGAAGCGAATGATACCGTCGCGATCAATCAAATACGTCTCAGGTGCGCCATAAACACCGTAATCTATGCCCACTCGCCCATCTTTATCAGAAACGCTCAAGACGTAAGGGTCGCCCAATTCTCCCAACCACGACAGTGCATCCTCGCGATTGTCTTTGTAGTTGAGACCATAGATTGGCAACGCGCCGGAACGTGCATACTGAATTAGCAACGGATGCTCGTCGCGGCAGGTAACGCACCACGACGCCCAAACATTCAGCAACCAGACTTTGCCGCGCATGTCGGCGGCAGAAAAAGTTTTGGACGAATCCCTCAACTGGGACAATTGAAAGGCCGGCGCAGCCTTATTGATTAGCGGTGACGGCAGTTCATGCGGATCGTGGCGCAACCCGATAGCCAGTAAGGCCACCAACAAGATGAAGAGAACCAGTGGAATTGCAAATCTTGTCATGATTCTTTCACAGCGGTTGCCATTGCCGGTACCGGAAGCGACGCCGACGCTCGCAAAGCTTCGCGTTGTTTGCGTGCTGCCAGCGCATAGCGCCGATCGCTGAGCGCCAGGCCGCCGCCCATCGCCATTAGCAGTGCGCCACCCCAAATCCAGTCGACGAATGGTTTGTAGTAAACCCGCACGCTCCAGGCGCCGCCACTAACCGGCTCGCCGAGGGAAATGTAGAGATCGCGAAACAATCCCGTATCGATCGCCGTCTCGGTCATTACATTTCCGGTGGCGATGTACGATCGTTTTTCCGGATACATGTGATTAACGACGTTTCCGTTCTTGCTGACTTCGATGTCAGCGCGCGCGGCTCGATAATTTGGTCCCGGAACGTTGGTTACGCCTAAAAGACGAAAAGTGTAATTACCCGCATTGACTGTGTCGCCAACGTCCATGCGCACATCCTGTTCCGACTGATAGCCGGTGACGAGAGTGACACCGACAATGAAAACAGCCACACCGAGATGGGCCAGGTGCATGCCGTAGTAACTTCTTGTCTGTGTTCGTAACTTCTGGAAAGTGCTGAGTTGGCCTGAAGTCGTCTTGACGCGTTCCCAAATATTCAGGAAGGCAGTAAAGACTATCCAAAGCGCCAACATTAGACCGAGTGAAACCAGCGGCTTCCATTGGCCTAGAATAAAAGGAAGTATCAATGCGGTAACGACAGCGGCAAGAAAAGCCCAACGCAGTCGCACCGCGAGTTCTGGCAAGCTTGCTTTCTTCCAGCGCGCGATTGGACCAATGCCCATCAGAAACATCGCCGGAACCATCAGCGGCACAAACACGCTATTAAAGTAGGGTGGACCAACGGATAGTTTGCCCATGCCCAGAGCATCGATGATTAGCGGGTAAAGCGTACCCAGCAAAACTGAACCCGCCGCGACAGTCAGCAGCACATTGTTTGAAAGCAAAAAAGATTCGCGGGAAATGACGTCAAACTTTCCGCCCAGTCCCACCTGTTTGGCGCGCCAGGCATAGAGCAGCAGCGAGCCCCCAATAACGAACACGAGAAACGCGAGAATGAAGATGCCGCGCTTGGGATCGGTCGCGAAGGCGTGCACTGAAGTCAACACGCCCGAGCGGACCAGGAAAGTTCCCAGCAGGCTCAATGAAAATGCGGCGATTGCGAGCAGGACCGTCCAGCTTTTGAAACCACCGCGTTTTTCCGTGACGGCGAGCGAGTGGATCAAAGCAGTGCCAACCAGCCACGGCATGAACGAAGCGTTTTCGACTGGATCCCAAAACCACCAGCCGCCCCAGCCAAGTTCGTAGTAGGCCCAAAAGCTGCCCAGCGCGATGCCGCAAGTCAAAAAGATCCAGGCGACGGTGGTCCATGGTCGCGACCAGCGCGCCCAGGTGGCGTCGAGCCGGCCGCTGATCAATGCCGAAATAGCAAAAGCAAACGCAACCGAAAACCCGACATAACCCATGTACAGCATCGGCGGGTGCGCCACCATTGCCGGATCCTGGAGCAGGGGATTGAGATCGCGGCCATCAACGGGAGCAGGAATCAAGCGTGCGAATGGGTTCGACGTTGTTAACATGAAAAGGAGAAACCCGACGCTGATGATACCCATCACGCTTAATACGCGCGCCACCATTTCATCAGGTAGATGACGGCTGAAGAGGGAAACTGCAACAGTCCAGATTCCCAGCATGAAAGTCCACAACAGGAGCGACCCTTCGTGAGAGCCCCAGGTTGCGGCCAGCCGGTAGTGAAGCGGCAATTGTGAATTGGAATTTGTGGCGACGTTGAGAACCGAGAAGTCGTTAGTGATAAACGAGTACCCCAGGCAGCAAAAAGCGATGGCCACGAAAATAAACTGTGCCTGGCCGGCAGGTATCGCGACAGCAATCCAGGCGCGATCGCCACGCGCTGCGCCAATCAGAGGCAACGTCGCCTGCGTCAGCGCCAATAATAGCGCGAGGATTAATGTGAACTGGCCGATCTCAGGAATCATTGGCGAATGTTTCTAATCCTGATAATGGAACCGAAGAGCGATAATGACTAGCTCGTTCTTGCTAGCGGCGTAAACCATACGATGTTCATGCGTGATGCGTCGCGACCAATAGCCGGCGAGATCGCCCTTGAGCGGTTCGGGTTTTCCGATGCCTTCAAAAGGTGATCGGGTCGTCTCTTTTATGAGTTGATTTATCCGCTTAATCAACTTCCGGTCTTGCTCCTGGAACCAGAGGTAATCACTCCAGGCAGAATGAGTGAAGATTATTTTCATGCATCAGCAAGTTCCTTCTCATAAACCTGACCTGCTCCAGCTTCGGAAATTGACTTACGCAAATGGGCGGCGTTGGCGGGATTAGCCAGCAAGTAGAACGTCTCTTGCCACGATGTGAATTCATCAAGCGAAACCAGGACAACTTCCTGGCCCGAGTTCGTGGACAGAACGATTGGTTCGGCATCCGCAATTACCCGGGCAACTAACCCCTCAAGGTTTTTCTTCGCTTCATCCAAGCTTATCGTAGTCATGATTAACTCCTGAATTTATTATGCCCCATGTGTCTATCCCGGGCGAGCAGCCGATGACATTTATCGAACTAAGTGCCAATCAAAAGGAATCTTCATGGTCCAACCACGGTCTTCGCCGCTTCTCGTTCCTGCTTGGCCGCGTCAATCGCCTGGCCTGCCTGTGGCGGCATGTAGTTCTCGTCATGCTTGGCCAGCACTTGATCGGCGTAGAAGATGCCGTCAGTTCCAATGTGTCCCTGCGCTACGCAACCGCGTCCTTCCTTGAACAGATCGGGAAGAATTCCCTTGTAGACCACGGGAATGCTCTTGGCTGTGTCAGTGACTACGAAGCGCGTAGTTAGTCCATCGTTATCGCGATTGAGCGATCCTTTTGCCACCAGGCCACCGACGCGAAACGTGCGCCCGACGGGAGCTTCCTTCGCGGCGACCTGCGTCGGGCTGAAAAAGAAAACAAGATTCTGCTGGAAGGCGCTGAGCACCAGTGCGGCTGCGATGGCCAATCCGCATAGCCCGAGAATGATAAAAGCAATGCGTTTATGACGTCGTTTCATAACCATTTCAATAAGGCCTCATCTGCGGTTTTGCTCCCGCAGAGTTTTTCCGCGTTTGCGCAGTTGCAAGACTTCCGCTCCTAATAAGATTAACGTTGCGAGGTATGAGCCCCAAACATAGAAGCCGTAACCACCCATATAGAAGAATTTTGACCAGTTCATGAATAAACAGCAACCGCGGCCACGCGTGCGGCGTTTTGCTCCCTCTCCAAAATAATCTGACGCACGCGCACCAGCACCACCGCGACGGAATACAGCCAGCACGCTGCCAGCATAATCAGCATAGCAGCCAGCATCGGAGGAGCTATCGTTGGTTTGTTCAAAATTCGAATGGTCGCGCCCTGATGCAGCGTGTTCCACCATTGCACCGAAAAATAAATGATCGGCACGTTGACGACCCCGACTAAAGCCAGCACGGCGCCGGCGCGATCCGCGCGGCGTGGCTCATCAATGGCGGATTGCAACGATATGAATCCAATGTAGAGAAACAACAGGATCAGCGTGGACGTCATGCGCGCGTCCCACACCCACCAGGTGCCCCAGGTCGGCTTACCCCAAAGTGAACCGGTCACGAGCGCGACCAAAGTAAACAGCGCGCCGGTGATCGAAATCGACGAGGCCATCATCGATGCGAGTCGCGCGTTGAACGACCAACCAATGCCCGCATAAAAAGCCATCAGCACGTAAAGAAACATCCCCATCCAGGCCGCCGGCACATGAATAAACATTATCCGGTAAGCGTCGCCCTGCTGAAAATCAGTGGGCGCGACGAAGAAGCCGACGTACAAACCAACGGCAAAAAGTAGCGCGGCAGGAATCACAAACCACGGGATCATTTTACCGGCTAGCGAATAAAATGCCGTTGGCGATGCGTATTTGTATAAGTTCATTTCATTCACTGGTCTTAGGTCTTGGGTCTTTGGAATTTGTTCAGTCAAGCAGTTTAGAGTCCAACCTTTAGGTTGCTGTTGGTTAGTAACAACAAGCTGAAGCTTGGACTCTGAACTGCTTGAACAAAGACCAAAGGCCAAAAACCAAAGGCCAAAAACCAAAGGCCTCTTTATTCTAAAGATATCCGCAATGCAGCCGAAGTTGCCCAGGGGGCAAAAACAAGTGCCAGTAAGAAGAACGCCGTAAGCAACAAGATGTTGGACTGGATATTTCCACCAATGATGCTTGCGTCCACGGCGCCGGCGCCGAAAATCAACACCGGCACGTACAGTGGCAGTATCAAAACAGCGATCAAAACTCCACCGCCACGTAACCCGAGCGTTAACGCCGCGCCGATTGATCCAAT
>WNFR01003999.1_pt1 | contig 15221 bp, 7 predicted proteins | sample 5400221 | NCBI WGS metagenome assembly WNFR01 (sample SAMN13153357, study PRJNA577476) | soil metagenome | isolation source: 40 cm soil under Madrone tree | place: USA:California | collected 2016-06-14 | reverse complement strand
GCGGCGCTAATACCCTGGGCTCCGGAATATCCTGGCCCATGAAACGTGCCGTGCACGATCGACGGTTCCTTGCCAATATTTTCCATGATGTCGATCTCGCCGCAAGTGGGCCAGCCGACGGTACCGATGTTGTCGCCCAACATCCAAAATGCCGGCCAGATACCCTGGCCGTAGGGGATCTTAATTCGCGCCTCAAACCGTCCGTAGGCTTGAGTGAACTTATTCTTAGTGAGCAGTCTGGCCGAAGTGTAGTTGCGAGTTATGCCGTCGGTCCCGGTGAAGGTTTCCTTGAGCGCTTTGATTACCAGCAAGCCGCCTTCGACGTGCGCGTTGACTGTGCGGTCGGTATAAGTCTCGAGTTCGTTGTTACCCCAACCGTTTCCGCCAATATCAAAGGACCACTTGCTCGAATCAACCGCCGAGCCGCTGGGACCATCGAACTCGTCACTCCACGCCAGGCTCCACACTGCCGGATTACTGGCGAACGCGGTTGGGCTCACCGGTAGGAATGAGCCCAGAATAGCCGTAAGTAAGCAGGTCAACACGGCGACGATAGTCGTCCTCGCGGTAAACAGCTTTCTTTTGGAGCGAAACTCTCGGACGTGCCTTATATTCATTTTGAGAGACTCCTCTATTGGCAACTTTCGATAGCCAATATCCGCTGTGAATCAGTTACAATGCGAGCAATGAATGCGCAGCAATTATGTCACGATTTTGTCTCTAATAGTACCAAAAGGAAAACAATCTTAGCGGGGAATTTTACGAGGGCAACTATGAAGGCTGTTGAATACGCCAAGCTCGTGCTGATCGTAACCTGTACTTTGAGCTTGGCCTCACCTGTGCGAGCACAAGGCTCGGGACTCACGTCGAGCCACCTGAATCTGATGCCAGTCCCCGCGTCGGCGCGAACTCAAACAGGCCGTCTGGCGATCACCGGAAACTTCAACGTCGCAGTTAAGGACCATTCAGACGATCGTTTGCGCGCCGGCATCGCTCGCATGCTCACTCGCCTTGCGGGACGAACCGTATTGACTTTGCCGGCTGACCTCACGGCCGATGAAGGCACTGCCACGCTCGTGGTCCAGTGCGAACGGGCAGGCGACATCGTCCCCTCTCTCAGTGAAAACGAGAGTTATACTTTGGAAGTAACCGACAAGCAGGCACGGCTGGTGGCCCCGACGGTCGTGGGCGCGTTACGGGGCCTGGAGACTTTCCTGCAACTGCTCCAGGGCGATCGCGACGGATACTATCTGCCCGGTATCAAGATTCAAGATCAACCGCGTTTCCCATGGCGAGGCCTGCTGATCGATGTCGGCCGCCACTACGAGCCGGTGGAAGTCCTCAGACGTAATCTCGATGCGATGGCGGCAGTAAAGCTGAACGTCTTTCACTGGCACCTGACAGAGGATCAGGGTTTCCGCGTCGAGAGCAGAAAATTTCCCAGGCTCCAGGCACTGGGATCCGATGGTCTCTTCTACACGCAGGACCAGGTGCGCGAGATTGTTTCCTACGCTCGTGACCGCGGCATTCGGGTAGTGCCCGAGTTTGATATTCCCGGTCACAGCACGAGTTGGCTCGTTGGTTATCCGGAAATCGGCAGCGCTCCCGGCCCTTACAAGATCGAACGGGGCGCGGGAATCTTTGAGCCGGCACTCGACCCGACGCGCGAACAGACCTACAAGTTTCTCGACACGTTTCTGGGAGAAATGGGGGCGCTTTTTCCCGACGCCTACATGCATATCGGCGGCGACGAGAACCAAGGCAAGCAGTGGGACCGCAATCCGCAAATCCAGGCCTTCATGAAAGCGAAAGGCATCAAAGATAATCGCGCCTTGCAGGCTTACTTTAATCAGCGCGTCCTAAAAATCTTGCAGAAGCACGGCAAGAAAATGATTGGCTGGGAAGAAATCCTGCACCCGGATCTGCCGAAGGATGCGGTCATCCACTCGTGGCGCGGGCCGGATTCCCTGGCAGCGGCGGCGAAGCAAGGCTACAACGGAATTCTGTCCGCGGGCTACTACATCGATCTGATCTTTCCCTCGTCCCAACATTATCTGGCCGATCCTATCCCGCTGAACTCCACGCTGACGACAGAGGAAGCGAAATATATCCTCGGCGGCGAAGCGACCATGTGGGGCGAGTGGGTGAGCCCGGAAACGATCGACTCGCGCATCTGGCCGCGCGCGGCCGCCATCGCCGAGCGACTTTGGTCGCCGCGAAACGTGACGGACATCGACGACATGTACCGGCGCTTGTCGGTGATCAGCTATCAACTTGAGGAGCTGGGCCTGACTCACGAAAAGAACTACGGCATGTTGCTGCGTCGTCTGGCGGGGAGTGACGACACTGGACCACTGCGCACCCTGGCATCGATAATCGAACCCGTAAAAGAATACCGCCGCTATCAAATGCGACGGCAGACAATGCTGAGCCCGCTAACCGGCCTGGTCGATGCTGCGCGACCCGACAGCGAAACGGCTCGCCAGTTCGCTTCGAACGTCGATGCCCTCCTTTCCGATGCTCCACGTTTTGCCCTCTATCGACCGAACCTGGAGCGTGCGCTGGTTGAGTGGCAAACCGCCGGCCGTGCACTTGGACCGATGATCGACCGATCACCCGCACTGCAAGAGGCAAGGCCATTGGCAAATAATCTATCGGTGATCGCGGATGCAGGATTGGAAGCGATGTCTTACTTGTCCGCGGGCGACGCGCCTACAACCGAGTGGCGTGACGCACAGTTGGCCAAGCTCGACGAAGCAGCAAAACCAGGAGCGGCACTTGAGTTCGTCGTTATCACAAGCGTGCGGAAACTGGTGATTGCATCCGCTGAGTTGTCCCAGCTTCGATCGCTCACTCCGGCGGAATGGAAGAAGCGAGTCACAACACTTGCCAGCCCTCCACAGATAAAGTAGGTAATGTTTATCGTGAATCAACCAGGGGGCGACTCATTGGGCCTGGCGATGCGGATCCAATGATCGGTGAACTTGCTATGCACCTCGGGCACTTCAATCTTAGGCATGTGGCAGGTGACACACTGCTTTTTGCTGACCGGGCAAGCAGGCGCCTTTCGATCGCTCGTCTTACCTTCGTTCAGCGCGGAGAGATGGCACGCCAGGCATTTCGAGTCATAGAAAGCTGCCTGATGCTCCACCCTGTCATGCGGATCGTGACATGCCAGGCAACTGATCCGACGATCACCTTTGTGTCCGGCGCTATTAAAAATTCTGTAAGGTTGGAAACGAATGTTGTTGATGCCGCCTTGCCCAGGTAAAAGCATTACATCGTCAAAGCTGCGATGACAGGAGCCACAGAATTCCTGCGAGACAGTGTCCGCGTCCAGGGTACGAGGATCAAGGATCTGCGGATCTTTGAATCGCTGGGCCTTCATCGCCGTGATATGCCTTTGCCCTGGGCCATGACAACCTTCACAGGCAATTCCCGGTATGACGCGCTCCACTTGTAGTTGCGATTCGTTGAGCGCGGCGGTTGAGTGACAGCCGAAACAAGTCCCTGCCTCTTCCGTCCCCAACGGACGGCCCAACGCCTCTTCGAGCGAAGTGGGCTCACTCCGCGGATGTCCGGTGGTGAAGTCGAGACCTTGAATCCGCTGATAATAGCTGAGACGAGTTTCGTAGAGCAGACCGTTGTGCTTAAACAGATATGTCTGACCGACCCTGCCCAGGCCAAAGCAATAGAGGAGTGGCTCGGAAATAGAACTCCCGCCATTAGTCACCGTATAGACATTGCGGTTTCCCTGACGGGTAATCTGATAGTAGTAGGAGCCGTTTCGAAATGTTAGTCTCGGCCTGGTACTGAGAATCTGACAGTCTCCAACGAACGAGAGCGCCTGGGCCATTGCATTGTGCAAGTGAGTTTTCGTCTCGGGCGCATGACACTGCGCGCAGGCCTTACTGCCAACGAAAGCATTTCCAGAATAATCATGAGAGCGCCATTTAGAGAGACTTGCATTGTCACGCCGTTGTTCCTGGCCACGCGATGCAGTCCAGGTCCACAGACAGCCAAGCACGCAGATTCCCACGGCCGACAGTGTTAGAACTTTTCTGTTAGTCCCGAGCACGAGATTCACTTACCTGGTTCTATAGTTTCTTAAAGACGCCTTCGCCTTCGACAATCCGTATATAGGTATTGATCGGCGGTTTAGTGTACTTGTCCACCCGGCCGCTCGGCCACCGAATTTCCACATAATCAAGCTGGGTTGCCGAGCCAATGCCCAGTATTTCTCGCGGATCGTGTGAGGCGAGGTAACTGCCGCCCCCGGTCTTCAAGCGACTATGTTTGAGACCTCCTGCCTGCCAGGTAATTACCGCGCCCACCGCAGCCGGATTGCTCTTAGTCGCAACCATCTGCAGACCAAGCCAGTTGTTCTTATTGCCGCCGTCGTTGCGAAGCAGCAGCGGGGCTTCGCCATTGTTTGAGATCAGCACGTCGAGATCGCCGTCGTTATCAAAATCGCCAATGGCCATGCCGCGTCCGGAGAAATATTTGCTGAACACTGAGCCGGACTGCGCGCTCACGTTGACGAAACTCGTGCCGTTGTTGTGGAAGAGCAGAAGCGGCTCGCGGTAGCGCACGCGCGCATTGTGCATCTCGATGAAGTCGTCCGGATGGCCGTTGACCAGGAAAAGGTCGGGGTAGCCATCATTATCATAGTCAAAGAACCGCAATCCCCAACCGCTCAGAAACTGTGTCGCCGGGCCGATCTCACCCGGCTCATCGGTAAAAGTGAGATCCCTCTGATTGTGATAAAGGCTGAAAAACTCCTGCTCGATATTCGCCACAAACAGGTCCTGCCAACCGTCCCCGTCGTAGTCCACGGCATCGACCCCCATGCCGGAACGCGCCTTTCCTGATTCACTAAAGGCGACACCGGCAGCCAGGCCGACCTCTTCGAATTTTCCTCCCCCCTTGTTTATGAACAGGAAGTTGGGCATCGTGTCGTTCGCCACGAAGAGATCCATTCGTCCATCATTATTGACGTCCGTCGCCACGACGCCGAAGGACTTACCGGGAACGTCGGCAATGCCTGACTCTTTACTCACATCAGTAAACGTTCCGTTTCCGTTGTTATGAAAAAGATGGCTCGGTCTCGGTTTGTAGTAGCGCGGAATACAGTAATACCTGCGGTTGATGTCGTCGGTACACAGTACATTTAGCGTGTTGTCATAGTAGACAAAGCTGGCGACGAACAGATCCAATTTGCCGTCGTTGTCATAGTCGAACCAGACGGCGCCGGTGGACCATCCGGGCGCGGCGACCCCGGCCTTGTCTGTGACGTCGGTGAATGTCCCGTCGTGGTTGTTGTGATAAAGAATATTGCGGCCATAACTCGTGACGTAAAGATCGATCCAGCCATCGCCATCATAATCAGCAGCAAAGACTCCCATGCCAAAAGTACCGCCGGCGACACCAGCTTTCTCGGTGACATCCGTGAAAGTGCCGTTATGATTATTGTGGTACAGAGCGTTCTTGAGCGGTATTGATGGCGTAAAGAAATCGGATGGACCGCTGTTGACCAAATAAATATCCATCCAGCCATCGTTGTCATAATCAAGGAACGCGCAACCGGCGCCCACTGTCTCCGGCAGGTGCCGGTCAGTTGAGTGGCCATTGGTGTGCACCCAGGTGATCCCGCTCTGCTTAGTGGGCACCTCTTCAAAGGTGACAACGGACTTGGGTGGGGCGGACTTTCGCTGAGCGTCGGCAGTAAAAGACAAGTTGAGAGTCGGCGATAACGCTAAACCGAGAGCTATCGCTAAACGAAGGCCGGCAGCAAGGTGTTCAGTCACGATCTTCATCCATTCATGACTCTATCCACTTGCAGACTGGAGCTTAAGTACTCGGCGCATGAGAGGCCCGCCTGGCTCCGTAGAAGCAGGATGTTTATAGGACACAAGGACGAAGAGACGTTAAGTCTCCAGAGGAGCGCCATTTCTGAAATCGCCAATCATTCCGCTCCTCAAGGAGCTAAGACGTTTTGCTATTCTTATTTCTATAAACATCCGGCTCCGATGGAGCTGAAAGCCTATTGTGGCGGCTTGGGCTCCGTTGGCGTAGCACGCTCGGGTTCTTTTGACGACCTGCTGTCCTTGGCCTTCAGCTTCTCAACGATGCTCATCTCTTCTTGAGCGCGCTGCTGATCCTTAAGCCGCGCGTAGAGCACAGCAAGGTTGTAATGGGCCTTGGAATCGTCAGGATTTAATTTCACTCCAGCTTGCAGCGCCGCGAGCGCCGCGGAATAATTCTTCAACTTCAAATAGGTCGAGCCCAGGGCGACCTGCGCGTCGCTGAATGAAGGCGCGAGTTCCAGAGCTTTCTTAAAATGCTGCACGGCTCGTTGGTCCTCGTTCTGCTCCCGGGCAATCAGACCCAGATAATAGAAAGTCTCCGCCGTGTTGGGATCCTGCTGAACGCTCTTTTCTAACCAAAGTTTCGCTTCGGGATACTGCTTCTGCATCAACAAGGCATAGCCCAACGACATCTGCGCCTGCGGATTCCGGGGATGCAGTTCCAGGCTGCGACGAAACGCCTTCTCGGCTTCAAGCAGATCCGGTTTCTGGAGCCAGGTGGTGCCCAGCAAGAGAAAAAAAGCGGGGTCGTTGGGCTGCTGTCTTACAGCCTGCACCATCGCTGCGTTCGCCTCCTCATAATCCCTGGCCCTCAAGGCCACCATTGCAAATCGATAAAGAGTTGCGGGCGAGTCGGCCACCAACTTCTTTGACTGGGCTAAGTGCGCCGAGGCCGTTTCCTTTTGGCCCCTAAGCTGAGCGACCTGGGCCAGGCCAAGAACAGCATCGGTACTATCATGCTGGCTATTCAGCGCCTGCTGATAACTTTCTTCGGCCTTGTCGGAGTTGCCCTTTCTTAGATAAGCATCGCCTAGCGTAATCAAGCTGGCCACCGATACTGATTGCGATTGCTTCGCGTGTTCGACAAAGGCTATGCATTCGTCTGCCTGACTTTCAGAAAGCAGGAGACTAGCGAGTAAAGCCGTGGCCGCTGTGTTCGTCGGGTCTATACGGAGCGCTTCTCTCAGTTCCAATATTGCTTTTTGCACCTCTTCTCTTAGTAGATAGAGGTGAGCCAGATTCATATGCGCAGCGAGCAGTCGGGAATCCAGTCGGGCCGCGCGCAGAAAGAATATCTCTGCTTCGCTGAGCTTTCCCTGCTGGGCGCGAATTGCTCCCCTGAGATTCAGCGCTGCGGCATCATTCGGCTTCACCTTGAGGGCGTTGTCCAGTTCGCGGTCCGCCTCTGGCAGGCGATTGTCTCGGATGAGCGCGGCTGCCCGTTCGACTGAAGCCTGCGGCAAACTGGGCTGCGCGAGGGCAGTCAGACCTGCAAGCAAAATTATCGTCAGGGCAGAAGTCAGTCGCCGGCCAGCGAAGCAAACCGCTGCTTTCAACCGCCGGTAACTACGATAGTCGTTGCCAGGAAGGCTGGCCGCGGTCTCTGGGGAATAAGCCGGTTTCATCAAACGCCACATAACTCTTTTTTGTAACACACGCTGTTACCTTGTGCGCGCAAACCAACAGTTTGCGTTACCTCAACGGCCTGATGACAAGTCTCAGTTATCGCCGCAAAGAACTCTTGAAGTCTTTCTGATCCACCAAACCCTGGCCTTCTTTAACGGTCAGGATTTTATTCACATTCGCATTGGTAATCTTGTCGACTATACCACTGGGCCAACGAACTTCTATGCGATCAATCTTCGTTCTTTTTTCGAGGCCAAAATGCAGCCTTAGGTCATTCTGCGAGAGATAGCTGCCGCCGCTCCGCACTTCATCTATCTGGGTCAGATCTCCGGAAACAATCTTTACGCTGGCGCCAATTCCGTCGCGATTGGTCTTCACGCCAACGGTCTTAATCAGGACCGAATTGTTAGCATTGCCGCCATCGTTTCGTAACACTTGTGGTGACCCGTCCAGATCGGCAACCACAATGTCAAGATCACCATCATTGTCGAGGTCGCCAATAGCCACGCCTCGGCCCACCCGCTTTTCCAGGAAAGGAGCGCCCAATTGCGCCGCTACCTCGGTGAAGGTGCCGTCGCGATTGTTCCTCAAGACCAGCTTACGCTGACGATAGTTTTGCAGTTGCGGGTAAACATGGCCGTTGGCCATGAACAGATCAACCCAACCGTCATTGTCATAGTCAAAGAACTTGGTTCCCCAACCCACGTACGAAAGACTGGCCTGCGCTACCTTAGCGGCATACGAGACGTCCGTGAAAGAATTATTACCGTCGTTATGGTAAAGCGTATCGTACTCATCGGCGAAATTGGTCTTGAGTATTCCAAACCTTCCCGAGTGATCGTAGTCCGCTACCGTGACTCCCATGCTGCCTTGTTCACTGCCGTCTCCGTTCACGGCTGACCCGGAATTGAAGCCAATCTCCTTGAACGTGCCGTCACCATTGTTGTGGTACAGAAAGCAGGGCGTTGAATCGTTGGCCACGTAGATATCGACGAATCCATCTCCGTCAAAATCACTGGCAATAACTCCCAGCCCGTAATAGCCGTCGGGGTCTGCTACTCCTGCCTTCACTGAAACGTCGGTGAATGTGCCGTCGCCATTGTTATGAAAGAGCCGGTCGCCCGCTCCAGGCAGCCCTCTGGGACCACACTGAACGGGTACGCCTTTGTATTGGCAGGTTCTTCCCTTCCCGAATTCGGGCAGATGGTTAATGTCAAAATCTACATATCCTGCAACGAAGATATCCAACTTGCCGTCATTGTCATAATCCAGGAAAGCGGCGCCCGTGGACCATTTGGACGCGCCCACACCCGCGCTCTTGGTAACGTCGCTAAAGGTGCCGTTGCCGTTATTCCTGAATAGATGGTTTTGCCCCAGGCACGTTACGAAGAGATCATCAAAGCCATCGTTATCGTAGTCACCCACGGCAACTCCCATCCCCCAGCCGACATCGGCGAGCCCGGCCTTGTCGGTAACATCAGTAAAAGTGCCGTCGCCATTATTGTGATAGAGCGCGCTGCGGGTTTTGCCACCAGACTTCACCAGATCAACGGTAAGAGAGTTAACGAAGAAGAGATCCGGATTTCCGTCGTTGTCGTAATCAAACAGCGCGACACCGCCGCTCATCGACTCGACGATGTACTTCTTATCAGGCGAGGCTACGTGTTTGAAAGTGATCCCGGCGCGCGCCGTGATGTCGGTAAATACAATCCCGCTCCCTTGAATAGCAGGTATCCGAGAAGGAGCGACCAGCAGCAGAATAACGAAACCTGCAAGTGGCCCAAATGTTCTGGAGTGCAAGCCGATGACCTTTCCGGACCTTATGGGGCTGTTTGATTGCGCTCTTTCTCTTTAAGCTGCTTCGAGATTTCCAGTTGGCCTTCGCCTTCCGCCTTGCGGCCCGCGGCCAGATAGGCCCGGCCCAGTTGATAGTGGACGTAAGACACGACCGGTTTGAGCCGGGCCGCAATTTCCAGCTCCTCGACGGCTCCCTTGATGTCACCTTGCTGTAGCAGAACCTTTCCCAACTCATAATGTGCCTCGGCATAATCAGGTTTGAGTTGGATCACTTCTTTCATTAGCTTGATGCCGCGGTCGGTCTTTTGCGCAGCAAGCAAGACGAACGCTAAATGATACCCGGCGCGAACATCATTCGGATTTACGGCCAGTTCGCTTTCAAATTCCTGCGCCGCCTCTTCAAACCTGCCCATCTTCAAAAGGATCTGCCCGGAATAATAGTGCGCGAGGGAAATCCTGTTGTCCAAAGCCGAGGCTGCCTTTAATTCTGCCAGGGCCTTCGTGGTATCACCTTGTTCGTAGTAGGCCTCGCCCACCACGATGTGAACCTGCGGGCTGTTGCCGCCAACGGTAATCATTTGCTGGATTACACGCTCAGCCTCATCCTTCCTTCCCTGCTTAACCAGAGAAATAGCCAGCGGGTAATAAAGACTTGCTTCGTTTGGCTTTGACGCCACAACCGCCTCCAGCAACCGCGAGGCTCCGGCGTAGTTTTCAATCATGAAGTAACTAAGACCGAGCAACTGTTTTGCCGGGAGACTGGCGGCGTTGACCTTCAGAACGTCTTCCAAAGGGGCGACTGCGTCGGCATAGAGTTCCGCTTTGAAAGCAGCCAGGCCCCAGTTGTAATTGACGTCATCGAGTTGCGGATTCCATTTCGCGGCCGACGCAAAGTGAGTCGCAGCCGTCCGGAAATCCTTTTGCTCGGCTCGCAGTAAACCAATGTTGTTGTGCGCGCTCGCTACTACCTTTGAATAGTAGGCTTCGCTGTCTAGCAACTCTTTCTTTGCCTTTTCGTCCAGCGGATTAGGTTCGGCTATTACGCCCTCAACAAGGCGCAGCTCGGGAAACTTGTCATTTTGTTCATGCAGATTGGCATTACCGAGAAAAACATTCGTCTTTTCTTCGTCCCGCCTCTTCGCCTTTGACTTGAGCTCAGACGCAGTCTGCAACTCTTGCTGTCCTTCGCTGGTTCGACCAACTTTTATCAGCGACTGTCCTAAGCGATAGTGTGCAGTGCTTACCTGGTAATCGTTGTGGCTCAAATAAGGATTGAGAGCAACGGCCTTCTTCAGCGCCTCAATCGCTTGCTCGTGTCGCCCTAATTCCTGATAGGCCTGGCCCAGGTGAAAATAAGGATCGGGGTTGTCTGGCTGGGCCCTGGCAGCCTTCTCAAGCAGGCGCGCGGCTAAGTCCAGTTTTTTCTGAATCAGATAGACGATACCCAAATAGTAATTCGCGAAAAATTCATCAGGATGATCGTTCAGCTCAATATTAAACTCCTCGGCCGCATCGCCGAGCCGGGACGAACCGTCTTTCAGCAAATAGGTAAGGCCGAGATAGTAGTGCGCGCGCGGAAATTTTGGATCGCGAGCCAGAGCTTTTCTGAACTCTTCCAGAGCTTCAGGCAAAAAATCCGTCTCGCGATACGCACGCCCGAAGACAATGTGTAACTGCGGACGGTCACCAAGTTCTTTGAGCATACGATCATAAATCTGTCTTGCCGGGGCCAGTTGATGTTGCTTCAGGTAAGCGAGACCCAGAGTGTAGGCAAGATCATAATCATTGGGCGCGAGTTTCAAGGCGGCTTCGAGCTCGCCGGCGGACCTGGCAAACTCGCCGAGCATGAAATAAGTTTTGCCGGCCATGTGACGGGCTGCCACACTCTGAGAATTCTCCGCTAGAGCCTGCTGCAATGATTCGAGCGCTTTCTCGAACCGGTTCGTATCGAAATAAGCAATAGCCAAATCGACTTGTGCGCTCTGGGAATTCGGCGTTGCGAGAAGGGCCGATTCGAGAGTTGAAATCGCCCTTCGATAATCTTTCTGGGCGAGATATATCTTGCCGAGCTTGCCGTATCCTTCGGTGAGTATCGTGGAGTATTCGGCCTCGGCGGCGGTCAAGTTACCGGCGCGCCGATACGCCTCGGCGGCTTCGTAGTGCTGTCGAATTGGATCTTGAGACAACTGGAAGGGGAGCAGAAAGAATAGGAGAGGAACAACCGCTAAACGCGAATATGTCATTGCCCAGCTTCTAACTCCAGATAAAACTCGGACGGAGGGCCTAGTGCTAGTAGCCCTCCGTCTCTCAATTCAGCCGGGCTGAACTATATCAGAAATTAAACTTAAACCCGAATTGGATCTCGCGCGGCAGCCGCGCGTGGTTAAGGGTACCAAAACCCTGGCCATTCAGGTCTGTCGCGATCCCGTCGAAATTTGTGTGATTGAACGCATTAAACATCTCCGCACGGAACTGGACACCGTAACGCTCCTTGAATCTCCAGTTCTTCGCCAACGAGAAATCGATATTCTTAATGCCAGGCATTCGTACCACTCCTGACCCAAGAGTACCGAACCCTGACTGTGTCCTTGCAGGAGTAGCAAAGGCCGCAGGGTTCAGCCATTGCGTACCGTTGGCCAAATACAGAGGGACACCGCTAACCCTGTTAGGTCTAAACCCACCGCCGGGACCCGCCGCCAACCCGAATTGATGGGAATCAACTCCGGTCGTGGTAACGTTTATCGGGTTGCCTCCGATGAGCGAAAGAATGCCACTAAGTTGCCAATCCCCCAGGAGCTGACGCACCGCTCCTCCCCTGCCCTTAAATAACGGCAGCGAGTACACACCATTGGCGATGAACATATGCCGGCGATCGAGATCTGCGTCGCCCCTATCGAGATTATAGTTGAAAGGATCGGTTGTGCCGTTGGTGAAAGACGTGATTGGAACATTCGAGATGGCATGTCCCCAGGTATAAGAGGCTCCCCAGGCCAAGTGGTTAGTAAAGCGGCGGTTAACCTGAATCTGCATGCCGTGGTACCACGACTCTCCTGTGGATTCACTCATCGTTATTGGTCCAACGCCTTTCAATCGCCGATTGCTGTTACTGATGGCATTCACATCTCCAACGCCGGTTTGAAAGGCGCTAATCACCGCCGCGCGCCCGCTCGGGGTCACTTCATTGAAATTGAGGCCCCGCCGCCAAATGTGCTGACCATGGTTGCCTATGTAAGAGGCTTCAACCAAAGTGTTTCTTATGACCTCGCGAGAGACAGTCAGATTCCACTGCCAACTGTCAGGGGGCCGGAAGTTCTCATTTACAGCAGCGAAGCTTGTGCCGGACCCAACCCCGGCAACTGCACCCGCCAAGCCCGAATTAATGGTGTCCAGGCTACGACAAGTTGGACAGCCCGCTAGAGAATTGGTGCCGGCCTGCCAACCACTATCGACCGTCGTGCTCCAGGGAGGGTTGCCAGCCATACGGAGTACATCTTCGATAACATTTGAACGACTCTCGTAACGCCCGAAACCGGCTCGCACCGCGGTCTTGCCATCCCCACGGACGTCCCATGCGAAACCCACACGTGGTTGGAATCCCCGGCTGTAAGGATGCACGAGATTGTGTGGTAAACCCGACGAGCCTGGCTGGTTAGCTCTCACCAACCCACTCAGGGGATTGCTTCCATCGTACAATCTTGGCACCCAGTTACTAATGCGATCATTGGCAGAGAATGGCGGAGCGAATCGTGACCATCGTAGCCCGAGGTTGAGCGTCACTCTCGGGCTCACCTTCCAGGTGTCATTTCCATAGAACTCCATGTCACGCCAGCGGCCCAACACGAACTCCTGGTGATCCGCCTCACCGTAGTCAGTAATCGGGAGATCCTTGAGCAGGACATCAGCGATCACATGGCCGGTGTGGCCGCAGCACGAATTTACCGCGACCGTGTATAGTTGATTGCTCCCGATGTTCGTTTCATTCTTCTTGTTGCTACTAAAAAGTCCGCCCACTTTGATGTCATGCTTGCCTACGACCTTTGAAAAGTCGTCCTTCCAGATGAACAGGTCTTCGCCATTCTTCCATGGCGCTTCGTGCCACAGCGTATTATAGCCACCCGGTCCCCAAACCAGACTCGGAGCCGCAGAACCTTGTGGATGCGGGAACACAGTAGGAAATGCCGAAGCTATTTGATCGTTGAGCGCTTGAGTCGCTTTGCTAGTGGTGATGAAAATATCATTACCCGCTCGCGAAAACTGGAACTCGTTAACCGCCGTTGAGCTCAGCGTGTTCGTTAGCCTGACCGCGAAACTGTTGCTGGGCTGGTCCCAATCTGAACTGAGCGTCGGAAACGGACTATCGCCCCAAAAGTTTCCCGACGCCACGCCGTGCGTCCACTTCTCGTTGATCCAACGAACCAATACGTTCGTCTTACTGTTGATATTTATGTCACCGCGGATACTATCCTGGCGGGTGCTGACCGGTTGAAGGGGGGCGCCGACCCAGTTCGGGTTACCACTCGTATTCGGATCAGGATAAAGCTTCATCATCAAGAGGCCGACCGGGCTGAGGCGATTCGCCGGAATCTTGTTTCCCGGAAATGGCAGGCCTGTAGCTGGATCTATTGGCCGAGGATTTGTTAACGTCCCGCTAAAGTCTCCGGCCTTCTCCGCCGCGGTCGGCACGAAACCCGTGAGCGCAGTGCCGCGCTGTTCACGACGCCATTCCTCTGACCAAAAGAAGAAAATCCTGTTCTTCTTAATTGGTCCACCCACGTTGCCGCCGAAGTTATTATACTTCAGCTGGCCTTTGGGCTGGCCGGCTGCCTTTAGAAACGGGTCAGTACCATTCAGTCCGTCGCGGCGCAGGAATTCAAAGCCTGCGCCATGAAACTGATTGCTCCCACCTTTGGTAACCAGATTAATAACGGCGCCCTGCGCCTGACCATACTCCGCGCTGAAACTGTTGCGCTGAACACGAAACTCCTGGATCGAATCTATAGACGGAAACACCAGCAGCGTGGCGTTTGAACCCACGTCCATGTTGTTGACACCATCAACTGTCCACATATTCGTATTCGACTGGTTGCCGTTCACAGACATATCAACGTGGGAATCCAGTCCGGTACCGCCGCTCTTGAAAGCACCTCCAGCGCCGGATTGGGTTACGGGCGAAACACCCGGGACCATGAGAGCCAGTTGCGCGTAGTTGCGGCCGTTCAGCGGCAACTCAGTTACTTGCTTCTCGCTGATAAGACTGCTCACTTCTCCGCTGCGCGTTTCGACCGGCGCGGCGTCGGACGAGACGGTTACCGTTTCACTCATCTGGCCCACTTGCAAATCCAGGTTGACGACCTTGTTTTCAGCCACGTGCAGATCCACTGACTGGGCGACGGTCTTCTTGAAGCCGCTAGGCGCCGTGCTAACCGTATAGCGCCCGGCCGCCAAACTAGCAGCCAGATAGAATCCGTTGTCGTCGGAATTAACGGTACGCACTGCTCCAGTTCTCTCATCCTGAAGAGAAACTTCGGCCCGGGGAACAACGGCTCCCTTTTGATCTCGAACGGTGCCGCTGATTGTTCCTACCGTAGTCGTCTGCGCATTGGCACTAAAAAACACCGCGCCGGCCAGGACCACCACCACTTGCAAGCCAAGCTTCTTCAGCATACGAACCTCCAGGGGTTTAGCGCTCGCAGATAGTCACGTGCGAGCGAACTTTTTTGGAAAGTCAAAGCGCTGAACTTTGTGGACCAAGTTCTTAAGCAACCTGCTCGCTTTATTCATTAAAGCGCTGTCAGGGTTCAACTCACTTTGGGAACCGTCAAATTCGGTTATCAGGACTTTGTTGCACTACCGCGCAAAAGTATTTACTCCTAATGAGAAACGTTGTCAAGAACTTTTTGGGGGTGATGAAAACAAAGTCGGAATAGCCCC
>WNFR01003998.1_pt1 | contig 15223 bp, 9 predicted proteins | sample 5400221 | NCBI WGS metagenome assembly WNFR01 (sample SAMN13153357, study PRJNA577476) | soil metagenome | isolation source: 40 cm soil under Madrone tree | place: USA:California | collected 2016-06-14 | reverse complement strand
AGCTTCCCCAGCGGCCTTCAATACGACATCGTCTACAACCCGACCGAATTCATCGCCGAATCGGTCTACGAAGTGCAGAAGACGATCCTCGAGGCCGTCATCCTCGTCGTCCTCGTCGTCATTCTCTTTCTGCAGACCTGGCGCGCCTCGATCATCCCGATCGTAGCGATCCCGGTGTCGCTGATCGGCACCTTTGCGGTGCTCGCCGCTTTCGGCTTTTCGCTGAACAACCTCTCGCTGTTCGGGCTGGTGCTGGCGATCGGCATCGTCGTCGACGATGCCATCGTCGTCGTCGAGAACGTCGAGCGCAACCTGCGGCTCGGCATGAGCCCGAAAGAGGCGGCGCACCGGACGATGGACGAGGTCGGCGGCGCACTGATCGCGATCGCGCTGGTGCTCTCGGCGGTGTTTATTCCGGCGGCGTTCATCCCGGGAATCTCCGGCCAGTTCTTCCGCCAATTTGCAGTGACGATCGCCTCGGCGACGATCATCTCCTGCCTTTGCTCGCTGACGTTGAGCCCGGCGCTCTGCGCCCTCCTCTTCAAGCCGCACCAGGAGCACGCTCCACGCGGATCGATACTGACGCGCCCGATCGCAGCCTTTTTCCGCGGCTTCAACTACGCCTTCGACAAGGTGTCGCTCGGCTATGGCGAGGTGACCCGGCGGCTGTTGCGGGTGGCGGTGTTGGCTCTCGTCGTCTATGCCGGCCTCATTGGGCTCACCGGCTGGCAGTTCGCCCGCGCTCCGACCGGCTTTATCCCTAACCAGGACCAGGGATACCTGATCACGGTGGTCCAGCTGCCGCCCGGCGCTTCGCTCGCCCGCACGGACGCTGTGGTGCGCCGCATCGCCAGGATCCTCCTCGACACGCCGGGGGTCGCGCATGTCGTGCCTTTCGCCGGATTTGATGGTGCGACTTTTACCAACGCGCCGAACGCCGGGGCCATATTCTCACCCCTCGCACCCTTTCAGGAGCGCGCCGCAAAGGGGCTCAGCGCAGAGCGGATCATGGCGGATCTGCGCACCCGGCTGGCGGTAGTCCAGGATGCCTTCATCATCACGATTTCGCCACCGCCGGTGCGCGGCATCGGCACCGCGGGCGGATTCAAGATGATGGTGCAGGACAAGCGAGGACGCGGGCTGCCGGCGCTCGAAGCCGCGACGCAGGAAATCGTGACGGCGGCCAACCAGATCCCCGGTCTCGTCGGGGTATTCTCGCTGTTCAATACAAGGACGCCCAAGGTCTATGCCGATATCGACCGGGTGCGCGCCGAGATGCTCGGCGTCTCCGCCGACCGCGTCTTCGAGACCTTGCAGGTTTACCTCGGTTCGAGCTACGTCAACGACTTCAATTATCTCGGCCGGACCTACCGGGTGACGGCGCAGGCCGACGCGCCGTTCCGCGACGACATTCGCGATATCGTCAATCTGAAGACGCGCAACGACAAGCGCCGGATGGTGCCGATCGGCTCCGTCGCTCGCTTCCGCGACATCACCGGACCGTACCGCGTGCCGCGCTACAATCTTTACCCCGCTGCCGAGGTTCAGGGGAGCACGCTGCCGGGCTACTCCACCGGCTATGCCCTGGCGGCGATCGAACAGCTCGCTGCCGAACGGCTACCCGACGGTTTCGGCTTCGACTGGACGGATCTCGCCTACCAGCAGAAGCTTGCCGGCAACACGGGTTTTCTCGTCTTTGGCGCCTCAATCGTTTTCGTTTTTCTCGTGCTGGCGGCGCAATACGAGAGCTGGAGCTTGCCGCTCGCGGTGATCCTGATCGTGCCGATGTGCCTGCTCGCCGCGGTGAGCGGTCTTCTGTTGCGTGGGATGGACGTCAACATTCTGGCGCAGGTCGGGTTTGTGGTGCTCGTCGGGCTCGCCGCCAAGAACGCGATCCTGATCGTCGAGTTCGCGCGCCAGGCCGAGGATGAAGGCAAGGACCGGTTCGACGCTGCCGTGCAGGCGGCGCGCACGCGGCTCCGGCCGATCCTGATGACGTCCTTCGCCTTCATCTTCGGTGTCGTGCCGCTGGCGATCGCCACCGGCGCCGGCGCCGAGATGCGCCAGTCGCTGGGCACCGCTGTCTTCTTCGGCATGCTCGGCGTCACCGGGTTTGGCCTGATCTTCACGCCGGTGTTCTACGTCGTCGTGCGCGGGCTGTTCGGCAAGCGAAGAACGGCGTCAACAGTCAGCGCTGAGCTTTCAGCCAGAACCGCCGAGTAGCGTCATGGCTTGCATGTGGAACTCCGAAAGTTCATCATTTGGCTGATGGCCGCGAGGAGAAGACATGGCCAAGGTTGGTGAACTTTATGAGCAGGATTTCTTTCTCTGGACCAAGGAACAGGCGGCCGCGCTGCGCCTCGCCAAGAACTCGAACCTGCCGCTCGATTGGGAAAACCTAGCGGAGGAAATCGAGAGTTTGGGGAAGTCAGATCGCCGAGAGCTGAGGTCACAAATCCGGCGTATTCTCCGGCACCTCCTCAAACTCGAAGCCTCTCCCTCGGTAGACCCGCGCGCCGGATGGCGCTCGACCGTCCTTGACGCACGGACGGAGATCACGGACGTGCTGCGTGACAGCCCCAGTCTTCGTCGTGAGGTCGATGATCTTATTGCCGAACAACTGATCGGGGCTGCAGAGCTTGCGTCGGCCGATCTAAGCCAGCACGGCGAGCCGGTACACGCCGTACGCGCGCGACTCCAAAAACGCGGGTTCACGGCCGAGCAAGTGATTGGGGACTGGTTCCCGGACCCGCCTGCCTGAGGCCTCCGGAAACAATTGGGCTACCGTACGCGGATCAGCTGCCGCGCTCGGCGGGGCGGGACGGGCGGCCGTGAACATGCACGTGACTCCCGCCCGCCTCTTCGAGGATACGCGTCGCCGTCAACTCCCGTTCAGGATCCTCGCAACGCACCCACAGCAGAGCCGCTCCGGCGTGGAGCGCTGCAGCGAAGTCGTCACTGTGCCGAGGCGCGGTGTAATCGTCGAACAGCTCCTTCAACGCCGCGCCGCCGAGACCGGCGCCAACCAGCGCGGCGACGGTGGCGGCGATCGGCCCGCCCGACAGGAGTATGATGCCGGCGACGGTCAGCGGGGCGATGTATTTGATCTCGTCGCTGAGGCCCGCGGGCACGACTGCTGGCTCGGCCCCGCCCGGCTCGCCGGCGGCAGCCAGCGAATCGTGCGATGCGAGGACCGAGAGATCGCTCGCCTCGAAACCGGCCGCCAGCAAGCTCGAGACGGCACGGTGGAAATGGTCGCGGTCGGCAAACGAGGCGACCGCCTCGCGAACAATCGGAAAAGACGACGAAGTCTCGGTCATGCCGATCCTCTTTTTCGCACTCAGGTCGTAAGTATCCTAAAGCGAATGCCGCCGCGCGTCCTCCCTCTTCGCCGGACTCGCCTCTTGTTTAGCCGGTTCGGCTGTTGCGACGCGCGGAAAAAATGCCGACATTCCGATGCGCCGCGTTCAATCGGCACCGCCAAGGCTGATTGATATCTTCCGATCTCGGAGGAATTGCATTCTTTTGAAGAGATCCCTAAACACGGGAACCGTCTTGTTGCTCGAGATGGGGCTAGGTCGAAGCAGGTAGAACCCGCTTCGCTATCGTCGGGGATTTCGGATGGAGAGCCGGTATTTCGATATCGAAAGAATTCAGAATGCTGTCAACGCTGGGCATCATCGCGAAGTGGTCGGCGGGCAATGGGGTGAAATAGGTCAGCTTCAGTTTGATTTCCTCAAAAAAAACGGACTTAGGACCGATCACTCACTCCTGGATATTGGTTGTGGTTGTCTGCGAGGAGGAGTGCATTTTATCGCATATCTAGAGAGGGATAGATATGTCGGTGTTGATATTAATCAATCACTTTTGGACGCGGGCTACGAAATCGAACTCGCGGTAGCCGAGCTGCAAGATCGCCTGCCACGCGGTAATCTGATGTGCATTGGCGATTTTAGTTTCGGAGAGATCGGTCGGCGATTTGATTTTGCATTAGCACAATCCCTGTTCACGCATTTGAATTTCAATCACGTCAGACGGTGTCTTGAGGGTCTGGCCGAGGCAATGGAGGCGGGCGGAGTTCTCTTTGCGACATTCTTTGAAGCACCACGCAATGGGTTGAGTAGCGGACCCTACCGACATACGCCGGGTGACGTGGTCACCTATGGAGCGGCCGACCCGTATCACTACCGCCTGTCGGACTTTGTTTATGCCGTTCAAGGCCTTCCGTGGCGCGTGCAATATATTGGTGAGTGGGGCCATCCTCGCAGCCAACGAATGCTTGCATTTCATCGCTTGCCCCCCGCCGATTCTCGCCTTTGCGCAGAGACTCTCACCGATCAGCCCGCTTCGAACACCCTAAATCTGGACGTCGAGGCGGCGTTGCTCCTGCCCGCCGGGGCCGATCATTATCGCGCCTTCGTCGGCCCGCCCGATCGCTATGATTTCATGAGCGCAACTCAATTCTCTTTGTTGTTTGCTCTAGGGCTGAGGGACCGGCACCGTGTTCTCGACTTTGGCTGCGGCTCGCTTCGACTTGGGCGGTTGCTGATCCCGTTTCTGCAGCCCGGTTGCTATTTTGGTATCGATCCGAACCGATGGCTTATCGATGCCGCTCTAGAGCGAGAATTGGGTGATTCTATATCGGTCGTCAAACGACCCAAGTTTGCCTACAATAACGATTTTTCATGCACCGTGTTTGGTACAGCTTTCGATTTCATTGTCGCACAGTCCATTTTGACGCATTGCGGGCCCGATATCGCTGGCCGGCTGATCGGCAGTATGGCCGAGGCACTCGCGCCACATGGCAAGATCATCTTCTCGATCATTGAATCGCCCAACCGGAGCTCGCTCCCAAATCGCATGGGCTGGATCTATCCCGACTGCGTCAGTTATGGCGACTCCCGGATAACAGAAATGTGCCGCGCGGCGGGACTTCATTCCCACCGCTTGCCCTGGTATCACCCCGGCGCCGTTTGGTACATCGCAGCGCGGAGGAGCGCTGATCTCCCACAGGCGCGCGAGTTACCAGCGCTCCGCGGCGCCGTCTTGTTCGATCCGCAATTCGAAGCCTCCCGCCCGGCCCCGCAAAGCGACACAGTTCCCGCGAACCCCCTCGCGCCCTTTGCCGATCACGCCGGAGCGATCGCTGCTGGGCTTTCTGCGGGTGTGGGTGGCGCCACTCTAATCGCGCCGACAGTCGTCGAGGCGGGAAGCTTCAGTGAATTCCACCTGGTCTATGTCGCCGGGAAATCTGGAATTGTGGTGGGCGGCACGCTCCGCGTCGCCCTGCGCCACGTCTGCCAGTGGTCGCCGCCGCAAACGCAGGATGCCTCTCTCCCCGGTTACACAAGCGTATGTGCTTCCGATGGGACGTCCTTCTCGATCGCCGGATGGGAGGATGCTCCCGATACGGCCGACGTGTTTCATTGCATGTTCCCCTGGCAACATGTCATCGACATCAAACCGCTCGATCGGTCGCTGGTCGAGGGCGACCGGGTTGAAATAGTATACGGCGACCGCACGGGAGGTGGGCCGGGCGCGAGGGTGCAGACTTTCGAGGAGGCATCATTTGCTTTTCGCGTCTATGTCGATCCGAGCGGAGCCGGTGAGTTTCTGCCGCTTGACCCGGATCTCGGTATCGCGATCGTCGGCGGAGAGGCGATACGACTGGTCTTGCTGACCCCGTCCAGTGTTCGTGTCGGTGAGCCAACACGGCTTCTGATACGCGCCGAAGACCGATATGGCAATATCGCCTGCAGCCATCGTGGATCAGTTGCCATCGAATTTAGTGACGGTGAACAGGTCCGTCGGCAGCCGATAGATCTAACGGAAGCCGATTCCGGTATTCGCTGGATCGACGGCTTGGTGTTCAAATCGCCGGGTGACTACACCTTTACGATTGCCGGTACCTCCTGCGAAAGCAATCCCGTCAGGGTCAGCGGGACACAGAGCCGGGTTTCAACCTTCTGGGGAGAGCTTCATGGGCACACCCTCCACAGCGATGGTCGGGGTACATTGGACCAGTTCTATGACTACGCTTGCCGGGTCGCCGCCCTCGACGTGTGCGCAGTCACCGATCACGACTTCATGATGAGCGATGCGGTGTGGGCGGACAGCAAACGAATTACCAATGCCCACAACCGTCCGGGACGGTTTGTCACTCTGCAAGCGTTCGAATGGAGCGGCTTGACCGAAGTTGGCGGGGATCACAATGTGTATTTTGTTACCGACGATCCACCGATTATCCGATGCCGATCTTATTTCGATTACCGCAATCAACAGACCTATCACGGCAGTACGGTGGGGGCCAATCATATCGAAGACGTATACAATTTTTTGACCGAGCACTGTCCACCCGGTACGGTATTCGTCGTTCCCCATTACGGGGGACGGCCAGCGAATCCCAAATGGCACCGCCCCGAACTAGAGCGCCTGATCGAGATTTTCAGTGAGCACCAACGTTCTGAATCGTGGGCGGCCCCGTTCCGCAAGAGAGGATATCGACTGGGAAACATCGGCGCTGGAGATGACCACATCGGGCGCCCGGGTTACGGATTTCTGCGGTATGGAGCCCTAGTGGCAGACCAGCCGGCCGGGCTGGGTCTTGTGGGCATCCAAGCCGAGGTGCTCGCCCGTGAGAGCATTTTCTCGGCACTCTACGATCGTCGGGTCTATGCAACGACTGGGGCGCGGATTCTGCTAGACGTGGCGTTGGACGGTCACCCGATCGGGAGCGAGGTGACCTGCTCCGCAGCTCCGACCGTGACGGCGGACGTCGTCGGCGTAAATGCGCTCGACGTCGTTCAAATCATCAAGGACCACTCAATGGTTGCCTATGAGTTTATCCCCGAGGGCGGCGCGGAGTTTGACGAGCAAGGTTATCTCGACCTCTACCCTGATGTCGCGACCGCGGTCGGCGCTGGTCTGGTGGAGGACGGCTACTCTCACTACTTGCGACATGGGTGGTCCGAGGCGCGCATCCGTCCGACGACAAGCGCACGCGAGCGCAGCTGGGAAACTCGCGTCGCCCAATTTTCATGGTCCGAGCCCTTGGGGTTATCGTCGGCAGCGGTAAGTTACACCATTAGAGTGGTTCAAACAGACGGGGAACTCGCTGTCTCCAGCCCGATCTGGGTCCGCTCCGTGTAACGGCGCTGCTGTCTGACACACGTAGTGTTGCACCGAAACGGATTCCGTAAATGGTGAGCCTCGAGGAAGAAATACTCGCGCGCGAATGGTTCTATGAATTCACACTGCCGAGCGGCGCGGTGACGCGGACGAATTTTGTCGGCGATCAAGGCAACATCCACCCCACGCGACTTCGTATGATGTGGCAGGTCGTGGAGCCGTTTTTTGGTGATCGACTGGCCGGAGTTACCGCTCTCGACATCGCCTCGCACGAGGGCTATTTCGCATATCATCTGGCACGGCGGTGCCGCAGCGTGCTCGGCCTCGAAGTCAATCCAGCAAGTATTGCCGCAGCCAAGCAGATCCGTGATCTGTACGGCCTTTCCAACCTCGAGTTCATGCAAGTCGACCTTAATGATTTCACCCATTCGATGATTCAGCCCGCCGATTTGGTACTGGCGTTCGGGATCATCTATCATTTGGAAAACCCGGTAGGGGTGTTGCGCCGTCTGCGATCGTTGACCCGCGAGCTGTTGCTGATCGAGACCCAGACGACGATGCTGGAATTGAGCGGAGCAATCGATTGGGGTGCCCACTGGGCGCAGAACCAGCTGGACGGCGTCTTCGGGATCCTTGCCGGTTCGCCCGGGGCGCGCGACGGCGGCACTTCGGATATCGTGCTGGTCCCGAGCCGTGAGGGGCTCCTGTGGATCCTGAGGCAATTGGGCTTCAACCGCGTCGAGGTGATCCCACCGCCAACCGACGCATACCAACAGCTTCTGATGGGTCGACGGATTATGGTCGCGGCCTACGTTTGAGTGGCTTCCAACTTATCGATTGATGCCGGAGCGACAGTGCCGTTGCATCGCGATCGATAAAGACGGACGTTCCGATTGTCGTCTTTTCGAGCGCGGCGCTGGGAAGTCATGCCGGATCAGCTGTCGCGCTCATTAGGACGTTCAAGCACTCGCCCGCCTCCGCCCTCTGCGCTCTGCTCGCCGATGAACAAACATTCCCGCCCTGATGCCGTTCCCGCCGTGCCGGCCGCCTCGCCGGTGATGATCCAGTATCACGAGATCAAAGAGGCGAATCCCGGCTGTCTGCTGTTCTTCCGGATGGGGGATTTCTACGAGCTGTTCTTCGATGACGCCGTCGCGGCGGCGCAGGCGCTCGACATCGCGCTGACCAAGCGGGGCAGGCACGAGGGCGCCGACATCCCGATGTGCGGCGTCCCTGTCCACACTGCCGAAACCTATCTCGCCCGGCTGATCCGCGCCGGGTTCAAGGTTGCGATGTGCGACCAGATCGAAGACCCCGCTGAGGCCAGACGGCGCGGCGGGAAAGGTCCGGTGCGGCGGGCGGTCGTCCGCGTCGTGACCGCCGGCACCTTGACCGAAGAGGGATTGCTCGACGCGCGCCGGCACAATTATTTGGCCGGCCTCGCCGAGGCCGGGGGCGAGATCGGCCTCGCCTGGCTCGATCTGTCGACCGGCGGCTTTGCGCTCGCGCCGACCAGCGAGCCCGCGCTCGCCGGCGATCTCGCCCGCCTGATGCCGGGCGAGATCCTGCTGCCCGAGCGCATGCTGACCCGCCCGGCGCTCTTCGAGCTCTTCGCCGAGTGGAAGCCGGCCCTGACGCCGCTGCCGAATGCCCGGTTCGAGAGCGATGCCGCCCGCCGCCGCCTCGAAAACTTCTACGGGGTTGGCGCGCTCGACGGCTACGGCAATTTCGGCCGCGCCGAGCTCGCCGCAGCCGGCGCCCTCGTGGACTATGTCGGATTGACGCAGCAGGGAAGGGCGCCGCATCTGGAGCCGCCGCGCCGGGTCGCCCCGGGCACGGTCATGCAGATCGATGCGGCGACCCGGCGCAATCTCGAGCTGGTGTCGACCCTCACCGGAGAGCGCCGAGGCAGCCTCCTCGCCACGGTCGATCGCACCGTCACCGCGGCGGGCGCCCGGCTCCTCGCCGATCATCTTGGCGGCCCGCTGACCGAGCCCGCAGCGATCTCGGCGCGTCTCGATGCGGTCCAGTTCTTTGCCGACCGCCCCGAGGCGCGCACGGCCTTGCGCGAGCGGCTGAAGCGCTGCCCCGATATCGAGCGGGCCCTGACGCGGCTCAGCCTCGGGCGTGGCGGCCCGCGCGATCTCGCGGCGTTGTGCCGGTCGTTGGGCGAGACCGCGTCACTGCGGGAGATGCTGGCCGCGCCGGGTCTTATTCCGTTACCCGAGCGCCTGACCGAGGCACGGCATGGGCTTGGCGAGCATGGCATCCTCGTCGAGCGCCTCGGGCGAGCGCTCGCCGCCGAATTGCCGCTCTTCGCCCGCGACGGCGGGTTCGTCGCCGCGGGGTATTCGGACGAGCTCGACGAATGGCGCAGCCTGCGCGACGAGAGCCGGCGGATGATCGCCGGGCTGCAGGCGCGCTACGCCGGCGAGACCGCGATCGCCGCCTTGAAGATCCGCCACAACAATGTCATCGGCTACTATATCGAGGTAGCGGCGAACCATGCCGGCAAGCTCGGGCCGGAGTTCATCCACCGGCAGACGATGGCGGGGGCGCAGCGCTATACGACGGCCGAGCTCGCCGATCTCGAAACCAAGATCGCCAGCGCCGCCGAGCGGGCGTTGGCGCTGGAGCTGCGCCTCTATGAGGACCTCGTCGCCGAGGTGATGGCCCGCCGCGCCGAGATCGCCGCGGCGGCAGCAGCGCTCGCCATCCTCGATGTGGCGGCGGCGCTCGCCGAACTCGCCGGTGAGGCCGCGTGGGTGCGGCCCGCTATCGAGGAGAGCACCGCCTTCGAGATCTCCGGCGGACGTCACCCGACGGTCGAGGCGGCGCTCGCCGCTGCGGGCAATGCCGGCGGGTTTGTCGCCAATGATTGCGTCTTGGCGGAGAACCGGATCTGGCTCGTCACCGGCCCCAACATGGCCGGCAAGAGCACCTTTTTGCGGCAGAACGCGCTGATCGCGATCCTGGCGCAGATGGGCTCCTACGTTCCCGCGCAATCTGCCAGGATCGGCATCGTCGACCGCCTCTTCAGCCGGGTCGGCGCCGCCGACGATCTGGCGCGCGGCCGCTCGACCTTCATGGTCGAGATGGTCGAGACCGCGGCGATCCTCAACCAGGCGGGGCCGCGCGGCTTTGTCATACTCGACGAAATCGGCCGCGGCACCGCGACCTTCGACGGGCTGTCGATCGCCTGGGCCTGCCTCGAGCATCTGCACGAGGTCAACCGCTGCCGCACCCTGTTCGCGACCCATTACCACGAGCTGACGGCGCTCGCCGCCAAGCTCCCGGCGCTCGCCTGCCACACGATGCGAGTGAAGGAGTGGAAGGGCGACGTCGTCTTTCTGCACGAGGTCGGGCCGGGGACCGCCGACCGCTCCTACGGCATCCATGTAGCAAAGCTCGCCGGCCTGCCGAAGAGCGCGACGGCGCGCGCCGAGGAGGTGCTCTCCGTCCTCGAAAAGGGCGAGCAGGGCGGCGCCCTCGCCCGTCTCGCCGACGACCTGCCCCTCTTCAGCGCCGCCCGCCGCCGCGCCGAGCCTGCACCAAGCGTATCCGCCGCCGAGGCGCTGTTAGGCGAGACCCGCCCCGACGAACTCACGCCGCGCGAGGCGCTCGACCTCGTCTACCGGCTGAAGGGATTGGTCTCGGAATAAGCGGACGCTGGGTGCCGGCACTCCGATGATGTAGTCTTGCCGGAGATGCGGTCGCGCTCCGTCGACGGTTTCCTGTGGCGAGGGACACCATGAGGGCCAGCTCCGATCATATCCTCACCAGCCACGTCGGGAGCTTGCCGCGCCCGGATGATCTGATCGCGGCCAACCACGCGCGCGAAACCGGCGAGGCGATCAACGAGCACGATTATCAGGAGATGCTTCGAGCCGCGGTGGGCGAGGCCGTGCGGCGTCAGCGGGACCTTGGCATCGACGTGCCGGGTGACGGCGAGTTCGGCAAATCGACGGGCCATCGCGTCAGCTACGGAGCGTGGTGGAATTATGCGTTCCACCGTCTCGGCGGCCTCGAGCTCGGCGGGCCGAGTCTGGGCACCAGGGCGCCGCGGCAATCCCGACCGGGCGAGATCGTGCTGACGAGCGCCGCCAAGCGGCGGGATCGCGTGCGGTTTGCGGCGGCCTATGCGGACCGCGAGTCGGGTGTTTGGATGGGGCCGCGGCCCGCCACCGGGCCGGTCTGCGTCGGTCCGCTAACCTATACCGGCCATGAGGCGATCGCCGCCGACATCGCCAATTTCAAGGCGGCGTTGCAGGCTGCCGGCGTCGAAGAAGGTTTTATGACTTCTGTCGCCCCGGGCAGTGCCTATCGGATACCTAACAATTACTACAAGACCGATGAGGAGTTCCTCTACGCCTGCGCTGATGCCATGCGTGAGGAGTACAAGGCGATCCTCGATGCCGGGCTGATCCTGCAGCTCGATGACCCGGCAACCGCGACGAGCTGGGACATGATCGATCCCGAGCCCACGGTGGGGGAGTACAAGAAATTCTCGATGGTGCGGGTCGAGGCGCTCAACCACGCGATCCGGGGGTTTCCCGAGGATCGCATCCGGTTTCATCTGTGCTGGGGCAGCTGGCACGGGCCGCATACCACCGACATCCCGATGCGCGACATCGTCGATGTCATGCTGGCCGTCAACGCCGGCGCCTATTCGTTCGAGGCCGGCAATGTCCGCCACGAGCACGAATGGCAAGTATGGCGAGACGTCAAGCTTCCCGACGGCAAGCTGATCCTGCCGGGGGTCGTCAGCCACGCCACCAACGTGGTCGAGCACCCCGAGCTCGTCGCCGAGCGCATCCTTCGCTTCGCGAAGCTTGTCGGCAAGGAACGGGTTATCGCCTCCACCGACTGCGGCCTCGGCGGACGCGTGCACCCTGACATCGCCTGGGCCAAGCTCGAAGCGCTGGTTGAAGGCGCGGCGCTGGCCACCCGTCAACTCCGGCGCTGAGAGAAAGCCATGCAAACCAACACCGATCACATCCTCACCAGTCATGCCGGGAGCCTGCCGCGTCCGGACGATCTGATAGAGGCGTGGGGCCGCGCCGCGGACGGGGCAGCCGATGAGCATGCTTTTGCGGAGAAGCTCCGAGCGGCCGTGGTGGACGTCGTACGCCGCCAGAGGGATCTCGGCATCGACATTCCGGGCGATGGCGAATTCGGCAAGCCCATGGCACAGCGCGTCAACTATGGTTCGTGGTGGAGATACTCGTGGAGCCGTTTAGGGGGGCTCGATCCCGACGGTCCCAGCTTGTACGAGATGGAAGCCCGACGATCTCGCCCCGGTCACGTCGTGCTGACGAGCTTTGGCGATCGCCGGGATCGTACTCGCTTCGCCGCGGCGTATGGGGACCCGCGATTCCGGCATTACCACAGGGCCCAGACCCCCCGCGCCGATCTGCATCGCTCCGATCCACTATGCCGGCCAGGAGGCGATCAAGGCCGACATCGCGAATTTCAAGGCAGCGTTGCAGGCCGCCGGGAACGAAGAGGGCTTCATGACTGCTGTCGCCCCGGGCAGCGCCTCGCGGATCGGCAACTCCTATTACAAGACCGAGGAGGAGCTTCTCTACGCCTGCGCCGATGCGATGCGGGAGGAGTACAAAGCGATCCTCGATGCCGGGCTGATCCTCCAGCTCGACGATCCGGCGATCGCCGAGAACTGGGACATGATCAACCCCGAGCCGACTGTCGAGGAATACAAGAAATTCTCGATGGTCCGGGTCGAAGCGCTCAACCACGCGATCCGAGGCCTTCCCCAGGACCGCATCCGGTTCCACCTGTGCTGGGGCAGCTGGCACGGGCCCCACACCACCGACATCGCGATGCGGGACATCGTCGATGTCATGCTGGCGATCAACACGAGTGCCTATTCATTCGAGGCCGGCAATGTGCGCCACGAGCACGAGTGGAAAATCTGGCACGACGTCAAATTGCCCGACGAAAAGCTGATCCTGCCGGGGGTCGTCAGCCACGCCACCAATGTCGTCGAGCACCCCGAGCTCGTAGCCGAGCGGATTCTTCGCTTCGCGAACCTCGTCGGCCGTGAGCGGGTCATCGCCTCCACCGATTGCGGCCTCGGCGGGCGCATCCACCCTGACATCGCCTGGGCCAAGCTCGAAGCTCTGGCGCAGGGCGCGGCGCTCGCCACCCGGCAGCTCTGGCACTGAACCAACCTGGCGCCACTGGGGGTTCAGCGTGTGGCGAACTGCGTCTTGCCGAAGTAATTCTCGCGCTCGGCGTCGGTGATCGACCCCTGCAGCGCCCGGTCGGCCAACACGGCGACGCCGCGCTGCACTGCGGGCCGCGCCGCCATTTCGTCATGCCAGCGCTTCACCGAGGGATACTCGGCGAGATCGATGTTCCGCCGCTCCGCGCCCCGGATCCACGGGAAGGTGATGATGTCGGCCATGCTGTATTCGTCGCCCGCGAGCCAGGGCGCTTCCTCCAGCCGGTGCTCGAGCACCCGGTGCAGGCGTCTGACCTCGTTGGTGTAGCGCTCGATCGCGTAGGGGATCTTTTCGACCGCATAGGAGGCGAAGTGGTTCCACTGCCCGAACATCGGGCCGACCCCGCCCATCTGGAACATCATCCACTCCAGGCATTTGTAGCGGCCGATCGGGTCCTTCGGGATCAGCTTGCCGCCGTTCTTCTCCGACAGATAGATCAGGATCGCGGCCGATTCGAAAAGGGTGAAGGGCTTGCCGCCCGGGCCGTCGGGGTCGACGATCGCCGGGATGCGGTGGTTGGGCGTGATCTTCAGAAACTCCGGCTTGAACTGGTCGCCGGCGCCGATGTTGATCGGGATCACCTTGTAGGACAAGCCGAGCTCTTCGAGCGCGATGTGCACCTTGTGGCCATTCGGGGTCGGCCAGGTCCAGACTTCGATCATCGCGGATCCTTCCGGTTGCTGCGCGAAGCGCGTGGGTCGGCTGATATTAGGAATTTCCGGCGGCGGGCGGAAGCGTTGCGGAATTCCCTCCCGCTGGCTAGATGAAGGCGCCTCCGCCGCACACACGCCGAAAGGAACATCAATGGACCGCCGCCGACAGATCCAACTCAGCCCCGACGAACAGGCGGCATTCCTGCGCGAACACCGCAAGGCCGCGCTCGCCACCACCGACAAGGACGGGTTTCCGCACATCGTGGCGATGAACTTTTATGTCGAGGATGGGGCCTTCTATATGACCTCGTACGGCAAGGCCCAAAAGGTCGTGAATATTTTGCGCAACCCCAAAGTCGCGCTGATGGTCGAGGCGGGAGATAGATACTCCGAGCTGCGCGGGGTCATGGTTCGCGGTCACTGCGAGATCATCGAGGGCGCGGAAGCCGTCCGCGCGGCGTTCGCCGCGATGGCGCGGGTCAGAGGCGGTGCGACCGAGCGGCCGCGCGGATCGGTCGACAGCGCGCCGAAGCGGGTAGTTCTGAAGATTGTCCCAGAGAAGCTCACCACCTGGGATCACAGCAAGCTCAGTGGAGCGTATTGACCAAGCTGGTTGACCAACTTGCTGCACCCCTATCTCAGCGATACCACGGGAGGTGGAAACCTGTGGTGGGTTATCGACGATCCTCAGCTCTCGGCAGCACGGATAATGATGGTTCAAGCGGTGGCCGAGGAATGTCACATGGTGACGATTGACAGGGTGTTTTCGGACTGCGGCATCCCGGTTCTCTGGTGACTTAATTGCCGTCGTTGACATCCTGCTCCGCGAGGCGGCGAAGCGCTTCGCCCTCGGCACGATAGGGCAGCCACTCGTCGAGATGCTCGAAGCCAAGCCGGTGGTAGAAGCCGCGCGCCGGGTTCCAGTGCAGTACCCAGAAGTCGAACCGCGCCCAGTCGCGCTCGACCGCGATCTTGGCGAGCCGCGTCATCAGGCGCCGTCCGACCCCGTAGCCTCGCGCCCATTCGCTGACAAGGATATCTTCGAGATAGAGCCCTGGTTGGCCGCGCCATGTCGAGAAATTCGGGAAAAACAGCGCGCACCCGGCGGGCTTTCCGTCAACGAATGCAAGCAGCGCCTCGAAGCGCGGCTCGGGCCCGAACCCGTGACGCCGTAAATCGGCCTCGGTCGCGACCACC
>WNFR01019726.1_pt1 | contig 15224 bp, 17 predicted proteins | sample 5400221 | NCBI WGS metagenome assembly WNFR01 (sample SAMN13153357, study PRJNA577476) | soil metagenome | isolation source: 40 cm soil under Madrone tree | place: USA:California | collected 2016-06-14 | reverse complement strand
AGATTAGACGCAACAGGTCAAGATCACAGCGGCGCTGGGTTGCAAGGCGCCGGCTACCCATTGGTTCACAGAGGCTGTTGAAAACCCTCCTTGTTGACCACATACGGCATCTTGGTAACATCGCCGCCGTAATTCCCCTCCAGCACATCGATCAACCCCTGCACCGTGCGCCCCGCCATGCCTTTGTCAGGATTGGTAGACAGCCGCGTGATGCGCCCCGCACTCGCGACATGCGGATAAAGCCGGCACCGGTCCTCAATCGCGGGATCGCGCAAGGGAGAGTCTTTCGGCAGCGGCTCCTTTTCGTAGACATCCAGCGCCGCCCCGGCAATCCAATTTTCCCGAAGCGCCTTGGCCAGCGCTGCCTCATCCACCACCGGCCCGCGTGCCGTGTTCACCAGATACGCAGTCGGTCTCATCCGCCGTAGCGTGCGCTCGTTAAAAAGATGGTAGGTGGGCGTGGAAGTCTCGCCTTCGCGCAGCAGCGGCACGTGCACACTGACGAAATCAGCCTGCGCCAGCGCATCGTCCAGACTAACGTACTTGATCCAGGTCTTTTCCTTGCAGATACCGCGCGCATAGCGCAGGTCCATCGTCTCCTGAATCGCTCTCACATACTCATGATTCTGGTAGGCGGGGTCGTAGCAAAGAATGCTCATATCAAACCCGGCGCACTTCTTTATCATAGCCAGGCCAATCCGGCCGGTGCCGATGATGGCAACAGTCTTGCCCGTAACTTCGTCGCCGAGAAAGGGCAAGTACGGATGCCAGTAGCTCCACTTGTTTTCCCGGGTCAGGTGTTCGGCTGCCCACATTTTTCGCGCCAGAGCGCCCAGCATGAAGAACGCGAATTCCGCAGTAGCTTCGGTAAGCACGTCCGCGGTATGGGTGAATGGAATTTTGTAACGATTCGCGTCGGCGCGGTTAATGTTGTCGAAGCCGACGGCGATCTGGGCCACAACTTTCAGCTTTCCCTTGCCCGCCTCAAAAACCTCGGCATCAATGGAGTCGCGCAGCGTAGTAATCAAGCCGTCAATGCCGGATTTCACTTTATCGACTATCAGGCTCTTCGGTGGAGCCTCCGGCTTCGCGTAAACTTCGACCTCGTATCCTCGTTGGCGCAGCAGTTCAATTGATTCCCCGATATCGCAGGTAGCAAAGACACGAAAGTGTTTGGTCATGGTTCTCTCTGGTTGGAATCTTGCAGCCAACCGATATTACTCCACGACTTACCTCCCAAGTAGCGGTCGTCCGGCGAACCCGTCCCCAATACCCCGAGCAAAACTGAAAATGCATCGCATCTTGGGTCCTGCGCGGCCAAGTTGCCTTCCCACTCGAATCCAGCGCCGTGGAAACATCAATCAGTCCTGCGACCATGTTTCCGGGCGAGCTCTGCCAATTTGTTCCTGGATTCGGGTCAATCGCGATGCCCCAGCGGTGGGTGGACAACTCGGCTCCCCTCCGTTGCTGGCGAAAGGCAAAGCACCCGCCGAAGCTGGAAATCTTGGCCTCTAGTGACAGGTCATCCGGTTTACCCTCTTCGAAGGATCCCAGGAAAGCAGCAAGGGAAAGGCAGTTCCATGCTGGCGAGATCGTGTGCCTGCCAGCGTGGATCAAGACTACCGCCGGGCCGGACGTAGTCGTAGATGTCACCGAAGGTCACGACGATTTCTTCTAGCCCGGGTGGCGCCACCCGGGCGCTCTTTGGTGTCACTGCCGGAACAACCGCCTTCTTCACGCGAGGCTGCAGGTTATTCATTCGAGCATTTCATTTCTCCTAATGTGATTTACGTTGAGCGTCTTCCCGTGACAACGGCTGGCGGTCAGATGCTTCCGCTGCCGTATAATCCAGAGTTCTCGAGAACGGGGGAATTCTTGGCTTACGACGACTTGCGCGCCTGGATCGCTGCCCTGGAACGGGCTGGCGAGCTGAAAACGATCCGCACCGAAGTAGATCCCATCCTCGAGATCACCGAAATCACCGACCGCGTCAGCAAGTCAGCCCCCACCCTTCAACAAGCGAAGGGTGGGGCTCCCGGCGGCCCCGCTCTCTTGTTCCAGAACATCAAAGGCCACACCGGCTCCCAACTTCTGATCAACCAGTTCGGTTCCACCCGTCGCATGAATCTTGCTCTCGAGGTCGATGCTCTCGATCAGGTGGCCGACCGCATCCGTGCGTTCATGGACGTGAAATCTCCCCAAGGCTTTCTCGACAAAGTAAAAATGCTGCCAATGCTCGCGGAGATGGGTAAATTCTTTCCCAAGACGGTCTCCACCGGCCCCTGCAAGGAAGTCATCAAGCGCGATAACTTTTCGCTGTTAGATTTCCCCATCCTGCAGTGCTGGCCTAAAGACGCAGGCCGCTTCATCACGCTGCCCTGTGTTGTTACCCGCGATGCGAAGACTGGCAAGCGCAACGTCGGCATGTACCGCATGCAGGTCTATGATGAACGCACCACCGGCATGCACTGGCAGCGGCAGAAGGTTGGGGCAGAGCACTATCGCGAGGCGATGCGTACCGCCGGGGTAGAGACGTTGCTTCGCAACGTCTCCGAGATGCAGCAAGCCGCGTCTCTACGAGTCGATCTAATGGCGCGTTCCTCAGGCGGATCGGTGCTGATCGAAGGCGACCGTCCCCGGGGCAAAATGGAAGTCGCAGTCGCCATCGGCGCCGACCCCGCCATCACATTTTCCGCGATCGTGCCCGCGCCACCCGACGTCGAGGAATATCTGATTGCCGGGTTTCTTCGCCAGAAACCGGTGGAGCTGGTGAAATGTGAAACGGTGGATCTGGAAGTTCCTGCGACTTCAGAGATTGTCCTCGAAGGCCACGTTCATCTTGACGAACTCCGCAGCGAAGGTCCGTTCGGCGACCACACCGGCTTCTACTCGCTCGAAGATCTTTATCCAGTGTTTCATGTCTCCTGCATCACCCATCGCAAGAATCCGATCTATGCGACCACCATTGTGGGCAAGCCGCCCATGGAAGACGGCTGGATGGGCAAGGCGGTCGAGCGCATTTTCCTGCCGCTGATGAGGCTCACCATTCCGGAACTGGTGGACATCAACCTTCCGGTGGAAGGCATCTTCCACAACCTGATGCTGGTTTCGATCAAGAAGTCTTATCCCGGCCAGGCGCGCAAAGTGATGAACGCCATTTGGTCTCTGGGCCAGGCCATGTTCACCAAGTGCATCATCGTTGTGGACGAAGATGTGAATGTGCAGGACTTGGGCGAGGTCACGCTCAAAGTGCTGAACCACATCGATCCGGAGCGCGATATCCAGTTTACGCTCGGCCCAGTTGATTCCCTGGACCATTCCTCCCGGCTACCCAACTACGGCTCGAAGATGGGCATCGACGCCACCCGCAAGTGGCCAAGCGAGGGCTTCAACCGCCCCTGGCCGGACGAAATCCTGATGGACGCAAGAACCAAGACGCTCGTGGACAGCAAATGGGAGGCGTTAGTAAGAGAGCTGGGGATCGACTGATATATGCTTTGAGTCAATAGATTGCAAGCGAAGCGATGATTTGGGCGACTTGACAAGGTTTCGCCCAGCCTCTCATCACTCTCGTTGCGGCAAGCCTCCGATGAATTTCTCGCGCTGGTGCGCAGTCTGATACCGCGAAGCCCAGACCGCGGCCTGATTTTATGTGCTTAGGGCGCTGCGCCACGTGGGTAACTGGAAAGTAAAACTTTTGCCCCTCCGACATTGACTTGCCTTAGCGCGCCCCCTAAGATGATCGCGCACGGAGCGGCCTTTCTCGATGACTGTCGAAACATCGATTGTCCAAGCATCGATCAGCCAAACATGATCGGGCAAACTATCTCGCACTACCGCGTTGTGGAGAAGCTCGGTGGCGGCGGGATGGGTGTGGTGTATAAGGCCGAGGATTTGAAACTGCACCGCTTTGTGGCGCTTAAGTTCCTGCCCGATGAGGTCGCCAGAGACCCTCAGTCCCTGGCCCGATTCCAGCGGGAAGCGCAGTCTGCCTCCGCGCTGAACCATCCCAACATCTGCACCATCTACGAAATCAGTGAGCACGACGGGCAGCCCTTCATCGCCATGGAGTTTCTGGACGGAATGACGCTGAAACACCGCATCGCGGGGCGCCCCTTGGAGACTGAGGTACTGCTGAGCCTGGCGATTGAAGTCGCCGATGCGCTCGACGCCGCCCATGCCGAAGGCATCGTCCATCGCGACATCAAGCCCGCAAACATCTTTGTCACCAAGCGGGGGCACGCCAAGATTCTCGACTTTGGATTGGCGAAAGTTACGTCGCCGGCGGACAAGCCAGCGGACGTGGCCGGGCGCATGAACGAAGCTACCGCGGGCGTCAGTCTAGAGTATCTGACCAGTCCAGGGACGGCAATCGGCACCGTCGCCTATATGTCGCCGGAGCAGGCCAAGGGGAAGGAACTCGACCCACGCACTGACTTGTTTTCCTTTGGAGCGGTGCTGTACGAGATGGGTACGGGCATCGTGCCATTTCGCGGTGATACTTCCGCCGTTATTTTCGATGCCATCCTCAACCGCGAACCGACTTCACCGGCGCGTGTCAATACCGATTTGCCGCCCAAGTTGGAAGAAATCATCAGCAAAGCTCTGGAGAAGGACCGCGATCTGCGCTACCAGAGCGCGGCAGAGATACGGGCTGACTTGAAGCGGCTGCAACGCGACAGCAGTTCGGGGCGGGTGAGGATCAGCAGCGAATCCGCTCTGATCGTATCAGCAACTGAACCGGAAATTCCGCGGTCCTCGAAATCGGAGCAAGCTCCGGCGCAAACTCCGGCTCAAATTTCGGCTCAAAGCGCGTCCGCGAAATCGGGCCTGTCGAAAGCGCTGGTTGCCGTAGTCGTGGCCGTGGTGCTCGCGGCCGGAACGTTCGGAGGGTACAAGTTGTTGACTCGCCCAGCTGGCTTCAATCTGCAAAATATGCAGATCACGAAGCTGACGGAAAGTGGAAAAGCTTCCCAGGTGGCGATCGCGCCTGATGGGCGATACATCGTCTATGTGATGCGCGACGCCGAGAAGCAGAGTCTATGGGTGCGGAATGTGGCCACCCGGAGCGATGTTCAGGTGCTCGCCCCCGACGTAGCGGACTTAGGAGGAGTAAGTTTTTCTCCGGACGGCAACCATATCTATTTTGTGCGCTCCGACAAAAGTACAGTCAACTACCGCTACCTGTACGAAATGCCAGTGCTGGGCGGTTCGCCCCGACAATTGATTCGTGACATCGACACGCCGGTCGACTTCTCTCCGGATGGCAAGCAGATCGTCTTCCAGCGTGGAATTCCTGAAAACGGCGTGGTCGAGATTCGGATCGCGCAGGCGGACGGAAGTGGGGAACGACTGCTAGCTACCTTGCCGGCCAATGCGGGGCTTCAGTTCGGAGTGACTTGGTCGCCGGACGGCAAGACGATTGCCGTGCCTGTGTTGGGGCTGGGCAAGGAAGTTAATTGGCAATTGAACGTAATCAGCGTCGCTGACGGCAAAGTACGCCCACTGGTTTCATCGGGGGGAGACTCATTGGGCGGGCGGTCTGGATGCCAGACGGCAACTCTCTCATTGCGCCCATAGGCGAAACCACTCTGGGTAGGGACCAGCTGCAGAGCATTGATTATCCCAGCGGGGAGACACATCGCTTTACCAATGATCTGTCGGACTACTCCGAAGACCTGGACGTGACCCATGATGGCAGGACGTTAGCGGCCATTCAGCGTACCCGCTTGTCGGAGATCTGGATGACGCCGGCGACGGACTTGTCTCAGGCTCGTCAAGTTACGTCGGGCGAACCCGCCTACACCGGAATAGCGCCCGGCCCCTCGGGTTCAATTTCAGCTTGCGGTGACCGCTACCTGGTGTTTGACTCTTACCGTGACGGCAGGATCGCGCTTTGGCGAGCGGACGCGGATGGTTCGAATGGCGTGAAGCTGTTGGATGAAGTTCGAGACTCCGAGTGTTCGCCAGACGGGAAGTGGATCTTCTACAGCGTCAAAGACACTATTTATCGGATGCCCTCAGAAGGCGGTGAGGGAACCAAGCTCGCGTCCGTCCCGCTGGAAGCTTTTTTGGTCAGGGTCTCGCCCGACGGTACCCAGGTGGCTTTTGGTTATCAGGAGGGCAGTCCGGTTCCGGTAGTCAAGCTGGGTACGATTGCGGCAACTGGCGGAACGCCGCAGTTCATCAGCCAGGTGCCAATCGGAGGGCGAAGCATGCGCTGGGCGCCTTCCGGGAAAGGGCTTGAGTATCGGCTCACTCGAAACGGAGCTTCCAACATCTGGGAGCAGCCGCTGGCGGGCGGAGAGCCGCATCCGATCACCAAATTCACCTCAGGATTGATCTTTGATTTTGCCTGGTCGCGGGACGGCAAGCAGTTGATGCTGGCCAAGGGCAATGAGACCAGCGACGTGATCTTGATCAGCAACTTCAGGTAGTTTTCCGTTATTTTCCGAGTACGATCAATGCGCGCTCTTGCCTGAAGCCCCGGCCGCGCAGGCGAATCCGGTACGTCCAGGCCGCCACCGTAATCGCGCCGCAGATATCGACAAATACCTTGCCGCCGTCCAGGGGGTCGATCTTTCCGTTAGAAAGCGTTGGATCAGTGAACACACTATGGAAAAACATCAGAACGAACGCGGGAAATACTAGGTAGTGCAGCTTCCTCCATAGCGGGCGTGCCATGCGTAGGCGCAGCAACGAAGTGAAAATCACGATCAACAGCATGTACAGAGAAGCCGCTCCCACCGTGTTCAGCCTGGGCTGCACCGGAGAGTTGATGGGAAGCAGCACATCCCTCCAACCAAATTGGGTGGAACTGCGGAGCAGTAGGACCGCGGGATGCAGAACAATCAGCAGCAGCACCAAATAGGCGGTCCAGTTATGCAGCTGGAAAATATTTATCCGGCGGTGGGGCCATAGCCGGACGGGACTGTAGCGCACGGCGATCAGCAGTCCCAGAAGCATGTTCAAGGTGGCAGTGCCGACCGCGGCAAGTCCCAAATAGGCGCAGACATCGAGAACGGTCATTTAAGCATTGATGCAATTTGACGGAAACAAAGAGTCTTCCCAATTTCTCGGCGCCCACGACATGGGACTGCGCGCACGTTTACTGGAAGGTGTTGCAGGAGGCGATGGTGCCATCCTGGAAGCCGCGCTGAAACCACTGCATGCGCTGGGCGGAACTTCCGTGGGTGAAACTCTCAGGATTCACACGTCCGCTGGACATGCGCTGCAAACGGTCGTCACCCACTGCGGCCGCGGCCTTCAGGCCATCATCGACGTCTCCGGCTTCCAGGATATTACGCTGCTGGGTGGAGTGTCCCCAGACGCCAGCGAAGCAGTCTGCCTGCAGTTCGAGGCGGACGGAGAGCTGGTTGGCGGCTTGCGGATTCTGTTGCTGCGCAGCCCGTACTTTGCCTTCGATGCCCAGCAACTTCTGCACGTGATGTCCAATTTCGTGAGCCAGCACATAGGCCTCAGCGAAATCTCCCGGTGCGCCGAAGCGTTGCTTCAGTTCATCGTAGAAGCCCAGATCGATATAAACCTTCTCGTCCTCGGGGCAGTAGAATGGACCGGTGGCGGACTGGGCCAGACCGCAGGCCGAATCGATGGAGTCTCGAAACAGGACCAACTTGGCATGGCGGTATTGGGCGCCCTGCGAGGGCAGGATCTGGCTCCAGGTGCTCTGGGCATCGTTCAAGACAAAAGTGACGAACTGGACCAGGGGCCGTTCTCCTTGATCGCGGGCGAGATCAGGCTGAGTGACGGCGGTGCCGGCCGTGCCTGCGGAATCGGTGCTCAACAGCGACAGAAAGTCACGTTTGAAAATCAGGCTCAGGACGAACAAAACGACCACACCGCCCAGGCCCAGGTGTATTCCCCCCGGTCGGAAGCCGCCACACCGCCCTCATCGCGGCGGTCTTCAACGTCGTCGCTGCTTCCACCCGGTGTCCAGCGCATGTCTGATATCTTTGCCTGCGCCTCACGACGTCGCGGGCTTTCTTCCGGCCGGTTATGTTGTCTTCGGCTTAACCCAGTGATAGACGCCCAGCAACACAACCGCCCCGATCACCGACATAATGAAGCTCGCGGTCTGTCCTTCGTGATACCAGCCCAGGGCCCGTCCAGCATAGGTGGCAATCAGCGATCCCGCCACGCCAATCAGGCTGGTGACGATGATGCCGCCAGGATCCTTGCCCGGCATGATAAATTTTGCCACGGCTCCGATGACCAGTCCGATTATCAGCGTCCTAGAGCAGATGCATGCCGTTTTTCCTCCTTCGCGATTTGATGACTAGGCTGGGGCAGTTGTTCCAGTTAGTCACTCTCAACGCGGCGGGAAGTATACCTCAGAATGAGAACGTTACATGCTAGTAGAACAAACAGGGCCTGCTTTCCTTCCTTGGGGTTGACTTCGCGAGCCAAGCCCTCAAAAGCGTTTAATCGCAAAGCGCTCCGTATTTCCGGGAGCTGTCTGCTCGCGGTCGTAAGAACAAATCCCACCCTCCAACGTGAAAGGTGGGATCACTCACTCGTTGCTCCCGCTACGCTGCAGCTGGAATCACCAGTTTCTGACCGACCTTGATCTTGTCCGGATCGTCCAGATTGTTGGCTTCGGCGATGGCGGGATACTTGTTGGCATCGCCGTAGAAATGCTTGCTGATTTTGGAGAGATTATCGCCTGGCTGCACCGTATAGCTCTGGTCGCCCTGGCGAACCTCGATGTCGTGCTTCAAGTCGGAAAAATTGGGATCGACTGCCTTGATTGCATCCCATATACGATTCTTGCTCGCCTCCGAGACGGCAGTCGCCTTCAGGTAAAGCTGGTTGCCATCCAGGTTCAGATTCTGCAGTTCTGCGCCTTCCTGCTGAATCTTTGCCAAAACCGGCTGATATTTTTGCTTGAGTTGTTCAAATTGATCGGGCATGGGATTCTCCTTCTAAGAATTTATTAACGAAGTCGACGCGCAAACAGCCTGCACGCTACGGAGATTTGCAGAGGCCTCTTCGCAGGAGCTAAAGCTTATACGCGGACGGTTGTGCAATACAACCTCTGGTGATGCAGGCTTGAAGGTGCCGCTTGCGCGCCGCCCGGCACGGGGCTGCGGTCAGTCAAGCCCTGTGCCGATCACGCCCTTTCGGTATACTAGTTGCGTATGCCTGTTCTCAAGAACATCGCGGCTATCGCCAAAGGAATGAGCATCACCTTGGGGGAGATGTTTCAGCCCACCGTGGTAGAGAACTACCCAGACGGCCCGGGACCGCTCAAGGGGGCCAAGTTCCAGGAGCGCTATCGGGGAGTACATGTGCTCCAGCGCGACGAAAATGGTCTGGAAAAGTGTGTGGCCTGCTTTCTGTGCGCAGCCGCCTGCCCTTCGAATTGCATCTACATCGAGGCAGCGGAGAACACGGCAGAGAACCGGGTGAGCGGGGCAGAGCGCTACGCCAAGGTCTACAATATTGATTACAACCGATGTATCTTCTGCGGCTACTGCGTGGAAGCCTGTCCTACTGACGCTATCACGCACGGGCACGGCTTCGAAATCGCAAGCTTCAATGCCAGCAACCTGGTTTACCGCAAAGAGCAGATGCTGGCTGCAGTGCCGGCGCATATGGGAGCCAATGCGGTGTTCAATCGCGACGAAGTGGAAGCCGGCGCAGCTGCGTTACCCTTACAAGGGAGCTAATTTTCAATAAATTCAGTTACAGGCCAGCAGCGCTGGTCCTTAGCGGGCCGGCGGTTGCGTATGTGAGGCAGTCGTTGGTCGCTGGTTGTTGGCCAAACGGCCAGCGGCTTCAACGATAAGCGACAAGGCTGTGGCCAACGGCTGTTGACCAACGACGAACTGTTCCACCAGAAGTATCGCGGCTCGCGGTATTCGTTTGGTTATCCGGCGTGTCCGAACCCGGAAGATCAGACCAACCTGTTCGCGCTGCTCCATCCAGAAGAAGCTGGGAAGAAATGACCTCTGCCCTGTGGAGCAGGGCGCACATTTCAAGAAATGTTGTATGCGTGGTGGGCGTTATGACGGCTCGCTGCGAAACTACTACGTTCCGCAAACCCACAAGGCGCGACTAGATCGTGCCATTTCTTTCTACAAGGCGACGCGCTTTCGACGCTGGCGTGACAACCATTTGACATCTGGTCGCCGCCACTAAGGCGATATAATTCGAATCCGATCATGGCCCTGACGTCTGGTACGAAACTCGGGCCTTACGAGATCGTCGCGTCTCTCGGCGCGGGCGGTATGGGTGAAGTGTACCGTGCCCGAGACTCGCGGTTGGGCCGCGAAGTTGCGATCAAAGTCTTGCCCTCCTCCTTCTGCCGCGATCTTGACCGTCTGCGGCGGTTTGAGCAGGAAGCGCGAGCTGCAAGCGCGCTCAATCACCCCAATATTCTCGCTGTCTACGACCTTGGCACGCACGAGGGCGCTCCCTACCTGGTCACGGAACTCCTGGATGGCGCCACGCTTCGCGACCGTTTATGCAGCGGTGCGCTGTCTCCTCGGAAAGCGGTGGAGTGCGCGGTTCAGATTGCGCAGGGGCTGGCGGCTGCGCACGACAAAGGAATTGTTCACCGCGATGTGAAACCGGACAACGTTTTCATCTGCCGTGATGGACGCGCCAAGATTCTGGACTTTGGCCTGGCCAAGCTGACTGTGCCCGAAGCGGGCGATGCCACCGTCACCGCCCTGTGGCTTGAGAACCAGACTAGTGCCGGCGTGGCGATGGGCACCGCCGGCTACATGTCGCCCGAACAGGTGCGTGGAGAGAAGGCCGACGCGCGCTCCGATATTTTCAGCTTTGGCATAGTCCTTTATGAGACGCTGTCCGGGCAACAAGCATTCGAAGGCCGAAGCCCGGCCGATAGAGCAAGTGCCATTCTGAAAGAAGATCCCCCTGACTTGCTGGCTACAGGGCGAAATATTCCAGCGGCGCTGGACCGCATTGTGCGCCATTGCTTGGAGAAAAATCCGGAAGAACGTTTTCAGTCGGCGCGCGATTTAGCTTTCCATCTGGAATCGACGTCATCGGTCTCGGAGTCCAATGCGGCGGTATTGGCGCCTTCGCGGGAGAAAACAGCTGCGCGTCCTGTTTGGTTGATGCGCGCGTGGATGCTGGCTTTTGTTGTGCTCGCAGTCGCTGGCGGTGGCTTACTGTGGTTCCGGAGAGGGCCACCATCGGGTCCGAAGGTTGTCAAGTTCCTGCGCCTTACGGACTACGTGGGGCTGGAAGAGAGTCCGTCGTTTTCACCGGACGGTAAAGCGGTAGCCTTCGTCTGCGATTCCACTGAGACGCGGCAGATCTGGATTCGCCTGCTGGCGGGAGGGCCTCCACTCCAAATTACACGGGGCCCGGGTGCGCATCTTGAGCCCAGATGGTCACAAGACTCGGCGGCCATCCTCTATTTCACCCCGCCGACCGAGGGAAATGCGCAAGGTGCTCTGTGGGAAGTCTCGGCGCTGGGTGGCGCTCCCCGTCAATTAGTTTCCAGCATCAGCGGCGCGGATGTAAGCCATGACGGCAAGCGGTTGACGTTTTTCCGCCTCAACGGCAGACAAATTGAATTGGTAGTAGCGGACCGTGACGGCTCTAACCCGCGGGTGGTGACGCAGGCAGTCACCAGTTTCAGCTACCGTCAGCCGCGCTGGTCGACGGACGACGCCAGCATTGCTTACCTGCACAGCCAGGAAAATTGGGCGGACGATATCTACGTTGTTCCTTCGGCTGGCGGCGCCCCTCGGAGGCTTACCAACGAGGTCACGCTGATGAGCGGGTTGGCTTGGTCGCCAGACGGTTCGCATCTGGTTTACAGCACGGCACGTGGGAGCACGCTGCTCTACCTTCCAACATTGCATCTGTGGCAAATCTCAAAATCCGGAGGCGCTCCTCAACAGCTTACGTTTGGTGAGGCCGGGGACGAGAACCCGGACGTAGACCGCGAGGGTCGCATCGTGGTCAGCCGCAAGCGCATGCAGTTCGACATTTGGAAGTTTCCTGTGGACGGGGACGCAGCGGATAATGTTCGCCGAGCAGTTCGCATCACCCACCAGACCGGGCAGGTTCAGACTCCGGCCCTGGACCCGACGGACCACGAACTAACCTATCTCTCCGACAGCGGAGGTCATGGCAATCTCTGGGTACTCCCCTTGGGTGGCGGTGACCCGCGTCAGATCACCTTCGAAACGGACCCAGGCCTGGTTATGGGAGTGCCAATCTGGTCTCCTGACAGAAATCTAATTACCTTCGCCACCGCCCGGTTGTCGGCCGACGCGCGCGGAGTCGGCTACCGGTTGGTCCAGCCCGACGGGAGTGGTCTCCACATGCTTGTGCCCTTGGGCGCCTGGGCAACCTGGTCGGGTGACGGCAAGTGGCTGTACTACTCCGAGTGTGGGGGCGGACGGCTCGGCGTTGTATTACGTGGTCCCGTTGCAAAACCTGAATGGCTCGCGGGAATATGAACTGCGCGTGGCACGCCCCGAGGACGGACCCTCCAGCTTGCTGGCGCGCATCTCGGGTGCGCGGGTACCCATCTGGCAGGGCCTACATCCGGTGATTTCCAAAGACGGGAAGTGGCTGGTCATGCCTCTAGATGACAGTTGGGGCACCAATATCTGGGTCGCGTCCACCGCTGATGGAAAACTCAGACGGGTCACCGATTTTGGACAAAAACGTACATTTATCGCGCGTCGCATTTCCTGGTCATCGGACGGGAAGTGGGTTCTTGCCGCAGTGGGCGAGGGCGATGCCGATGTCGTGCAAATGGACGGACTTCTACAGTAGCATTCCAGACGCCATTCACACCAGTGATTCATTCTTATGACATGGCATGGAGGTACTTTGCCCAGGATCAGGCAGACTAACAATCAGGCGGATTCGCGGTTCAGGTACAGCACCATCAGCTCCTCATCCACATAGGAATCGCCAATTTTCAAGGCGCGGGCCTCGCAGCCGTAAATCTCAAAACCCAGGGACTCGTAGAGGCGCTTGGCAGCAATATTTTCGATGCTGACTCCGAGAGCTACCTGTTCCAGGCCAGGTTGAGACCGCAATTGCCGTATCAATTCTTTCAGCAAGGCGCGACCGAGGCCTTTCATTCGGCACCGTTTTGCGACATAGACGCCCCAGATCTCGCCCCGGTGGCAAATCTTCTCGCCCTGCCGGCGGAAAAATCCAGCCATTCCGATCAGCTGACCACCATCAAAGGCTCCCAGAACAAAATTGTCGTCGGAAGCGCCTGACCCCAGGCGATGCTTGATGTTCTCGATCGTCATGGCCAGGTGCTGGGCCATAGACTCGGTGAAGGCCTGGGGTTCGAATTCCAGGGCTTCGGAGCGGAGTTCCCGGTAGCATTCGGCGTCTTGTTCGGTGAGTCGGCGGATTTCCATGATTCATGACTATTAATTTATCCGTGACAGTTTAGAACAGGTGAGTCGAACTGCCTGGGACGAAAACCCGCTCTTTCAGATTTGCATCTCAAATGCACATGATCGGCAAATTATGATTCGCATATTATGATCCGCAAACTAGAATCTGGACAATATCGGCTCTATTCGCGAAAGAAAAACCCCAAGACCGGTCGTCGCCGGAATCTGGGAACCTTCGCGACCCGCGCCGCCGCCATAAAACACGAGCGTGAAGTCCAGTATTTCAAGAAACGCTGACTCTGCTGCCTGAGACTGATGCCGGCTGGAAACCTGCTTGACTACTGGAGCTGCTCTTTCATCCACCCCAGCACTGCAGCGACCAGTGGATCGTAGAACCGTCCCTTCACCGTGAAGCCGTGGCTCATGCCCTCGATTTCCATGTAGCGAGCGCGACCGGGATGAAGCTGGTTGACGATCTGGGCGATGGCCTCACTGTCGGCGCGGCTCATGACCTCGTCAGCACTGCCGTGAATAACCAGCACCGGCGCGCTCACTTTCTGCCAGAACTCGCCCAAGTTCAGCGCCTGCAGCTGCTGGTAGAACGCGGCGGGGCGTCCGTATTGGCCGTCGGGTGCGTCGTACCAAAGCGATTTCCACTCGGGCCGCCGCGCTATGACCTGGCCGGGAGTCATGCCCTTTGTCAGGTACAAGTTGTAAAAATCGGTAAAGACCTTCATCGACGCATTGACCTCTGCGGGAGGCTTGCCCTGGGCGGTAAGACGGCGGCGTTCGAGTTCCAGCATGTGCTCGTACCAAGTGCGTCCCCAGGACCCGGCGGATACGAATCCGCGCACAGGATGCACGCCGGCCGCAAGCGGAGAGAAGCCGCCACCATTGCTGAGCCCCACAACAAAAATCCGGTCCTGATCGATGAAGTCGTACTTACCCAGCGAATCGAATGCAGCCTGCCAGCTTTCGATCTCGCTCTGAAAGTCTGCCTTCGAGCACTCGCCTTGACTCTCACCCACGCCCGGCTTGTCCATGCGCAGGGTGGCATAACCGGATTCGTCGATCAGCTGCCGCAGGAATATGCCGAAACCGTCGCTCGTGTTGGGGTCGGGATATTCCACGCTGTCGCAACTCAGCCAACCGACGAAAAATATGACGGGAACCTTGCCAGCGGCAGGTTTCGGGCGAGTGATGAAGGTGCGCAGCTTTTCGCTGCGATGATTGGTAACCCAGTCATAGAGCACGGTGGCATTTTGGAAGTGCTCGCGGTTGGGCGTCTGGGCGAGAGCTGGCAAGAGGAAGCCAGCGAAGAAGAGAAGAAGATAGCAAACATGCCTGACCGGGCGCATGATGATTGCTCCTCGGGAGACTTAGACGGGAAAAACAGGCTGGCGTTACTACTCCTCGTGGGGCGTTGGCAGATGCAGATCGGATCCCTCGTCCAGAAGTAAGCGGCGCAGCCTTCGCAAATCGTTCAGCATGCGGCCGCTGACCCTGAGATGGTGCTCCAGCCGGTGCAACTTGTATTCCACCAGGCGGAGCGCCTGCAGGCGGCGTTCAGAGTGAGCGGACTTGGCAGATGCGGCGTCGGCCGCAACCTCTTTCTTGGCCTCGACCAGCGTCTCAATCAAGAGCTGGATGTAAGCTTGGGCATTCTCCACGCTATCGAACGGAGTTTGCACTGGATGGGTGGTGGGGAGGGTCATAAGGTATCAGTCAAATATTCTGGCGGAGAGGGAGGGATTCAACTCGCCTCTTTTCGCTCACACGAGCATGAACATTGATGATAACGCTTAAATGCGTGCTTTTCCAGCGAGATGCGTCCGAAAATATCTTAGGCTAGTG
>WNFR01003996.1_pt1 | contig 15226 bp, 15 predicted proteins | sample 5400221 | NCBI WGS metagenome assembly WNFR01 (sample SAMN13153357, study PRJNA577476) | soil metagenome | isolation source: 40 cm soil under Madrone tree | place: USA:California | collected 2016-06-14 | reverse complement strand
TCCACTACTTCAACCGCGACCACGACTCCGTCCGCCGTGAGCCGCTCGCGACGCCGGCGGCGTGGCGCGGCGCCGACCTCGCTCGCCGCGACGATTGGATCGTCACCCTCACGCCCGCCGAGGTCGCGGAGCTCGAGCGCGCGCTCGCCGCGGTGACCGCGCGCAAAGTGGCGATGGGCGCGATGCGGCGCGAGGACTTCCCGCTGCCGACGCTCGCCGCGCGCGTCGCCGAGTGGACGCGCGAGCTCCGCGACGGGCGCGGCTTTCTCGTCGTCCGCGGGCTACCGATCGAGCGCTGGGGCGACGACGACGCGGCACGTATCTATTGGGGCCTCGGGCTCCACCTCGGACGGCCCGGCGCGCAGAACCCCGAGAACGAGCTGCTCGGCCACGTCGTCGACACCGGCGCCGACGCGACGAATCCCTACGTGCGCCGCTACCGGACGGCGGGCGACATCGCGTACCACTGCGATCTCGCCGACGTCGTCGGCCTCCTCTGCTTGCGCACCGCCAAGTCAGGCGGCGCGAGCCGCATCGTCAGCTCCGTGACCGTCTACAATGAGCTGCTGCGTCGCCGTCCCGACCTCGTCGCGCGCCTGTACGAGCCCTTCCGCCTCGACCGCCGCGACGAGCACGGCGGCGGCATGCCGTGGGTCGCCGTCGTCCCGTGCCGTCATGCCAAGGGAACGCTGCGCACCTTCTACCACAGCGATTACTTCCGCTCCGCCGTGCGCCACGCCGACGTGCCGCCGTTCACGGCGGACGAGCAGACCCTGCTCGACCTCTACGAAGCGATCGCGAATGAGCCCGGTCTCTATCTCGACATGCAGTTCGCGCCCGGCGACATCCAGCTGGTGTCGAATCATCTCATCCTGCACGCACGGACGGCGTACGAGGATCACGTCGAGCCGGCGCGCCGACGCCATCTGCTTCGACTGTGGCTGTCGCTCATCTCCTGATGGACGAAACGGAGCAGATCGGTCGCGACGCAGGGTCCGCGTGGAATCGTTGCCGTTACGTTCCCGGAAGCTCGGCCGGCCACTACGAGAGCTATTTCCAACGCGCGAACCATCCGACGCGCCCGCTGGCGTTCTGGATCCGCTACACCATCTTCAGCCCGCGGCGGCGGCCGGCCGAGGCGGTCGGCGAGCTGTGGGCGATCTGGTTCGACGGCGAGCGCAACCGGATCGTCGCCGCGAAAGAAGACGTGCCGCTCGCGCGCTGCGCGTTCGGCCGCGACGGGGTGCTGGCGCGCATCGGCGCCGCGATCCTAGGCGACGACCGCCTCGCCGGCAGCGTGCGCAGCGGCGACCACGTGCTCGGATGGGATCTCGCCTACGGCGGCGGCGACGATCCCTTGCTGCTCCTTCCGCAGGCGCTCTACGATCGCGCGCGCCCCAAGGCGAAGGCGCTCGTCGGCAGGCCGAACGCTCGCTACCGCGGCATGCTCACCGTCGACGCCGAGGCCCACGCGATCGAAGGATGGGTGGGCAGCCAAAACCACAATTGGGGCGCGCGCCACACGGACCGCTACGCGTGGGGACAAGTCGCGGGATTCGATGACGAGCCGGCGACCTTTCTCGAGGTCGCAACCGCGCAGCTGCGGATCGGGCCGTTCCGGCTGCCCGCAATGACGCTCCTCGTCCTGCGCCTCGGCGACGAGCATCACGTCCTCAACTCGCTGCGGCAAGCGCGCCACGCACGCGGCCGCGTCGACGGTCTCCACTGGCGGTTCGCGTCGGCGAGTGCGGCGGTCGCGATCGAAGGGACGATCTCGGCGCCGGCGTCACGGTTCGTCGCGCTGCGCTACCGGAACCCGCCCGGCGGTGTGAAGGTCTGCCTCAATTCCAAGCTCGCCGCCTGCGAGCTCACCGTACGGCGTCCCGGCCGCCCGCCGCTCGCATTGCGCTCCGCCCAGCGCGCCGCGTTCGAGATCCTCGACGACGCGACGCGGGCCGGCGTGTCGATCGTCGTGTGAGCGCGTCGCAACCGCGATGGCGGCGCGCGGCGTTGCGCGATGGTCTTCTTCTTCGGCATCGATCACCTCGCTTAGTTCGTCGCCGCCCGCTCGTACGTCCCGATCAGCTCCGCCTGCCCGAGGACGTGTCCTTCGATCGCGTGCAAGACGTCCTCTTTCGTCCCTCGCGGCTTCAACGCCGTCGGGACGTTGAGCGCATAGAGCTTGAACACGTAGTGGTGCGGCTTCCCGGGCGGCGGGCACGGACCGCCGTAGCCGAGTTTGCGAGCGCTGTTCGTGCCGTGCGTACCGCCGCGGACGGTCTCGTCGGCGGGAACACCCTCGGGAAGACCGGTCACATCGCCGGGCAGGTCGTAGAGCACCCAATGCACCCACGTTCCCGCCGGCGCATCGGGATCGTCGACGATGAGCGCGAACGCCTTCGTGGCCGCCGGCGCGTCCGACCAACGCAGCTCCGGCGAGCGGTTCGCGCCCTCGCAGGTGTGCTGCTTGGGAATCACGCCGTTGGCGGCAAAGGCCGGGCTCGTGACGGAAAACGCCATGGCCGTCCTCCCGGAATCGACGACGAGCATCGCGACGACCGTCGCCGCGAGCGCCACTACGTATCGCAGCATCACTTCGATCGCTAACGGCGGAACCCGCCGCAGTCAACGCGCTCGACGCCAACCGGTGCGGTGCAGCACCGCTCGGTGCGCCTCATGGCGATGCCGTGCGCGAAGTTGAAGCGGGCGTTCTCACGCGACCGCGTGACTGATCGGGTCCACAGCTACAAATTCCGCAAAGGGTCTTGACTTCTTTGCCGTGTTTCGCTATTTCTTCGCCAACGGCCGTTGGAATTCGCACCACAGCGACAGCGATCGCGATCGCGATCGGCCGCTCGTGCGGACATTATTCTCGGTGTCGGTTTTCGTATGCGTATCGAGATCGGCGCTATGCAGCCGAGCGACAGAACCGAACGTGACGACATACGGCCATGCGTACCCGCGACGCGCAAATCGGTGCGCACTCTGGATGCAAATCTCGCGCGCCTTCGCTGCCAGCCGATCGCCGTGTGCAATCGATGCACGTTTCGTGGGAGCGACTCTGTCACAGAGTGCATATCCGTGCGCGTCGGCTCAGCAGCGGTTCGGTTATCGACTGCAATTCCGTGCGCGTTTCGCGGCGAATTGGTCCCGTCTGCAAATCGGTGCGCGTTGCGGGAGCGCCGAGTTTTGTCACCGCCGCGATCCATGGCGGGAGCACACCAGTTCCAGTGGAGTGCAAATCCGTGCGCGTCGCGCACTCGGATCCGTGGCGCAACGACTGGACAGTCCGCTCGGCCGATCTCCGCCCTTCCCGGCCGGCGCGTAGACGAAGGCGCTGTGCGATCGGCAGCGGACGCGCCGCGCCGCTACGCGGCCTTGCCCGTCACGTATGGGCTCTCGCCGAGCGAGCGGTGCGCGTCGAGCCATTGGACGGCGCTCTCCGGCCGCTGCACCTCGCCGCGCAGGATCGCGAGCAACAGCTCGCGGGTGAGCACGGTATTGAACGTGTGGTCGTACGCGACCGTGCTCTTCTGCCCGGCGAGCTTGAGAACGAACGGCACGTGATGATCGACCGGGACGACGTCGGCGTACGGCTCGTCCTCCGGCGTGAGCGCGCCCTCCTCGCGCCAGAGGCGCGCGCGCCACCAGTGGTCCGACGTCACGAGCACGGTCGTGTCGTCCCACGTCCCCGCCGCCTCCATCGAGCGGCGCAGCTCGCCGAGCGTGCGGTCGACGAGACGCAGATTGTCGAGGTAGCTGCTCTCCTTGTCGGCTTCGAGCCGATCGGCGCGGCGGTCGTAAATGCCGGGCGGATGCGGCACGGGCCAATGAATGTACGCGAGGCCGACGCTGCGGTCATTCGCGATGCGTTTCGCGTCCGCGAGCATCCGACGGTAGCTTTCGACGCGCTCGCGGCGCTCCTGCTGGCGTTGCTCGCGCTTGATCCGCGCGCTCTCGAGCCACGGGAGCTTGCCGGCGTAGGGCGCCGTCCGGATCATCCGCCGGACTTGCTTGCGCATGCTGTCGCCGAGGCTCATCAAGCCGATGTCCTGCCACAGACAATGCGTCAACGTATCGCCGATGATGCGACAGTAGGGATGGTAGAAACCGACGAGCGCGGTGTCGGCGCCCGCGGCGCGCGCGTCGCCGAACGCGTTCGGCTGCGTGCTCCAGCCGACGGGCCGCTGCTCGCCGGCGAACGTGAGGCGGAGCTCGGCGGGATGCGCCGCCCCGGCTTTGGCGACGAGCTTGCCGTCGATGAGCGCCGGGATCGACATCATCGTGTAGTCGGCGGGTGGAAACGCATCGGACGCGTAGATCGACGTCGCGCGCAGGCGGTCGAGCTCGTCGAGCACGACCGACGGTGGGCGGGCGGCGAACGCAAGGTGCTGGTCCATCTCGTCGAAGAGCAGCCAGACAATACGCGGCGCACCCGGCGGACGCGCGGCGAGCGGCGGCGGCGCCGGCTTGTCGGCGAACTTCGTCATGAACCACGCTGCTTGGCCGAGCGTGATGAGGAAGAACGGAAAAAGCAGGAGCACGACCGCCGCCGCGCCGCGCGCGACGGCGCGCTGCCAGCGCACGACCGCAAGGACGCCGACGAGCGCCGCCGCGAGCGCGACGACGCGCACGCCGTTCGGTCCGAGGTGCGCCAACGGCGCGGCGAGCTGCGCCCCGTACTTGCCGCTGACGAGACCGTTCAACGGAATCAGCAGCACGGCGAGAAACACCCAGCGCGCCAGCGCCATCGCGGCGGGGCTGCGCGACGCGCGGACGGCGGTCATCGCGGCGACCAGCACCGACGCGAACAGCAGCTCGTTCAGGATGATCCCGAGGCAGTTGTTGAACCGCGGGTAGTTCGATTGATTGTCGAGGAGACCGATCCAGACCGCGATGTAGCACAGGGTCGCGAGGGAAAGCGCCCGTCCCGCGTCCCGCAGCAACAGTCGGCCGCTCATGCCGGGCGCGGCAGGCGGCTCATGCCTTGCGGAGCAGGTAGAGCCAGCGGCTGGTGCCTTCGAGGTGCTGCGTGCGGACGATCCGGAAGCGACGCCGGCAGGTCGTCTCGAACACCTCCGGCGTCAGGTCCTCGAACAGGTGCTCGCGTCCGCGGACGATGCGGCGGAACATCGAATCCTGCGGCGCGATGAACTCGACGACGAGCGCGTCGGTCGTGAGCTCGGCGGCGAGGTCGATGATGTCGGGGAGCGGAATGCGCTCGGTGACGAGCATGTGGTGCACGACCGCCAGCATCAAGACCGCGTCGAACGCGCCGCGCGCGCGATCGATGAATCCCGGGCACTCCTGGTTGCGCCAGCCGATCCCGGGAGTCGGACGCGTGAGGTTCACGACCAGCGGCAGGATGTCGAGCTTCTCGGCGGTCGCGCGACGCCAGGTCTCGCCGACGACGACGGGGTCGTAGTCGATGCCGACGACGCGCGCGCCGCGCTTGGCGGCGATCGCGCTGAAGTGGCCGGTGTTGCAGCCGACGTCGAGGACGCGCGCCGAGCCGAGCTCGGCCATCGCCTGGTCGACGAACTCGTGCTTCGCCGTGAAATGCGACTCGGTGTAGTTGTTGTTGGTGCTCGCGTAGTCCGACCACGTCGACTGCTTGCCGGCGCGCGGCTGCAAGCGGTCGAGCGTGCGCCCGAGCCGCCGAAAGAGCGACTCGAGGAAGAACCGCGCCTTCTCGGCGTTGTCCCAATGCTTCTTCTGGTAGATCGAGGTGTCGTCCTGGTCGTGCTTCTTGGCGAGCAGAGCCGGCAGCGACACCAGGGTGAGGAACGGCGGCCGCCATTTCTGCAGCGGGCCGCAAAGCGCGTACACCTCGTCCGGCTCGAGCCCATCGCGCCGCGTGGTCAGCATCTGCTCGAGCGAGATGCCGAAGTACTTCGTCACCATGAGCGGCAGGATGAACGTGCGCACGAGCTGCGCGTACGGCAGCCAGATCGGATCGCCCGGGTCGCGCTTCTCGAACGAGAGCAGATCGACGAAGACCGGCGTCGGGCCGCGGAAGAGGACGTTGTACGGCGTCCCGTCCTTCAGGCCGAAGCCGTCGGCGAGGACGGCCGTCGCGAGGTCGAGGGTGAGGCGACCTGCAGCGTGAAGGAGCTCGGGCGGCCACTCGTAAGGATAGCTCTGGAACGGAATGCGCTCGTGCTCGACGGCGAGCGCGCCGGGCGCGGCGTCGCGCAGCGCCCGCACGTCGGGGCTGGCGTAGACGGGATCGGACTCGGGATCGAGGAACTCGGTCCGTACGACCTTGCCGGCGGCCATGAGCTTGCGGCCCGCCTTGGAGGCGAGGAACGTTCGTAGATCGCGCAGGCCCTCGTCCTTCACGACGCGGATGATGCGGCCGTCGACCGTGAGCAGGCGGCCCGCCGGGTCGCGAAAGGAGGCGACCAGCGGCGGAGGCGAGTGGGACTCGAGCTTCTCGATCGTGGCAGTGCTCATCTGCTGGTGGAAGCAAGCAGCAAAAGACAGGAAGCGTCAAGCTCGCCTGTGATCGCCGGCGGGCGGCGGGTCGCGCCGCTCTCGGGTCGCCGGCGGGCGGCACGAGAGCGATGGACTTCAGACTGCAGGAAGAGTGATCAGCGGTTCGCGGCTTCGTGCGGCGAATCGTCGGCCGCGTCGCTCTGCAGAGACTCGGAGTCGTCGGTCTTGTCGCCGCTGCGGCGACCGCGCACCCAGGCGAACAGCCGCCGGGCGTAGAACATGAAACCGACCGACGCGGCGAGGATCATCTGCCAAATGAGCGCGCCCGTGCCGGGGTCGGTGTAGGCGTGCGCGTCGCGCGCCAACACGAGAAGTACGATCATCGCGATGGCGAACGCCTCACGCGTTTTGCTTCGGACCATGGTTCCTCCGCTCGATGAATTGCGAGGTAGTATCAGGAGCGGGATGACGAGCAACATCCGCGCCATGTCCCTCGCAGATTCTGCACCGGAGGACAACTGTCACGTCTGCACGGTTTTGCGGCCGTGCAAGACCGGGCGCGACCGCGCGTCAGTACCGCCCGCGACCGCGGTCGTCGGACTCGCAGCAGTACGGACCATCGCTGTCGGCGCAGCAACGCGAATGCCGCGGGCAGCAGATCGTCCGTCCGCCTTGCGAGCACATCATGTCGCGGGCGTCACAGGCGTACTCCGAGCCGCGATCGTAGTTGCCGCGGTCGTAGTCGCCGCGCTCCTCGTTGCCGCCGTAGTACTCCTCGCGCGGTCCGTACGAACGGCCGTAGTCGTCGGCCGGCGGCTGCGACGACGCGCAGCAATACGGCCCCGACGCGTCCTCACAGCACCCGCGCCAGCTCGGGCAACAGAGCGAATGTCGTTGCGCCTGACAGAAGTCGTAGTGCTTGGGACACATGCCCGAGTAGTCGCCCCACGCCGCCCGAAACACGTCGAGCGGTCCCGGGGGCGCCGGACGCACGCCTCCTCCCCGTGGTGGAGCGACGCAGGCACCGATCGAGAGCAGTACCAGGCAGACGAGAGATCGACGCATGATCGCGCTCCTCCGTCGAGGAAGTTTCGCCGCGTGACACGATAAAGCTATCGACTGACGCGCTGGTACGCCAGACGCGCGACCGCGTGAAGCGGCGCGGGGGTGACTGCCCCGCGCCGCCGCCCGCAACTTACTTTGCGACGCCGTTCGGCGCCGCAGTGTTGGTCGGCGTGAGCACGTGCGAGTGCTGACGCGCGCTCGGCCGCGCTGTGGCGACGACTTTGCGCGCCCGGTGCTTGCTCGCGGCATGCTTCGCCGGCGTCGGACTCGGCTTCGGTGAGCTGATGGTCGCCGGGCTCGTGGCTGGCGACGGTTTCGGAGACGGCCCCGCGCCGAATGCAGGCGCTGCGAGCAGCGCGACGGCGACGAGCGGAACTGCGATACGAATCGACATGGTTCGTGACACCTCCTGGCATCGTTCAACACCGAATCGCGCCAGAGTTGCGGTGCCCGAAATCGCGAGTGCAGACGCGCTCGATACGTCACATCGCGCGGTGTCCGCGGAGAGCGAACATTGCCGTGTCGTGTCGGGCAGCGTGTGATCCGTCGTCGACGAACAAACATTGTTACTTGCATATTTGTCTTTACGTCTTCGTATCTAACTCCGGCGCTGTCCGAATCCCGCCGACCAGTGCACGCTGACGACCGACGCCGCGCAGCCGTGCATCTGTCAGCCCGGCCCATGCCACCAAGATCCGCTCACCGGCGCGTGCTCGGGCACGTGCGATCTGGCGGGACCGGGCGGCACGTGCCACCTCGAGGGAACCCAGTGCACGTGCGGCCCGCCGCCGTGCGGCATCGATCCCGCGACCGGGCAGTGCGGCGGCCCCTGTCCGCCCGGCGAGCTGTGCGCGACGAACGCTGCGAATCAATGCGAGTGCGGGTCGCCGTGCCAGTCGGTCGGCCAAAACGTCTGCGGCGGCGGATGCCCACCGGGTCTCGTCTGTCACACGCAGGGCCAGGACTGTACCTGCGCCGAGCCACCGCCGTGCGGGTTCGGCGCCGAGACCGCCGGCGCCTGCAGCGGCGCATGTCCGACGGGAGAGTCGTGCCACGTCAAGTCGACGGCGGTCGGTCTCTCGTGTGTCTGTCAGCAATAGCTTGGTAGGGAGCACACGGAGGGCGGCGGTCGTTTCGACGCCGCCCTCCGCCACGACGCAGCACTTTCGTCGGCGGCAGCTTTCACGATACAGGTCGTCGCTTCATGACGGCCGCCGACCCTCGTCCTGCGCCGCGCGCCGCCACGCCTGCGACCGAGCAGCGACCGCCGGCGCGCGCCCACGAGGCTGCACGCCGGGCGAGCGTCGCCGCGCTCGCGCTCGGCGCGCTCGGCGTCGTCTACGGCGACATCGGCACCTCGCCGCTCTACGCGATCAAGGAATGCTTCGGCGGCGATTACGGCATCCCGCCGACGGCCGAAAACGTGCTCGGGGTGCTGTCGCTCGTCTTCTGGTCGCTGCTCTTGGTCGTCGTCATCAAATACCTCACGTTCATCATGCGTGCCGACAACCACGGCGAGGGCGGCATCCTCGCCCTCCTGGCGCTGCTGCGACCGGCGGAAAATCCTCTGTCGTGGTTGATCACGCTCGGCCTCTTCGGCGCCGCCCTGCTCTACGGCGACGGCGTCATCACGCCGGCGATCTCGGTGCTGAGCGCCGTCGAGGGCCTCGAGGTCGCGGCGCCGGCGCTCGCGACGTGGGTGGTGCCGGTGACGGTCGCGATTCTCGCCGGGCTCTTTCTCGTGCAACGCCGCGGCACGGCCGGCGTCGGCGCGGTGTTCGGACCGGCGACGCTCGTGTGGTTCGTGAGCATCGCCGCCGCCGGCGCGCCATGGATCGCCGCGCAGCCGACGGTCTTCGCCGCGCTCGTGCCGACGCACGCCATCGGCTTTCTGCTCGGGCACGGGTTCCCCGGATTTCTCGTGCTCGGATCGGTCGTCCTCTGCATCACCGGCGGTGAGGCTCTCTACGCGGACATGGGACACTTCGGACGACGGCCGATCCGCCTCGCCTGGTACGCGGTCGTGTTTCCCGCGCTCCTCATCAACTACTTCGGCCAGGGCGCGTTCTTGCTGAGCAGCTGTCACGACGCGGCCGGCCTCGGCCCCGCATGCCAGCATGCGATCGAGGGACCGTTCTACGCGCTCGTGCCGCCGGTGCTCCTCTACCCGATGATCGCGATCGCGACCGTCGCGACGGTCGTCGCCTCGCAAGCGCTCATCTCGGGAGCGTTCTCGCTGACGCAGCAGGCGGTGCAGCTCGGCTTCATGCCGCGGCTGAACGTCATCCACACGTCGGCGATGACGGAAGGCCAGATCTTCGTCCCGGCGGTGAACGGCGCGCTCATGCTCGCCTGCATCGCGGTCGTCATCGTCGCCGGCAGCTCGTCGCGCCTGGCGGCGGCGTACGGCATCGCCGTCACCGGCACGATGAGCATCACGTCGGTGCTCTTCTACGTCGTCGCACGCCGGCAATGGCATTGGTCGCCGGCGGTCGCGGGCACGCTCGTCGGCCTCTTCCTCCTCGTCGACCTCGCGTTCTTCGGCTCCAATCTCGCCAAGATCTTCCACGGCGGCTGGTTCCCGATGGTCGCCGCGCTGGTGATCTTCAGCGTGATGACGACGTGGCGGCTCGGCGCGCGCTGGCGGATGCGCGAGCTCGCCAAGGTGCGCATGCGGTTCGATGAGTTCTTCGCGAGCATGAAGCTCGACCCACCGGTGCGCGTCCGCGGAACGGCGGTCTTCATGACGCAAGATCCCGAAGGCACCCCGCCCGCGCTGTTGCACCAGCTGAAGCACAACCAGGTGCTGCATGAGCAAGTCGTGCTGCTGACGATCGTCACCGCCAACGAGCCGTTCGTGTCGCCCGCGGAGCGCGTCGAGGTCGTGCAGCTGAGCGGCGGCTTCTGGCGCGTCATCGCGCGCTACGGGTTCATGGAGACGCCGAACGTCCCCGAGGTCATGCGCTGCGCGGCGGCAGAGGGGCTCGCCGTCTATCGCGGCCGTACCAGCTATTTCCTCGGCCGCGAGACGTTCATCGCTACCGGCCGCTCGAGCCTGCCCGGCTGGCGACGCGCGCTCTTCATGTTCCTCGCCCGCAACGCGCGCTCGCCGACAGAGTTCTTCGGCATTCCGCCGAACGAGGTCGTCGAGCTCGGGGCGCAGATCGAAGTCTGAGCGCGCACCTCAGTCCGATGCGTCCGCCCGGTGTGACCGCGGCCGAGCTTCCCGGCACCCGTCGGCGCTGCCCTGTCGCGCCGCTGGTGCTGGCGCTCGTGGCGGCATGCACCGTCGTCCTGCACGACGGCGGCGAGTGGCGGTCGCCGGTCGCGCGCGATCATCCTCTGGTCGGTATGATCTGGGACGTCGCCGCGCGCCGGCCGATCGCGCGCGCCGCGCTCGTCGAGCGGCTGGCCGCAGCCGACATCGTCTTTCTCGGCGACAAGCACGACAACGCCGACCATCACCGCTTGCAAGCGGAGGTCATCGCGGCACTCGCAGCGCGTGGCCGCCGGCCCGCAGTCGCGCTCGAGCCGATCACCGTCGATCGCGGCGCGGCGCTCGCGGCGGCGCTCGCCGATCCCGCACCGACGCGGGAGCGCGTGATCGCGGCGGTCGCGCGCGAGCAGCAAGGATGGGATTGGGATCTCTATGCACCGATCCTCGACGCCGCGCTGCAGGCGCGGCTGCGGGTCGTCGCCGCCGATCTCGATCCAGCGGATCTGCGTACGATGCGCAGCGACGGCGTCGGCGCGCTCGCTCCCGCCACGCGCGCGCGCCTCGCGCTCGACCGGCCGCTTCTCGACACCGCCGCCCGTGCGCTCGTCGCGGCGGAGATCCGCCGCGATCACTGCGGGCACGCGCCCGAGACCATGCTCGAGCGGATGGTCGACATGCAGCAAGCACGCGACGCACAACTGGGGCGCGCGCTCGTCGACGCGATCGCTGCGGGCGCGGACGGCGCCGTCCTCGTCGCCGGCGTCGGCCACGTGCGACGCGACCTCGCAGTGCCGCTGCACGTCGCGCGCTGGGCTCCCGACGCGCGCGTCGCCAGCGTCGCATTCGCCGAGGTAACCCCCGGCCGGACGGACGTCGGCGCGGTGCTCCGCGAGGAATTCGGCGCGTACCCGCCGTTCGATTACGTGTGGTTCACCCCGCGCGTCGACGCGAAGGACCCGTGCGAGGAGTTCCGGACGCAGCTCGAGCGCATGCATTCCGCCCACCCGATGTCGCGATAGCCGCCCAGGTGCGCCATATTGGAGCATCCCAAATGTGCGGGAGCGACTTCGTCATAACCGGGCGATTGTCTACGATGCGCGATCACGTACGTTGGTGGTGCACGGTCACTGAGCCGACGATGACCCGACCTGCCGCCACCGCTTGCGATCTGCCGCGACGGCCACTCCGCTCGCCCGCCGTCGATGCGTGTTTCGATCTGCTCGCGGCGTATGCGCCGAATGGGCCCGATGCGCAACTCATGCTCGCGCTCATCCTCGATGCGGTGATCCAGCTGCAGCGCCGCGACACGATGGCCGCCGTCGCCGCAGCGAGCTGGATTCGCGACGGCGACGGCGCACCCGACGCGCCGGTATCGTTCCGTGCCGCATGCGCCGCGCTCGGCATCGACGCGGAGTATCTCGCACGTGGCCTATTGCGGACCGCCGCGCGCGCCGACGATCGCGAGCGCACGCTCGAGTTGGCGCGTTGGCCGCACACCACGTCCGTATCCGCGGCAGCGGCGCATCGCAGCGGTCGCGCACCGTCGCCCAATCGCTCGCCACGGATGCAGCTCCGGCCCGCCGGGCGCGTCGTGCCGCTCGCGAGTCGCACCCGCGTTCCACCGTCCACCGTGCTCGCCGCCGCGCTGTCGCGCACTCCGTGGTGGGTGCCGCTCGCCGTCGGCGCGAGTGCGTCGTTCACGGTGATCGCGGCGAGCTGGCTGCTCGTTTCCTGATGTGATCGATAGGTCGCCGTCGCCTACCGCCGTCCCGTGATTTCGGTGAAGTAACGCGCTGACGCGACGCCCCATTTTGGCCACCACGAAACAGGTGCCTACGAACCTAGCGCCGTGATAGGAGTCACATGTTCCCCCTCGAGGAGGATCAGAGAGGCCCGTACCACGGCACCGGCCGAGTGCTCCGGACCGACCATCCCGCCGATGACGATGCTCCCGCGACCCGTGCCGACCAGTCGCCCCCCGCGCAAGCGCCGTCACCAATCGTAGATGGGACGAAGACCACGGCCCTCAGAGTCGCGCACACGCGCGCAAACAGGAGGCTAGGCATGAGACATCTGACAATTGTGGCGACGATCGGTACGGCGTCGCTCTGCATGGCGGCCGCTGCATGGGCGGCGCCCGCGTGCAAGGATTTGCCGGCGACGATCTACGTCGACGCCACCAACACGATCGTCGGTGGCCCCGACAACGGCGCGACCTACACCGGCACGTTGAACGGCACCGTCGGTGACGACGTCATCGTCGGCACGGCCGGCAACGACATCATCAACGGCCTCGGCGGCAACGACGTCATCTGCGGCCGCGCCGGCGACGACACGATCGACGGCGGCGACGGCGACGACGCCCTGTTCGGCGAGGACGGCAACGACACGATCAGCGGCGGCAACGACAACGACCTGATCGCGGGCGGCGCCGGCGACGACATATTGAACGGCGATGCCGGGAATGACGTCATCTTCGGCGGCCCGGGCAACGATACGCTGAACGGCGGCACCGAGGACGACGTCCTCATCGGCGGCGCCGGCGACGACACGCTGAACGGCGACGACGGCAACGACGTCCTGCGCGGCGGACCCGGGAAGGACACGCTGAACGGCGGCCTCGGCAACGACGTGCTCTTCGGCGACCAAGGCAAGGACTCGCTCAGCGGCGGTGACGGCAACGACGTGCTCATCGGCGGCAAAGCCGCCGACAGCGTAAACGGCGACGACGGCAACGACCGGCTGATCGGCGGCAAGGGCCCCGACACGCTCACCGGCGGGCCCGGCGACGATATCCTGTGGGGGCGCACCGGCCCTGACACGCTCGTCGACACCGAGGGCAACAACAAGCTGCTCGGCGGCGCCGGTAAGGACACGCTCGTCGAGTAGGCACACCCGAGGAGGGGCGACGCGCACGTCGCCCCTCCTCGCAGTTTCCGCCGCCGTTGCGACCGGCCGCGACCAGCTGCGTCGCGACGCTTACGAACGCGGTTGCGGCACGATCCGGAGGTAGGGCTTCAACGCCTTCCAGCCTCCGGGGAATTTCTTCTTCGCGTCGTCGTCCGAGACCGACGGGACGATGATGCAATCTTCCCCTTGCTTCCAGTTTACCGGGGTCGCGACGCTGTACTTCGACGTCAGCTGCAAAGAGTCGATGGCGCGCAGGATCTCGTCGAAGTTGCGGCCGGTGCTCGCCGGATACGTCAGCATCAGCTTGACCTTCTTGTCGGGGCCGATGATGAAGACTGAGCGTACCGTGAGCGTGTCGAGCGCGTTCGGGTGGATCATGTCGTAGAGGTTCGCGACCTTGCGCTCGGGATCGGCGATCAGCGGATAGTTGGGGGCGTGCCCCTGCGTCTCCTTGATGTCCTGCGACCACTTCTGGTGCGAGTCGACGGGATCGACGCTCAGCCCGAGGATCTTCACCCCGCGCTTGTCGAACTCCGGCTTGATGCGCGCCATGTAGCCGAGCTCGGTCGTACAGACCGGCGTGAAGTCCTTCGGGTGCGAGAACAAGACGACCCAGTTGTTGCCGATGAACTCGTGAAACTTGACCGGACCTTCCGTGGTGTCGGCGGTGAAGTCCGGCGCGATGTCTCCAAGTCGTAGCGCCATGATGGTGCCTCCTTCGGAACCTTGCATCGCAAAAGGCAGGGCTTGACTCAAGGGAGGCCCGACGCAAGAGAACCGGTAACGACGACACGCATCCTGCCCCCCAAAAAAGGAGATGCCGATGGTGCACCGTGTGCAGTGGACGCTCGTCGCTTCGCTGAGCGTCCTGATGTGCTCGCTCGTGGCATCGGGCTGCGGCGACGGCGGCGGCTCGAGCTCGAAGGCCGGCCTGACGTGCGTTTCGACCGAGACCTCCCGCAACGGCAACACGACGAATCTCGTCGTGACGTGCACCGTCACCCGTGCGCCCGACGCCGACATCAGTTTCGACCTCGTTGCCCGCACCGAGAACGTCAACGGAACCAAAACGACCGATGAGTTCTGCCGTGGCTCACTCGAGAACGGCACCGGCACGTGCATGTTGACGTTTTCCATCGACGTGGCGACGACACGGGAGATCCGCCTGAGCGGCAGCACGCAATCGAGCAACCGGTCGATCAGCTCCTTCAGGCTGTTCTAAGCGTCGCACTCCTGACGCAGGGCGGAGCGGCGACGCTCCGCCCCCGCTGACCGACCGCGACCACCGTCCCGCGTCACGCGCATCGCGCGCCCGGCGTCGTCTGCGCGGCGCCACGTCCCCCGCGCCGTGTGGGCGGGCCGGCGCGCGGCGACTCCCCTCTCGTCGGTCTCGTCGACCCCGACTTTCCTGCGTCCCGTGGTGCCTTCGCGTCATTGATGGAGCACCGACCCGGCGGAAGACTTCGGCACCCAGTCGACCGATCCGTCCGGAGGGAACCCGACCATGAAAACGATCGCTGTGCTGCTGCTCAGTGCGCTCGCCGTTGCGACCACCGTGCGCGCCGACTTCCCCGCTAACGGCACGGCGCCGACCGA
>WNFR01003993.1_pt1 | contig 15228 bp, 15 predicted proteins | sample 5400221 | NCBI WGS metagenome assembly WNFR01 (sample SAMN13153357, study PRJNA577476) | soil metagenome | isolation source: 40 cm soil under Madrone tree | place: USA:California | collected 2016-06-14 | reverse complement strand
TGAACTGCAGGCCGGCCATGATGCTGAAGTTGTTGTTGCTGAAGCTCGCGTTGCCATTGGCGATGGTCGGATTTGTCGTGCCGTAGTAGCGCCCATCGAGATTGACGCGGAACTGGTCGGTCACGTTGTAGCCAACGCCGATGATGCCCTGATAGGCGAACTGCGTGCTGCTCTGCGATGTGCCGAAGGCATAGTCCGTCACAAACGCAACGCCGGCGCCCGCGCCGACGTAAGGCACGATCGTTCCGCCCGCATTGAAGTCGTAATAGAGGTTGGCCATGACGGCCACCTGATTGATGGAGGCATTGAAGCTGGTATTCGGCGCGCCGATTGGCGAGAAATTCACGGTCGCCGTGTTGCCGCGATAGACGCCCTCAACCTCGACGCGCGGACCGACGAAATCGTAACCGACCACGCCGCCGACCGCGAAGCCCGTGTTGGGATAGATGTTGGCGACACCGCCGAAACCATTCAGGTTTATCGTCGAGTTCAGCATCCAGCTCGCGCCGCCTTCGGCGCCCAGGTAAAAGCCCGGGTATTGCAGGCTCTGCGCCTGAGCTGCGACCGGTAGTGCAACGAGCGCAGCAGCAGCCAGGAGAGCCTTTTTCATACGCATTTTGTATTATTCCCTTGTTTTTGTCATTTGACGCCGAGAAAAAAACGGCCGGGGAATTACCCCGGCCGCCCTTTAGATTTTGACTTCGGGTCGTCTTACTGGATGACGATCTCGACGCGGCGGTTCTGCGGCTCGCGCACACCGTCAGCGGTCTGGACCAGCAGGCCCTGCTCGCCGCGGCCGATGACGGCGATCGCCGTCGCCGGCACGCCATTGCGCACCAGCGCGTCCTTGACCGTGTTGGCGCGGCGCAGCGACAGCGCCATGTTGTAGGCTTCCGGGCCCGACGTGTCGGTATGGCCGGTCGCCGTGATGCGGGCGGTACCCTTGGTCTTGTAGGCGTTGGCGGCCTGCCCGATCGTGGCCAGGGCCTGAGCCGACAGGTTCGAGCGGTCCCAATCGAAGAACACCATGTAGCTCGGAGCCTGGGTCACCGGCGGCGGCGGCGGCGCCACGACGACAGGCGGTGCGCCGAACTTGATCTGGAGGCCAAGCATGACGCTGAAGTTGTTGTTGTTCCAGCTCGAGTTGAAGTTCTGGTTGATAGTCGTACCGTTAACCTGCGGGTTGGTCGTGCCGTAGTAGCGGCCATCGAGGTTCACGCGGAACGTGTCAGTGATGTTGTAGCCAACACCAATGATGCCCTGATAGGCGAACTGCGTGCTACCGAACGAGTTGTTGCCGTCGACAAAGGCGATGCCGGCGCCGACGCCGACATAGGGTACGAACGCCCCGCCAGCGTTGAAGTCATACAGCACGTTGGCGAGGACGCCGAGCTGGTTGACCTGGTTCTGCAACGCCGTGCCACCGAAATTGGCGTTGTTCGTGTTGTTGCGGTAGACAACTTCCGCCTCGACGCGCGGCCCGACGAAGTCATAACCGACCACGCCGCCGACCGCGAAACCCGTGTTGGGCGAGACCGACTGGTTCAGAATGGTAGTGTTCAGCATCCAGTTCACGCCGCCCTCAAGGCCAGCATAGAAGCCCGGGTACTGCAGCGTTTGTGCCTGAGCCACGACCGGCAGCGCGACAAGCGCGGCAGCGGCCAACAAAGCCTTCTTCATGAGATCTCCCCTCGTATTGTACATTCGACGAGCTTGCGGGGCTGGGTGGTCACCAACTCCTCGGCCAAATATACACCACAACTTGTGCCACGCAATAAGCCGAAGCCATTCGCCAAACACCTGTGGCGTCCCAGCAACACCGGTGGCAGCGCGGCAACATTGGCTTTGGACGCTGCCCCGGCTCTCCGGCGGACCAGTCTATATATGGTATTTTTAGGGGTTGCCAGCCCGGCTGGTGGGAAAGGGCACGGTCAAACCGAACACACCGTTCATACCAAATATGCCGCCGTGCTCTTCGGGTTGTACGTGTAAATAGGGTCGCGTGACTTCCCGCTGCGGATCGAGCTTGGCCATCTCGGCCAGATCAGGGTGCGGCAAAGGCGAATTGGGATCGTAGTTTCGCTTCATCAGATCGCTCACGGAAGCGTGTTGAGCCGGCAATCCCGCCATTTTGCCGGATATGATTACCGGCCTTACGCTCGAAACGCCGGCGGAATGCTGTGTGTTGACGACCGGCGGCAATGCCCGCACCGGATCGGCCAGCACGATCGGTGCGTCTAACCACGATCGGTGCGTCTAACACCGGCTCGCCGGAAGCGATGCGCCCGTCGGCGGCGCCTTGCCACACGCCAAGATTCTGCGCCTGGGCGGACGGCCCTAACGCGACGACGGCGGCCCATAAACCTGCGAAAATGACGACACAGCTCGCCATGGCATCCCCATTCTCGCGCTTGCATATGGGGACTTTCACCGGCAATGCCAGCGACGTTTTGTATCGCCGCTCCGCCCGGTTTGCGGTAAATCGCCACTCATAACCGCAATGGAGAAAGCCGCCATGGGCCAATACAGCAAGGTAGAGACCGACGGCCGCCTGATGATCGTCACCATCAATCGTCCCGAGGTTTACAATGCCTGCCACCCCATGGCGAACGAGGAGCTGACGGCGGCGTTCGATGAATTCTCAACGAATCCAGAGCTTTGGGTGGCGATTGTCACCGGCGCTGGCGACAAGGCCTTCTGCGCCGGCAACGACCTGAAATACCATGCCGAGATCCAGGCCAGGACCGGCAAGCGCCCGGTCCACCCGGCTAAGGGCTTCGGCGGCCTGACCAACCGCTATGACCTCGACAAGCCCGTGATCGCCGCGGTCAACGGCGTGGCCATGGGCGGCGGTTTCGAGATCGCGCTGGCTTCTGACATCATTATCGCCTCCGACAAGGCTACCTTCGCCCTGCCCGAACCCAAGGTCGGGCTGGCGGCCGGCGCCGGCGGCATGCAGCGGCTGTCGCGCATGATCCCGCTCAAGAAAGCCATGGGCATGATGCTGACCGGCCGTCATGTGCCGGCCAAGGAAGGCTACGAGCTGGGTTTCGTCACCGCCGTGGTGCCGCATGCCGATCTGATGAAGGAGGCCCGCCGCTGGGCCAGCGACATCCTCGCCTGCTCGCCGATGTCGGTGCGGGCCACCAAGCAGGTGGTGATGCGCGCGCTCGACGTCCCCGCCCTCGAGGTCGCCACGCATAATCTGCACTACCCGGCCTTCGTCGCCATGACCAGGAGCGAGGACACGGTCGAAGGCCCCAAGGCCTTCGCCGAGAAGCGCAAGCCCGACTGGAAGGGCCGCTAGCCGCGCCGCCGGCACGGGAATCCCGTTAAACAAACGGGAAAAAAACGGGAAAAGGACAACTTCCGGTACTAATTTCCCATCGCGGCGAGATCGGCAAGTCACTCATGATCGGCCCATCATAGGCCCGCTCGGTCCAAATTGACGATTCCGGTCCCTACTGGCAGACCGGCCCCGCGCGCTCATCCCCACTTAAGTTTTGCAACGGCACCCTAAAGAGACATCGAGCGCGCTTTCCAAAGACTAAAACGCCTCCGCCGGCAGCGCCATCAAGGTCGACGCACCGGCCTTGATGGTGTGGTTGAGCGACGTCGTCTGCGGCATCACACGGGCCATGAAGAAGCGGCCGGTGGCGAGCTTGGCTTCGTAGAAGGCATTGTCGTTGCCGGCCGCCAGACCCTTGTGGGCGGCGACGGCGATGCGGCCCCACATGAAGGCCATGGCCGTCAGCGCCATCAGCCGCAACAGGTCCGCCGCGGCGGCACCCGCCTCGTCGGGATTCTTCATCGCGTTCTGCATCAGGAAAAGGGCGGCGTCCTGCACGCGGCCCAGCGCCTTCTCCAGCGGTTCGACGAACTCCGTCATCTTGGCGTCGGCCTTGTGCTCGGCCACGAAAGCGGATATCGCGCCCAGCAGGCGTTGCGCCGCCTGGCCACCTTTCATCGGCAGCTTGCGGCCGACCAGATCGAGCGCCTGGATGCCGTTGGTCCCCTCGTAGAGCTGGGTGATGCGCGCGTCGCGCACGAGCTGCTCGACGCCGTTCTCGCGGATATAACCGTGCCCGCCATAGGTTTGCACCGCGAGGTTGGCGCATTCGCTGCCCATGTCGGTGAAATAAGCCTTGATGATCGGCGTCAGCATCTGCACCAGGTCGTCGGCCGCGGCGCGCTTGTCGGCGTCGGGATGCGTGTGCGCCTCGTCGATCAGCATGCCGACCCACAGCGAAAGCGCCCGGGCGCCCTCGGTGAAGGACTTCTGCGTGAGCAGCATGCGCCGCACGTCGGGATGGACGATGATCGGGTCGGCCGGACCCTGGGCATTCTTGGGCCCGGTGAGCGAGCGGCCCTGAAGGCGATCGCGGGCATAGGCGACGGCGCTCTGATACGAGGTCTCGGCGATGCCGAGTCCCTGCATGCCGACGCCGAGACGGGCTGCATTCATCATCACGAACATGGCCGGCATGCCCTTGTTGAGTTCGCCGACCAGCCAGCCCTTGGCGCTGTCCAGGTTCATCACGCAGGTCGACGAGGCCTTGATGCCCATCTTGTGCTCGATGGCGCCGCAACGGATGCCGTTGCGCTCGCCGACGCCGCCGTCCTTGGTCGGCAGGAATTTCGGCACCAGGAACAGCGAGATGCCCTTGGTGCCGCCCGGCGCATCCGGCAACCGCGCCAGCACCAGATGTAGAATATTCTCGGTGAGGTCGTGCTCGCCGGCCGAGATGAAGATCTTGGTTCCGGTGATCGAATAGCTGCCGTCGGCCTGCTGCTCGGCGCGCGTGCGTATGAGGCCGAGATCGGTGCCGCACTGGGGCTCGGTCAGGCACATCGTGCCGGACCAGGTGCCATCGGCCAGCTTGGGCAGATAGGCCTTCTTCAGCTCCTCGGAGCCATGCGTGTGCAGCGCCTCGTAGGCGCCGTGGCTGAGGCCGGGATACATGCCGAAGGCCTGGTTCGAGGCGGTGATGATCTCCGTCACCGCAAAGCCAACGGTGGCCGGCAACCCCTGCCCGCCATAAGCGGGATCACAAGTCACCGAGGTCCAGCCGCCGTCGCAAAACTGCTTATACGCTTCCTTGAAGCCCTTGGGCGTGCGCACCACGCCGTTCTCGTAGGTGCAGCCTTCCTCGTCGCCGGTGCGGTTGAGCGGGAACAACACGTTCTCGCAGATCTTCGCCGCCTCCTCGAGGATGGCGTGAATGGTGTCGGACGTCGCGTCCTCGTAGCCGGGCAGCTTCGACAGGCTCGAGACATCGAGCACTTCGTCGAGTACGAACCGCATATCCTTCAAGGGCGCCTTGTAAACAGCCATCGTCTTCTCCTCCCCAAACCTCAGTCGCCTTCCGGATCGACGCCACGCTGTTTCGGCTCGGCCACGACCTGGGTTTCGACTTCCTTGAATTCCGCGATATGCGCGTCGAGATCGCGCCGCTTGCGTTCCAGCTCGCCGATGTGAACACGGCTGCGGCGCAAAAGCTCGCGCAATTGCTGCAGGCCGGTGCGGTCGACATCGTAGAGATCGAGCAATCCGCCGATCTCGCTCAGCGTGAACCCCAGCCGCTTGCCGCGCAGGATCTAGCCCAGCCGTGCGCGATCGCCAGTGCTGTAAAGACGCGTCAACCCCTGGCGGCGCGGCTTGATCAGGCCTTCGTCCTCGTAGAAGCGGATCGTGCGCGAGGTGATGCCGTACTCGCGCGCCAGTTCGGCGATGCTATAGATGCGCGACGTGTCGCGCGGAGCAGCACTGTTCGCCGGCGAAGCGGCAGGCGGGGCGGCGATCGACATGGGGCGTTCATAGTTAACGTTTACGTAAACGTCAATGCGATTGCGTAAAAGCGAAGGGAAAGTAAGAACAATGGCCATCTACGAACTCAACGGCCGCACGCCGGTTATTCCCGACTCCTGCTACATCGCCGACGGGGTGACGATCATCGGTTCCGTCGTGCTGGGCGAGCGCGTCAACATCTGGTTCGGCGCCGTGCTGCGCGGCGACAATGAGCCGATCGTGATCGGCGACGACAGCAACATCCAGGAACTCTGCGTGCTGCACACCGATCCAGGCGCGCCGCTCACCATCGGCAAGGGCGTGACGGTGGGCCACCAGGTCATGCTGCATGGCTGCACGGTGGGTGACGGCTCGCTGATCGGCATCCAGTCGGTGGTGCTCAACCGCTCGGTGATCGGCAATGATTGCCTGGTCGGCGCTGGCGCGGTGGTGACCGAAGGCAAGAGCTTCCCCGATCGCTCGGTGATCTTCGGCTCGCCGGCCAAGGTGGTACGCGAACTGAATGAAGAGAACGCGCAGCGCCTGCGCGGCAGCGCCGAGAGCTACGTGAAGCGTGGCCAGAACTACAAGGCGAATCTCAAGCGCATCGGCTGATGGCCTCAAACGGGACCGCGGGCCTCCCGGCCCGCTTCCAGCCGTGACCATGATCGCTGCGCTCGATCACCTCGTGGTACGCGCGTCGTCCATCGATGTCGCAGTGGCGGCGTACGAGACGCTGCTCGGCCGTCGCGCGAGTCATGGACGACTGCAAGTTGGCAATGTCGGCCTGACATTCGAGCCCAGCGACGAGACGCCAGGTCTCTCGGCGATGGTTTTCGCCACGCCGGCGATCGCCCAGGCCGCGCAACTGTTGGAACGGCGCGCCCTGCCTGTCGAGAAAGCGGACGATCTGCTTGTGCTGTCGCTCGACGCAACACATCAAGTGCCGATCCGATTGATCGAGCAGTCAGACAAGACCGGGGCGCCCTCGCCTCTCACCATCGAAGACGAATCCGCTTCGATCACCGCGTTCGATCATGTGGTGATCCGCACGCCCAATCCCGAGCGGGCGATCGCGCTCTATGCGGGACGACTCGGCCTAGACCTGCGGCTCGATCGCAGCAGCCCGAAGTGGGGCGCGCGCCTGCTGTTCTTCCGCTGCGGCGATCTCGCGGTCGAAATCTCGCACGATCTGAAGCAGGGCGTTTCCGACGGGCCCGACCGGCTGTGGGGCCTGGCCTGGCGTGCCCCGGACATCGGACGCACGCACCGGCGTCTCAAAGCCGCCGGCATCGATGTCTCCGAGCCGCGCGACGGCCGCCGTCCGGGCTCGCAGGTCTTCACCGTACGCAGCCACACCGAGGGCGTGCCGACGCTTGTCATCAGCGGCATCGGCAGATGGGAAACACCATGACGCGCGCCTTTTTTCTCGCCGTTCTGCTCGCTCTCTCCCTCGGCGCCTGCAGCACGGTTCCGCCCCGCACCGCCGCGGGCCTGGTGCCGCTCGGCCCCTGCCCCGCCTCGTCGTGGCGGCCGGCGACGCTGCCGCCGTCGGCCAGCGAGAAGCAATCGATGGTGCTGCTCGCGATCCAGGAATGGAACCGCTTTGGCCGCCAGATCATCACCTACTTGCCCGACGCCCCGCCCAGGGTCGATCACCTGGGCGTGCAGGAACGCGACGACGCCGAGCGCATCCGTGATTATTGGGCCGCCGTCGACAAGCCCGAGCGCAGCGGCATGAACGACATCCCCTGGTCGGCGGCCTTCATCTCCTGGGATATCGAGAGCGCCGGCGTGCCGCGCGACCTCTTCTGCCCCGACCAGCTCCATACGATCTATGTCGAGCGGCTGGTCGAGCGCGCCAGGAAGCCGAGCGCCGGCCTTGTTCCACGCTGGCCGGGCGAGCGCGCGCCACAGGTCGGCGATCTCCTCTGTGCCACGCGCGAGCGCGGCACCACCAGCCTCGACAACCTCAACCGCGGCCCCGGCCATTGCGACATCGTGGTCGAGGTCGGACCGGACCGGCTCGAGGCGATCGGCGGCAACGTCAGCGACTCGGTGACGCTCAGCAACTATCCACTGGACGCCGATGGTTTCTTGAGGCCCCTATCCGGCCACCCGGTCTTCACCGTGATCGAGAATCGTCTTCCGTGAGGAAATGAGATGGCGCTTTACGACTACATCATTATCGGCGCCGGCTCGGCGGGATGCGTGCTCGCCAATCGTCTAGGAACTGACCAAAGGCTAAGCGTGCTGGTGCTCGAGGCCGGCGCTCCGGATTCGTCGTTTCTCCTCAAGATGCCAGCAGGTTTCGCCGGGCTTGGCCCGACGACCCCCTATAACTGGCGATATCAGACCACGCCGCAGGTCCATTGCGACAACCGGCAGATGTACTGGCCGCGCGGCAAGACGCTGGGCGGCTCGTCGGCGATCAACGCCATGCTCTACGTCCGCGGCAACGCCTGGGACTACGATCATTGGCGCCAGCTCGGCAATGACGGGTGGAGCTTCAACGACGTGCTGCCCTTCTTCAAGAAGGCCGAGAACAACGAGCGCGGCGCAAGCGAACTGCACGGCGTCGGCGGACCGCTGAACGTCGCCGACCAGGTGAGTGCGCTCAAGATCAACGATGCCTTTCTCGCGGCGTGCGAGCAGGCCGGCCACAAGCGTGTCGCCGACTTCAACGGGCCCGAGCAGGAGGGCGTCGGCTACTATCAGGTGACGCAAAAGAACCAGCAGCGCTGGAGCACGGCCAGCGCCTATCTGCGGCCGGCAGTGGCGTGGGGCACCAACGTCACGGTCATCACCGGCGCCCTGACCGGACGCATCATCCTCGACGGCAAGCGCGCGATGGGCGTGCGCTATGTCCTGGAAGGCCGCGAGGAAGTCGCACGCGCCAGCCGCGAGATCATCCTGTGCGGCGGCGCCGTCAACTCGCCGCAGCTGCTGATGCTGTCGGGCATTGGCCCGGCCGACCATCTGCGCGCCGTCGGCGCACCGGTGCTGCACGACCTGCCCGGCGTCGGCGCCAACCTGCAGGACCATCTCGATGCCACGGTGCTGCAGTTCTGCAAGACACGCGACACCTACGACACCGCGAACAAGGTCGTATCGCTGGCGCAGTATCTGCTGAGCAAGAAAGGCCCCGGCACCTCGCCGATCGCCGAAAGCGGCGGCTTCCTGAGCACGCGCCCCGGTCTCTCCGCACCCGACATCCAGCTTCATTTCCTGCCGGCTTTGGTGGTCGACCACGGCCGCACCAAGATGAAGAAGAACGGCTACAGCCTGCATGTCTGCGCGCTGCGCCCCGAGAGCGCCGGCACCATCCGGCTGAAGAGCATGGACCCCAACGAGCATCCGCTGATCGACGCCAATTATCTTGCGGCCCGGCAGGACCTCGATACGCTGATCGCCGGCGTCAAGATGGGCCGCGAGATCTTCGCCCAGAGCGGTCTCGCTCCCTATCGCGCCGACGAGTTCCAGCCGGGCGGGGCTCTCAAGACCGACGTCGATCTCGAGCAATGGATCCGCGCCAAGTGCGAGACGATCTATCACCCGGTCGGCACCTGCAAGATGGGGGCGGACAACGATGCGATGGCGGTGGTCGATTCGCAGTTGCGCGTGCGCGGGCTCGACGGACTACGCGTGGTCGACGCCTCGGTCATGCCGACCCTGGTCGGCGGCAACACCAACGCCCCCACCATCATGATCGCCGAGAAGGCCGCCGCGATGATGACGGGCGGGGTCTAGGCCCGCTCCCGCTTCTCAGTCGGCGCGGTTCTCCGCCACCAGCATCCACGGCCGGCCCGGCACGGCGGCGAGCCGGCCACGTGAATCGACGGGGAACAGGCTCATGGTGACGCTGTTCTTCACGTTGCCGCCGATCGCCTGGAGATAGCCGCCACGCGTTTCGACCACGATGTCGCAATGGGCGGCCGTCGGCTCGATACGGCGCTTGGCGGTTTTGGCGTCGGCGGTGCGCCACGAAGCGCCCGCGGTGCCGCTGCACACCAGGTCGCCCGGCCGCGGCGTGTACTCATATGGCGCGTGCAGGACGAACCCGGTCGGGCGGCTGGTGTGCTCTCGGCCGTAGATCTCGGCGAGATAGCTGCCATGCCGGCCGGCCGCCGGGAACTCGCGCGGGCCGATGCCGGCATGCAGCATCACCCATGATACGAACGCACCGGACCACGGGCGGCCGGCCGAGCGGCCATTCCATTCGGGATGGCCGCAGCTTCCCCAATAGTCGCCCACCCGGCTGGCCAACGGCTCACTGTGTTCGCTCAATCCCAGGCGATTGATGTATCCATTGGCGTTGCCGCCGCCGTAGACGACGGTCGACCGGCCGAATTTTGTCCATTCCTGCCAAGCCACGTTGGCGACCCGGTTGGTCGGCGGACTCTCATGCGGACCGCGATCGCTGCTGCCGCAGCCAGCCAGCGCCAGACCCAACAGGCAAAAAAGCAGAAGGGTTGCTGGCAGCCGAAAACCAATGCTCGAAAAAGCATGCCCATGGCTCGGCTGCCAGCGAACATGAAGTTCGACAAAGGGGTGGTCGATACTCATGTATGACTTGCAGTTCGTATGATACTCGATTGTTATTATTGATTTATATACTAACCTTATACATGAAAAATGTTCTCTAATCTACTGACTTTAGAGAGAATTCGGCGGTTGGAAGAAATCGCCCGCGCCGCAGGTGGAAAGCCATGCCGGATGGCTCCAGCGATTCAACAACGGGTACACAAAAAGAGCGAATTCTATCAATGTGTTAGATCCCATGGCTGAGATCAATTCGAAGATGATAGACGGCTTGGAAGCACCCTATCGCGCGCGCGGGCTGCCGCCGGTTTGGCGTCTCTCGCCGCTTACGCCGCCGGCGACGGACCGGCTAGTGAACCCAGCCCAACGCCCGACCATGACGCGGATGCTCCAGTCGATTGCCTCGCCCGTGGGTTTCGCCCTGGTCGAAGAGGCGGGCCAACCGCTCGCCTTCGCACTGGGCGTAGCCGAGGGTGGCCATCTCGACCTTTTCGATATCCTGGTGTCACCTGCAGCCTGCCGGCGCGGCCTGGTTACGCTCACGGTTGTTGGTACCGCGTGCCGCCGCAACCCAAAGGTCCGGCGGCTTGACCCTGCGCCGCCGCGCCACTCATAGTCGGACGCAGGGAGGCAAAGACAAAAATGGCCAATTATCCTTGGATCAAGAGCTATCCGCCGGGCGTGAGCTGGGAACTCGACGTGCCGCGCAAGACCCTCCACCAGAGCTTCGATGAGAGCTGCGCGAAGTATGCCGAGCGGCCGCTGACCGACTTCCTCGACAAGGTGACGACCTTCAGGGAGTACAAGGATGCCAGCGACCGCGCCGCGGCCGGCTTCCAGAAACTGGGCGTGAAGCCCGGCGTTCATGTCGGACTCTACCTGCCCAACACGCCGCACTACATCATCGCCTTTTTCGGCGTGCTCAAGGCCGGCGGCATCGTCGTGAACTACAGCCCGCTCGATGCCGACCGCGAACTCGAATTCAAGATCGGCGACTCCGAGACCGACATCCTGGTGACGCTCGATGTCGCTGCGCTCTATCCGAAGATGGCGCGCATGAAGGGCAAGACCCGCCTCAAGAAGCTGATCGTGGGCTCGATCGCCGATTATCTGCCATGGCCCAAGAACTGGCTTTATCCGCTGGCCAAGAAAAAGGACCTCTCGGTCTGGCCGCGCGACGACTGGCACATGTCGTTCAAGGACCTGCTGGCCAATGACGGCAAATACCAGTCCCATCCGGCCGGCGAGAACCTGTGGGACGAGGTGGCGCTGCTGCAATACACCGGCGGCACGACCGGCCTGCCCAAGGCCGCGATGCTGACACACGGCTGCGTCATGGCGGCGATGAGCCAGGGCCAAGCCTGGACAGTGCCCTACACCACGCCGGGCGAGGAGAAGGTCGTCTGCGTGCTGCCGCTGTTCCACATCTACGCGCTGTCGGGAGTCATGCTGGGCGCGGTGCGCAACGGCAACCAGCTCATCCTCTATCCGCGTCCCGACATCGACTTGATCGTCAAGGACCTCGCCACCAAGAAGCCGACCTTCCTGCCCGGCGTGCCGACGCTCTACACCGCGATCATGAAAAATCCCAAGGCGAAGGACCTCGACCTGCGCTCGCTCAAGATCTGCATGTCGGGCGGCGCGCCGCTGCCGGCCGAGGTCCAGCAGCAATTCGAGAAGCTCACCGGCACGACGCTGATCGAAGGCTATGGCCTCACCGAGACCTCGCCGACCGGCACCATCTGCCCGGTCGACAAGGAAGCCCGCCGGCCCGGCTCGTGCGGCGTGCCGATTCCCGGCACCATCGTCGAGATCCGCGACATGGAGGCTCACGACCGCGTGCTGCCGCCCGGCAAGGCGAATGTCGGCGAGGTCTGCATCATCGGCCCGCAGGTGATGAAGGGCTACTGGAAGCAGCCCGAGGAGACCGACAAGGTCCTGTTCACCCATCCCGCCAGCAACTGGAAGGGGCTGCGCACCGGCGACATGGGCTACATGGACGAGGATGGCTGGCTCTATCTGGTCGATCGCTCCAAGGACCTCATCATCTCCTCGGGCTACAATGTCTATCCGCGCATGATCGAGGAAGCAGTCTACGAGCATCCCGCGGTCGACGAGGTGATCGTGATCGGCGTTCCCGATCCCTACCGCCAGGAAGCGCCGAAGGTCTTCGTCAAATTGAAACCCGGCAAGACGCTCACCTTCGAGGAATTGAAAAAACACCTCGAAGGCCGCGTCGGCAAACACGAGATGCCGGTGGCGATGGAGATCCGCGCCGAGCTGCCCAGGACTCCCGTCGGCAAGCTCTCAAAGAAAGAGCTGAAGGCCGAGGAGCGCGCCAAGGCGACCGCGAAAGCGGCTTGAGCTGGATGCACCAACGGCAGCACCTCAAACTCCCTCTCCGCCGCGCTTGCGGGGGAGAGGGTGGGGCCCATCGCGCAGCGATGGGAGGGTGAGGTGGTCGTCGTTCGAGAAGCGGTGCGTATTGGAAGAAGCAAAGACCCACCTCACCTCAGTGCGGAGATTACTCCGCACGACCGCGCTCATACGCGGGTCCCCTCCCTCTCCCCCCGTGATGACGCGGACGGAGAGGGCAAATTTCTCGGGCGTCGGGCTCTCTTGATCGGCGGCACGGCCCTGGCGCTCGCCGGCTGCCTCGAGCGGTCGTGCTACGAGGCCAATCCTGCGCAGAAGCGCTTCCTCGACGGCCTGACCGCACTGGCGCGGGCGGCACTCGCCTCAAACAATCCGCTGGCCGTCGAGGAGGCGGCCAAGCAAAGCGTGGCGCTGGCAAACAACGTCGGCGCCTTCACCGACTGGTGTGGCGCCCTCACCTCCATAGAAGGCTCGGCCAGCAAGCCGACCGTGGTCATCGAGGTCGGCCCGCAGGTCTCGCTCTATGCCTTCAACGACTGGACGCTCGCCTTGGCGGGCTCCGTCGCCGACATGTTCTCCACGCGAAACAAAGAAACACCACCGCAAGGCCTTTCCGAAGGGGCTGTCGCGGCGCTAAAAACCTTTCGCCTCGGCGACCGCGTCCTTCTCAGCGGCCGTCTGGGCGAAATCGCCGGCAGCGGGTTGTTCGACATGTCGTGGTTGTTCGGCAAGAGCGAGGCCGATCACCGCCAGTTCCTCAAGACGCCGCGCTTCGTGGCGCGCGTCGAGACGCTGGCGCCAGCGAAGAAGAAATAGAGAAGAATTGGAAAGGACCGTTCCGGTGCCGTCTTTCGCCTATGAATTTCCCCACGGCTCGAAAAAGCTGCCGATCTTCGCCGCCAATATCGTCGCCTCCTCGCAACATCTCGCCGCCACCGCCGGCCTGCGCATGTTGGCCAAGGGCGGCAACGCGGTCGACGCCGCCATCGCCGCGGCCATCGCCATCACCGTGGTCGAGCCGACCATGAACGGCATCGGCGCCGACGCGTTCTGCATCCTGTGGGACGGCACGAAGCTGGTCGGTCTCAACGCGTCCGGTCATTCGCCGGCCCTGATGACGCCCGATCGCTACACCGGCAAAACCCAGATGCCCAACACCGGCTGGGATTGCGTCACCGTTCCGGGCGCGGTGTCGCTGTGGGTCGAGCTGCACAAGCGCTACGGCAAGCTGCCCTTCGCCGACCTGTTCGAGCCCGGCATCCAGTATGCCCGCGACGGCTTTCGCGTCTCCTACATGGTGTCGCGCCAGTGGGACCGCGCCATCACGCGGCTGAAAGGCCAGCCGAGCTGGGTGGCCGCGTTCCTGCCCAACGGCCGCGCGCCGCAGGCGGGCGAGATCTGGAAATTTCCGGCGCAAGCCGAGACTCTCGCCAAGATCGCCGCGAGCAATGGCGAGGCGTTCTATCGCGGCGAGCTCGCCGAGGCGATGGACCGCTACGCCCAGGAGACCGGCGGCGCCCTGCGCAAGGCGGACCTTGCCGCGCACAAGCCCGACTGGGTCGATCCGATCGGCCTCACCTATCGCGGCACGACCCTGCACGAGATCCCGCCTTCGGGTCAGGGGATCGCCGCCTGCATGGCGCTGGGCATCCTGGAGAATTTCGACATCGCGGGCCACGAGAATGACGGCCCCGAAGTGGCGCATCTGCGCATCGAGGCGATGAAGCTCGCCTTCGCCGACATCCATAAATACGTGGCCGACCCGCGCTTCATGCAGGTGACGCCGGCGCAATTGCTCGACAAGACCTATCTCAAGAGTCGCGCCAAGCTGATCGATCCGCGCAAGGCGCAGAATTTCGGACCCGGCGTACCCAAGCAGAGCGGCACGATCTATCTCGGCACCGCCGACGCCTCGGGCATGATGGTGTCGTTGATCCAGTCCAACTACACCGGTTTCGGCTCGGGCATCGTCGTGCCGGGCACCGGCATTGCGCTGCAGAATCGCGGCACCGGCTTTTCGCTCGAACCGGGTCACGCCAACTTCGTCGCCCCCAACAAGCGCCCCTTCCACACCATCATCCCGGGCTTCATCACCAAGGACGGCCGTCCGGTCGCGACCTTCGGCCTGATGGGCGGCGGCATGCAGCCACAAGGCCATATGCAGGTCTTCTCGCGCATCGTCGACTACGGCCAGAATCCGCAGGCCGCGATTGACGGCCCTCGCTGGCGCCTGCACGAGTCCGACGGCACCGTGTGGACCGAATCGCATATGCCGGACTCGACGCTCACCGGCCTCGAATCACGCGGCCACAAAATCACGCGCACGACCTGGCCGAGCTTCGATTTCGGCTCGAGCCAGATCATCTGGCGCTTTCCCGACGGCGGGCCCTATCTGGCCGCCTCCGAGAGCCGCCGCGACGGCGCGGCCGTCGGCTTCTGATGGTCATTGCTGGGAGCGCGCCACTCCGTGGCGCGTCTTTGTTGATTACAACGCCCATGAGCGCCACAGAGTGGCGCGCGCC
>WNFR01003992.1_pt1 | contig 15229 bp, 9 predicted proteins | sample 5400221 | NCBI WGS metagenome assembly WNFR01 (sample SAMN13153357, study PRJNA577476) | soil metagenome | isolation source: 40 cm soil under Madrone tree | place: USA:California | collected 2016-06-14 | reverse complement strand
AAACCGGTTCCGGCGATCAGCGCCGCCACGGCTACCGACATCATAAAGCGACTAGTCATCGAATTTCTCCTCACGTGTTTTCCATTTGCCCGCGCCGACACAACGAAAGGAGATGCATGATGTTCCGCGACATCGGCGGTTCCATTGTCTTTGTTTTGTGAATGATGGATGAACCGCTTCGCCTCAACAAAAAGGCCGGCAGACTGCCGGCCCTTTCAATTCGCTAATGCAGGAACGCCTGATCGTTGGAAGTGTCGCTCAACACGTCGCCTTGCCGCAACGGGCGATGCCGATTTTTTCCTTGAGATTATCAAGGCCGACCGCGCCGATCACCACCTGCTTGCCGATCACGTAGCTTGGCGTGCCGTTCATGCCCATCGCCTCGGCGAGTTTGAAGTTTTCCTCGATCGTGGCGCGCACTTCCGGGCTCGCAAGATCCTTCTCGATCTTAGCTGTATCGAGGCCGGCCTCCTTGGCGGCTGCCATCGCGCGCGCCTTGTCCGCCGCGCCACGGCCGCCGAGCAGCTTCTGGTGAAAATCGAGATACTTCTTGCCGCTGGGGTCCTGCATGCGCACGGCGACCGCGACCTGCGCGGCTTCGACAGAACCCTGGCTCAGCACCGGGAATTCCTTCAGCACGACTTTCAGTTTGGGATCGGATTTCATCAGATCGAGCATGTCGGCCATCGCACGTTTGCAGTAGCCGCAATTGTAGTCGAAGAATTCGACGAAGGTGACATCGCCGTCCTTGTTGCCGAGCACGACGCCGCGCGGCGAATTGAAAATCGTCTGGGCGTTTGTGGCAACGCTCGCTTCATGTTTTTCGGCCTCGGCGGCTGCCTGGCGCTTGCTCAGTTCGGCCATCGCCTCTTCCAACACTTCGGGGTGCGCGAGCAGATAATTCCTGACGATGGTCTCGATATCCCCGCGCTGGCCGTCGGAAAAACTCTGCGCCGATGCAGTTGGCGGCGTGCCGCAGAGTGCGAGCGCGAACAGTGCGGGAGCGAGCAGGCGGAATAAAGACATTGGCAAATCCTCTGGTGAAAGCCGTTTTCCGAAAACCTTCGTACTTTGGCTCGATTTATTTCTAGTTGCTGTTTTGGCCAGGCGGCGGCTTTGCAGTGACGATATCGTCGGCCTTGACCCAACCGGGCGTGCCGATGGCGAAACGAGTTTTCGCGCGCGAGGCGAGATCGCGTGCGGTCTTGTTGTCGCCGCGAAGATAGGCGGCTTGCGCTGATGCCAGATCGGCCTGCGCGAAATCTCCCTTTCGGCCATAAGCCATTGCGAGCTGGGTATAGCCGAGCGGGGCCTCGGTCTCTCGTGCCACCGCCGCTCGGAGAATCGCGATGGCTTCATCCGTGTGAGCCTTGTTATCAGTTCCGACCAGCGCCTGCCCAAGTAACATCTCGATGAGCGGTGCGTTATTCGAAAGCTGCACCGCCTTGCGCAAGGGCGCGATCGCCTCTGCGGGTTTGCCGCCCTCCAGCAGCGCCTGACCGCGCAATTCATGAAAATACGGGTTGTTGGGCTGCACCTGGATCAGCCCGTCGATCTGACCGAGCGCGGAGCGTAAATCGCCATGCAGGTAGGTCGCGATCGCCCGCGCATAGCGCGCAGGCAGGCTGTCGTTCGACAATGGATAGCGCCGATAAACGGTGTCCTGCCGTTCCATGAAGGCCGAGATCTTGGCGCGCACCATGTCGTGACGCAGTTGCAGGGCCGGATCATCTTTCTTGTCCCAATAGGGACTCGACCGCGCCAGTTCCTCAAGCGCGGCGACGCGCTGCGCGGGCATCGGATGCGACTGGAGGTAGGGATCCGTACCGCGCGCGGCGAACAGGCTGTCATTGGTAAACCGCTTGAAAGTTTCGTACATGCCTTTCGCGGACTGTCCAGTGGCAGTCAAAAACTTCACCCCGGCGCGGTCGGCGTTTTCCTCCTGCTGACGCTGGTAGGAGATCAGGGTGCGGCGGATCATCTCCTGCGGCCCGGCGACCGCGGCCGCACCGACATTCGCCAGGCCGCTATTGCTGTTGCCGCCTCTTGTGCCCGCCACCATCGCGCCGGCGCCGAGCAGCATGGCGATGATCATCTGCGTCTGCGCCTGCGCCAGTTGCTCGCGGAGCTTGGCGAGATGGCCGCCGGCCAAATGGCCGGTTTCATGCGCCAGCACCCCGATAATCTGGTTCGGGGTTTCGGACTGCATCAGCGCACCGTGGTTCACGAAAATGCGACGACCGTCCGCGACGAAGGCGTTAAAGCCGCTCTCATTGAGGATCACCACCTGGATGTTCTGCTTTTCCAGGCCCGCGGTGCGCAGGATCGGCCGTGTGTAGTCGCGCAGCAGTTGCTCGGCCTCGGTATCGCGGATTATCGGCGGCCCCTTGTTTTGCTGGGCAAGCGCGGGGGGCATCGGCGCAATGGCGAGCGCGACCGCGGTCGTGACCGCGGTCAGCTTCGACGCTTTTTTGGGTAGCGCTATGCGGAGCAGCATTGAGCGTTCTTTAAATCATTGGCGGCGGGCCGGATACGGGATATGCCCTAACAAACCGTGGAATGCGGCTAGTCTGGGGCCAAATAGCAGATATCGATGCTTGAAGCGACACTGAGAAACCGTGCGAAACACCTGTTGACGGCGTCGGGTCGAAGCGACGTTCCGCCGTTCATGGTGATGGACGTGATGGCGGCGGCGGCGCGCATTGAAGCGGCCGGCGGCCATGTCATTCACATGGAGGTCGGACAACCCGCGGCTTCGGCGCCGAAAGCGGCGATATCGGCCGCACACGCGGCACTCGAGGATGGGCGGATCGACTACACCTCCGCGCTCGGAATTCCCTCGCTGCGCCAGCGTATCGCCAGACACTACCGGGAGACTTACCGCTGCGCCGTGGATGCCGAGCGGATCGTGGTCACCACGGGCTCGTCGGGCGCGTTCGTCCTGGGCTTTCTCGCCATGTTCGAGCCGGGCGATCGTGTTGCGGTCACGGTGCCCGGTTATCCGCCATATCGCCACATTCTCACCGCGCTGGGCTGCGAGCCGGTTTTGATCGAGACATCAAGCGAGACCCGTCATGCGCTGACCGGTGATGCCTTGCTCGCGGCACATCGCAGAAATCCGCTGAAGGGCGTGCTGGTCGGAAGCCCGGCCAATCCCACGGGCACGATGATGTCCCGCGAGGCCCTCACCAGCCTGATATCAGCGGCGGAAGGCGCGGGTATCCGATTCATTTCCGACGAAATTTATCATGGCCTCGATTATGCGTTCCCCGCGGTGACGGCGACGGAGCTTTCTCCGCACGCGCTCGTGATTAATTCCTTTTCGAAATATTTCTGCATGACCGGCTGGCGGGTCGGCTGGATGGTGGTGCCGGAACCGCTGGTGCGGCCGATCGAGCGGCTGCAGCAGAATCTCGCGATCTCGGTTCCGACGCTGTCGCAGATTGCCGCCGAGGCTGCGTTCGAAGGCCGCCTGGAGATGGAAGAAGTGAAGCGCGGCTACCAGGAGAACCGCCGCATTCTGATTGAGGGCCTGCCGCAGGCCGGTCTCAACAAATTCTTGCCCGCCGACGGCGCGTTTTACCTTTACGCCGACGTCTCGGAATTCACCTCCGACAGTTTCGAATTTGCCAAACGGATGCTGGAACAGGCGCGTGTCGCGGCGACCCCCGGCATCGACTTCGATCCAGTTCACGGCCATCAGTTCATTCGCTTTTCCTATGCGCGTTCGGCCGAGGAAATGCGCGAAGCCGTCGCGCGCATCGCGCGGTGGCTCGGATAGGGTACGCGAACACTTCGATTCTTCGTAAGTTTCACGCGCGAAAACTCGTCCAAATCAGGAGATATCCTTGCCCACCACATCAATACCGGAGCCCATTGACACGCGGCATTTTCCGCTCGCCGCGGTGATGTGGCCCGATCGCGCCGATGGGCTTTCCGGCGTGCTGCGTATGGTGATCCTGATCGCGCTGGGAACGGCGCTGCTGACGTTCTCGGCCAAGATAAATCTGCCGCTGCCGTACGTGCCGATGACGCTGCAGACGCTGGTCGTGCTTGTGATCGGTGCTGCATACGGCTGGCGTCTCGGCGGCGCTACCATTATTGTCTATCTGGCAGAAGGGGCAACCGGATTGCCGGTTTTTGCAGGTCCCGTTGGCGGTCTCACGCCGTTGCTGGGTCCGACAGCGGGGTATCTTGTCGGCTTCGTGGCAGCGGCGGTCACTACGGGATGGTTGAGCGAGCGTGGCTGGGATCGCTCGGCGCCGCTGCTTTTTGTGGCGATGGGAGCAGGGCACCTTATCATTCTTGCGGCCGGATTTGCCTGGCTCGTGTTTGGCATGAAGCTCGGCTTCGAGAAGGCATGGCTTGTAGGCATAGCGCCCTTCGTCGCCGCGTCAGTGATCAAGAACGCACTTGGAGCCGCGCTGGTACCGGCGATCAGGCGCACGCTCGATCGCCGCGGATAAATCGCTGGCGGCCAGACGCAACGTCATTGACTCCGCTGGCCCAATTGATTTTGGCTGTCTCCGGTGGGACGGCCTGTGCAAGAGCGACAGACATATCCGCGAATTCATGGGAGAGTGAACATCATGGCGGCAACGATCGCAACCGAAGCGCCAGCCGGCGCGGCGAAACCCTGGTACAAGATACTTTATCTTCAGGTGCTGATCGCCATCCTGCTTGGTATCGTCGTCGGCTGGCTATGGCCCGATCTCGCGACCAATGACTGGATCAAGGCGCTCGGCGACGGCTTCATCAAGCTGATCAAGATGCTGATCGCGCCGATCATCTTTTGCACGGTGGTTTCCGGAATCTCGCATATCCAGGATGCGAAGAAAGTCGGCCGCATCGGCATCAAAGCCCTGATCTATTTCGAGGTCGTCTCTACATTCGCTCTTGTAATCGGGCTGATCGTCGGAAATTTGGTGCGTCCGGGCGCGGGCTTCGGTGGCTCCATGGCCAATGCGCAGGCGGTGGCCAACTACGCCAAGCAGGCCGAGGCCCAGAAGACTGTCGATTTTTTCCTGCACATCATTCCTGACACAGTCGTCGGGGCTTTCGCCAATGGCGAGATATTGCAGGTTCTGCTGTTTTCAATTCTTTTCGGGTTTTCCCTGATGGGCCTTGGCGAGCGCGGCCACACCCTGCGCGCCTTCATAGACGACGCGTCGCATGCGACTTTCGGCGTTATCGCCATCGTCATGAAGGCCGCACCGATCGGCGCGTTCGGAGCCATGGCCTTTACTATCGGCAAGTTCGGCACCGGTGCAATCCTGAATCTGATCGGCCTTATCGCGACTTTCTATGTCACGGCAGCGCTTTTCGTGCTCGTGGTCCTGGGTATCATCGCGCGAATTGTCGGTTTCTCGATCTTCAAGTTCCTTGCGTACATCAAGGACGAGTTGCTGATCGTGCTCGGCACGTCATCTTCGGAAAGCGCGCTTCCCTCCTTGATGGAAAAACTCGAACGGCTCGGCTGTTCCAAATCGGTCGTGGGCCTGGTGGTGCCGACTGGATACTCGTTCAATCTCGACGGCACGAATATCTATATGACGCTCGCAACCCTATTCATTGCGCAAGCGCTCGGGTTCGACCTTACCCTCGGCCAGCAAATTACTATCCTGCTTGTCGCGATGCTCACCTCGAAGGGGGCGTCCGGCATTACGGGAGCGGGCTTCATCACTCTCGCGGCGACGCTGGCAGTTGTTGATCCGCGTTTGGTGCCCGGCATGGCCGTCGTTCTGGGCATCGACAAGTTCATGAGCGAGGTTCGCGCGCTTACCAACATTACCGGCAACGGCATCGCCACGGTGTTTGTGTCGTGGTGGGAGGGCGAACTCGATCAGGCCAAGCTGCATGCCCGTCTCAATAAACAGATCGATCCGTCGGACGTCGAGACGGCTATCACAACCGGCTAGAGCATGATGAGATTGGATTAGCCTGAGCTGTTACCGCAGCGGAGGTGGGCTCCCTCTCCCACCCAACTCGGGTTTACCCGAGTTGGCCATCTTAATTTGTCGAAGTCGGATATATCCGACTTCGATGGGAGAGGGCTGGGGTGAGGGGTTACGGTCTCAGCGCCGCCTCACCCGATTTGCTGCGCAAATCGACCTCTCCCCACCGGGGAGAGGTGAACTGAGCCCGCGGCCAAAGCGATTCAACCAAAATCATTCGTCTTTAGCCATTTCTGGACAAAACAAAAACCGCCCGGTTTTGCCGGGCGGGTTTCGTTTTACAAACCAGATTTCTTATTCACCGCCGCCAAATCGGCGTGACCACCATCCCGCGCGGCGAGGTTGAGATTCGTTTGTTGGCTCGGAGGCGGGCTGGGCCGGAGCGGGGGCCGCCGGCTCTGGCTGGTTCTGGCTAACGTGCGGTGTCTCTGCAGCAGGCCGGGCTTCGACCAGGAAGCTCACCTTCTCGCGCACGGTTGAACGGCGCCGCGCGGCCCGTTCGGCCTCCTGAGTGGTTTCCGCCTCAGTGGATGCAGGAGCCGCTTCCGCTGGACCGCGATCCGCAGATTGTTGCTCGGGCGGTGGCGCAGATGGTGCGATGGATTCGGGTTGAACTACCGGCAGAGACCGGTTGGATGAACTGCCGTCGAAATCGGCGACCGCGCTTGTGGCTTCCGGAGTCGAGGTCGGCCCGAGTTCGTCGACGATCGATCCAGCGAGACCATCCTCGAGCCCGCCACGCCGGCGGCGTCCGCCACGACGTCCGCGACGGCGTGGCCGCCGCTCGCCGCCTGTCGGCTGATCGGTGCGAACCGCGCCGGGCTCCTCTTCGGATTCATCCTCGTCGGATTCGTTTTCGTCTGCGATGACGCCGGGAATCGCGACCGCGTCAAACGCAACACGCGGGGCGTCAATGTTGTCGCGGCCGGCTTCGCGCGCCTCGCCGGGACGGCCCCGCCGCCGCCGTCGCCGCTTGCGCTTGTGGCCGTCCGCTTCGGCTTCGCCGTTACTCTCTTCGCCGGCCGGCTGATCATCGGTCAGCCCTTCGGTCTCTTCGGTTTCCACTTCCGATTCGACTTCGATGTCGAACGGCTCGTCCTCGTCAAACGCCTCTTCAGTTTGCGGCGGGAAGGCCGCAACCTGCGCTGCGAGCAGCGCCTTGGCCGCCTCCAGCGTATGCACCTGTTCGCCGCGATCGATGATGAACGACTGCTGGCCGCTGACGGTCGGGTCAGCGATTACGGCAAGCGTCACCTTGAAGCTGTTCTCGAGATCGCGCAGATGGCCGCGCTTGTGATTGAGGACGTAAAGCGCAACGTCGGTTCGGGTGCGAACCACGAGATTGTGGGTCGCGCCCTTCATCAGGATTTCCTCCAGACCGCGCAGCAGCTGCAAGGCCACCGAAGATACCGAACGCACATGGCCGCTGCCGCCGCATTGCGGGCAGGGCTCCGTCGAACTCTCCAGCACGCTGGCGCGGATGCGCTGGCGCGACATTTCGAGCAGGCCGAAATGCGAGATGCGCCCGACCTGGATCCGCGCACGGTCCTGCCGCAGGCAATCGCTGAGTTTGCGCTCGACCGAGCGGTTGTTGCGCTTCTCGTCCATATCGATGAAGTCGATGACGATCAGGCCGGCGAGATCGCGCAGGCGAAGCTGTCTTGCGACTTCCTCGGCGGCCTCGAGGTTGGTCTTGAGCGCGGTGTCCTCAATGTGGTGCTCGCGGGTCGAGCGGCCGGAATTGACGTCGATTGAAACCAGCGCTTCGGTCTGGTTGATCACGATGTAGCCGCCGGATCGCAATTGCACGGTCGGCGAGAACATCGCGTCGAGTTGGCTCTCGACCCCCATCCGCGAGAACAGCGGCTGGCCGTCGCGATATTGCCTGACCGCGCGCACATTCGACGGCATAAGCATCTTCATGAAATCGCGGGCTTCCTGATAGCCGGCTTCGCCGGCGACCTGGATTTCGTCGATTTCCTTGTTGTAGAGATCGCGCAGGGATCGCTTGATCAGCGAGCCTTCCTCGTAGACGAGGGTCGGCGCCTGCGACTTCAGGGTCATGTCGCGCACGGTTTCCCACATGCGGATCAGATATTCGAAGTCGCGTTTGATTTCGGGCTTGGTGCGCGATGCGCCTGCGGTCCGCAGAATGATGCCCATGCCCTCGGGCACATCGAGATCCTGCACCACTTCCTTCAGCCGCGAGCGATCCTGCGCGGAGGTGATCTTGCGGCTGATGCCGCCGCCGCGCGCGGTGTTGGGCATCAGTACCGCATAACGCCCGGCCAGCGAAAGGTAAGTCGTCAGCGCGGCGCCCTTGTTGCCACGCTCTTCCTTGACCACCTGGACCAGCATCACCTGGCGGCGCTTGATGACTTCCTGGATTTTGTACTGCCGGCGCGGACGGAAGGCGCGCTCCGGCACCTCTTCCATGACATCGTCGCCGCCGACCGATTCAACAACTTCTTCCTCGGCCTCATCGCCCTCATCGTCGTCATCGTGGTTCTCGTCGCCCTGCGGGGCGGCCTGTTCGGCGTGATCCGATGCGCCGGGCTCGCCACCGGCGTGCTCACCGCCGCCGTCGTGCGGCGCGTCGTCGGCGTAGGCTGCGTTTTCGCGCCCGTACTCCTCGTGGGTACGCTGATCATCCGCGTGTTCTTCGCGGGAATCCCCGCTGGTCGGCGCATCCGGCGTGGCGGCGGCGGCAGTATCAGCAGCAGGTGTCTCGCTCGCGTGAGCATGGTCGTGCTCATCATGGGCATGTTCATGATCGTGCGAATGCTCGTGCGAATGCTCGTGATCGTCATGATCATGATGCTCCGCATCGGCGTGATGATGTTCGGCGTCGTGCTGGCGCTCGTGACCGATTTCGGTGTGCAAGTTTTCTGCGTATTCCTGGCCCTCATGCGGCTGGGCCGGCTGCGAAGGGTCGGTGCTTGCGTTCTCGACGACCTCGCTCTGGATGCGCTCGCCATTGCCGCGGCGGCGAGAGTTGCGGTGGCGCGGACGGCGGCGGTTGGAGCGGTTTTCGCTCTCCTCCTCGGCCTCGCGATGGGCGCGTTCGTCGGCCTCGATCAGTGCCTGGCGATCGGCGACCGGAATTTGATAATAGTCGGGATGGATTTCGCTGAAGGCCAGAAAGCCGTGACGGTTGCCGCCGTACTCGATGAAGGCCGCCTGCAGTGACGGCTCCACGCGCGTGACCTTGGCGAGATAGATGTTGCCGCGCAGTTGTTTGCGCTGAGCGGTCTCGAAATCAAATTCTTCGACGCGATTGCCGCGGACCACAACGACCCGGGTCTCTTCCGGGTGGGTAGCATCGATCAACATTTTGTTGGGCATTTTGGGACTCTTGACGGCGGGGGGCGCGTATGACCGTGAGCGCGTATCGCGCCGCCGGGTGACGCGACGGTCCACCTGATTCGGGGGTGAGGGGAAGGCCGAAACGCAACCCGGGGCGCCGAGCCGAACGGAATCCCGTCGGAGCAAAACGACGCGCGGAGCTTTCGCTCCGCGTCGGCGCGATTGTTCCGTGGATCATGGTCGGCAACACAGTCTGGCGCATCAAGCGTCGGCCCGTCTGAACACGTTGGCGGCAAAAGGCGCCGCCTTGTCTATTGCTGAAGGCCCGGCGCGGCGCTGAAGCGCTCGCCGGCCGTCGTATGTCGGACCCTGCGGTCCGGATAATCGGTTATGTCGTGTCTGAAGCCGTCCCTGGAACAAGATGGTAACCTGGGACCGGACGCCGCTCGGGCTCGAAACCGCCGCTCCTTGTCAGCCGCGCGCTGCGCTGGCCTGTGGAGCGGTCGGAAAGACGCTGGAATCTTCTGAATTGAAGGTTCCGGCGCTGCACCGGGTGGCTGAACGCGACAAAACCGGGAGTTTTAGCCGTCAGCCCCTTGTACATACGTGGAATGGCCGCCGCGTGCAAGGGAAGCGTCGCGGCGCGGCAACACTCTGCCTTATTCGCCGTGGGAGCCTTAAGCTACAATTAACCCTGTGGTTCTATTGCGGTAAGAGGGCTGCCCGGAGGCAAGGATTCGTTGGCGAGCCGCGCAAATCGTCGTATTTTTCTAGGATGCGCGCTGGTGTGCGCTGCAGCATTGTTGTGTTCCGACGCCACCCTGGTCAGCGCCGCAGAGGGCCCGTCATCCACCCCCCCGATCGTTGCCTCGAATTTTCCCATTGCCGCTGGCGCCCGCCTGGCTGGCGACAGCAAGCAAACCCGCTTCGTCCTCGATCTCGACAAGCCCATCCAGTTTCGCGCTTTTGCGCTGGCCGATCCGTATCGGGTGATCGTGGATATGCCTCAGATCAATTTTCAGCTTGCTGGCGGAACTGGCACGGCGGGGCGCGGGCTGATCAAGGCGTTCCGCTATGGCCTGGTCATGCCGGGTGGTTCGAGGATTGTGTTTGATCTGACCGGCCCGGCCAGGATCGCAAATTCCTATGTGCTCGACGCGGCCAACGGCCAACCGCCCCGTTTGGTGCTTGAGTTGGAGGAAGTGGATCGCACCACCTTCGTTCAGTCGCTCGCGGCCGAAAGCCGGCCCGAGCTGAGGCCCGCGATCGCAGACGCCGCAGACATTGCTGTCGTTGCGAAGTTAGCCGCACCTTCCAAGCCCGCGGCGCCACCGGACTTACGTCCGGTGGTCGTGATCGACCCGGGCCATGGCGGCATCGACAACGGTACGCAGTCCAGTGGCGAAAGCGAAAAGAACCTGGTGTTGGGATTTGGGCTGGCGTTGCGCGATCGCATCGAGAAGAGCGGTAAATATCGTGTCGTCATGACCCGCAACGACGATACGTTCATCCCGCTCGCCGACCGGGTTCGGATCGCTCGCAATCAGTCGGCGGCGCTGTTTGTGTCGATCCATGCCGACGCGTTGCCGCGCCGCGAGGGCGACGCTCAGGGTGCTACGATCTACACGTTATCCGATCGCGCGTCCGACGCGGAGGCCGAAAGGCTCGCCGAGGCGGAAAACAAGGCTGACGCCATTGGCGGGGTTAACCTGACCGAGGAGCCGACCGAGGTTGCCGACATTCTGATCGAGCTGGCGCAACGCGAAACCCGCACATTCTCGAACCGATTCGCACGCCTGCTGATGGGCGAAATGAAAGGCACTGTGCGGATGCACAAGCATCCCCTGAAATCCGCAGGGTTTAAGGTGTTGAAGGCCCCCGATGTGCCGTCGGTGCTTATCGAACTCGGTTATGTCTCGAACAAGGGCGACCTGGAACACCTGGTATCGGAGAACTGGCGTTCCCGCACCGTAGGATCGATGGCGCAGGCGATCGACGCCTTCTTTGCCAAACGCCTGGCGACGGCTGGGCCGGCGAACTGAAAAGGGAACCATCCGGTGGTGGAAGCCCTAGTTTGGCCACAGCGGCGGCCCTATAAAAAACTACGGTGGGTGTTCGGAATCGATCAAAATTCCCTCTCGGCCAACGTATTATGCGCCGGCGCGGGATGGCAGATCGCTCCGGTGCGGTCCTCACGCTGAGAAAAACGCCGGCTGTTGCGGCACAAGGGTTGGAACGGATATTTCGCTAATGCGCTTGCTGGTGCGGTTCATGGGTTTCTTGTTCGCCGCCGGAACCGTGGTGTTTCTGGTGGGCGTCGCCGCTACCGCGGGGCTGATCTGGCATTTTTCCAAGGACTTGCCGGATTATTCGCAGCTTCAGGATTATGAGCCGCCGGTGATGACGCGCGTCCATGCATCGGATGGCGCGCTGCTCGGCGAATACTCCAAGGAACGCCGCTTGTATTTGCCGATCCAGGCGGTTCCAAAACTGGTGATCAACGCGTTTCTGGCTGCCGAGGACAAGAACTTCTACGAGCATGGCGGCATCGATTTTTCCGGCATGGCGCGCGCGGCCGTGCTCTACGCCCAGAATTACGGCTCCAACCGCCGCCCGCAGGGCGCATCCACGATCACCCAGCAGGTTGCGAAGAACTTTCTTCTGACCAACGAAGTGTCGTTCACCCGCAAGATCAAGGAAGCCTTGCTGGCGATGCGGATCGAGCGCGCCTACTCGAAGGACAAGATCCTCGAACTCTATCTCAATGAAATTTATCTCGGCCTTGGCGCTTACGGCGTCGCCGCGGCATCGCTGGTCTATTTCGACAAATCGGTGAATGAACTCACCGTCTCGGAAGCGGCCTATCTGGCCGCGCTGCCGAAGGCACCGGCGGCGCTGCATCCGGTGCGTAACCGCGACCGCGCTGTCGAGCGCCGCAATTACGTGGTCGACCGTCTCCTGGAAAATGGCTGGATCAAGCAGGCCGATGCAGACAAGGCCCGCAAGGACCCGCTGACCGTGACCAACAGGACCAACGCCGCGCACATTTTCGCCGGCGAATATTTTGCCGAGGAAGTCCGCCGCGACGTGTTCGAGCGATACGGCGAAAAGAAACTCTATGAGGGCGGCCTGTCGGTACGGACCACGCTCGATCCGAAGCTGCAGGTCATGGCGCGCAAAACAATGACCGCCGGCCTCGTAAACTTCGATGAGGCGCAAGGCTGGCGCGGCGCGACCAGCAAGATCGATATTGCGGGCGACTGGGGCGTCAAGCTTGCCGATGTCAAATCCCTGTCGGACATCTCGCCATGGCGGATGGCTGTAGTGCTTGAGACCAGCGAGCAGTCCGCACGAATTGGTTTCCAGCCCGGCCGCGAACTGGGCGGCGCCGTCGCTAAGGAACGGCAAACCGGAATCATCACGCTTGACGGCGTCAGGTGGGCAAAGGCGGCGTCAGGGCCGACACGCTTCAAGACACCGACCGCGGTGTCGCAAGTGCTTTCGCCGGGCGACGTCATCTATGCCGACCCCTTGATTTTGAAGGACGGCACGCGGGTCGAAGGCCAGTTCCGGCTGCGCCAGTTGCCGGAGGTTTCCGGTGCGATGGTGGTGATGGATCCCTGGACCGGCCGCGTGCTTGCGATGGTCGGCGGATTCTCGTTCGACCAGAGCCAGTTCAACCGCGCCACCCAAGCCTACCGGCAGCCGGGATCTTCCTTCAAACCGATCGTGTACTCTTCCGCGCTCGACAACGGATATACGCCGTCGACGGTCGTGGTCGATGCGCCGATCGAGATCGATCAGGGGCAGGGCGCGGGCGTGTGGCGTCCGGAGAACTATTCGACCGGCAAATATTATGGCCCCACGACCCTCCGCAATGCCCTCAAGCGATCGCTTAACACGGTGACGGTGCGGCTGGCGCAGGACATCGGGATGCCCTTGATCGGCGAATATGCCAAGCGCTTCGGCGTTTATGACGAACTGCCGAATTACCTGTCCTACGCGCTTGGCGCCGGCGAGACCACGGTGATGCGAATGGTGACGGCCTATTCGATGTTCGCCAATGGCGGCCGGCGGGTGAAGGCGACGCTGATCGACCGCATTCAGGATCGCTATGGCCACACGATCTTCAAGCACGATGCGCGGGAATGCCGGGGCTGCGATGCCGCCGGCGGCTGGAAGAACCAGCCCGAGCCCCAACTTGTCGATCGCCGGGAGCAGGTGCTGGATTCGATGACGGCCTATCAGATCACCTCGATGATGGAAGCCGTCGTACAGGGCGGCACGGCGACGGTGGTGAAGGAAGTCGGCAAGCCGATCGCCGGCAAGACCGGCACCACCAACGACGAAAAGGATGCATGGTTCATCGGCTTTTCGCCTGACATCGTCGTCGGTATCTATATGGGCTACGACAAACCCCGCAACCTCGGCAAGGGTGCTACCGGCGGACATCTGGCCGCACCGATCGCCCGCGATTTCCTAAAGCTCGCGCTCGCCGACAAGCCGGCGATCCCGTTCAAGGTCCCGGCCGGCATTAAGTTGATCCGCGTCGATCAGGCGACCGGAATGCGGGCCGGTCCGGGCGACAGCGGCAGGACCATTCTGGAAGCGTTCAAGCCCGGTACCGCGCCGCCGGATAACTATTCGGTCATCGGCGTTGCCGATGCCGACGGCCGTTTGCTACAGCCGTCCCCCGACGCGGATCGTAGCCTCTTCCGTCCCGGCACTGGCGGGCTTTACTAGCATTGCGCTTTGCGGCGCACGCCGCTACATCCCTCGCAGCACCAAAGCGTTTTCGAGCGAAGTGGATACCGGTTCGCGTAAAGAAAACGCGTCAAAACAAGAGACTAGAGCCTCGGTTCTGATTTAATCAGACCGAGGCTCACGAGAATGGCGGCCCTAGCGCCGCAGATCAGAGAGCCCATGCGCGCCGAAGTCGAACGTTTAGTTGAAGAGATCAAGCAGTCAGTCGGGCTGCTGAGGAGGCATCTTTGACGTCGATGCATCCACGGCGCGTCTCGCGGAGCTGAACAAGCTCGCCGAGGACCCCAATCTCTGGAACGATCCCCAGAAGGCGCAGAAGCTGATGCAGGAGCGAACCTCGCTGGAGGATGCGCTCAATGGTATCGGCAAGGTCGAGCGCGAACTTGAGGACAATATCGGGATGATCGAGCTCGGCGAAGCCGAGAACGATCAGGGCGTCATTGCCGAAGCCGAGACCGCGCTGAAAAATCTGAAAAAGGAAGTCGCCCGCCGCGAACTCGAAGCCTTGCTGTCGGGCGAAGCCGACCGCTTCGACTCCTATCTCGAGGTTCATGCCGGCGCGGGCGGTACCGAGAGCCAGGACTGGGCCGAGATGCTGCTGCGCATGTATACGCGCTGGGCCGAAAAGCACGGCTTCAAGATTGAATATCTGGAAGAGACCCAGGGCGAGGAGGCCGGCATCAAGTCCGCCACCATCCAGATCAGCGGTCACAACGCCTACGGCTGGCTGAAGACCGAAGCAGGCGTGCACCGGCTGGTGCGGATATCGCCGTTCGATTCCAATGCGCGCCGGCACACCTCGTTCTCCAGCGTCGCGATCTTTCCGGTCGTCGACGACAGCATCAAGATCGACATCAAGGAATCCGACGTGCGCACCGACACCATGCGCTCGGGCGGCGCCGGCGGCCAGCACGTCAACAAGACCGAATCGGCAGTCCGGCTCACCCACATTCCGACCGGGGTTGCAGTGGTCTGTCAGGCCGGACGTTCACAGCACAAGAACAAGGCGCAGGCGTGGGACATGTTGCGCGCCCGACTCTACGAAATCGAATTGAAGAAACGCGAGGAACAGGCCGCCGCCGACCAGGCCGCCAAGACCGATATCGGCTGGGGCCATCAGATCCGCTCTTATGTGTTGCAGCCCTATCAAATGGTGAAGGACCTTCGTACCGGCGTGCAGACGTCGGACACCTCGGGCGTGCTCG
>WNFR01003990.1_pt1 | contig 15231 bp, 11 predicted proteins | sample 5400221 | NCBI WGS metagenome assembly WNFR01 (sample SAMN13153357, study PRJNA577476) | soil metagenome | isolation source: 40 cm soil under Madrone tree | place: USA:California | collected 2016-06-14 | reverse complement strand
CCAATCAGGGCAGCTTCATCATCGATGAGCTGACCGACCTGGTCGAAGAGGCGGTGCTCAAGGAGTTCGACGCCATCGCCGGCCGCGGCGGCGTGCTCGGGGCCATGGAAACCGGCTATCAGCGCGGCAAGATTCAAGAGGAGTCGCTGTTTTACGAGCGGCAGAAACACGACGGCACGTATCCCATCGTCGGCGTCAACACATTCCGCAATCCGGCCGGCGGGACCGCCCCGGAAACGGTCGAGCTGGCGCGCTCCACCGATGCGGAGAAGCAATCGCAGCTCAAACGCCTGAAGGCGTTCCGCGAACGCAGCGCCGAGGAGGCGCCGAGGCTGCTCGAGCGCCTGAGGCGCGCGGTCATTGCCAACGACAACACGTTCGAGGTGCTGATGGAGGCGGTGAAAGGCTGTTCGCTCGGCCAGATCACCCATACCCTGTACGATGTCGGCGGGCGTTACCGCCGCAACATGTAGCCGGCGCCGGTAGTTCACGCAGGGGAGTTGAACATGCACGAATATCAGGCACCGCTGACTGACATGAAGTTCGTGCTGCGGGAGCTGGTGGATTTCGAGCTGCTCGCGCAGCTGGCCGGCTTCAGCGACATCACATTGGATGTGGCCGATGCCGTGGTGGACGAAGCCGCCAAATTCGCGGGCGGAGTGCTCTCGCCGCTCAACCGCAGCGGCGATCTGGAAGGCGCGCGCTGGCAGGAGGGCCGGGTGCTGACCGCCGGCGGCTGGAAACAGGCCTACGATCGATTCGTCGCCGACGGCTGGAACGCGCTGTCCTGTCCCGCGGACATGGGCGGCCAGAATTTGCCCCGGGTCTTGTCGGCGCTGGTCGAGGAGATGTGGAACGGTGCCAACCTGGCCTTTGCGCTCTGCCCGATGCTGACCCGCGGGGCCATCGATGCCATCGATCTGCGCGGGTCGGAGGCGCAGAGGAACACGTACCTCCCGAAGATGGTCAGCGGCGAGTGGACCGGGACCATGAACCTCACCGAGCCGCAGGCCGGCTCCGACCTGTCGGCCGTGCGGACTCGAGCCGTGCCGGACGGCAAGGGCCGCTACCGTCTCACCGGCCAGAAAATCTTCATCACCTACGGCGAGCACGATCTGACCGGCAACATCATTCACATGGTGCTGGCGCGCGTCGCCGGCGCGCCGGAAGGCGTGAAGGGCATTTCCCTGTTCGTGGTTCCGAAGTTCCTGGTCGATGCCGACGGTTCCCTGGGAGAACGCAACGATGTTCACTGCATCTCCATCGAAGACAAGCTGGGAATCCACGCCAGCCCCACCTGCGTGCTCTCCTATGGCCAGAACGACGGCGCCGTCGCAGAGCTCGTCGGCGAGGAGAACCGCGGCCTGGAGTATATGTTCATCATGATGAACGCCGCCCGGTTCTCGGTGGGCCTGGAGGGTATCGGCCTCTCCGAACGCGCCTACCAGACCGCACTCGCCTATGCGCGCGAGCGAGTCCAGAGCACCGAAGCCGGCGTGCGCGGCGGTCCTCGCGTCCCCATCGTCCGCCATCCCGACGTGCGCCGCATGCTGCTGCTCATGAAGTCGCAGACCGAAGCCATGCGGGCGCTGGCGGCAGTGGTGGCGGTCTCGCTGGACGCAGCCCGGCTGCATCCGCGTGCGGAGGAGCGCGAACGCCATCAGGCCGCCGCCGATCTGATGATCCCCGTGATCAAGGGCTGGTGCACCGAGAATTCGGTCGACATCGCCTCGTTGGGGGTACAGGTGCATGGCGGCGTGGGGTTCGTCGAGGAGACCGGTGCCGCGCAGTTCGTGCGGGATGCACGCATCACGCCCATCTACGAGGGTACCACCGGCATCCAGGCGAACGATCTCATCGGGCGCAAGCTGGTGCGCGACGGCGGCCTCGCCGCGCAGATGGTAATCGCGCAAATGCGGTCGCTGGCAGGGGACCTCGCCGCCGTGCCGGCAATGAAGGAAGCAGCTGCGGCGTTTTCCGCCGGCATCGACGCGCTGGAGCGGGCGATACGGTATGTGGTGGAGAACTACGCCACCGACATTCGCGGCGTCTCGGTCGGTGCCGTGCCCATGCTCAAGCTGTTCGGTATCGTGGCCGGCGGCTGGCAGCTGCTGCGCTCGGCGCTGATCTCGCAACAGAGGCTTGCCGCGCCGAAGCCGAACGCTGATGCCGGCTTCCACGAGGCAAAGATCCTGACCGCGCGTTTCTATGCCGATCACGTCCTGTCGCAGGCGCCGGGGCTGTCGCACAGCATCATGCACGGCGCGGCCGGGGCGCTTGCCGAGGGCGTGCTTTAAATGGTGCCGCGCTTCCGCGGAAACGCGGAGCCGTCCGCCGGCCGGTCATTTCGAGGTTTCCGCGGAAACCTGTGGCGCCACCATCGGTCTTCATGACATGGACCACCGGTATCCGAGCCGCATCGTTTGCCTGACCGAAGAGCCCACCGAGGTGCTTTACGCGCTCGGGCTGGAAGATCGGATCGTCGGTATTTCCGGCTTCACGGTGCGCCCGGCACGGGCGCGCCGGGAAAAGCCCCGGGTCTCCGCGTTCACCAGCGCCAAGGTCGACCGGATTCTCGATCTTAGGCCGGATTTGGTGGTCGGGTTCTCCGACATCCAGGCCGACATAGCGCAGGCGCTGATCAAGAGCGGGATCGAAGTGTGGATCAGCAATCATCGCTCGGTCGACGGGATCTTGAGTTACGTGCGCCGGCTCGGCGCCTTGGTGGGCGCCGCGGAACGAGCGGACCGCTATGCGTCCGAGCTCGAAGCGCACCTCGAGAGTGTGCGGCAAGCGGCCGCTCTCTTGCACGGCCGTCCGCGTGTCTACTTCGAAGAATGGGACGAGCCGCTCATCACCGGCATTCGATGGGTGAGCGAGCTGGTCGGCATTGCCGGCGGCGATGACGTGTTTCCCGAACGATCGGTCTGCGCGCTGGCCAAGGACCGCATTCTCGGCGATGCTGGCGAGGTCGTACGCCGCGTCCCGGATATCATTCTCGGCTCCTGGTGCGGCAAGCGCTTCCGGCCGGATCGAGTGACCGCCCGAGCCGGATGGGATGCCGTGCCGGCGGTGCGCGACGGCGAGCTGCACGAGATCAAATCGCCTCTGATTCTGCAGCCGGGTCCGGCGGCGCTCACCGACGGGCTCGATGCAATCCACCAAGTAATGCGGAAATGGTCGGAGCGGCAGGCTTCGGGTGCGCTTCGGCGGGTCGGCGCATGATCGAAACGGCAGCGCAGTCGCCCTGCGTCGACATCTGTCGACTGGACGCGCAGGGGTTATGCGTGGGTTGCCGGCGCACGATGGACGAAATCACGGAATGGCCGCGCGCCAGCGAAGCACGGCGGCGGGAGATTCTGCGTGAACTGGGGGTGCGGAGGGCGGTGGTTCCGCGCGGTGCAGCGCAGCCGGGGGACTAGCGCGCCTGCATCCTGATCGCGCCGTCCAAGCGAATGGTTTCGCCGTTCAGCATGATGTTCTCGATGATGTGTTCCACCATGGCGGCGTACTCATCGGGCTCGCCCAGCCGGGGCGGAAACGGCGTTTGTTTGCCGAGGGAGTCCTGGACCTCCTGAGGCATGGTCTTCATCATGGGCGTGGCGAACAGTCCGGGCGCGATCGTCATGACGCGAATTCCGGACGATGCGAGTTCGCGCGCCATGGGCAGCGTCATCGCCACGATGCCGCCCTTCGAGGCCGCATAGGCGACTTGCCCGATCTGGCCGTCGAAAGCGGCGACCGACGCCGTCATGACGATCACGCCGCGCTCGCCCGCTGCATTCGGCGCATTCCTCTGCATCGCCGCGGCGGCCGCCTTCGAAATCAGCACGGTGCCGACCAGATTGATTTCAATCATCTTGCGGAAGAATGCGCCGGCCATGGCGCCTTGCTTGCCCAGGAAGCGGCCGGGCGTGCCGATGCCCGCGCAATTGACCGCCGCATCGATCGAGCCCATGCGCTCGCGCGCCTGATCGATCGCGCCGTTGACCACGGATTCGTCGGTCACGTCGGTCGCGATGAACGAAGCGCGGTCGCCGAGCTGCCCCGCCGCCGTGGTGCCTTGCGCCTCGTTCACGTCGAGGAGTGTGACCTTGCCCCCGGCCTTGATGATTCGGCCCGCCACGGCGAGCCCGAGCCCGGATGCGCCACCCGTGACGACGGCGTGCGATTCTTTCAGCTGCATGGGTACGTCCTCAAAGGTTCTGGTGCCAGAATAGATGAATTTAGCCGTAACGAGTTAGACTATAAAGTCTCATGTCGCCCCTCCCGGTGCCGAATTCGTTCAAGATGCGCAGGCAAAACGGCAACACTCTTGCCGTCCCGGCGGCCCGGGGGACGGCGCCCGCGGCCACGCGGTCCGCGGAACCGGGAACCATTGCCATTTGCTTCGTCGCCGCCGCGCTGGAGAGTGTCCGCGCCCGCGGCTTGAATGCGGACGACATGTTGGCGAAGGTGGGACTTTCCCCGAGCCTGCTGCAAGTGCCCCAGGCACGCGTGTCGGCGAAGCACTACAGCGCCCTGTGGCGAACGATCGCGCTCGCCCTCGACGATGAGTTTTTCGGCCAGGATTCCCGCCGCATGAAGGCCGGGAGCTTCGCCATGCTGTGCCACTCGGTGGTCGGCTGCAAGACCCTGGGTCAGGCGCTCGACCGAAGTCTGCGTTTCTATCGGCTGGTCCTGGACGATTACTCAGGCACCCTGATGCAGGAGGGCCGGGAGGCGAGAATCGTGTTGCACGAGCGCGCCGCGGGAGCGAGTCAACGAGTGTTTGCCCACGAACTCTTGTTGATGCTGCTCTACGGAGTGTCGTGCTGGCTGGTGGGCCGGCGTATTCCCATCCTGCGCACCGAATTCAGCTATCCGGAGCCGGCGCACAGCGCCGAGTACCGGATCATGTATTGCGCGGAGCTACGCTTCAACAGGCCGAACACCGTGATTGCCTTCGAGGCGAGTTACCTTGATCTGCCGGTGGTGCAGGACGAGCGGTCGATCAAGGAGTTCCTGCGCACGGCGCCCGAGAGTATCTTGGTGAAATACAAGAACGGCAGCAGCCTGAGCTCCAAGGTTCGGCGGCGGCTGCGTCAATTCCTGCCCGGCGAGGTTCCGGATTTCGAGGGGCTGGCCGGGGAATTGAACATGACGTCCGCCACGATGCGCCGGCGGCTGCACGAGGAAGGTGAGTCTTACCAATCGATCAAGGACCAGCTGCGGCGCGATCTCGCCATCAGCTACCTGAGTCATTCGAACCGCAGCGTCATGGACATTGCCCTGGAATTGGGATTCTCCGAGCGCAGCGCCTTTCATCGCGCGTTCAGGAAATGGACCGGTGCAAGCCCGGGCGAATTCCGCCGCACCCTGCAAGTCTAGGAGCCTGTCTGACAGGCTCCTAGGGGGCGGGATGTTGCATTTACACTCAGCCGTTTTGAGCGGATCGGTCACTCTGACGGCGTTCTGGAATCGAGGATAATTCATACATGAATCCATCGGACAAGGTGCTATCGCCGGGCGCGCGTTTTCGCGCGGCCGTCGCCGAGGAGCGACCCTTGCAAGTCGTCGGCGCGATCAACGCCTATGCGGCACGAATGGCGGCGGCGTGCGGATTCAAGGCCCTGTATCTGTCGGGCGGCGGCGTCGCCGCCAATTCGCTGGGAGTTCCGGATCTCGGCATCAGCACCATGGACGATGTGCTGATCGACATACGCCGCATTACCGATGCGTGTCCGCTGCCGCTCCTGGTCGATGCCGATACGGGGTGGGGCGGGGCGTTCAATATCGCGCGCACGGTCAAGTCCTTCATCAAGTCCGGCGCCGCGGGACTGCACATCGAAGATCAAGTTCAGGCCAAGCGGTGCGGGCACCGGCCGGGCAAGGAGATCGTCTCGAAGCAGGAAATGGTGGATCGGGTCAAGGCGGCCGTGGACGCACGCACGCAATCCGACTTCGTCATCATGGCGCGCACCGATGCCCTGGCCGTGGAAGGCATCGATGCGGCCATCGAGCGCGCGGCCGCCTGCGTGGAGGCGGGCGCCGACATGATTTTTCCGGAGGCAATCACCGAACTCCCCATGTACCGGGGATTCAAGGATGCCGTCGGAGTGCCGGTGCTCGCCAATATCACGGAATTCGGCCAAACGCCCTTGTACACCCGCGAGGAGCTGGGCTCGGTGGGCGTGGATATCGTGCTGCATTGCTGTTCCGCTTATCGGGCGATGAATGCGGCGGCCCTCAAGACCTATCAGGCGATTCGCCGCGACGGCACGCAAAAGAACGTGCTGGATCTCATGCAGACCCGCGCCGATCTGTACAAGTACCTGGACTACTACGCCTACGAAGCCAAGTTGGACGAGTTGTTCGCCGAGGGGAAGGAAAAGTGACGGATCTCCAGAGATGACCATGGTCCAACCGCAATCCCAAGCCGAGGCGTTCAAGCCCAAGAAGTCCGTGGCCTTGTCGGGGGTGACGGCGGGCAACACGGCACTCTGTACGGTCGGCAAGACCGGCAATGACCTGCACTACCGCGGCTACGATATCCTGGACATCGCCGCCGAATGCGAATTCGAAGAGATCGCGTACCTCTTGGTTCACGAGAAGCTGCCGAATCGCGCGGAACTTGCCGCCTACAAGGCCAGGTTGAAAGCGCTTCGGCTGCTGCCCGCCGCCGTCGTCACCGTGCTCGAACAGCTGCCGGCCGGGAGTCACCCCATGGACGTGCTGCGTACGGGTGTTTCGGCACTCGGCTGCTGCATTCCCGAGGCCAACGATCACCAGAATGCGGGCGCTCGCGACATCGCCGATCGGCTCTTGGCGTCCTTGGGTTCGATGCTGTGTTATTGGCATCATTATTCGCGCGACGGACGGCGCATCGACGTGCAAACCGACGACGATTCGATCGGCGCCCACTTTTTACACCTCCTGCACGGGCGCAAGCCCTCCGCATCCTGGGTGCGCGCCATGCACACCTCGCTCAATCTCTACGCCGAGCACGAGTTCAACGCCTCGACCTTCACGGCCAGGGTGATTGCGGGTACGGGGTCGGATCTGTACTCGTGCATCACCGGCGCCATCGGTGCGCTGCGCGGACCCAAGCACGGCGGCGCCAACGAAGTCGCGTTCGAGATTCAAAGCCGTTACGCGACGCCGGATGCCGCCGACGCGGATATCCGCCGGCGCGTGGCCGGCAAAGAGGTGATCATCGGATTCGGCCACCCGGTGTACACGATTTCCGATCCCCGCAATCAGGTCATCAAGGAGGTTTCACGGAGCCTCGCGCGCGAAGCCAACGACCTGCGGGGGTTCGAAGTCGCCGAACGGATCGAGTCGGTCATGCACGAGGTCAAGAAGATGTTTCCCAATCTCGACTGGTTCTCCGCCGTGTCCTATCACCTCATGGGCGTGCCGACCGCAATGTTCACGCCGCTGTTCGTGATCAGCCGCACCTCGGGCTGGGCGGCGCACGTCATCGAACAGCGCGAGGACGGCAAGATCATTCGTCCGAGCGCCAATTACATCGGTCCGGAGAACCTTCCCTTCGTGCCGCTGGCGCAGCGCCCCTGACGCCGCGCTCCGCACCCCTCTTCAAACATCAGAGAGTCCGTCCTCCCCCATGTCCCACGACATCAAATCCGCCGAACGTCCTGCGCCGGATCACGTCCTGACCGCGATTGCAGACTATGCACTGAGCTTCGAGATCGAGAGTGAGCTGGCCTATGAGACCGCCGGCTACTGTCTCATGGATACCCTGGCGTGCGGTTTTCAGGCGCTGAAATATCCGGCCTGCACGAAACTGTTGGGGCCGGTGGTTCCGGGCGCGACCCTCACCAACGGCGCGCGCGTTCCCGGCACTGCCTACGAGCTCGATCCCATCAACGCCGCCTTCAACATCGGCACCATGATCCGCTGGCTCGATTTCAACGATACCTGGCTGGCGGCGGAGTGGGGGCATCCGTCGGACAACCTGGGCGGCATTCTCGCCGTGGCCGACCATCTCTCGCGGTCCGGCAAACCGGTCTCGGTGCGCGACGTGCTCACCGGCATGGTCAAGGCGCACGAAATCCAGGGTGTCCTCGCCCTGGAGAACAGCTTCAACCGAGTGGGTCTCGATCACGTGCTGCTGGTCCGGGTGGCGTCCACCGCCGTGGTCACCGCGCTGCTCGGCGGCTCGCGCGACCAGATCATCGATGCGGTGTCGAACGCCTGGGTCGACGGCGCCGCGCTGCGCACCTACAGGCACGCTCCGAACACGGGTTCGCGCAAGAGCTGGGCGGCCGGCGACGCAACCAGCCGGGCGGTGCGCCATGCGTTGTTCGCGCTCAAGGGCGAGATGGGATACCCCTCGGCTCTGTCGGCCAAGACCTGGGGCTTTCAGGATGTGCTGTTCAAGGGGAAATCCCTATCCTTGCCGCAGCCCTTCGGCAGTTACGTGATGGAGAACGTGCTCTTCAAGATCTCTTATCCGGCGGAGTTTCATGCACAGACGGCCGTCGAAGCGGCGATGACCTTGCATGGCGAGATCCTGCCCAGGATCGGCGAGATCGAGCGGGTCACCATCGAGACTCAGGAACCCGGCGTGCGCATCATCGACAAGACCGGGCCGCTCGCCAATCCGGCGGACCGCGATCACTGCATTCAATACATGGTCGCCATTCCGCTGCTGTTCGGCCGCCTCAGCGCAGCCGACTACGAGGACCAGGTTGCCGGCGATCCGCGCGTCGATGCGCTGCGCGCGAAGATGCAGGTGAAGGAGAACACGATCTTCACGCAGGAATACTACGACCCGGCCAAGCGCTACATCGGCAACGCCGTACAGGTGATTTTCAAGGACGGCACCGCCAGCCGGCGCGTGCAGGTGGACTATCCCATCGGCCATCGCAAGCGCCGTGAGGAAGGCATGCCGGTGCTGGTGAGGAAATTCGAGGCCAGCGTCGCCGCGCATTTCCATCCTAAGCAGACCGAATCCATCAAAGCAATGTTCGCGGATCGACGCGCCCTGGCCGCCATGCCGGTGAGCGAGTTCGCCGCCAAGCTGGTGACGGCGTCCTGAAAAATACCTGACCGCCCGGCCGCATTATGACGCATCGAGCTTGCCGAAACCCCAAGCCTGCCGGGATAGTATTACCGATGAAGCGAGTGAGCCGCACAGGATCCCACTTTGCGCACGAGCGGCGCACTCGTGCCGACCGACGCCGCCGGCGCTGGTGGTCGGTTTGGTACGGCAGCTTCAATCCCCGCCGGCGAAACCCGCCGCGCCGCCTCGGGGACTCTCGCTTCCAATCGCTCGATTGGCATTCGGCTCATTTGCTGGCCGTCGCGATCGGTATCTTGTTATTGAGCGTATCGGACGCATTCCTGACCACGCTGCTGCTGCAGGGAGGCGCCGCCGAGGTGAACCCTGTCATGGCGGCGCTGATCTATCGCAGCGTGGCGATGTTTGCGGCGCTGAAAATGGGCATGACGGGTGTCGGCGTCGTTTTGATGGTGTTCCTGGCGCGCTACCGGTTCATGCGTCTCATGCGCGTCGAATGGGTGTTGTACGGGGTACTGACCGCCTATGTGGCGCTTATTTGCTACGAGGTCTGGATGCTCAAAGGTCCGATCGATCTGCCGGCCTTGTAATTCTGATGAGCTGCGCCGCATTCCATATTGTGCCGTGTTCGGTTAGACTAGAATCCTGTCAGCGAATTCCCTTCCGCTTCTCATCGTGTTGATGCAGTTGAGGTTTTCCGTCCAAGCGCTATGAGTCAATCACTAGCTGAAGCATTGGCCACTACGGCTCTGTCCGGCGGAAATGCCGCTTTCATCGAGGATCTCTACGAGCAGTTCTTGAGAGATCCAAACGGGCTCGATCCGGCCTGGGCTGCCTACTTCAGCCGACTGCAAGGCGGCGCCAAGGGCGAGGTCGCGCACACCCCCATTCGCGAACGTCTGCTGGCCCGTCTCAGCTCGCCGCCCACGCAGGCGCCCGGGCCGAGCGGCGACTCCGGCGGGGCGAGCGCGAAGCAGGGCGCGGTTTCCCGGCTCATTCAGGTCTACGCCAACCGCGGGCATTTGGCCGCCAATTTGGATCCGCTGGGCCTACAGGTCCGCGCCAAGCCCTATGTGCTCGACCTCGAGTACTTCGGTCTCTCCGATGCCGATATGGATACCGAATTCTTCACCGGCAGCCGCAACCCTGCGATACCCGAACGCGCCAAGTTCAAGGATATTCTCGCGGACCTCAAGTTCATTTACACCGATACCATCGGTGCGGAATTTGCGCACGTGTCGGACACCGACGAGCGTCTGTGGCTGCAGGATAGTTTCCAAGTGGCGCGCATGCAGCGCCGGTTCAGCGTCGACGAGAAGAGGAACATCCTGTGGCAATTGACCGCCGCGGAGGGCTTGGAGCGCTATCTGCACACCAAGTACGTGGGCCAGAAGCGCTTCTCGCTCGAGGGCGGCGACAGCCTCATTCCCCTGCTCGACGATCTGGTTCAGCACGGCGGCAGGATGGGGGTCGAAGAGACCATCATCGGCATGGCGCACCGGGGCCGGCTCAACGTGCTGGTGAACTTGCTCGGCAAGTCGCCCAAGGACTTGTTCAGCGAGTTCGAGGGCCAGTACGATCTGGCGAAGCTGCGCGGCTCGGGCGACGTCAAGTACCACAAGGGATTTTCCTCCGACCTGAAGACGCCATCGGGCAATGTGCACGTGGCGCTCGCCTTCAATCCCTCGCATCTGGAGGTCGTGAACGCGGTGGTGGAAGGTTCGGTGCGCGCACGGCAGGAGCGCCGCGGCGATGCGCTGGGCGACAAGGTACTGCCGGTGCAGATTCACGGTGACGCCGCATTCGCCGGGCAGGGCGTCATCATGGAAACCTTGCAGCTGTCGCAGGCCCGGGGTTTCTATACGGGCGGCTCGGTGCACATCATCATCAACAACCAGGTGGGATTCACCACCAGCGATCCGCACGACGCGCGCTCCACTCTTTATTGCTCCGACGTGGCGAAGATGGTCGAAGCGCCGATTTTCCACGTCAATGCCGATGATCCCGAGGCCGTGTGTTTCGTGACGCGGTTTGCCCTCGAGTATCGGATGAAATTCCACAAGGACGTGGTGATCGATCTGGTGTGCTATCGCCGGCACGGCCACAACGAAGCCGATGAACCCGCGGCGACCCAGCCGCTGATGTACCGGGTCATTCGCAAGAAGCCGACGGCGCGCCAGATCTACGCGGACAAGCTGGCGGCCGAGGGTGTGCTCACCGCGGCCGAGGTCGTGGCCATGACCGACCAGTATCGCGACGGACTGGATGCCGGCAAGCCGCAGGCCCGCGCCGCACTCGGCCTCATCGGCAACAAATTCACCGTGGATTGGAAGGAGTACTTGGACGCGGATTGGGAGCCGGTCAAGACCGGAGTGGACATGGGCCGCTTGCGGGCGCTCGGCAAGGCCATCACCTCATATCCGTCGGACTGGGTTCTGCACCCGCGGGTGCTCGCCACCATGCAGACGCGCGAGAGAATGGTGAACGGCGATGTCGCCCTCGATTGGGGCTGTGCCGAGAACCTCGCGTATGCGAGCCTGGTGCAGGAAGGATTTCCGGTGCGCCTCACCGGCCAGGACAGCGGCCGGGGCACGTTCTTCCACCGGCACGCGGTGCTGCATGACCAGCCCACGGGACGCCGCCATATTCCGCTGCAGCATGTGGCCACGAACCAACCGACCTTCAGGGTGACCGATTCGGTGTTGTCCGAAGAGGCGGTCATGGGCTTCGAGTACGGATTCTCGACCACCGAACCGCACTGCCTGACGATTTGGGAGGGACAGTTCGGCGACTTCTGCAACGGCGCGCAGGTCATCATCGATCAGTTCATCAGCTCGGGCGAGGCCAAATGGGGCCGCCTGTCCGGTATCACGCTGTTCTTGCCGCACGGGTACGAAGGCCAGGGGCCCGAGCATTCGTCCGCGCGCCTGGAGCGTTTCCTGCAGCTCTGCGCCGAGTACAACATGCAGGTGTGCGTGCCGTCGACCCCGGCGCAGATGTTCCACATGCTGCGCCGTCAAATGCTGCGGCCGCTGCGCAAACCGCTCATCGTCATGACGCCGAAGAGCTTGCTGCGGCACCCGTTGGCGGTCTCGCGGCTCGAGGAACTCAGCACGGGCGGATTTCACTCGGTGATAGACGACGTCGACGATCCGCGGCCCTCCGAGGTGAAGCGCGTAGTCCTGTGCAGCGGCAAGGTGTATTTCGATCTGCTGAAGGCGCGGCGCGACGCGAAGGTCGATACGGTTGCCGTCGTTCGGCTCGAGCAGCTTTACCCCTTTCCCTCGGACGAGTACGAGACGATTCTGCGCAAGTACGAAAACGCCCGTGAGATCGTCTGGTGCCAGGAAGAGCCGCAGAATCAGGGTAGCTGGTACCATATACGCCATCGGCTGCAGTCGAAACTGGGTCCCTTGGACGAGCTCCTCTATGCGGGACGCGCCGGCGCGGCGGCGCCTGCGACGGGTATTGCGGGTCTGCACGAACAGCAACAGAAAAATCTGGTCACCGCGGCGCTGCAGGGCGTTCCGCCGGAAGAGACTTCTCGACAAACAATGCGCCTGCCCGCGATGGCGGCTCAAACAAGGACGGGATCATGACAATTGAAGTTCGGGTGCCGCAGCTGCCGGAATCGGTGGCTGACGCCACCATCGTGGCGTGGAACAAGAAACCCGGTGATGCCGTGGCGCGCGATGAAAATCTCGTCGACCTGGAGACCGACAAGGTCGTTCTGGAGGTTCCGGCGCCCGTCGCGGGGCTGCTCAAGGAAATCAGGCTCAGTGATGGCACCACCGTGACCAGCGGCCAGGTGCTGGCGGTGATCGAGGAGGGAGCGGCAGCGAGCTCAGCCAAGGGTGCGGCGGCGAGCGCGGCCGCATCCAGCGGCGCTGTCGCGGCGGCGAGCGAAGCCGCCAAGCCCGACGCGGCAGCGGCCAAGCTGAGCCCCGCCGCGAAGCGCATGGTCGAAGAGAACAAGCTTGATCCGAAGGCCGTCACCGGGTCCGGCCGCGATGGACGCGTCTCGAAGTCCGACGTCGCGAACTTCCTGTCGGCGAAGGATGCCGCACCGCCGGCGGCCAAGGCCCCGTCGGCGCCCATTCCAAGCGTACGCGGCGCCCGCGCGGAGCAGCGTGTGCCGATGACCCGGCTGCGTGCGCGGATCGCCGAGCGCATGGTCCAGGCGCAGGCCACTCAAGCCTTGCTGACCTCGTTCAACGAAGTGGACTTGAAGGCGGTCAACGAACTGCGCGCGCGCTACAAGGATCAATTCGAGAAGCAGCACGGCGTGAAGCTCGGATTCATGTCGTTCTTCGCCAAGGCCTGCGTCGAGGCGCTGAGGAAATTTCCGGCGGTGAACGCGTCGGTCGAAGGCAACGACATCGTCTATCACGAATATTTCGATGTCGGCGTCGCGGTTTCCACCGATCGCGGCCTGATCGTGCCGGTGCTTCGCGATGCGGACCTGCAGAGCTTCGCGGATATCGAAAAGGCCATCGGCAATTTCGCGGGGCGCGCCCGGGCCGGGACCATCACGATGGAGGAGCTCACGGGCGGTACCTTCACGATCACCAATGGCGGAGTGTTCGGATCGCTGCTGTCGACGCCCATCGTCAACTCTCCGCAGAGTGCGATTCTCGGCATGCACAAGATTCAGGACCGCCCGACGGTGATGGACGGCCAGGTCGTGGTGCGCCCGATGATGTACATCGCGCTCACCTATGATCATCGCATCATCGACGGACGTGAAGCCGTGCAGTTCCTGGTGACGGTCAAACAGTGCCTGGAGGATCCGGCACGCATGGTGCTCGGCGTATGAACAACCTCTACGATGTCATCGTGATCGGCAGCGGCCCCGCGGGCTATCCTGCGGCCATTCGCGCCGCGCAGAACAAGCTCAAAGTCGCCTGCATCGACGAATGGAAGAACACCGACGGAAGCTTCGCGTTCGGCGGTACCTGCCTGAACGCCGGGTGCATCCCCTCGAAAGCCCTGCTCGAATCCTCGGAGCTGTATCAGCGCGCCAAGGACGAGTTCGCAGTCCATGGCATCAAGATCGGCGGCCTGGCCGTCGATCTCGCCGCCATGCAGAAACGCCGCGTGTCCGTGGTCAAGACCATGACGGGCGGGATCGCCGCCTTGTTCAAGGCGAACGGCGTGACCGGCATCCAGGGCCATGGGCGTCTCCTGCCCGGAAACAAGGTGCTCGTGACCGGGCCGGACGGCGTGGAGAAGACCCTGGAAGCCAAGCACGTCGTGCTGGCCTCGGGCTCGGTGCCGGTGCAGCTCAGGAGCGTGCCGCATGACGGCAAGTACATCGTCGATTCGTGGAATGCCTTGGAGTTCGATGCGGTGCCCGCGCGCCTCGGCGTGATCGGCGCCGGCGTCATCGGCCTCGAGCTGGGCAGCGTCTGGCGGCGGCTCGGCAGCGAGGTGGCCGTGATCGAGGCGCTCGAGCAATTCTTACCCGTAGCGGACGGAGCCGTCGCAAAAGAGGCTCTGCGGCATTTCAAGAAGCAGGGACTCGACATCAAGCTGGGCGCCAAGGTGCAAAGTGCGGCGGTGGCCGGCGGTGCGGTCGACGTCGTGTACACCGATGCTCAGGGCGAACATAAGCTGCAAGTCGACAAGCTGGTGGTCGCGGTCGGACGCAAACCCTTCACGCAGGGGCTGCTGGCGGAGGGTACCGGGGTGGTGCTCGATGAGCGCGGCTTCATTCAGGTCGACGAACATTGCAGAACCGGCGTGCCGAACGTGTGGGCGATCGGTGACGTGGTGCGCGGACCGATGCTCGCGCACAAGGGCAAGGAGGAGGGCGTGATGGTCGCCGACCTCATTGCCGGCCAGTTCGGCGAGGTGAACTACAAGGTCATCCCCTCGGTGATCTACACCGCACCGGAGATCGCCTGGGTGGGGCTGACCGAGGAACAGGTCAAGGCCAGCGGCCGGCCCTACAAGGTGGGAACGTTCCCGTTCTCGGCGAGCGGGCGCGCGCGGGCGATGGAAGCCGCTCAGGGCCTCGCGAAGATCGTGTCTGCCAAGGACGACGACGAGGTTCTCGGCGTCCACGTGATCGGGCCGATGGCGGGCGAGTTGATCGGCGAAGCGGTGCTTGCCATGGAGTATTCGGCGAGCACAGAAGATATCCAGCGCACCATTCACGCCCATCCGACCCTGTCCGAGGTCATCCATGAGGCCGCCTTGGCGGT
>WNFR01014788.1_pt1 | contig 15232 bp, 19 predicted proteins | sample 5400221 | NCBI WGS metagenome assembly WNFR01 (sample SAMN13153357, study PRJNA577476) | soil metagenome | isolation source: 40 cm soil under Madrone tree | place: USA:California | collected 2016-06-14 | reverse complement strand
GTCTGCCGGGGCCTGTGAGACTGCGTATCTCTCCGTCGAGGCCGCTTGCGGCCAGCCGATCGACCAAGGCGTTGGCCGCCGTGATATCTTTTACGAGCCCTGCGCCCGCTTCCTGCTCGGCCTCCACCAAGTCCTCCGGCGTCGAGAACCTGGGGTCCATCGGCCGTCGCGACAGGAATTCGAACCCCACCGGGACCAGCACACCGTCTCCTGTCGCTGCGGCGATCTTCAGGCTACGACGGCAAAGTGTTGAACCACGTTGCGCGAGCCGGTCGGCGAATGGTGCTTCGGCCACCCCGATAACCGGAGCGACACGGCGTAGCATTTCGTGCTCTTCCAGATACCAGCTTGCGCGGCCGTCCCACCACGGCGTCGAGGCAAAGACGCCGTCGAGTCCGGCGCCGGCAAGGCGCGAAAGCCGGTCCCAGGGGACGCCAGGCGTCCAGCCCAAGAAGCAGCCGCTGCCGGCCTGCTGCCGCACCCGCGTTACGAGATTGGTTAGCAGGCGCCCCGGCACCCGATCGAGATTTAGAAGGCGAAATCCCGCAGCGCCACTGCCAATCAGGCGTGTCAGGCGATCTGCCCACCAACTCGTTAGCGCCGCGATCGACGCCGGGTCGTCGAGACGGGCAAAGGCCGTGTGGACTTCGGCTGGTGGAAGTCTGGGATCGATGACAGTCCGATCTGGCGGTTGGTCGCCGAAGGGGAACCCCGGGCGTCGTAAGGCTGGGCTGTCGATCGCCAACCGATCGAGGACGAGATCAAGTAAAAGTGCGAGGTCATATCGCCGGCAGAGGGCGGCGATCTCAGCCACAGCCTGGTCGACTGGCCCGACAAAACCCAATATCGGAGCGGCGGCCTCGAAATCTGCCGCCAAAAAGACATCTCCAAAGGCCCCAGGGGCAAAAACCGGCGCGATGCAGAGATGATCAAAACCAAGACTACGTACCCGCTCCAAATGCCGCGGCCAGTTGACAAGGGGGCCGGCCAGGCGAGGGTGCAGATAGTAAATTTTCAAGGGAAGCCCACACACGATCACGCCGCCGGTGCGCTCCACAATGGAAGAGGCAACGGACGCCCCTCTATCCGGCCAACTCATATGAAGAGAAAGACCTTTGGCCTCGAATGGTTGCATCTCGGTGTCTGATTTTTTGCCGGTTGCCGGGAAGCGCGACAAACTGCCCGGCCCCGACGATGTGCACGACAGTGTCGACGCTGCCCGTGGGGGCGAACGGAGTGGGCCAGGCCGTGCAGCCTTCGGCCGTGGGTGCCGGCCGTCTATTCCGCAACTTGACTCGTGCTGACGAAGGCATGAAGGCGTCACTTTTTTAGGGAACGCACAAACCAAAGTCGCCGGCATCGGCGACTGGAAGACCTGCCGCGGCCCTATCCGTGGCTTGCGGTTCAATCCGTGGAAAGGGTGAGGCAAGCCTATGAAGCGTAGACATTCACATTGCAGCTTGGCCCTGGCCTCCCATGGTCGTGCTCTTGCTGGCGTCTCCCGGAACATTGGCCCAAGAGATTGGTCTCGTGACGCTCGATGTAAAAGAGGTTGCGAAAGGTTACCATGCCAATGCGTTGAAGTTCAGACCCGTCATCAACGACAAGGGCGAGACCATCGGCAAGATCGACGATTTCATCTTCAGCCGGGATGGCGGACAGGTCTTTGCGGTTCTGGCTGTCGGCGACTTTATCGGGCTCAACGGCCACCAAATCGCCGTCCCGTTTCGCAGCCTCAAACTCGATGATCCCCAGGGCTCGATTGTGCTGCCCGGCGCCAGTCGGGCAGCGCTGCAGAAGCTGCCGGTGTTCCTTTACAATCACTGAAGTGTACAATCACTGAAGTGGAATTATTTCACCATCGCCGACGTGTGCAGCTCTTCCAGGCCAACCGCGATCGCCCCGGTGAAGCGTTTTTTCTCCCCAAGGTGATTCCATGCCAGACCGAGCCGCGGCAGGCTCTTTCCGTTGAATGAGCCCCCGCGGCTCATTGCTTCATGGGTTGATGGTGATCAGGTTCTCGACGCGCGAGACGCCGGGCACCTGCCACGCGACCCGCTCTGCTTCCTCTCGCTCAGCCCACGATCGAACGATGCCGCGCAGCGTCACAGCGCCGCCATCAGTCTCGACAGTTACCCGATTGGCATCTAGCTCGGCGTTGCGGCGAAAGGACTCTTCGATCTTACGTTTTACCTCCACTGGCGGGACGTGCGGGTTGACTTGGATGAGGTTGGCGACTCCCTTGACTCCGCGAACCCGCCGAACCGCCCGCTCCGCTCGCTCCTTCGAGTAATTCCACTCGACTTGACCCTCGAGCGTCAGCCAGCCGTCGCGCACGACGACGCGGATATGCTCGGATGAATATGGCAGCTCGGACTGGATGGCGGAGACGGCGTCTCGGGCAATCTCCGGATCCGGCCGCCGGTTGAAAACAGGCAAGCGCACCTCGATGTCGTTGGCCACGCCGGCTACGCCGTTGACACGCTTGGCGGTGCGCTCGGCTTCCCATCTCTGGCTGTAACTACGGACGAAGCCGCTTAAGGTGACGACGCCGTTTTTAACGGCGACGGCGATGTCGGTGGCGTCGAGGTCGGGATTTAATCGGAGTTCGTCCTCAACGTCGCGCTTGATGTCGATGTCGGATTTCATGGCTGAGCTCCTCGCGTCATTTCTCCATGTTTGCTGCCGGCTCACATCAGGCTTGTTGGCAGGCGGCCCGAATGTGACGGGTGGTGCTCCCATTCGCCCTGACCGCCGTCAATTTCGATGGCCTTGCAATTCGTGCGGCACGATTTCGTTTTATGTTTCTCCTGCGTAGTGGGCGGTTCGCTTTTTGACGGTTGTCAAGGCGGGCATCCGGCGAACGGTTTTGAATGCCTTTTCAAGGTGTGGCGGGCCGGCATTCCCTCGCACGCCGTAAATAGCGCCAGCGATGGAGGCAGACATGGCGACCAAGATTATCGGCATCGATCTGGGAACAACCAATTCCTGTGTCGCCGTGATGGAAGGCAAACAGGCGAAGGTGATCGAAAACGCTGAAGGAACACGGACGACGCCCTCCATGGTCGCGTTCGGCAAGGGCGGCGAAATCCTCGTCGGCCAACCGGCCAAACGCCAGGCCGTGACTAATCCGGAGAACACCATCTTCGCTATCAAGCGTCTGATCGGTCGTCGATTCGACGATCCCATTGTCGAAAAGGACAAGGCGCTGGTGTCCTACAAAATCGTCCGCGGCGATAATGGTGACGCTTGGGTGGAGGCCAACGGCAAAAAATATTCCCCATCGCAGATCTCCGCTTTCATCCTGCAGAAAATGAAGGAGACGGCGGAACGCTATCTAGGAGACAAGGTCGAGAAGGCCGTCATCACCGTGCCAGCCTACTTCAACGACGCACAACGGCAGGCGACCAAGGACGCCGGCAAGATCGCCGGCCTGGAAGTTGTACGCATCATCAACGAGCCGACAGCAGCGGCCCTCGCCTATGGCCTTGACAAAAAGGGACAGGGGACGATCGCCGTGTACGATCTCGGCGGCGGCACATTCGATATTTCGGTCCTCGACATCGGCGACGGCGTGTTCGAGGTGAAGGCGACCAATGGCGACACCTTTCTAGGTGGCGAGGATTTCGACAAGAGGATCATGGATTACCTCGCGGACGAGTTCAAGAAACAGCAAGGCATTGACCTGCGCAACGATCGTCTGGCGCTGCAGCGTCTGCGCGAGGCCGCAGAGAAGGCGAAGATCGAACTCTCCTCGACGATGGAAACCAGCATCAACCTGCCTTTCATCACGGCCGATCAGAACGGGCCGAAACACCTCGACATCAAGCTTACCCGTGCAAAATTCGAAACGCTTGTCGACGACCTCGTGCAACGCACGATCGGACCGTGCATGGCCGCCCTCAAGGATGCAGGAGTGGAGGCCAAAAAGATCGACGAAGTGGTGCTTGTCGGCGGCATGACGCGCATGCCCAAGGTGCAGGAGATCGTGAAGACCTTCTTCGGCAAGGTTCCGCATCAGGGGGTGAACCCCGATGAGGTCGTTGCCATCGGAGCCGCCATCCAGGCCGGCGTACTGCAGGGCGACGTCAAGGACGTGCTTCTTCTCGATGTGACGCCGCTCTCGCTCGGCATCGAGACGCTCGGCGGCGTGTTCACGCGCCTCATCGACCGCAACACCACGATCCCCGCCAAGAAAAGTCAGGTGTTTTCGACCGCCGACGACAATCAGCAGGCGGTGACGATCCGGGTCTTTCAGGGCGAACGTGAAATGGCGACTGACAACAACTTGCTCGGCCAGTTCGATCTCGTCGGCATAGCGCCGGCGCCGCGCGGCCTGCCGCAGATTGAAGTCACATTCGACATCGACGCCAACGGCATCGTCAACGTCTCGGCCAAAGACAAAGGCACTGGCAAGGAGCAGCAGATCCGCATCCAGGCGTCGGGTGGTCTTTCCAACGCCGACATTGAAAAGATGGTGAAGGAAGCCGAGGCCCACGCCGAGGAGGACAAGAAGCGCCGTGCCCTTGTCGAGGCCCGCAATCAGGCGGAAAGCCTGATCCATTCTACGGAGAAGTCTTTGGCCGAGCACGGCAGCAAGCTTGAGGCTGCAGATAAGGCCGCCATCGAGACGGCGCTATCCGATCTAAAATCTGCGGTTGCCAGCGACGATGCCGGGCAGATCGAGGCAAAGACCCGCGCGCTGGCCCAGGCCTCTACCAAGCTGGGAGAAGCCGTCTATAAAGCCACTCAGGCTCAGGGGGGGAATGAGGGCGCTCAGACGGCGACATCGAAGGGCACCTCCGGCGGCGACGATGTCGTCGATGCCGAGTTTGAGGACGTCGACGCACAAAAGCGCTCCTGACAGGGGGCTAGATTCGACGCATTGGCGGAGGCCGGTCCATGCCCGATAAAGATGCCCAAACCAGCCGCGCCGGCGCCGACCAGGATAGCGCCGTGGCTCCGCCGCCTGAGTCATCTGATGCGGATATCGCGGCGGAGTTGGCGACGGCAAAGGATCGTCTGCTGCGATCACTTGCCGAGCAGGAAAACATTCGTGCTCAAGCGCGACGGGACCGGGATGAAGCCGTTCGATACGCGGCTGCGGGCTTTGCCGGCGACTTGTTGTCGTCGGTCGACAATCTGGAGCGCGCTATCGCCAGCGTGCCGGCGGACAAGCGCCCGGAGCCGGTGGTCGCTGGTCTTCTGACCGGGGTGGAGGCGACGCGGCGCGCCCTTCTCGACACCTTTGCCAGGCATGGCCTCAAGCGCCTCGATCCGATTGGCGAACCGTTCGACCCGCATCGGCACGAGGCGAGCTTCGAAGCAGCCGACGCTCGATATCCGCCGGGAACCGTGACGAGCGTCATTCAGCCCGGCTATATGCATCACGATCGCCTCCTCCGGCCGGCGCTCGTCGGTGTCAGCAAGATGTCCGATTCGCGCGGCAAAGACGCGCCTGTCACACCAGACAGGAAGCCGCCTTCAGAGGCCGACGCGCCGTAATCTGCGGCGCTGGCCATCGCGTCTGTTCTTCGTATTCGATGAATTCAAAGTGTGCCGAATTGACGGTCGTCAACGACGGCGGCGGCCGAGCAAGACATCATCGCCGTCGAACTTCCTGCCGGCGGACAAAGGAGAGGACCATGCTTGGTGAGATGATGCTCAGAGAGACGCCAACTGCAAGCCGACGTTTCGATCCCGTCGGGCAGATGCAAAGGGCGCAGGCTGATCTGAACCGACTGTTCGGAGGTTTGCGTATCTCTGCCACAACCGAATTCCCGTTGCTGAATCTTTGGACGAGCCCCGATGGCGCGATCGTCGCCGCGGAAGTCCCCGGCGTCGTGCCCGAGGATCTAGACATCACGATCCGGCGCGACACCGTCATCGTGCGTGGGACCCGACCTCCGGAGCCGGTCGATCAAGGTACCGTCGTGCAACGCCAGGAACGAACGCACGGCCCCTTCGCCCGCACCATCCTCCTTCCCTTCAGGGTAGACGCAGACAAGGCGTCTGCCAGGTTCGAGCGAGGCGTCGTCACCCTGACCTTGCCTCGCCCCGAGGATGACAAGCCCCGCCAGATCAAGGTGGCGCGGTCCTGATGTCAACCAACCGAATGGGAGTCCGCGATGAACCAGATCGTATCAAATAGGTCTTCAGACTCGGCCGGGCCGACGAGCGCAGGGCCGATCTTCATGCCTCCGGCCGACATCCTCGAAAAGGCAGACACGGTCGTCATGCTTCTGGACGTTCCGGGCGCCGATCCCGCGAGCTTCGATGTCACGCTCGACAAGCGCATCCTGACGATTACGGCTCGGGTGACGTCGGCAGCGCCGGAGGGCTATGCGCCGGCTCATATCGAGTTCCAGGACGGCACCTATGAGCGCCGCTTCGTCTTTTCCGAACGGATGGACGGTGAGCACATCGACGCCGCCCTGAAGGACGGGGTGCTCCACCTGACCGTCCCCAAGGCTGTCGACACCGTCGCCAAGAAGATCAGCGTCAAGGCAGAGTGAAGGAGGACGACATGCGAGTGACCGATCTCATCCCCTGGAAGCATGCGCGCGGGTCCGAGCCTGCTGCGCGCAGCGAGCGCGATCCAGTCGCAACGCTGCAGGATGACGTCAACCGTGCCTTCAACGATTTCCTGCGCATGTTTCCCGTGCCCTTCTCCAGCTGGCCTGCCTCGCTTCTGGACAACGGCTCCGGCGTCCAGGTCGACGTCACCGAGACGGACAAGGAGGTGAAGGTCTCGGCGGAACTGCCGGGAATGAACGAGGCGGACGTCGACGTCCGGGTGAGCGACGGTGTGCTCGTCATCAGCGGCGAGAAAAAAACTGATCGCGAGGTTGATAAAAATGGCTACCTCCTGCGCGAGCGAAGCTTCGGACGCGTCGAGCGTACCGTGCCCTTGCCGGAGGGCATCAACGCGGACGCGGCCCAAGCGAACTTCAAGAACGGCGTCCTGACGGTGGCGATCCCGAAGACAGCCGAGGCGCAGAGCAGCGCAAAGCGCATCCCGGTGCGATCCAACTGACGAGCCGGGCGGGCGACCTGCCTGTGCTTGGTTGCCCTCACGATTCCTCCCCAACTGAATGCGGCGCTGTCCCGATGGCGCCGCATTATTTTTCTGATACTTTCACGCGCATTTTCGCGAAAAAGGAATGGCAATCGATGAGCGTGTTGCCACGTGTGACGGAACTAACCAGGGAACGGATTTCGCGGGAATTCGACGACCTTGGACCAGACGCCTGCATGGCCGAGATCAAGATGGACCTGCGCCAGCACAATCCCGAATTGCTCGATATGGCTTCTCGATGGGCCGGGGTTGGCGGCGAAGCGGCCAACCTCATGACGGCGTTCGGCATGTTCTACAGGCTCCTGGCTGCAGAAGCGCGTGCTCCGTTGGGCTCCTCCGCTCTTAACCCTCTTCCTCGCGTCTCCGTCGAAGTCCGCGACACCGCCCGGCGCTTCAAGTCGGCCGGTACAGGTGAAACCACCAACCACGGGAGAGTAAGATGAGGAGCGATAGTGACATCAAGCGCGACGTCGAAGCGGAACTGAAATGGGATCCGGACATCGATTCGACGGACATCGCCGTTGCCGTGAAGGGTGGTGTCGTGGCCCTGACTGGCTTCGTGCGCAGCTACTCTCAGAAATATGAGGCCGAACGGGCTGTGAAGCGCGTCTCCGGCGTCGTCGGCGTTGCCAACGACATCGAGGTCCGTCTTCCGTCGAGCAGCGAACGGCCGGATCCGGAAATCGCCCGCGACGCGGTCGCCGCCCTCAAGGCGGAACTCCCCTATTCCTCCGGGAACATGAAGGTGACCGTCAGGAGTGGCTGGCTGACGCTGGAGGGTGACGCCGAGTGGAACTACCAGCGCACCCGCGCAGAGGAGGCGGTGCGGCGGGTCAAGGGCATCAAGGGCGTCAGCAACCTGATTGTCCTCAAGCCTCACGTGGCCCCGTCCGAGATCAAGAGCAAGATCGAAGATGCCTTTCGCCGCAATGCGGAGGTCGACGCCAACCGCATCACCGTCGAAGCCAACGGCGGAGAGGTGATCCTGAAGGGCACAGTCCGGTCCTGGGCCGAGTGGCAGGAGGCCGAACGCGCCGCGTGGCGAGCGCCCGGGGTCACCAAGGTCGAAAACCGCATCACCATCAGTGTCTGACGCGCCCGTCGCGAGCGGTCCGGGCTAGGGGGCGGTCCATCGGCCCTTGAGCCCGGGCGTGTCCCTTGAATGATGCGCCGGAGCCGTTGCGGTGAGGGCTTCCCGCGCCCTGAGGCGGCTTCCGGCCGACGAACGCGGTGACCGAGCACTTGCTGACGCAAAGCCTGTCGATCATCCTGGCCTCTGCCCTTGCCATCGGGCTCTTCACCGTGAGCTTCGGAAACGGGTCGGCATCTGACGTTGTGCGGCGCGCAATCTCGCCCCGATCGCCCCGACCCCGATCGCCCCGACCCCGATCGCCTCGACATTGACGATCGTCAAGGCCATTGCTTCGACCCGCCGGTACGGTGGCACTTATCGACGCCCGCAACGGCGTGTACAGACCGACGAGGTGCCCCATGACCTGGTTCCAGTCCCAAGATCAAGATACTGAACTCACGAGCGCAAAAAACGCGATGCTCGCAGACAATTGGTGGGTCGTCGCGCTACGCGGCGTATTGGCGATCTTGCTCGGAATCGCCGCCTTCGTCGTGCCCGGCGCCACGATGCTCGCGCTCGTCCTGCTCTTCGCCGCCTATAGTCTCGTCGACGGCATCTTCGGCATCGTGCTGGCCATGCGAGGCGCTCGCAATCGCGAACGCTGGGGATTGCTTCTGCTCAACGGCCTGTTCGGGATCGCGATTGGCATCGCCGCGGCGCTCTGGCCTGGCATCACCGTGCTTGCCTTCGTCTTCATGGTGGCGGCTTGGGCGCTGATATCTGGCGGCCTGATGCTCGGCGCGGCCCTCAGCCTCAAAACCAGCCATGGACGCTGGCTGCTCGTGTTCGGTGCGATCGTTTCCCTCCTTTATGGCCTGCTTCTGTTCGCCAGTCCGCTGATCGGCGCCCTGGTGCTCACATGGTGGGTTGGAGCGTATGCGCTGGTCTTCGGCGGGACCCTGATCGTGCTCGCCTACAGGCTCCGCCAGCATCGAGGCGAGCATGTTCCGGCCGCCATGGCGACATCCAGCTGAGTCATGGAGACGGTTATGACCAACATCCTCACCAAAGGAACACGCGCTCCCGAGTTCACCCTGCGCGTCACGCCGGATCAAACCTTGTCCCTCGATGAGTTTGCCGGCAGGCGCGTGATCCTCGCCTTCTACCCGGCCGATTGGAGCCCGGTCTGCGGCGATCAGATGAGTCTCTACAACCATATCCTGCCCGAGTTCCGCAGGCAGGGCGCCGAGCTGCTCGGCATTTCGGTCGACGGCGCCTGGTGTCACCAGGCGTTCGCGCGCGATCGCAAGCTGCATTTTGCGCTTCTGTCGGATTTCGAGCCGAAGGGAGCCGTTGCCAGATCCTACGGCGTCTATCGGAATGCGGAAGGGGTGGCCGAGCGAGCGCTTTTCGTGATCGATGAAAAGGGGATGATTGCTTGGAGCTACTGCTCGCCGATCGCGGTCAATCCGGGCGCGGACGCTGGAGAAGAAAGATGGCGCAGCTGAAAATTCCCATAACGCCGCTTGACCACACCCTCGGCGACAACAGCGCGCCCGTGACGGTCGTCGAATACGGCGACTACGAGTGTCCGCACTGCGCGGCGGCGCAGCCGTGAATGGCGTACGGCGACAGCCCCTATGGCGTAGCCACTCTTTCGTCAGCGATCGATCAGGCGATCCTTGCCGCTGCTGCGTGCCATGTGTGTCGCCTGGATCTTGCTCGTGACCTAAGGCTGCGGGCAAGAGACTTCGCCTTCGACTTCACGAGCGAACCGCTCCAACGGAACCCGCTGGGCAGGTGTCTTGGACCATCCGTCGCCGTTCTCGTACGCGGTGCAGGTGATTTCCTCGTCGACATTGCTGCTCGCTTCGCGAACTTCACCCGAGGGTGTCCGATAGCATTTGCCGACCAGAATGCTGTACCCCTTCATGGGCTCTCCTCTTCTTGATAGGCAACGCGACAATCGGCGAGTGCAACGCGGCCATAAGGCCGTTACCTGCTTCTCGCCAAACCGCTGAAAGCTTCTGGCTGCGAGCAGCGCACAGTGTATCTGCTTCGAGCTCCGAACGGTGCGAGGCGCGCGCCGATCTCAAATAAAAAACTTTTTTGACCGGCGTCAACGCCGCCCGCGGATTCCTGCGACACGTTGCGGGGAGGCAATGCGCCGTCGTCACGGTTTTACCGGAGAGGAGACACGCATGATCAGGTTAGCGGCCTATGCGGCCTTTGTTGCCGCGCTCATGACTTCCGGTGCAGCTCTTGTATCGGCCCAGGTTCCTGGCAATCAGCCGATCGTCGGCATCTCGTTGACGAGCTCGACGCCTGTTGTGGCCAAGGTGGCTGGAATTGACCCAAGTGGGGAAACGGTGACGTTGGTGTCCGCAGACGGCACCACCGTGACCCGAAAAGTCAGCAGCCTGGTGAAGAATCTAGGCCAACTGAAGGTCGGCGACACGGTGATCGTGTCGTACAAGCAGCGTCTGAGCTTCGTTGTCTCGGAGCCGAATGCCAAGACGCCGCCCAGCGATAAAGTCGTGGCGGCGGTGGCCGTCAGCGATCCACAACAGACGGTGGGCGCAGCGGCAGCTCAAAATGTGCGCAATTTTTACGTCGTTGCCGCCAATCCAGCCGCCAAGACGATTTCCGCGGTCGACTCGAATGGTGGTGAAGTTCGCACATTTTCCGTGAGTGATGAGGTCGCGCAGGCTGAGCTGCCGCTCATGAAGCCCGGCTACAAACTGACGGTTATCGATGCGCAAGCCATGGTCGCCGCCATTGAAAAGCAAGTCTAGTGAAATGACGGGTGTCAAGGCGAGCCAAGCTCGCCCAGGACAACATCGAGGCCCGCATCGCAGTGTCGATTCTTAATCCGAACGAGGTCCACCCATGTCCCCCATCAAACATTCCTTGCCCTCCTTGAGTCGTCGTGAGGCTGCTATCGGTGTACTGTCCGCTGCAGCTCTCAGCGCCGCCGCCTCTTCCGGTGCTCACGCACAAGCTGTTCAACTCGTTGCCGTCGACATGATGACGATAGGCCAAGGCTACCAAGTCTCTAAGCTTATTGGCAAAAGCGCGCAAAATGACAAAGACGAGAAAATCGGCACTCTAGACGATTTCATCGTCACCAAGGAGCGAAGCCTCTTCGCCATCCTGCAGGTCGGCGGCTTCCTCGGGCTCGGTGGGCATCTGATCGCCGTCCCCTACGAAAACCTCAACATCAGCGATGATGGCCGCAAGATCGTGCTTGCCGGCGCCTCCAAGGAGGCGGTCGGGAAACTGCCGGAGTTCATGTACAAAAAGTAATCATCGACGTCGCCGCTCCGCCACGACGACCGGCGCTTATCGGTCGTCGCCGGCGATCATGGTTGCAACGACCGCAGCGACTTGGGATAAAGTGCGTCGTGGAGTCAGGACGGCAAACTGCGCGCCAGCCCGACGGAGAGCCACACGCATGCCCTCTGATCGCGTGATCCATATCGTCGACGACGACGCAGCCGTGCGTAGAACGCTGGCGCGGCTTCTCGGGGCCGCAGGGTTTACTGTTCATGACTATAAGGGTGGCCGTTCTCTGCTTGACGCCGTAGAATCGCTGTCGGAAGGCTGCATACTCACGGATATGCGCATGCCGGGCATGGATGGCTTTGAACTGCAGCGGCGTCTTGCAGAATGCGGCGTTCGCCTGCCCATCATTGTCATGACCGGACAAGGCGACGTTGCGACCGCCGTTCGTGCCATGAAAGCCGGTGCGTTCGATTTCATTGAAAAGCCCTTCAGCGACGACCTCCTCATCGCGACGATCGACGCGGCGCTTGCGACGGGTAATCATTCAGACGGCGAGACTGCCAGTGAGAAAAGCCGACACGAGAGTCACGAGGCGGCCGCCCGCATTGCCGCGCTCAGTCCGCGCGAGCGTGAGGTGCTCGAGGCGATCGTGGCGGGACGACTCAACAAGACGATCGCGCACGATCTCGGCGTCAGTGTGCGAACGATCGAGGTTCATCGGGCGCACTTGATGGCGCGGCTTGGGGTCCGCCAGGTCGCGGGGCTCGTACGACTGGCGCTTCTCGCCCGCAGGGATGGCGCGTGACGCTGTTCACGCGGAAGGACGCTGCTCGACGAGCCTCGCCCGTGACGGCCCCGGTCCGCCAAGCGGCGAAAGCGCGTCCTCTTCCGCGCCGCCATCCAGAGCGCTGCGGTCGACGATCTTGATGCGGCGCGGTCCGATGAGCTGGATGAAGCCACGTTGCTTGAGTTCGGTCAGGGCCCGGCTGACCGTCTCAACGGAGATGGCAAGATAGTCGGCGATGTCATACCGGGAGATCGGAATGGTGACGTCGGTTGTCTGACCGTGGAGGCGGCGAATTAGCTCGATGAGGAAGGAGCCGACCTTCTCTGGCGCGGTAATTCGCCCCATGACGAGTAGATGATGCTCGGTACGAGCGAGCGCTTCATCACTGGCCTCCCTGAGGCCATTGGCGATGTCTGCGTCCGACGCAGCGAAGGCCTCGACCTGGCGGCGTGAAAATCGCATCACCATGGTGCTGTCGATTACGGCTTCGGCGGCGAACCGGTATTGCTGACAATGGGTGAAGCCGAAAAAGTCCCCGGGCATCGCGAGATCGATGATCTGACGGTGTCCGTCCGGGCGAATCATGTATCGTGTGACAAGGCCGGAAAGGACGCAATGAATGTGGTCGGCGCGATCGTGCTCGCGGTAGACTGAATCCCCGCGCGCCAGCCTCACCGTTTCGCCCCATCGCCGCAGCAGGTCCAATTGGCTTTTTGCTGGAACGGTGGATGAGGCCAGGGAATCGGCGGCCAGGGTGGAAGTACGAAAATGCTGAACCATTGGTCGTCTCCTTGGGCGCCAAAACAGATCCATTACGCTGCGGAATTTGCGCTAGGGCACCCACGCCCGGCGCAGCCCGAGTCGATGGCATCGCCGCGAGGTGGGCAACCTGTGCTTTTTACGTACGTAGAAACCGAATCTTCGGCCTTTGCCTCCGCATCCCGACGCGGCTCGGGCACGCGTCAGGTGAGCGCGGCGGCGATTCTGTCCGCCAAGGCTTTCTCCGTGAAGGGCTTCTGCAGAATAGACGATTCGACGAATTGCTCGAGGACTTCGGTATCGGCATAGCCCGTCATGACGATACCGGCAGGGCGGGGCGCTTCGTGTGGAGCGCATTGGTGCCCAGCCAGGCGGAGGGCGATAACGTCAGCTGCCTGCTGTGCGTAAAGATCGGTTAGACGCAGCACCGGCGCAGAGGGTCGGTGCGGGGCGCGCGAAACAGCGTCGACGGGATGCCGATGGGCTTGCCACTATTGCGGTCGAGAAGCGGAGTCGCTTGAGCGCCCCGATAGCCGATTGCCGCGACAGTGGCGCGGCGACGCCCATATGCCGCCTGCGTCAGAACGTCCTCGATAACGATTCGGCCGCCCGCCTGCAACGCCCGACTGCCAGCCCAGTCGCCGTTGGCTTTGACGGTTTCCAATCGATCCACGAGTTCCTGATCGAAACCGCGATGCGCGACCATCTTGAGGGTCTCCGTCGCCTCGTCATAGAGCTGGACGATGCCGAGATCCGCGCCTTGCAGCTCCATGGCTGCATCAAGCACGTCATGCAAGCTCGACGCGAGGTCGGACGCCTCTGTCTGGCGAGTATTGAGTTCATGCAGCCGGTTCATCGAGGCGGGTGTCTTCGACCGCGGGCGAGGTGTTTGGCGAGCCGGAGCGCGATCGCAGCCCAGGAACGGCGTGGCGCGTGGGAAATGGGCATCCACGGGCACCGTCTTGCCGAGCACTTAGCGCTGCCAGCAGCGGCGTCTAATGACGTTTTGCGCAACCATGGATTTGTTCCGTGTCCGGACAGGTTTCATCAAGCCGGCTGGACGCATCAGTGTTCGCGCATTTCGATAAGTTCGAGCTGTAATAAGTTCGAGCTGTATTAGATGCTCGATATCCGACGAACTGACATTGTCCGGCAGGACATGTTGCAACAAAGATGAGAACGTGCGCCCTTCAGGCTGATCTGCGCGCGTAGACCGCGTGGCATGTCGACCTCCCTGGCGGTGTCTCCAACATAGAGAGCAATGAGGCGTGGCGGATCAAGAGAACTGATGTCAAGTGTCCGGATTGGTACTGAAAAAGCTGAAATGAGTTCGCAGAATTGAGATTTCGAGATCGAATAGACAGGTTGGTCCGACACACCGGCCCGCGAACAGACATTCCAAGATACACGACGGCTCGCATGCTGCGGACATGACCCAGATCGGACATGCGCCGGCACACGCTCGCCGATTCTGTGCGCAAGCCATACGTCGGCAAATAGCTGTCGCAGTGCCCGAATCATGATGCGCTGGCCGGGTCGGCGGGCACCGTGAAGTGAAAAACGGCGCCCCGGGGCTGGTTGGCGGTCACCCACAAGCGGCCCCCGTGAGCTTCGATGATCGAACGGCAGATCGACAGCCCCATCCCCAAACCGCCGGGCTTCGTCGTGTAGAAGGAGGCGAAGAGGTGCTTGAGATTCGCCGGATCCAAGCCTGGCCCCGAATCCTTCACCGCGACCAGCACGCCCTTCGGTTCGGCTCGAGCGGTGGTGATAGACAACTCTCGCGGCCCTTTCGCGACCGCGGACATTGCCTGGACAGCGTTGACGATGAGATTGAGGACGACTTGTTGCAATTGCACGCGATCTCCTTCGATGAGCGGCAAACCCTCTCCGAGTGCCGTCTGCACCGACGCGCTATTCTTCATCGCTTCGCCACGGGTGAGCTCAATCACTTCGCGGATCGCCTCATTTATGTCCACCTGGTCCTTGCGAAGCGGTGCTTTTTTGATGAGCTCACGGATTCGGCCGATGACGTCGCCGGCGCGATTGGCGTCCTTGACGATATGGCCGAGCGCCTGCCGGACCTCCTCCAGATCCGGCGGTCGTGCACCCAACCAGCGCAGCCCCGCCTCGGCGTTGGTGACCGCCGCGGCGATGGGCTGGTTCACTTCATGGGCGATCGAGGCCGTGAGCTGCCCCATGGTTGCGACGCGGTTGGCGTGCGCGACCTCCATCTGCATCTCGCGGAAGC
>WNFR01011224.1_pt1 | contig 15235 bp, 21 predicted proteins | sample 5400221 | NCBI WGS metagenome assembly WNFR01 (sample SAMN13153357, study PRJNA577476) | soil metagenome | isolation source: 40 cm soil under Madrone tree | place: USA:California | collected 2016-06-14 | reverse complement strand
CGAACGCTTTTCAAATGGATTCTCGTTGACTGGTATCCGGAGCAGCCGGTTGGCTTGCGCCTCCCGACAGGCTTCAAAATTCCACACGCGCAGAGATTCGAATTTGCCGACGAGAAGGCGCAGCTACTCAAAATCCTCGAGGCCGATTGGAACGCGATAACCGCAGAACAGTGGAAGCCTCATCCAATGTTCGGCAGAATGTCGCCCAAGGAGTGGGGCAAGCTTCTGCAAATCCATCTTGATTACCACCTAAAGCAATTTGCGGCATGACAGCGTGTCGCGCTGCCGATTGCTGGAGGATTCGAAAATACCGGAGAAGGACATTCCACAGATTCTTTATGACAAGGGAGTATATCCAACACGCGATTGCCATCATATACAACCAGATTTTTAATCAGGGCAGAGCCGATCTGCTTCCGGGTCTTGTTTCCGGGCCATACATTCAGCACAACCCGCTTTTTCCTAATGGGCTCGACGGCATCATTGCCCACATCAAGCAGGCCGGCAGCATTCCCTTGCGAGGTGAAACGTGTCGCCATCGATGGGGATCTTGCCTTCATACACGTGCGTTATTTGAATTGGGCCGGCAAGGAAACTGCTGGCGTCGACATCTTTCGCTTCGACGGCGAAGGCAAGATCGTCGAGCATTGGGATGTCCTTCAACCCGTCCCGGCCTCCTCCAACAACCGCAACACGATGTTTTGAGAAGAATCCTGCAGGGCAAAATGTTCAGCGATTTCGGGAACGCTCACTAGACTAGGATCACAAATAGTTCCAAGTCACAACGGTTTTCCAATTCACCCTGACCTGTTCGCACTGATTAATCTTCGGTTGTTTTGTTAGCGTTACAAGCTCCTCCGTTGCCCGTGAATGTCCGCCCAGCCCCGAGCCGATGTCAAGCACCTGTGCCCCTCGTAAGAGCGACAGCAAGTCCGCGAACACACTCACATGTGGCACGCCGCTGCGCGCCTTATAATTGTCCATGTCAGAAAACCCTCAGGAACGAAGCGTTCAATATACTCTCAGCGGCTTTCCGTCCGATGACGACGCTAAGGCCGCATCACGACGCGTGGCCGAAGCGATAAATCAGCTGAGCGCCGAATTGGGCCTCAATCTGAAAGACTTGGACGGCGTTACCATCGCCCACGATTACGACGCAGCACTGGCTCAATTGGATCGAGGCTACGAGGCAACGACACCGCTTACGCGCACAAACGACGGCGCGGCCCAGGGATGCGCGATGGCGCCGCTGGTCCTGCGCAACGGTGAAGTGAAGTCTCACCTGGTTCTGAGCGCTTTCATTGTGCCCTTGATTGATGCGCCCCAGGCAGGCGTGGACGGCAAATACATACTGGGACACGAGCTGGCGCACATTCATGAGCACTACTTTCGGAACAAAGTTTTGCCGAACACGCTCCTAACAACGCGAATCACCAAAAGAGACGGCGCATTTCTACACGAATTGGCCGACACCTGCTGGGGCGAGTACGTAGCGTGCCTCTTCAGCGCGCCGGTTTATCCTGAGCAAGTCAAGCTATTCGAAATGCCTCTTCTTGAGCTGTTGCCGAAGGCGAGCCGCGAAATCGTGGCTGCGAAGCAAGATTGGTTCGTCGATCGCGATATTGCAAAATTCTGGCAGCGCGCCGGCACGACGGTGTATTCCTTGCTCAAATATTTTTCTTATCTCCTCGGCCATGCCGCTGGCTTGGGCCAATCGACAAGCGAGACCGCGCCCGAGACTTGGGCGCTGCTGAAACGCAACGCATGGCTGCTGCCCTCGGTCGAACGCCTAAGTGAAGAACTCTCCCGGATGTACGAAACATTCGAAGAGTGGAAGAGTCTGGAGGTTTTCGAGCCTCTCAAGCAGCTTGAGCGCACCCTATTCGCCGACTGCGGAATCGGAATTTCCGACCGGGACGGCTCGCTGTACGTGTTCGTGGGCCCCGGACAACTTCCTCTTTCCCTCTAGCCAACGGTCTACTGGAAGACCTCCATCCCCTCGTCGCGTCCCGCTTCGTCGAAACCTTGTTCGCCTACCAACGCTTTGAACGCAGGCCGCACGTAGATGAACAACGCGATGGACAGTGCGATCATCAGCAGGACGGCGTAGAACTCGTGAAAAATAACCGTCAACGTCTGCGACCATATCCCAAATGAAGGTGGAGGGCCTTCAACTACAAAGTACGAGGGATCCTGCGCGTTTATCAAAACAGGGACTTGGAACGTGCATCCACTATGACTTTGACAGCGAGGCTGATCCGCTGCAGGGATCGGGTCCTGCCCGAAGTGCCAGAAGTTTTCATCGAGGAAATCCAAAAAAGGCGACTCGGTCACACTAACCCTCTGCCGCCGCTGAAGATTCGCCTGGTCTCGATACGAAAAGACCCACGCGTACAGGTGATAGTAGTGTCCGGCTCCGCCGACCACGTCGTTCGAATAGACAACGTCGGCGGTAACCTTCCGGTTTTGCTCGATCGTTTCGGCTAGCCGTTTTTGATAAAAGCGATACCTCTCCATTCGTCCGTAAACGACGATGTTCCAAAACGCCACGCATAACAACGCGAACACGAGAGAGTGCGTCAACGCGCGAGCTGTCGTGTTGATCCACGCCCGGTGGCGGGGCGCCGTGTAAGCCCGCGCAGTGCCGCTCTCCCGAGAACCCGCCGGCCGGCCCTTGGAGTATTCGAGCTTGCCAAGCGCTGCCGTGACCTTGACCGCGGCGGCCTCGTCGCCAAAATAACCCGTATGGAAGGGAAACCACTGCTTCGTTGGCAATTCTGATCGCCAGCCGTTCGAGCTCAAGCCAATCCTCTTGCCGATGTAGTCGAACCTCCGAAACGCATTAAGCCACCGAAAGCGGCCGATTCTCCCCGCGAATTCATTCGAGCACCTGTCCGCGGACGACGGAAAATACAGACCCGGGAAGAAAGAGAAGAAAAATCGCCGAAGGGGGGATCCCACCGTAACCAGGGTGACGCTGCTCGCCGCAAACTCCGTGGAATGCAACAAATAATCGACCGCGATCACGCTGCCGAGGCTGTGTGCAACGATGACGGTCTCATCCGAACGGCACTCCGCTCCGATTTGCTTCATCCGCAGCGCTGCATAGTCCTGCAGTTTGCGACGATACGACGGATCGCTTATGTACAGGAAAATATCAAGCACAACCTTCAGCACCGAGCCCATGCCTTGACTGACCGTCCTCATCAGTCCGTGCGTGATCAGCCAGAGAACTATACAAACCACGACCTCAATCGAGAGCACGCCCCACTCCCGCCGCCACGCGAGCGCCACCGCAGCGAAAGCCAATGGCATAACGGCGAACGAGAGCAGGGTGTCCGAAACCTTCCACCACTTCACCGCGAAGACTGCGTATATCCCGAGCACCAGAGGCCTAATTAGAACGCACAACGTTCTGCGAAAATCCACAAGGAACGCGGCAAATCTGGACCCTCCCGCCGCGGTTAGCTGCCCCGCACTGATAAACGCGACGATAGAAACCCACAGCAACACGGAGAGTACGCGGATCGCTCCCGCCGCGACCGCCTTTGCGATGGGCGGCGCATAGCTCGCCTGCAGAAGGTCAAACGCGACAAGAATTGGAAAGAGCCAGGCCAGCGTCGCAAACATTCCAGCAACCGCGATTTCTGCCCCTGCGTATCCCAGGTCGCGGACAGTCCACAAGCGCCTTTTCCGTTCCCCAAGGGCCGAAAAGTCCCGCGGATCCCAGTGGCTCGCCCGCCCGAGTCGCCGCGCCAGAATGCGAACCGCATCGCCGGAAACCGCGCCATCTGCATACGGAAACGGGACAACCTCGTTCCAATTGATTTCGCGAATCTGCGCGCTTCGGTTGCAGTTCGCCAAAGCGCGTTCGAGCGCGCTCTGAATTTCTCCAGAGCGCGGATTTCCAACTCCGTGGATGCCGACAATCAACATAACTTCCCATGTCCTAGCCAGAGGAACTTCGCAGCGTGATTAATACAGGCGATTGCAGTACGCTTCGCCCATGACGCGAGCCTCCAATCCTAGCTCTCAGAGTCCCTCCCAACGCGCGCCGCTCGCTCCATCGAGCCCATGGAGTGTCAGTGCCACTCGATCCGTCCTTCGCCGCGGCATGACCGGACATCGGTCTTGACCTAATTTCTGTCGAGGAGCTTATGCGTGGCGCAGGACACACAGCTTGTGCTCCGGCATGTACGCGAGCCCCTTCACTTCGTAGCCCAGGTCCTCAAGCGTGTAGGCCAAGGAGAGAAGGTGGTTCATCCCACAGATGAGGAGGGCGCTGGTGAACGTCGTGGATTTAATCTTTGACACCCACAGTGCCTCACGCTTTCGGTGCTGATCTATCTCTTGCCATGAGGCGGTGTCACGGCCCTGCCCGTCTCCCATCGGATTCACGTTGAAGTTTTCGCCGCTTTCCGTGTTCAATCCCAGCGATTCCCGTTCTTCGCGGGACGGGTCGATGTCGAGATACTTGCCTTGGCCAAGTTCCCCTTCTGCCTTGCGCGACGCTATTGTGGGCCCCAAACCCGCTGCCTCTTCGAAAACGAAATCTGGCTTTTCTTCCGTGAAAAGCATCGTCAGCAAGTCCGAATAGCTCGGGTCATCGACATTCATCCGCCCGTCGACGGCACCCTGCAAGCGATGCGAAGTTCCGAAAATCGTAACCCTGACTCCGCGCGGAGTCGCGGCTAGATTGCCATGGTCTTGCCACACGTAGTCGTACTCGTCCTTGAGCGTGCTTCGAGGGGGAGTCGATTCGACACCCTTCAGCAGAACGAGGGTTTGCAGGGCACGGAAGGCACAGTAGTGAGCGATTTGTAGTGCCAGCGAACAGCCGGTGATGGATGGCGGAATCGCGGGCTGCCAGTTGCCGCCTGTCATGCTCTCAACGTGCTGCGCTATGCCGCTGAAAGAGCCGTGTGACAGTTCGCTTGCGGACCCATAGGCGGCACTGTACATCTGCTCGAAGTCCGCGTTCATCGCCCGCTCGCGTAGGTTCAACCTGCACCACGATTGGCGCAAGCCCTTCTTGCTGGGCAACAAGAATCTCTTTTTGACATTCACATAATGCTTCTCGCTGTCTGTGACAATCGAGGGATCGAGCACGGCAAATTCTGTAGGCATGGACTTCCTCATGAAGTTGAGCTTGCGGTGTTGCTCGATCCAACTCCACGCCAGAAAGTCTTGATGCTCGGCTGGATTAAGCCGCATGTACTCGGCGTTGATGGCATATTCCACACAGGTGCGGGCGATCTTCTGCGCGCCCATGCCGTGGCCGTGCGCGACTAACATGCTCACGTCCGCAAACCCGATCCCAGTAAGAATGGCGAGCGGGCGAATGACGGATTCGTTTTTGTCACTTGGAACGCCAGCGTTCAACGTCAGTTTGTTGAGCGCATCGAATAGTTGATTGCCGACTTCCCAAAATCTCTGGAACTTCGGGAGGCCGTCTTTTCTCCAGAACTCAGCCTGAACAAGAGGTGGCGGGATCATGGCATATGCCTCGTCGCCGTCGGTCTGCTGGTCATCATTGCAGGCGCGAATCTACGTCGGCGGTCTGGTAGAGGTGGCCGAGGGCGTGTTGAGTGTCCGCCGTGCAGTCCCGCATGAAGATGACCTTGCGTGCTGACCCAACGCAGCACGCTTCGGGAAGCTCCAGTGGCAGAGCATCGCCCACTACGAGCGTGAACTTGATTCCGCGCACCAGCATCGAAAAGCACGGGAACATACCACCCCTTGTGGGATTCGGCGCAAAGACTAAGCCTTGCGATCCGTGGTCCGTGCAGACGGTCATAAGCAAAACGCAGCCCATTGGGAATGGCCCTTCGCCCCCCAAGTAAAGGCGAATCGGTTCAGCGAGTGAGCCCAGATCGATGGAAGTAGTTTGCAGGCCTAGCGTTCTCCATTGGCTTACGCTCGCCCGCCAAAATATGCCGAGCGCAAAGTGCGCCAAACGTTCCGTCGAAACACCGATGGCGGTTCCCGAGAATTTCGTCCCGTTTGGCGTCCACCGCACCGGTGCAGCCACTCTAAGACGTTCCAGCACTGGAAGCGGTCTTTTCTGTTTATCCACTGGTGCGCGTAGCTTTCGTTCGCGGCCAAAATGTCTTCGCACTCTCCGCACAGCAGGTGTGCCCAGATTTGCCTGGTCGATAGCTCGATGCGCTGCGGCGTCATAAACACCGCTCCGCTGTCATCTTGGCTCAGAAGGTGGAGCGCACGGCCGAGGTAGTGGCTCTTTTCTAGTTGCTTCTGCTGCGAGCAGAGCGGGCATAGTCCGAACACCAGCTCTTCCATGATCTTCTCCTGACGCAAGACTCCGTTTCCTCAATTACGTACTGTACCATTTCGATTTTTGACGGTCGGCCCCCGCTGTCGGAGTCCTTCACGAGAGCGGACAAGGCGTTTTGGGGCCCACTGCTCAGAAAGCCGATTCTGCGTCGATTTCGCAGCGCTGAGGGGTTGGGGTCGGCTGGGGCGTTTCCGAGGTGATGGAAGGCTTTGTGACCACCTTAACGATGCTGAAGTCGTTGGACCTGCAAACCAACCAAATTCGATCGCAGGTCTGCAAAGCTTTGCAGGAATTGCTGCTTCGGTTGACCTCCTGGTTGGAATCTAGGCGCGCTTAAGGCCATGCTTGCGGTTTCTCAAACATTTGCCTTTTTCGGGTTTTCATCTCTGCTAGTTGGCCCTCACGTGGAAGCGTCCTCCTCCGCACTCTGGACCACTTCCGCACAATCACTACTTCGCTTTCAATAGGAAGCGACGCACGAAGTTCCGGCTCGAATTTCAATGACCGTGGGAACGCCCGGCACGGTTGCGGAGCGACCACACCGTCTGCTCTTGGTCCGCCTTACGTAGCTCGACCGCCATACCCCTTGCAAACACGGGCAGTTCCTGCTTCAGGTACTGACACGGATCAGCCACCAGATTTTCCGTGCCGCTTTCTGCCATTCTGGTCCGCTCCAGAGCGCAAGCTCCAAACTTCGAACGTAGCCCTCAAAGCTCTCGCGCAATGCTCGGGCGAAAAGACTCCTGTTGATGCGCTTCTCTGCGGGATCGCAGAGCATCGAGCCCACGGCGTCGATCGTCCATCCATTCTTGGTCTGCGCCTGATGTAGCAAGCCGTTCCTGATGTTGTCATAGAAATCGGAGCCGTCTACGTTTGGGAAGATGGACCGATAGTCGCCGAAGAAATCGGCGAACACTTCTCGACCGCTCTTGGGAATTGCAGCTGGAAGCCGGTAGGCCGCCGACACTGCTTCACTGTTTTGAATATCGACGAGTCCCCTCCACTCCCTGCAGCTCGTAGTTGGCATTCCCTCTCGATAGCACTGAATCGTTTCCGTCAGCAGGCAGCACAATGCCATCATGGAAAACCCATACCCTCCGTAAGTGTCCTCGGCTTTTCGCAAACATTCGATGGGACCGAAGAACCGCGCTTCGTGGCGGCCTCGGAGAAACGAAGCGAGTTGCAGTGTGTCTCCCGCATCGAGCCACTTCGCCTGTGGTTCGCCAAAACTCTAGCCGACTTTGAAATCAATAACATAGCCGCCCTCCCGCCCCTGTTCTGTTATAACTCCTAGCCATGTTTCGATTTATCGGCCTGTGCCTCGGAACGCTGGTTCGCCTCTTGCGCGCGCGTCGGAGCCTCCTACTCGAGAATCTCGCGCTACGTCAACAACTCGCCGTCCTGAAACGTTGGCATCCGCGGCCAAGACTAAACCTGGTCGACAAGCTCTTCTGGGTCGCCATTCGTCGATTTTGGTCCGCATGGCAACAATCCCTCATTGCGGTCACGCCGGAAACGGTGGTGCGTTGGCACAGGAGCGGATTCCGTTTGTACTGGAAGCTGATCTCCAAGGTCACGAGGCCCATCGGGCGACGACAGACATCGAAGGAAGTTCGGGAATTGATCTTCCGAAATGGTCGTTGAGAACCCAACGTGGGGAGCGCCACGCATCCATGGCGAGCTTCTCATGCTCAGTTTTGATGTCTCTGAGCGAACGGTCTCTCGTTGGATGAAACGGGCACCTCGAGATCCGGAGCCGGCCACGCGCTGGCTTACCTTTCTCCGTAATCACCGGGAAGCGATTGCCGCGATGGACTTCTTCACCGTACCAACGATCACGTTCGGTGTGCTCTATTGCTTTTTTGTCATCAGTCACGATCGTCGTCGCATCCTGCACTTCAATGTCACAAAGCATCCGACAAGCTCGTGGATCATCCAGCAGTTGCGAGAAGCATTTCCATTTGGATCCGCTCCGAGGTTCCTCATCTTTGATCGTGATGCCAAGTATGGGCTGGAAGTGCCCGCGGCGGTTCGATCCTTGAGCGTGAGTCCTGTCCGCACTTCGTTCGAAAGTCCTTGGCAGAATGGAGTGGCAGAGCGTTGGGTAGGGAGTTGCCGGCGTGATCTCCTGGATTACATCATTGCAGTTGACGAACGCCACCTGAAACGCCTGCTCGCCGAGTATATTCGCTACTACCACGAGGACCGCACGCATCTGGGACTCGGGAAGGGAACGGAACGCCAGACGGCAGAACTCGCACTATAGCCTCAGGTCGTGTCCTTTCTCATGTGCGACTGGGAGGGCTGCACCACCGGTACGATCAGGCCGCCTAATCCAAACCAACGTAGGGTCGCGAAAACGTCCGGGTTCCCTCATCCTTTATATATACAGGTACACCGCGCGTATATATACAGGTACACCGCGCGGGGTTCCCCCGCGAGAGAATCTTGGCGCTCGGGGGATGAAGGGATAACCCCGATGGGACATCGGTCGCGACAGGGAATCGCGCTATTTTCAGTGCGTATAGAATTTTGGCGAAGCAGTGGACGGCCGGTAGTTCGGAATCAATCAGTTGGTCTTGGAAGCTAGTTCGGAATCAATCAGTTGGTCTTGGAAGCTGAAACCTGGGCAGGTGTGCGCTCGGGATGTGGTCTGAGGAGGACAGACCTGCGCCAAAAAACACGCAGCGCCGCAACCAATGGCACTGAGAGGTAGACACCGACGATTCCGCCGATCGCGCCACCAACCATCAACGTGAATATGGCCAGCAGTGGGTGGATTTCCAATTCGTGCCCCATAACGTTCGGGGCAATCCAGTAGTCCATAAGCATTCGCCAGACACCGAGCAGGACGGCCATCCAAATCCAGTGGGAGTGAGTGAGAGCGCCGACGCTGATTATGGTTGTGGCTGAAATCATCCAACCCGCCACGGGTATAAATTCTAAGATTCCGCCCAAGAGACCAAACGCGATCGCGTGCGGGAAGCCCAACACGAGCATCGCCGCCGAATAATAGGTGAACGACAGCCCGGCGAGAATCACCTTTGCCCTAATATAGTGTTGGAGCATGACATTCAAATCGCTGGCCAAAGACTGGACAGCCTCGAGGTTGTCCCTCGTCGAGACAAGCCGGATCAATGAATTCGCGAGGTTGGCGCCATCGCTTAGGAAGAAGATCGCGAGTATGGGGATCACAACTAGTCCTGCGATCGCAGTAGGTACAGATCGCTCTAAGGCTCCCGCAAAACCCTGGATATCCGTTCGATGTTGTAGCAGAAAAGATTTCAACCGAAGCACTTGCGTATCGGTCCAGCCGTATTTGCCGCCCAGCTCCATCGCGATTTCGCCCGTCAAAAGTCCGTCCACGAAAGCGGGTATTTCTTTGAACATCTTGCCGGTCTGCCCGAGAAGCCCTGGTGCCACTCCGTGGGCGACGAGTGCCATGAGAATCAAAAGAGCGAGATAAGCTTCCAGAACATGCGGTCCTCTTAAGTTCTTAAAAAAAAGCGAATGACGCTGGAGAAATCGGACGACGGGGTCGATCAAGTACGCAAACAGTATCGAGAAGGCAAAAACTACGATGACTCCCCGAGCGACATAAACGATAGCGAGCACACCTGCAAAGAGCAGGACTGTCAGTAGTACGTTCGCGGTGCGGCGATCGGGGAATGCCATGGGCCTCCACCGGCGATAAGACGACGACCTGAAAATTACTCGGTTTTCGTCTCTAATTTCTGCTTGACCGACACAAGTGTTCGCTCAAGGGAGGAACGAGTTTTGTCCACAGCAACTTTTCGCACAATTCCCCCCTTCAACCCTGTGAGACCCGCCTGTTGCGAGCCCTTGAGCGTAATCAGGTAGAAGCCGCGTTGGCTAGGGCTCTCTGTGGCTCTGACGCAGACGGTTAGGTCCAAGGCGGTTTGAAAATAGTGGCTTGAATAGAGCTGTTTAACAGCTACGGCATACGCTGGTTCCGTTGCGCGCGTGCCACGATAGACAATCGCTTGGACTATCCGAATCGTGGGCTTAAGGCCGAAGTTAACCTTCTCCCAGTAAAACTGGGATTCGATGTTGTCGAGTTTCCCGGCCGGATAGTCAAGCAAGTAATGATCCAAGTCGGGCAGATACGCGGGAAGCGCCTTGGACCGGCTCAACAAGGACTGAAAGGTCTCGGCCACCTGCGCGGGATGATTCTTATCGCGATACGTGCCAAGCGCGACGTTCCCTCCCTGAATGTATCGCTCGAGAGCCTCGAGCACCATCCGCTGTGCCACACGATTTACTTGGTCAGCCGCGTCCGGGGCCGACCAGTTCACCGCCTTCCGAAATTCTTCCATGGACTCCGCCGGCAACTGGATCTCGCAGTGGCCTGGCTTGCAATTCTTCAGTTCTTTTACGTCCTCCTGTTCGACACTGAAGCCTTCGAGATCAGAAAGCTTCGGCGGATCACTAAACTTTCGAATCGCTAGAAAACTGGGAAGTTTGCGCAATGCGTCGACATCCGATGCCAGCTTGAGGTAGCTCTCCGGAGTGGCTTCGATGTACACGGAGCCGAAAACAAAAACCTCATCGGGGGTCCGTGAGTCCATGACCTTCGCGAGAGCCTTCCCGCGGCGGATCGCCTGAATCTGGTCGTCTTTCAGTCCGACGTACTCCCGAAAAAACTTGTCTGGTTCAACTCGCTGGTCGCTCGCAGCGAACCCTGCGCCGCTCAGCAGCAAGAGTAAAAGGAGCGTGTTCGCAACCTGAATTCTGGTTCGCATCGGCCTCTTCCTTCGATGAATTCATGCCAAAGAATCCAAACCCTTCCAAACTTCCGTCGAGCCCATTCGTCGAATCAAAATCGACCGGTTCCCAGATCTCACCTAGGACTTCCGCCACTTCAGCGCGACTCGCCCTGTTTTCTCCGCCCGACTTCCCGCAAGCTCTTCCAAAGCAATCCAAGTGCGCAAACTAGAACCTAAAGCGTCTACGATGGAACCAAAAGAGCTTTCATGCCGTAGTCCTTACGGTCGAAAGCCAATGTCCCTTTGATTGCGCCTGAACCTGTCCCTTTGCCGGAAACAGTTAGCGTCAGCCTCTCGGGCTTAGTCACTCCGCGTATCGTAAAGTCCCCTGTACGTCAAAGGTGTCGGACCGGTCTGTACGACCTTCTTTGACAGAAACGTGATCAACGGACTCTGCTTCACGTCGAAGAAGTCCTTGCCCTTCAGCTTCTTGTTCTTCATGTCGCTTCCGGTACTCACACTGTCTGCCTGAATCTTGACGTCCAAAACCGCGGTCGTAACGTCAGGAGACGTGAATGTCAGAGTGGCGTCCCATTTGTCGAAAGTGCCGCCTATAGCCACCGATGCCTTCACGAAGAACTTATCGAACTGTCCTCCGGCGTAACAACGAACACAGGGACCTGCGCTCGGCCCAGTGACGGCAGAGCGGCGCACGCTTGGAGGCAAAGGACTTTTAATCGCACGGTACCCCCCCTCAATAGTCTGCCTCAATTCCGTATTGTCAAGACGGGGCAGCGGGCACCGCACACCACTTTGTAAGCGACGTCCCTCGGCATGGACTTGTAACCCGAACCCATCAACATTGGTTGTCGCATCTATGGACGAAGCTCTACGTAGCTGCACAAACTATGATAAGGGCACCTTACGAATTTGGCCGTAAACTAGAAGGCAGTGTCGAACGCCCACTCCGGGCGTTCGGCAAAGGCTTCTGGAGGCTGTAAATGACCAATGAGGAATTACAGGCGAAATTAGCCGATACCGAAAAGCAACTGGCGGCAGCGAACAGCATTATTGAGCGGATGGGAGAAGCGGACAGGCTGGTGATTGGCACCGCGGCGAATGGGGACGCTTACAGCCTATCTTGGACACCATTGTCGGGGGTCAGCGTCCGGTGCTGGACAGCGAGCAGCTGACGTACGTAGCGAGCAATCGGGCGCGTTCTTGTGCTGATAGCAGCTGATCGGCAGTGGGGTTCACGCCTGGCGAGCGTGTGCAAGTGTCATTCCCGGGGAAGAACGTGGATCATACGCTCTGCCTCCGCGAGCGTCCCACGCGTCCCGACCGAGCACATGTCCGACTATCCCCACTTCCATGAGAAGGCCGGTGAGTGTCGAGTCTGTTTTTCTTTTCGCTCGGTGCAAATTGGGCTGTGCGCGCTAGCGGCTGCGCATTTTATACTTCGAGCCTCTCCCAAGGGCTGTCACGTTCACTTTGTCCGGGTTTCCGAGTTGGGCAAGAGCATGTAAACGGACGTCCCGCAGCAGACCAAACAATTTTGGACGGTGAGTTGGACCATGCATGGAGATGAGCTGTGGCAACACTCCTTGCGACGGCAACTGCTGGAATTGTTGGACGGCTCGGGCAGGCGCAAAATTCCGATAGCGGCCTTCGAGCAAAAATTCCCAGACTTGATTGATACACCAAAGAAGAAAGACGGAGAGCTAAACCCAAATACGGAGGGAATGTGATGGTCGAGGGTTTCTGGATCGTTCAGTATGAAGGAATGAAAGGCAACGGCGGCGGTGTCGTGATATTCATCAAAGGCAAAGTCTTCGGCGGCGATACTGGGTATACGTAAATGGGGTCGTACCAAACTGAAGGTGACTCAATCAAAGCGCATGTGAAAGTTGCGAACTACTTGCCCGACATCCCCGGTGTGCTCGGGGTTGTAGGCGATTTCGAGTTAAACATAGAAGGAAAACTCCAGGGCGATCTTATCAGGGGGACAGGCAGCGTTCCGAATTTACAGGCCGTGGGTATTGCGGTGAAGCTGACAAAGAGGGCCGATTTGCCAGCGTGGCACAATCTGAAGAATAGACAAAGAATTCGAGGTTCGGATATTTATTCATGCTGGTTTCCTTCGAGTTCGGTTTGCGCCGTTCTAATCTTGTGTCGATTGCGGCAAACTGTTTCCTCCAATACGCTTCGTCCTTCTCGCTGAGTTCTGTTTTCGGACTTAATGATTCACTATCGCCGGAATCCGCCTCCGCATCGCTCTCGTTGTATGGGATTCGCCGCAAGTCCTCCAGCCGATGTTCGAGGTCCGTAACCCTTTGCTCGGCTTCCTGTGCCTCGGCCTCTTTCTCAGTCAAACGCATCCCGATCCCTACAAGGTCCGAGGGCTTGTCTCTTCTGGACCGTGGCTCCGACCTTGAATTTTCCTGTTGCGCCTTGAGTTTCTGATCCCGGCGAAGCAGATCTACTTCCTTTCGAGCATGCTCCAGATTTTCTTTGGCTAGGGCCAGCGCCTCCTCAACAGCCTTCATCTCTGCGGCCACAATGGTTTTGGGTAGCTGTGGTCTCCCTCGGAGTCGTAGGAATTAACGCTGCGCACGTTGGAAATTTTAGTGAATTCGAATATTGGTTCTCCCTGGCAAAGGTTGCCGCGATCATGGTCTTTGTAGCGGTGGGCATCGCGCTCATAAGCGGCATTTCTCAGCGCCCCGCGCTCGGTTTCCGAAATCTGACAGCCTATGGAGGTTTGTTCCCCCATGGGTTTCGTGGCATGTGGCTGGCGTTGACGCTTGCTTTGTCGAGCTACATGGGTGTCGAGATCCTGGCGGTTACGGCGGGGGAGGCACGGCGACCCGAGGAAGCGATCCCGCGAGCCATGCGTACGATGGTGTTCCGCCTGATCCTCTTCTATGTTCTGGCGATAACCGTAATGGTGACCATGACCCCTTGGAACCAGACCGGCGATGGCTCCCTTTCAGGAAGTCCTTTCGTGCGTGCATTCGCGTCCATCGGGATTCCCTACGCCGCCTTGATCATGAACATCGTCGTCATCACCGCGGCGCTTTCCAGCGCGAATACCAACCTGTACCTTTCCACCCGGATGTTATTCTCCCTGGCCGGCGGGCACTTTGCTCCCGCGCCGTTGGGCCGCCTTAGTGCCAACGGAGTACCGCACCGGGCGCTGATGGCTTCGAGTTTGGGCATGGTCGCCGCGATGCTGCTAGCTATTTATGTACCGCAGCGCGCGTTTCTTCTCATGTATGGCTCTGCAGTCGCCGGAATGTACTTCGTATGGATCGTAATCCTCCTTGCCCATATGCGGTTCCGTAGCTCCATCGGCGCAAGGGTGAACGACCTACCCCTTAGACTTCGGCTGTTTCCTAGCTCCAACATCTTGGGCATCGCTGTCATTGTAGCGATCGCGTGCAGCACTTTTTTTGTGGAGGAATTGCAGTATTCCGTTCCTGCTTTCGCCGTCCTCCTGGCCATCATGAGCTTAGCGTACTGGAAAACTAAGAGTAGCGCTGCGGCTGCGGTCGCGGTCGCGGTCGCGGTCGCGGTCGCTCAACTCGGAACGAGTCTGGAAGACACTCCGCCGGAGCTATAAACTTGACGCCCGGGTGCGCGCTCGAGAGGTACGTCCAGTCCGCTGGTGCGCAAGTTTCCGTTGGCGCTGGCATTCCCAAACAAATTTGGAGAACGGCACTAAATGGGCGACACGGTCGGAGAACTCTACTCTCATCTGAAAGGTGAGTTCCGCGGAGACTTGCTGCGTCCGAGCGATCACGAATTCTCCGAAGCCGGACGCATCTGGAACGGCATGGTGACCCGTACCCCTGGGCTGATCGCGCGTTGTGTCGGCGTACCTGATGTGCAGGCTGCCGTGCGAGCTGCCCGCACCCTTGGCGTTCTTACCGCGGTTCGCTGCGGTGGACATAGCCATGCTGGGTTTGGCAGTTGTAACGGCGGTTTGGTGATCGACCTGTACCTGATGCGCCAGATAAGCGTGGACGAACTGAATCGTCGCGCGCGATTTGCCGGTGGCTGCCTTCTCGGCACCATCGACTCGGCTACCCAGGCGGTGGGCCTCGCTTTTCCTGCAGGTGTCGTTTCCCATACGGGCGCTGCCGGATTGGTCCTCGGAGGTGGCACAGGATGGCTCAACTGCTTACACGGACTCTCTTGCGATAATGTCGAG
>WNFR01011874.1_pt1 | contig 15239 bp, 6 predicted proteins | sample 5400221 | NCBI WGS metagenome assembly WNFR01 (sample SAMN13153357, study PRJNA577476) | soil metagenome | isolation source: 40 cm soil under Madrone tree | place: USA:California | collected 2016-06-14 | reverse complement strand
AGCATGTCCACATACTGCTGGTTCGTGAGCCCGTTGTAGGTGCTGACAAACGCCGGCCTGGCCATGAAGCCGGCGATGAATGCCACCTTCGCAGCTTCCAACTGATTGGCATCCAGAAAGCCGCTGACGCTCGCCAGATCAGGCACAAACTCTCCGTAGTCAGGCTTTCTGCCAAAAGCTACTGGATAGAATCTATAGACGAAGTAACCCCGCTGCTGAAACTCTGCCGATTGAAAGAAGAGCTGTGAGACATGGATCCGATCGCAGTTCGTATCACCCGGCGCGCAGTTGTTAATCGTGCTGGTCCATCCGGCAAAGCCGGGCGGGTCGGGTTCGCGGCCGAGGAAGTCTATGTACTGCTGACGCACAAAGAAGTTCGTGTCGTCGATTGGGTTTGGGCCGTTGGTCGTCTCGTTATCGGTTATGGTTACCGTCGTCGTGTTCGGAGAACCAAGTGCGGTGCCGCTTGGACTGCTGAGACTGACCGTGAAACTTTCGTTGCCTTCAGCGTAAGAGTCGTCGACCAGCGGCACCGAAAACGTTTTGAACGTTTCGCCGGCAGCGAACGTCAAGGTGCCGAGCGTGTTGATGTAATCGCAACGCGGCGAGGCGATGCCGTTAAAGACGTTGCAGTTCTGCAGGCCCGCGGCGTCATTTGTCGAATAAGTAACGCTGGCCGTCGTCGATGTATCGCCGATCCGCGTCACGGTGATATTCACGCGGCCCGCGGCTTCGCTAATAAAATAACTTGCCGAACTGAACTGCACGCTACTCGCGGACGCCGAGGCGCCGAACTGGCCGCGAATCTCACCATTCAGGAAATTGCTGCTGTGAACGTTGATGTACAGCAGTCCGCTCTTCAGGTTTTGCACGTCGGTCGCGGAGAGTGAGATCAGGAAATCAGAGAAGCTGCCGTTCGGCAGTGGAAACAGAATGTTACCCGCTACGCCTGGAGCGGCCGGGCCATGAATGTGCGCGTTGGTTTGAGCACTCGTCAGGCCGCTAAAGTTCAACGAGACGCGCGCCGTTTGCTCATCCGGACTAAGCAGCAACGTCGCGGTGCCGGTCGCGGTCGAATTGTTCGGCGGCGTTTCCTGGGCGCCATTCAGGTTGGCCACAAAAAGAGTCGGTTGTTTGCCGGAGACTTCGTAGACCGCGCCGTTGGTGTTCGAGACGATGTATAGATCGCCGTTCGGTCCGGTCTCAATATCAGCGGTGATGCCGAAGTCGCGGCCAATCAGCAGGCTTTCGCTTTCAGTGACATCGAATTTATCCAGGTTGTCGGCCACCAGATCGTTGAGCCGCGAATCGGTGAAGGCAAAGTGCAAACGATCCGGTGTCAGTTTGAAGCGAAATAGAAAGCCGCCAACCAGAAACGTCCGCGCCGCGCCTACAAACATGTCGCCTTCAAATTGCGGACCAAGTCCCCTGCCCTGAACAAACCCCAAAGGTGACGCGGGGATCGCATACTTCCAACTGAATTCGGGATCGTTGTAGTGCGCGCCCGGCAACATGTAGAGACGCGCGAGCGCCGCCGCCGAAGTATCGGCGATCTGAGAAGGTGGCCAGCGCAACTGCTGCAAGTCGCCGTTGCCGTACGTCGTTTCGATCTGCTTGTATTGAGCGATGCGACTGACTGGTCCCATGATTTGCACCCAACCGTTGTTGGAACCCGCCGTGATGCGATTTATCTCGTCAAATGCATCGTCCCCGTTTTCCTCGTCCCAAAGGTTGCCGGAAAGGGGATCGAACGCCACGCCGAAGCTGTTGCGCACGCCGTAAGCGTAAAGCTTCTTGATATTTGCCGCGGCCTGCCCAGTGAGCGAGGTCGAGGCATTGAAGAAGGGATTGTCGACCGGCGTTGAGCCATCGTCGTTCAAACGCAAGATAAACCCGGTGAGGTGAGCGTCATCCGGCTCTGGCCCGCCAAACTGATCGTCGGGCACAGTCGGGCCGGGACATACGCTGGTCGGGCCACACGGAAGATTCTGTAACAAACCGCGCCGGCCGTTGTCGCCCATCAGAATATAAAGCTTCCCGTCCGGACCAAAACGAAGAACGCCGCCATTGTGATTGCCGCGCAATGGCTGATTGGCGTCGGCTTGATAAGCATGCAGATGGATCAAATTGCGATCGAAGGTCAGCGTCGAGCCGTTCCAAATGTAGCGATCGACGCGGTTCCCGAGTAAGACCACGTCCGCGAGATTTGTCGAATCGACTCCGGTGCTGCTTTCAGTCCAGTACAAATAGACATAGCCATTGAGCAGGAAATTTGGATGGAGCGCAATCCCCAGCATGCCGCGTTCTGAGGCGCTGTTGATCGCGAGATCCAGCACGGTGCTTTGCACTGCGCCATTTGTGACGCGCTGAACTTTGCCGGTGTTTTTCTCGAGCACGAAGAAATCGTTGTCGCCGATGAAGGCCATGCTCGTCGGTTGGGACAAACCAGTCACGACTGTCTTCACGGAAAGATTTGGATCAAGCATCGATGGACCGCTGGCTGGCGCATTTACGGTCGTTTGAATTGTGGTCGAGTTATCGTTCGTGTCGGGATCACTTTCAGTGGCCACGACGCTGGCGGTGTTAGTCAGCTGACCCGGCGTCTGTGGCGTTATGATGATGTTTACGATGGCGACCGCACCGTTCGCAATCGAACCGAGGTTGCATGTGACCGTCGCTGGCCCGCTGCACATTCCCTGAGTCGGTATCGCGGAAACAAAAGCCGGGCCGGCCGCCAACTGGTCCGTGATAATTACATTGGTCGCCGGTGAAGGACCATTGTTCGTCACCACGATGCGGTAAGTGAGATTGGCCAGAGACGTCGCCGGATTTGGGGAGGCCGTCTTGGTAATCGCCAGGTTGGCGCTCGCCGTTCCCGAAACAAAAAGTTGGGCTGAGCCGGGGTGCTGTAGGTTTCCGCTCGTAGTGTTGAGGTTCAGTGCATAAGTTCCCGGCGGCGTCGCCGCGGTAGTAGTCACGGTCAGAGTTGACGACTTCGCTGATGCGTCAGTGATGACGATGGTCGTGGGATTGAAACTTGCGGTCGAATCGTTTGAGAAGCCGGATGCGCCCAGCGAAATCGTGCCGGTGAAACCTCCCGCGGGAGTGGCCGTGACCGTGTAAGTAGCCGCGCCACCGGGGACCACGGTACGCGAGGCCGGCAAAATCGAGATCGAATAATCTGCGGCGGGCACGGCGTCGGTAATCTTGACGAGAAAAGCATCCTGGCCTCCGGCGTTAGCAGGTTGTAGTGGCGTCGTCGTGGGGAAATTTGTCGACGACGTAAAGCCGGTGATGTAAGCGTTACTGGCGGCGTCGAGCCCAATCGGATTCGTCGAAGTAACCGAGGTCGTATTGCTCTCGTTCGCACTGCCGCCAAAGTAAGTGGAATAGAGGAAAGCGCTGCCGGCGGAATTCAACTTCGCTACAAAGGCGTCGAACCCTCCGCCATTAGCGATCTGAAGCGGCGTTACCGTCGGAAAATTTGTCGACGACGTAAAACCGGTGACGTAGACCTCGCCGGCCGAGTTGACTTTGATGCCCGTGCCACGATCGTCGCCGGTTCCACCCAAATAAGTCGCGTAGATCTTCGCCCCCGTGCTTGAGATCTTGGCAATGAAGGCGTCAAACGACCCGCCGAACGCGGGCTGGGCAGGATTCAAAAGCGGCAGGTTGTTCGACGACGTCTGACCCACGACGTAAACATTATTCCCGCCGCTGTCGATAGCGATCCCGTACGCCTTGTCATCTCCTATGCCGCCGAGATAGGTAGAAAACACGAGGGACGCGGCGCCGCTGGCGTTGGTATCGATCTTCGCGACGAACGCATCGAAGCTCCCCCCAGAGAAACCCTGGAATGCGTTCTGGGTGGGGAAGTCAACCGAACTGGCATAACCCGCGACATAGGCGTTGCCCGAGGAATCAACTACTACGCCGCTGCCGCGATCGGTGCTCCCACCACCGAGGAGCGTAGAATAGAGCACCGCGCTGCCCGACGAGTTCAACTTTGTAAGATAAGCGTCGGTATCACCGGTATGGAACGACTGAAATGCATTGGGCGTCACCGGAAATCCATTCGAGCGCGTACCGCCCGTGACGTACGCGTTGCCGCTCGCATCGACTGCAACTCCCTCGGTCGAATCATTGTCTTCGCCACCGAGAAACGTCGAATAAACGAGAGCGTTGCCTTGCGGATTCAGCTTGAACACCACGCCGTCAAAGTCGCCGCCGCGATAAGTTGTCGCCAACGCGCCGGCGGTAGTCGGAAAATCAATCGATGTGTTACCCACGCGGCCGACAACATAGGCGTTGCCGCTGCCATCTATAGCAAGGCCATCGGCGCGATCGAGACCGCTGCCACCGATGTAGGTCGAATACACGATGTTGCCGCCGGTTGGATCGATCTTCGTCACAAAGATGTCGCTCAAGCCGGCACTGTTTGGAAACGCGGGGGTGTGCGTCGGAAAGTTGGTGGAGCTGGTTGTGCCCGCGATGTAGACGTTGTTGCTGGCGTCAATCGCTATGCTGCTGGCGAGGTCGTCGCTGCTTCCGCCCAGGTAAGTTGAATAGACTAATGTCGGATCGATTACGAGTGGTTGGGTCCGGTCATACTCGTCTACCGCGAAACCGGCTTCCTGGTTTCCAAGTAGCACGTAATGTCCTTCGATCATCCGGCGTTCGCCGTTGATTTCCTGATAGACCAACGGCTTTCGTTCGAACAACTCAGTTTTTCCGGATTGCAACACCAGGTCGCCATCCTGAGAAAGCGACGGCCGTGCATGAGAGTCGAAGGCCAGGCGAATCACGTGAGGATCAGCTCCCGGGGCGAGTTCAAAGTCGTACTCGAGGTCCCGGCGATTACCGTAGTACGTGAGATTAATCCCCGGATAGACTTCTTCGTACACCACGCTCCTGAAGGTGGGAACGTTCGTTTGCCACTTCGCCGCATCGTTGCCGAGGAGATAGTTTCGACAACCCGGCAGTTGGTCTCTTCCTATCACGTTTGCTCTGGGATTGGCCCCCGGAAATTGCAGCGTGAAGGGATCGCGGGAATCTCTCAACCGCAGGATCGCTCCGCTCGCCGTAAGTGCCAGCTCGGAACCGTTCGCGCGTGAGAAGAACTTAACGCGCGAATCCGTCTGGCCCCGGTTGACCTCAAAGGCCAACGGAAGTCTCGCCGTCCATTCTTCCAATTTAACCTTGTCTCGAGAGCTGAATCTCGCGGGCGAGATCGCGGTACTGAACCGATCAGTCGACGATAACTTTGAATCAGATAGTGATTGGGTTTTCTGCCGGAGGACGACAAAATACATCGCGGTAAGCAGCAGCGCGAGAGCGACTCCGACGGTCTTTCGAAAATAGGAAGTTTTGAACAAGTTAATGTCAGCTTAGCTTTTCAAAACCCGCGTAGCGGGCGAAAGCCGCGCTTCGCGGGCTCAATCGACACTGAGCTTAACTGATAATATCGAAAAAGGGTCGAGCGTGATTGAGCACGACTTACTGTGCTCAACCAGGCTCGACCCTTTATACATTCAGTTTCCCCGGTCTTTCTCGCCTGCTCAATCAAACCAGAAAGCCGAGATTCTGGACTGGGAATCTGCTCAAGTTAGGAAACACCTTCGGTATATCGCTCGGCGCCAGGCTGTACCACGCCGACAACGTCGCGGCGTATTGTTCGATCGAGGTGGTCGGAATCCAACGACCGCGATTGCCGCCGTCATCGTCAGAGCTATTCAGCGCCAGCGTCGGGTAAGTTCCATAGAAAGTACCGCCCTGAACAGCGCCGCCCAGAATTAACGCATGGCTGCCCCAGGCATGATCTGAGCCGACGGTTCCCGCCCCGGTGCCGGAAGGTTGGAACGTGCGGCCAAAATCAGAAATCGTGAACTGTGTCACGCTATTGCTGTTTCCCTGGGCCACCATTTCATCGTAGAACGCTCTCATCGCCTGGCTAAGTTGTGTCAGCAAATTACCCTGACCTCCGGCGCCATTGGGAACGGTCGGATTAGCCGACGTCTCGTTTGTATGAGTATCGAATCCACCGAGCGAAGCAAAAAATATTTGACGCTTAAAGCCGAGCCCACCACTTGAAACGGGCAAGTTGCTGATTTTGATCAACTTGGCAATCTGCCTCAATTGGTTACCCAAACCAGTCGGAGGGAAGGTAGTCGCCAGGATCGGATCTGGCTGATTCAAAGTCGTGTCAGCGGCTAGTGCAGCATTGGTGGTGTCGCTGGCGCCTTTGATCAGGAATGCATCGGTGTCGAATCCGAGCAGTTGCCGGTAAGCGCTTCCGTTGTTAAATGGGCTGGCGGACGCCGGTCCGTTCCAGTTCAGGTTCAAAACGCTGGCCAGTGTTCCCGTTCCGATTGCCAGTTGCCGGCTGGTTACGCCGGTCTCAAACAGGTTAGTGCCGGCTACGGATATGCTCATCGGCAAGGGCACGACGCCGTTCAACCCGCCGGTTTGATCCGAAACGCGCCCTCCCCAACCAGTCTGGCCCACCTGATTCGAAATTGACGTCATCTGTTGCGCTACCTGATCCGAATGCGAGAACAATTGATAAGGTCGAAACGCCCCATTCACGTTGCTCTGGTATTGGGCTTTAGTGGTCGGCTGCAAGAGCGAGCCGAAGTTACAAAGAATCGCCAGCTTGTTCTGACTCCACGGTCCCATCAGGCCGTTTGGCTGACCGGGATTGGCAACTTCCGGTGAAAGGTTTGGGTGTAAGCCAAAGACATTTCCACCCTGGTTTGGCGGGCTTATCGACAGTAGCGCACTTTGTGGTATGGCCAGTCCCGACGCGGTCCGTACCGCCGCGTAACCGCCGACGTCGTTGTATTGCGTAACCGGCACGACCATGTTGTTGCAGTCAGTTCCGCCCGACAGGAAAATGCAAACCAGCGCCTTGTAATCCGCAGCCACGTCGGGCTGTTGATTAACCATTGCCTGAACAATCGCAAATCGATCCAGGCTGGACACGAAGGCTGCGGCCGTGAGCCCGCAGGCTGAGTCTCTCAAGAAGTTTCTGCGTGACTGTTTCATTTGCTTACCTCTCCACCTGATATTGCGATGAGGTCGCAACAAGATAAATTGCCGTTCGCGTCCGCCCGGCAGGGTCAGCGCTGGTGATTCCGGTGACGGCGTTGATAATGCTCGTCCGCATGGACGACGACATCGTGCCGTGCATCATGTTTGTGTTCAGCGCGTCAACGAGCGAACAGCTTGCCACGCCGGTACAACTTCCCGCCATCGCTTGATACGAAGCATAGTTGAACTGCGTGCCGCTCGGCCGGTTGGGCACGCTCGCCGCAATGCCGTTGCCGTTGTTTGCAAGGAACAGGGTATTGACTAGGTTAGCCCTTTGGTAAGTCGACGACGTGTCGAGGATACCGAACTCCGGACCAATCAGGCCAGTGCCTGGCAGTCCATAATTCGCCGAAAAGTAACTGAACACTGTCGGCGGGTTGAATACATCCTGCCCCAGCGCCGTCGTGAAACTACCAGCTCCCGCGACGTTCGTCAGCAGCACGCCATCGCTGGTCGCATTGAACATCCGCAGCAAATTATTCAGGAGCAAGACAGGCTCGCGCAGGTGACCGTAGTTGGGATCGGTCTTCGCGTCGCCGCGAGCTTCAGGGTCAAGCGAGATCGAAGTGATCACCGCTTTCATGTCGCCGCGCACGCCTGAGCCGTTGTTAGCAAATGATGCCGCACAACGGCCGACATACGCCGGGCTCGGATTGCTGGTCACCAACTGGTGAATGAGCTGCGTGCAAAGATACGGCCCGGTGTTTTGGTGATTGAACAGATTATCGATTGCCGCATTCAGTTCCGCATTTTTGTACGCCGTCATATTGGCGGCGTTGCCGGTGCAGTTGGCGCACGCAGGTAATTGCTGGCCGTTCAGAAGGGTCTTGGCAGCGATATCAAACGGACCGTTCGCGGCCGTGTTGTTGCTGAACCCCATGGGGCGGATATAGTCGGGCACCGATTGGCCACCAAAGGTGTTGATGTTAGTTTGGGGAATCACCCAACCCGTAAACACTCGAGCAAAATTCGTAATCTCTGTTTGCCCGTAGGTCGGAATACGATTCCCATTGGCATCGAGAATCGGCGTGCCATTCTGATTCAACATGTCAGTGCCAACCGAGAATAGCTGCATCACCTCGCGCGCGTAGTTCTCGTTCGGCGCCACCCTTGAATTGCCGGCCATGTCGAGATACTTACCCATTCCCGGATTGAGAGTGATATCAAAAAGCATTGTCCGGAAGTTGCCGAAGGCGTTTCGGTCGATAGTTTGCAAATACGGAGCATACCAACTCGCTTCGTTGTTGTTCATGTCACGTCCCGCGACGACGATGAACTTGTGCACCGCGAAAGCAACACGTTGCCGCAGTTGATCAGGCCGAGTCAGAGTATTCGTGACGAATTGATTTTGTAGTGGATACAGAGTGTAGTTGTCACGCACACAGTAAGCCTGCATGCCTATGCTGCGCAGGTGCGCCAGATCGGCGTCCGTCGGGCCCCAGGTGGTCTGTTCAAGAAACCTAATGCCGTCAGGTCCGGCCGCCATCGATGGATTAGCGAACTGCGCCTGGTATTGTGCGAGCGTTAGCGGCGTTACCGGTGTCGGCGGATTCGTCGGCGCCGGCGTTGGCACCGCGCCGGGATCGTCGGCCGGCCCGCCGCCGATTGCGCCGATCGCCATGCGCACGCGATTGCTCGACATCCCGTGCAGGTTCAAACGAAGCAACACGTCACCCAGATTGCTGGTCATCGAATCATTAAGCCGCACGATGACCATGTAGAGGCCGCGAAAATCTGTGGTGATGTTCCCCTGCGAATCCAACAACGGCGGCACCTGCGCGACGTATTCGACTTTCAACGAGTAATGGTTGTGGGCCGCGTCTTCGGCATCGACCGTGAGCGCATTCGGATCTCCTACCAGGATGTTCCCGGACTGGGACATTTCTCCGGCCAGGAAATCGAGATTCATGCAAAAGATCTCAATGCGGGTGCGCGGGTCGGCGGCGTTAAAGTTCCCCTCAGAGGAGAGCGAAAAAGGCTCAGCGTGCATCGTCACTGATTCGAGCGCGATGGCTCGAGTCGAAGAAGACGTGCTAATCAGCGTCGGACTAATCTGAGAAGCAGCCAGCGCCGCGCTCAACAGGCCGCCGGCGAACACAACTAGTGCCGCGCATAACATCGAGATGAAGCGTTTGCGCAATGCAAAAGCACGATTTGTCATAAGACGATGCCTCTCTGGTCAAAGACGACGTTAACCCAATCGATATGAGGCTTACCTGACTTTTGGTGGAGGGGCCACCGGGTTTACCTGGTTCAATTCAATATAGCACGGCCGGCAGACGTGCGGTCAACAGCTTTTTAGACGAAGGCTACAGGAATTTGGACGAACCTTTTTGACCGACAAGTCCAATCCCGCCGCTTCCGGTTCGGCTCAGGAAAGCTTCGAACTGGTGCGAATGAGTTCGTAAAAGCCGGCGGCTGCGCCCAGGATAAGGCCCGTTACTAATAGCCAGGGACGCGTTCCCAACCAACGATCCAGCAGCCAGCCGACGCCCAAGCCCGCGATGACCGCGCCGAATAGCGAAAAGGCCGCGGCGTAAGCGAGGCCGGACTTGCGATTGATTTCCTGCTTGTCATCTTCGGGCATTAGGCACCAGGCTATTACCAATTCGCCCGCGTTAGATAATTCTTTGGCGCTTCAAGCAGTAGCGATCGCCGCGAATGCCGCATTGAGTCGTGTATGAAGCAGACGTGCGTGCACCAGCAAGCCTTGCCGCCGTCGATCGCGTTGAGTTCACCTTGCCGCCCATGCGCTGCCCACAGCGCGCCGAAATCAAAATCGTAGTCCTTCAGAGTCGCGAACTTCTCCCGCAACTCGCAGGCGCGCACGTCGCCGTTGTAATCAATGACCGCAATCGTTTCTCCCGCTGTGCATGGGAACGGCCACGGAGTCGAAGCGGCAAAGTTTGCATGCTGCGTTCGGTAGTGCGTCGTGATCGTGCCCACGTAAGCGACATTTTTGGCGAAGCGCTTCAGCGCGTCGTCTGCGGCGAACATCCGATCGCCGTAGCGCTTCGTCAGTTGAGACACGAACGTGTACATTCCCGGCAAGACTGCCGGCGGGACCTGCTTGATTTCATCTCCGACCAGAGTCTCGCCACGCACGATGTTGAAATAGTGGCCGTCGAGACGAAAGGCGTTCCACATGAACTCGGCCAACTTTTCAATCTCGTCATAGTTATCAGCGCAAACGACCGTGTTGACGTTCAGCCGGAAACGATCCCGGTACTTCTCTTTCAAAGGATAAAGCGCTTCGATGCAATCCAGCGTTTTCTCCCAATGGCCCGGCACGCCGCGTATGCGATCGTGCGTCTCCCCATGGCCATCCAGGGCTATGTTCAAATACAGATCCAGCGCCGGATGGGAACCCAGGGCCTTATCAACGATCTGGTAGACGCGAGCCTTCACCAAACCATTAGTCGGAATAATCAAGCGGCGCACGCCGTTGTTGCGAATAAACGTGTCGATGATCTCCGTTGCGTCGTGACGCAGCGTCGGCTCGCCCCCGGAAAGCCAGAGGTCGGTAATCGCCGGCATCGTCTCTGAGACCTTCGCGATTTGTGCGAACGTCAAGTCACCGGGCTGATTCAGCTCTTCATGATAGAAACAGGTGCGACAGAATGAATTGCAGCGCGAGGTAACAAACAGGATCACCGTGCCGAGACGTTTTTCGCGTTTCGTCGAACGCAGCAGTTGCACGAACTGTATGGCTTTGTTTGGCACGGTGATCAGCTTTCGCGGCGAATGATGACAGTTTCAGTTGACGATTTCAATTCATAGGTGATTCCGCGCCAGGTAATGCGACGCGAAATCGCCGCCAGCGCATTCCAAAGAAAAAGCAGCGAAGCCAACGGCCAGAGCGTGAGATGGGCCAGGGTGGTCGTGAAAGAGCGTAACCGGCGATCCCCGATGACTAAACGAACTGCTCGCAAACGCAGGTATGACTTCATCATCCCCAACGCGAAGATTACCAGCAAGAGTATCAGCGGTGTCGCGAACGACCGCCCCATCGCTGCGCGCCCCGCAATGAGCGAAATCCCTCCGAAAAATCCGAGCCCAAAAAGCAAACTGCCGGTAAGCACTGCCTTCCAAAGGTGCGGCGCGTAGGCGCGCGTAATCTTCAACTGCCGGGTGGTGAATTCAATCAACTCGTGGAAACTGCAGCTTTCGAACGAGGGCGTCAGGCATTGCGGTACAAACTTGATCGGCAGCGCTGCCTCGTGCAGCACTCGGGTCATCGTGAAATCGTCAGACACCGTGCCGCGCCAACGGTCCGCGACTTTGACTTGCTCAAATGTTTTGCGCCGGATGGCAGTCGAGCCGCCCCAGCAGAAATTCTTGTCGCGCTGCGCGCCCAGCGCTGAAGCAATCGAAGCATTCCAAACCGATCGCAGATGAGCAGCTATGCCGCCCCGCGCGACGAACCAGCGATAGCCCGTCGCCGCGCCGATGCTTTTGTCGCTCAATGGCGCGACCAGGGATTGCAGCCAACGCGAAGAGGGCCGCGCATCGGTATCGACAAAGGCAAAGACCGCGTTTTGCGGATCAGCTTCGCCAACGGCGGCGCGCAGGCTGTGAACTTTCTGCCCGCTGTCGGTCGCTGCTCCGGCGATCACGACGCGAACTGATGGGCTGGTCTGTCTATCGAAGGACCGGCACGCTTCCGCGACGACGGCGAGCGCCGGATCGTCGGCGCGATCAGCGACTACAATTATTTCGAACGCCGGGTACTCCTGCCCCAAAATTGCCAGGAGGTTTTCTCTCATCCCGTCATCCACGCCGCGACAGGGAACGAAGACCGTGACGAAGGGCGTGAACTCCGGATATTCCTGCTTCAGTTCCGCTTCCAGATAGCGGGCAAAGCGCAAACCGCCCCGCAGAGAACTCAAGCCAAGCCAGATGACGATGGCCGCCAGAAAATAATATGCCCACATAAAAATCCGAGAGGCGATGTTTGAAGTCTCAAGACATCGCCCCGCGAGAAGACAACTTCAACCTTATCTTACGGATTTCCCGCCGATTTCAGAGTGGACGATTTCAAAGCCGGCGAACTGGTCGCTGCAATCGGCGGAAACAGCTTTTGCGCGATCGCGATAAACGGTTGGGGATAAACGCCGATGACAACTATTCCGATCAGGGAAACTATTAGCGCCGACCGCAAAGCCGGCGAAAGACTGAGCGGGCGTTCGTCGGCCACCCGGTCGCCGAGGTACATGACTTTGATGAAGCGGATGTAATAGTAAAACGAGACGACGATGTTGATGACTGCCCAGCCCGCCAGCCAGTAATACCAATACTTGTGATCAGCGTCACCGCGTTTGATAAGGCCTCCGATCAAGAACCATTTCCCGATGAATCCGCCGGTGCCCGGCAGTCCGCCGAGCGACAGCATGAAGATCGCCATCATTGCGGCCATGCCCGGCGCTTTGTGCGCGAGCCCGGTCATGTCATCGACGTTGTCGCCGATGATCCCGCGCCGACGCAGGCTGATCACGATCCCGAACGCGCCCATGTTCATGCAAACGTACACCAGCAGATAAATCACCAGCCCGATGTTGCCGTAATAGTTATTGGCAACCAGCGCGAGTAGCAAATAACCCGCGTTGGAAATCGAAGAGTAAGCGAGCAGGCGCTTTGAATTCTCTTGCGTAATCGCGGCATAGTTCCCCACCACGATCGTCAGCGCGGCCACAATGCCCAGCAGCGGCGCCCATTCAATCCGCATCGGCGCCAGCGCTACGAAAAAGATCCGCGCGTAAAGCGCGAAGCTCGCGGCCTTTGATCCGGTCGAAAGAAAGGCGGTCACCGAAGTCGGCGCGCCTTCGTAGGCGTCCGGCGCCCACATATGAAACGGCACGGCGGCGATCTTGAAAAACAGTCCCGCGCCCAGCGCGATCATGCCCAGCAACAACATCGGCCTGAGACCTGCGATCTCGCTCGCTGCGCCCTCGGCTCTGATCGACGTCAGTGCCGCGCCGACGCTTGTCCCGATCTCCCCGAGGTTCGTCGAACCGGTCACGCCGTAAAGCAGAGACATGCCGTAGAGCAGGATGCCGGACGAGAACGCGCCCAGCAGAAAATATTTCATCGCGGCTTCATTCGAAGGCTTCTGGCGCTTGGTAAAGGCCACCAGCACATAAAACGTCACGGCCATCAACTCCAGCGCGATGTAAAGTGAAATCAGATCGTAGCCACTGCCGAGAAACATCATGCCGATGGTCGCAAACAAAATCAGCGCGTAGTATTCGCCGTGCTGTTCGCCTTCGATGTCCAGGTAGCGCGTCGCAATCGCAATCGCCAGCGCGGCGCTGATCAGGAAAATGCCCTTGAATACGATCGCAAAGCCGTCGATGCGAATCATTCCGTAAAAGCCGGTCAGCGGCAGGTTGTCACGATTCCCGCTCCACAGCAGAAACAGCGAAGCAAAAGCGAGCGCGATTCCGATCAGAGAAAAATACGCGGTGACCTTGGCGAGCTTGTACGGCAGGATCACTTCCATCACCAGAACGACGCAGGCGATCACGCTCAGGATCAACTCAGGCGCGATCATTTGCAGATCGGCCGGGTTGAAAAGAGTGTTCGCTTGAAAGAGTAGCAACATGATCAGTTTGTCGGCCTGCCTGCCTTGTGCCCTTTGCCCTTCACTATTTCTGAACCTTGGTCTGCACCGGCGCAGTCGGCGCCGGCGCCCCCGGAATCGGATAATTGGGTCGCAACTGTTTGACCAGCGCGTTAACCGGCTTCTCAATGTAACGAATGAACGGCGCCGAATAGATTCCAATCCACAGAGACATGATCACCAGCGGCAACATGTAAGCCCACTCGCGCACGTTTAGATCCGGCAGCAGCTTGTTCTTTTCGTTTTCGATTTCGCCAAAGAACATTCGTTGGTAAAGCCAGAGCATGTAACCGGCGTTCAGAATTATTCCCAGTCCCGCCCAGCCGGCCCAGACCGGATTCGCTTCGAACGCGCCCCGCATCGCCAGGAATTCCGAAATGAAAACGCACAGCAGCGGCAAGCCAATCGCGGTCATGGCCATGATCAAAAACACCGCGGCGTATCCCGGCATCACGTGCGACAGTCCCCCAAATTCGGCGACGTTGCGCGTGTGCCGCCTCTCATAAACGATGCCGACCAGCAGGAACAGCGCGCCGGAATAAATGCCGTGGTTGATCATCTGCATCACCGCGCCGTTGATACCGTTCGGATTCAGCGCGAAGAGGCCAAGCATCACGATGCCCATCGAAGAGACGGACGAGTACGCAACCAGCTTCTTAACGTCGCCGTCTTTCTTCACGACGAAATACATCGCCGCCAGCGCGCCATAGATGATCGAGACAATGGCCAGAAAGACCATCACGCTGCGTACGCCGAAGCTGCCGAAGAAGTGTTCGTCCATCGAAGCCTTCGGAAACATCGGCAGATTGAAACGATAGAAGCCGTACGTTCCCAACTTCAGCAGCACGCCGGCGAGAATGACGGAACCAGCCGTGGGCGCTTCGACGTGCGCGTCGGGCAGCCACGTGTGAAACGGAAACATCGGCACCTTAATGGCAAAGCCGAGCGCGAACGCAAAGAAAAGCAAAACCTGCATCGTGCCCATCGGCATCACTGAGCCAATCGCCTGCAGGTAGAGAATGTTGAAGTTGCCGGTTCCGTTCTGCGCGGCCTGCTGCAGCGTGTTTGCAACCAACGCGCTCGCTGCTTTGTTTCCGGAGAGCAGATCGACCGTCGTTTGGGTAATCTTCGCGGTCAGCCCCGTGTCCTGCGTCAGAAAATAAATCTTCAAAACTCCCAGCAGCATTACCACCGACCCGACCAGCGTATAGAGAAAGAACTTGATCGCTGCGTAGAGCCGGTTGTCGCCGCCCCAGACGCCAATCAGGAAATACATCGGCACCAGACCGACCTCGAAGAACAGGTAGAACAGGAAAAGATCCATCGAACCGAACACGCCCAGCACAAATGTCTGCAGGAGCAAAAGCAGAATGTAGTATTCCTTCTCGCGCTTCTGGATGTATTTCCACGATGACAACGCCGCCAGCAAACCCAGGAATGTCGTCAGCACAATCAGCAGCACCGACACGCCGTCCGCGCCCATCTGATAACGCGCGCCGATAATCGGAATCCATTGATGGTCTTCGAGGAA
>WNFR01003985.1_pt1 | contig 15240 bp, 31 predicted proteins | sample 5400221 | NCBI WGS metagenome assembly WNFR01 (sample SAMN13153357, study PRJNA577476) | soil metagenome | isolation source: 40 cm soil under Madrone tree | place: USA:California | collected 2016-06-14 | reverse complement strand
ACCGTCGGAAAGCGCCGATGCACCGCCGTGCCCGCGTCCACGTGGGGAAGCGGCGCCGGTGAACACGGACCTGGTGAAGCTCGGCCGGCGCGGCCTCTTCGCGCTGCTCTTCGAGGGCGGCGCCTACGGGGCCGTGCAAAGTTTCGGGGCGTTCATGTCTAGCCCGTGGACGATCGAGCGCACCGCCTCGAGCCCCGACGCGGCCGCGGCGACGCGTAAGTACATCTGGATGGCCAACAGCTTCAACCTCACCGTGGGCGCGCTCGTGAGCCTCTGGGCGCGCTCGGCTGGGGCCTTCCTCGGCGCAGCTGCCGGCACGGGCCTCATGACGCTGATCTACCGCTACAGCTGCAAAGAGGGCGTGCGCATCGCCGCTGACTGGTGGGGCCAGTCGGGGTTCGCCGCGTCGGCCGCGGCCGGCACGGCTGGACGGCGCCGCTAAGGCGGGCGGCAGTGCCCCGCATCAAACGAGGCGCGCCCGTCAGCCACACCGGCGCCGGCTTCGCCGCCCGCGTCGCCCGCTACATCGGCACGCCCTACGTCTGGGGCGGCGACACCCCTAAAGGCTTCGACTGCTCGGGCCTGGTCGAGTACGCCCTGAGCGCGATGGGCCTGCGCGGCGTGCCGCGCACGAGCGAGGAGCAATACCGCTGGACCGCGCGCGTCACCGCGCGTAACCTGCAGGCCGGCGATCTGATCTTCATGAATTTCCCCGGCGAGGTGAGCCCCGGCCACGTGCTGATCTACTCGGGCGGCCAGCTCGCCGTGCACGCGCCGAAGCCGGGCGCGCTCGTCCAGCAGGTGCCCTTCCGGCCAGTGGCCGCCGGCTCGGCCATGTGGGGCGGCACCGTCGTCGGCTACGGCCGCGTGCCGGGCCTGACCTACGCCTACGCCGGCGATCCCGCCCGCGGCCCCGTCGGCCCGCGCGGCCCCGTCGGCCGCAGCCGCCCCGGCACCGGCGGCAGCGGTGGCGGCGGCGGCGTGCTGGACGCGATCGGCGGCTGGTTCTCGGGCGGCGCCAGCCTGGCCGGCGAGGGCCTGGGTGCCGTCGAGGGCCTGCCGGGTGAAGCCCTCCATGCCGGTGAATCGGTCCTGGGCCACGTGCCTGTCCTCGGGCCGCTCTTCAAAGACGCGGCCGGCCTGATCACGGCCCCGGTCGATTTCCTCAAGGCGGCCCTGTGGATGCTGATGCCCCAAACCTGGCTGCGCATCACCGAATTCGTGGTCGGCGCGGTGCTCATGGTGCTCGGCCTGCGCGGGCTCTTCCTCATCTTCGCGAGCAGCGACACGCCGGGCGGCATCACGTTCAACACCGTCGGCGGCGCGGCCAGCAGCGTGCACCAGCGCAAGGTGCAGCCGGCCGCCGATCAGCTCGTGCCCGGCAACGCGCCCCGCCGCAAGCGCCGGCGCGAGAAGAGCACCGCGGCCGCCCAGGCCGCTACGCTTGCCGCGAAGTACGGCAAGGTGCCGTTCTGAGGTGGGCAGCTATCTCGCCCCGACACCGTGCGCCGACGAGTACACCGCCGCGCTGACGCTGGGCCCCAGCTTCGCGTGCGACCACGCCTCTGTCACCGTCGGCGCTAACGCAACCGACACGCACGCGGCCCTGTACCAGCTGGCCCTCGGCACGCCCGGCGACTGGCGCTGGATCGACGAGCGAGAATTCACCGCGGTGCCCGAAACCATCACCATCGGCAACATCATCGGCGTGCGCTTTCGCAACAAGGTGGCCGGCCAGGTCGCCACCGTCGAAGCGTTCCTGCTCGGCCCCACTGACCCCGACGTGAGCGCCGGCACCCCGCTGTGACGCGCCTGAATTACGGCGCGAAGGTGCTGGCGATCGGCGTCACCGTGAAAGCCGTGCTGATGTCGCTGATGGTGACGCTGCTAGCGGCGACGGCCTTCTGGCAATCGCTCGTGCTCGTGGTCGTGTCGGCCGCCGTAACCGGCATCTTCGCCGTGCTCGTCGTCGTCGTCCAGGCGAACGCCGAGCGGTCGCTGCGCGCGCGGCTTGATCGGCTCGAGCACCGCACGGTGGCGACGGTCCAACAGAGTCTCGAGCAGCAGACCAAAGCGATCGTGGAGAGCGTCGCCGGCCAGGGGGAACCGTGACCACGGCCACCGCCACCGCTAGGCGGCTCAGCCCGCTCGAGCACGAGGCGCTGCTGCTGCGTCACCAGCAGGCGATCGACGTGCTGCGCCACCCCGAGGTGGCCGAGGTGCCGGCAATCAACACCACCGAGGACCGCGTTAGCCTGCTCGCCGCGGTGGTGTGGCCATGCCCCGAGCTGCTGCAGTGGTCGATCGCCCAGGCGCGCCACAAGCTCGAGCGACACCTGGGCTAGCTGGTGTCCGACCGCCGGCGGGTGTAGATTCTCGCGCCGTGAGACGGGACCGCGCCAGCAGGAATTCGCAGCGAATTCGCGCGGCCTCGAAAAGGGGCCGCCTCAGCTAGCCCCGGCACGGCTGACCTGAAAGTAAATCGGCGCGCCCGCCCGTTTCGCGATGAAAGAAGCGGACGCGCCCGACACCTGTGAGGTGCGACGTGCACTCTACAAAGTCCTGCCCGACCGCCAAGCACGGCGACGTCGACAAGAACGGCGACCTGGTGAACCGGCTGCGCAGCACCATGCCGGACGAATCCCCCATCGACCTCGATCAGCACGCTGCTCGCATCGCGGCCGTGGTCGCCCGCAAGCCCGACCTGACCGAGCACCTGCTCGAGCAGACACGGCGATGATCGTCGCCGTTGCCGCCGTCGTGGCGGCCGTCGCGCTCGTCGTGGTGATCGTGGACTGGCCGCCCGGATCGTTCCGGCGCAGGGCCGAAGTGAAGCGCGGGAGTGAAGCGGAATGAAGCACCAGCAGTGCGACAACTGTGGCCGCCGCGTCGACCCCGAGCAGCTGTACTCGGTGGGCCACTGGCAGGGCCGCGTGCAATACGTCTGCGGCAACTGCCTCGAGCGCGTCGCCGGCGCCGTCGCGCAGGTGAACCAGCTCTTTCGCCGTGCCGCGTGAGCCTCTGGGTACGCCTCTGCCCGGCGTGCGGCGAAGAGCTGCCCGACCGCGGCAACCGCCGGCTGCGCGTGCCTGGCCGGCCCGGCTGGCGCCTCGTGCACGCCGGCGGCTGCGCCGAGCGGATCGAAGCCCAGCTCGTGCTCGATACCGCCCCGCAGCCGTCGCGCGTCGACGTCGTGCAGCGCGTGAAGGTGCGCCGCATGGCGCAGCTGCTCGAGCGGCTACTGCCGGCGCCGCCGCTAGGCGGGCTGCGGTTCGGCGACCTGCTCGAGCTCGTCGGCGGTGAGGATCAGCGGCGCCAGGCGGCGCACCAGCCGCGCGTGAACATCGGCCGGCTGGCCGCTCTTCTCGCCCGTCGCGAGCAGGTACAGCTCGGTGCCCCATTCGACCACGGCCCGCGCGATCAGCTGCTGGTCGGCGACGAGCTCTTCCACGATCCCGCGCAGCTCTTCGTCCACGCGGCCGATAGTGCCCGCCGGCCCGGACGCCGGGCGGCTGCGTGAGCAGCGCCCTGCTCTTCGCCGGCGGCGTCTGGACCGGCTTCGTGCTCGGCTGGGCGATGTTCAGCCGGCGGGGTGGGTCCTCTTGATCGCCCCGAACGTAGTGAGGGGCGTTATTAGCACCGCCGCGAGTCGCCCGCAACGCGCGCACCCCCGCGAGTTGCCTGCTCGTTGCGACCTTTTCACTTCTCCGGGGCCGGCCGCGCTGCTGCGCTGGGCGGGCTCAACGGACCGGCGGCACGGTACGGGCCGCCTCGGACGGTGCACATGGGCCGCCTGAGCTCGAATCCTGGCCGCTGGCTACTGCTCGAAGCGCGCCTCGAGCTCGGCGCGTCGCTAGCCGACGTCGAGCGCATGGCGCCGTCGCCGTTCTCCGACGAGCTCGCCCGCGTCGTGCGGGACATCGACACCGGCGAAGTGGTGCAGCTCGCTCGGCTGCTGCGGGGCTTCCTCGTGGACCCCGAGGAAACGCGGACCGGGCCGCTGCGCATCACGATCGAGGCGGGGCCGTGAGCGGCATCTATCGCACGGTGGTCGCCGATCCGCCCTGGCCGATCGCGATGCGGATGGGTGCGGGCGGTCGCCGGCGCCGTGTGACCGCGGTGCCGTATGCGGTGATGGATTACACCGCGATCGAGGCGCTGCCGGTCGCGTCGCTCGCGGCGGAGTCGGCGCTGCTTTTCCTCTGGGCCACGCGCCACGTTTTTCGCGAAGGGATCGCCGTGAGGGTCGCTCGAGCCTGGGGCTTCGAGCCGATCGGCGAAGTCGTGTGGGGCCTTCGCAACCCCGGCCTGGGCGCGGGCGCGCTCGTCAATGACCACGAGCCGGTCCTGATCGCAAGCCGTGGCGGCCTCTCGCCCGAGCCGGTCCTGCGCGGGCTCGGCGTTCACTTGTGGCGCCAGCCGTATGCCGGCCGCGGCGGCAAAATTCATTCGGCGAAGCCTGACGGCTTCCTGGACCTGGTCGAAGAGCTCGCGCCGGCGCCGCGGATCGAGCTCTTCGCGCGACGGCAGCGGCTCGGCTGGGACACCTGGGGCGCCGAGGCGCGCTGCGACGTCGACCTGGACGGCGCAGCGTGAGCAGCGTCACCGTCGAGCGCGTCTCGAAGCTGGGGAAGGCGCCGTTCTCGAACATCTTTCCGCCGGCCCACACGCGGGGCAGCGTGGTGGTGCCGTCGTGCTGCCCGACGCCGAACCCCTACAACGGCGCGAATTGCAAGCGCCGGCGCTGCCCGCACTGCGGCAAGGGCTGGGTAGCGTCGTGGGAAGCAATCACCCGCATCAACATCGGCGCGCTGGGCGGCCGCGTGGTGCTGATTTCGCTGACCGCGCCCGGCAAGGAGCGGCTGCCGTGGTCCTGTGGAAAGGATCACCGCCACGCCGGCAGCCGCGGCTGCCGCGTGAAGTCCGACTACGCCGACACCTGGGCTGCAGCCGCGCCGGGCCAGTGGAAAAAGCTGCGCGACGCTGCCCGCTGGGCGGTGAAGGCGGCCGGCCTGCCGACGGCCGCGCTCGTGCTCGAGCGCGTCTGGGAACCGCAGCAGCGCGGCGTGCCCCACCTGCACGTGGTCGCCGGCGCGCGCACCCCGCTCGAGCTCGAAGCGGCCGAGCTCTTCCACGCCGAGCTGCTCAAGCGCGCGGTCGAATACGGCTTCGGTCCCCAGCTGGACGTCACGCGCCCGATGGACGCGGCCGAGGCGGCCCGCTACCTGGCCGGCTACTTGCTCGGCCGCAGCCGTAAGAAGGGCACCATCCGCGACAACCTGGGCGATCCCCGGATGCCCGCCAGCCTCATTTGGATCACGCCGGCAATCGGCTCGATCAGCAACGGCGAGCGCATGGCGGGCTGGCGCGAGCGCCTGGGCCTGCGCGAAGGGACCGGCCTCACCATGCGCCGGCTGCGCTACGCGCGCTGGTACCTGGCCGCGCTCAAGCGCCGCTGCTTCGTCTATCCGCGGCTGCGCGGCGTCGAGCGCATCGCCGTCGCGAAAGTCGCCACGCTGCTCGAGGCGCGTGGGCCGCCGGTCCCCTGGACGCGCCACGCTGAAAATCTGCGCCTGATGCGCCTGATAATGGAAGCGGCGTGATGGACACCCGGCCCTTCCTGCAGCTCTGGGCGTGCGTCTGCTGCGGTTCGCAGCTCGCCGGCGAGCCGCCGATTGGCGCGGTGTGTGAGCCCTGTATGCACGAGATAGCGGCCGGCTTGCGAAAGCCGATCGACCTCTGGGGGCGTCCGCTGGACGGCGGCGACCGCTCTTTTGCGCTCGCCGTCCAGCCCGTCGAGCTGGTCGAAGCGCGCCGCGAGCTGCTGCGGCTGGCCCAGCACTGGCTCACCACCTGGGAGCGGTCGCACATCCCCGAGGCGCGTGGCCGGCTGCTGCAGGTCCTCGAGGACCTGGCGCTGCTGGTGAGCGACCCACTAGAGCAAACGGCACGCCCCGCAACCGCAGCCGCGCGGCGCGCTGTAAGCCCGTCTACGGCCGCGCCCGCCGGCGCAGCCGAACACCCGCGCGACGCCCGCCCCGGCCCGTACTGGCCGCCGTGGCGCCGCCGGCGGGCCTAGTAACAGGCTGTTACTCGACGCCGCGTTTTTCGCGCGTGGCGGCGAGTGTGCCGGCGGCTCGCACCAGGTCGAGCAGGGCCTGGCGCCGGACCGCTGATCGCTGCCGCTCGGGCGCCTGGCGCACCGTCCAGGTGGTGATCTTCCACCATAGGGTGAGCACCATGAAGAGCACCGCCAGGGTGCAGGCGGCGAGGATCAGCAGCAGCTGGCCGGCCAGCCCCACGATGCGAACGAGCAGCCGGCGGCGGCGGGGTGGCCGAGGGTTGCCGGGGATTTCGCTAGTGGGCTCGGCCATTTCGGTGAATTCACCCTACGCGCACCCCTCGCGCGCGCGCGCGTCGGGCGTTCGATTTCAGGGGTGTACCTGGCGGCGTGAGATGCCGGCGCGTTTCGTCGCAGGCGCGTAGCCGGCCGCCCAGCGCCACCGCCCGACAGTCGACGGGCTGACGCCGAGCTCGAGCGCGATGTGCCGGTCCGACCAGCCCGGATGCCGCCGCAGGAGCTCGAGCGCCGCGCGGTGCTGGCCCACCTTCACCGCCGCGCGCGCGGCGGTTTCTGCGGCGGGATGCTCGTGCGGATCGACCAGGGCGGCTTCGAGCGCGGCGACACGAGCACGAATTCGTACATGGGCAGCAGCTGGACGTCCTCGCGCAGTGCCTTCGGGTCGATCCCGCCCCCGATTTCGCTGAGGCGCTTCAAGTCGTCGGGGTCGTTCGTCGCGAACATCAGCAGCCACGTGCTCGCGCTGTAGACGCTGTGCGGGAACCAGGCCGGCCGCTGCCCGAGCAGCACCAGGCTCACCCCGCTCGAGCGGACCTCGTGCAGCAGCATTTCCACGTTCTCGCCCTGGCGCAGGTTGCGGATCAAGAAGATTCCCTCGTCGACGATCACCACGACGTTGCCGTGCTCGTACACCCAATCGAGCAGTCGTTCGAGGATCGTGCGCAGCTTCGCCCGCCGCTGCTTTAGGCCGCCCGTCGCCGTCGGCCAAAACACGATGCGCGGCGGCGTCGAGCTCGCCCCGCGGCCGAAGTAGCGTTCGCCGGCCTGGCGGTTGTCGACGGCGTGCTTTGTCTGCTCGAGCGTGCGCGTCAGCGTCCAGCCGCGTTTCGGCAGCGCGCTGATCAGCCCGTCGCGCCGCTTTGTCACCACGAGGATCGTGGGCACGTTCGGCAGCTCGCCCAGCTCGATCGCCGCGGTGGTTTTGCCGTAGCCGTTCGGCCCGAACACCGCGATGTGCTGGCCCGGCTTCCACGCCTTCGCGAACCGCGGCCGCAGCGCCGTCCAGGGCACGAGCGGACTAGCCTGGGCGGCCCGCTCGAGCCCTTCGCGCTCGGCCGCGCTGCTCACGCGCCCGGCGGCGCGCCGGCGCCGAGCTCGTCGTCCTCGGGCGGCTGCTCGGCCTCGGCGAAGCCCCACTGCAGCAGGCTGCTGAAACGGGCGCGATCGACCACGCGCGAAACGAGCGGCCCGAAGGCGCCCGCGAAGCCGAGCAGCGACCCCGCCCCGAAGAGCGCAAGCACCAGCTTTTCGGCGGTCGCGTAGTTGTCGGCGATGCCGGCCAACCATTCGGCCTGCAGCTTCGCGTCCCGGCGAATGATCGCCGCGAAGGTGTCGGCGTCCTCGAGCGTTTCGCGCCGCTCGAGCAGGTCGGCCAGCCCCTTCAAGCTGGTTTCGATCTTCGTCTGCAGGCCGGCCGCCCGCTGCGCGTTGCTCGGCCGGCCTGGCCCGCGCCCGGCCCCGCCGCCCTTGCCGGCGCCGCCTTCGGAGCTCACGAGCGCCGCCCGCCGAAGTAGCCGCCGCCGCGCTCGTCGCCGGCGCCGCCTTCGTCGCCGCCCTCGGCCGCGGCGCCGCCGCCGTCGGCGGCTGCGCGCGGTGCGCGGCCCGCGGCCTTGCCGCCCTTGCCCTTGCCCTTGCCTTCGCCGCCGGCGCCACCCTCGGCGGCAGCGGCCACGGACTCGGCCTCGAGCTCGTCGCCCATGCGCTGCAGCCGCTTATCGAACCACGACTCGAATTCCGACTCGCGCCGGCCGCGGCGCAGCTCTTCCAGGTCGTCCACGGTGATGTCGTGGTAGCCGTGCTGGCGCAGGGCCTTCACCAGCCCCTCTTCGGCCGCGTCGACGTCGAGCGCCGCGCGGCGGCGTGCGGCCGGCGTGCGCGCGGTCCGCAGCTCTTCGATCGCCGCGGCGAGCTCGTCCTGCCGGGCGTTGGTCCCGCGCACTTCATCGAGCAGCGCGGCGATGTCGATTTCGTCGCCCTCGGGCGGCGGTGCTGGCTGACGTTGCCGTGGCATCTAGCTGGCCTTCCTTTCGCGTCGCTGGTCGGCGGGGCGCAGGGTTTTTAGGTACAGCTGCGCGCGCCGTTTCTGCTCGGGCGTGCCGTGCTCGGCCAGCCATTTCACCCGCTCGAGGTGCTCGGATGCGTGGCCGCCTACGTCGCGATTCAGAGCACCGGGGTGCTTGATCGCGTCGCTGATGAACCGTTCGCCCACTGCCCCACCATGCTAGGGGCGCCCCGCCGCCGGGCGCTAGCGGCGGCGCGCCCGTGGCCCGTATCCTGGGAAGCGATGCTCAAGGTGCACCGCCACCCCGACGGGACTGTGGACGTCCTCTACATCACGCCCGACGTGCAGACGTCGATCGTCGGCGCCACGCCCGACGAGTGGACTGACGAGGCGGCCGCAGTGCCCGAGGCGCGCGCCGCGCCCGACGCGCCCGGCCTTACCGCCCCCCATATTCCAGGGCCCGCGGTCGCGGGCGCTGCTGCTGAGCCTGGCCCTACGGGGTCCGACGAGGCGGCAGCGCCGGCGGCCGAGGCACTGGCCGAGGGGGCGGCGTTCAAGTGTCCGCAGTGCGGCCAGGTGTATGCCGAGCCAACCACGTGCACGAACAACCACCCGCCGGCGGAAGCCGTCGAGCTCGCACCGTCGGCCGAGGCGCCGGCGGGCGCAGCCGCAGCCGTCGACGCCTCGGCGGGCGGTGCCGCGCCGGAGTGGCCCGACCAGCCGCAGCCGCAGGGCTAGGCCGCCGTGGCGCTTTTTCGGCTTCGCCAGGGCGCGGAAGTCGACGTACTCAACGCGGCGGAGCTCACCGCGCAAATCGACCGCCTGGTGAAGGCGCTCGAGGCGCCCGCGAAGCCGCGCTGGCTTCGGGTGACAGCTGTCACCGACGGTGTCGCCGACGATCCTGTGCTGCAGCAGAGCGTGACCTGGGACGTCCTCCGCGTGCAGCAGGGGCAAGAGTTTCGGATGCAGCGCCTGGTGGTGCGGCCAACAGCGAACCTGCGGAATTTCAGCGGGGAGGGGGTCTTTGTCGAAGTCCTGCGTGACGGCCTGGTGGTCGACGTGGGCGTCGGGAAAGTCAACGGCAGCGACCCTAACCAAGGCACCGCCCTGCCGCTGCGGATCGTGAACCCCGCTGGCGCAGGGCCCGTTTTCCGCAACGGCGAGCTGCTGCAGGTGCGGATCGAAACCCTGGGCGCCGCCGCCATTTCTTTCCCCGCGCCGGCGCTGGCCGTGGTTGAAGGCACCTTGCACCTCGGCGCCGCGTAGGGGGCGCCGCGTGGACGTTCTCGGGCCTGTCCTGTGCGCTGACGAGTACACCGAGGCGCTGACGCTGGGCCCTAACTTCGCGTGCGATCACGCCTCGATCAGCGTGGGCGCTAACGCCGGCGACACCGCCGGCGTGCTGTACCAGCTGGCCCAGGGCGTGCCGGGCGACTGGCGCTGGACCGACGAGCGCGAATTCACTGCGATCCCGCAGGCGTTCGGCATCGGCCGCATTGTCGGCATCCGCTTTCGCAACAAGGTGGCTGGCAAGGCGGCGACGGTCCAGGTGTTTCTGATGGGCCGCCACGATCCCGACATCGCGCCGGCTCGCGCCTTCGGCGGATCCGCCGGCGGCCTGCAATTCGGCGGCAACCGACGCGACTATGGGCCCGACAACGAGGGCGGTTGGCTGTACGTGAAGGCGAACGAGCACACCGACAGCATCGGGATCGAGGGCGAATTCGGTATACAGCTGCACGATCAGACGGGCGAGGGCGCCTACATTCTCAGCGGCACCCCCGCCGGCGCCGGCTTCGGCACGCTCGTCGTCACCAACAGCGAAGCCGGCTTCGGCTGGGGCGACGCAACCGGCCGCTTCGCCTACGTCGTCGGCGGCCCCGTCGGCCCCGCCAGCGACCTCGATATTGCCGTGAAAGGCGGCGCCGGCACCGTCATGCGGTTCATCATCGGCGTGCACATTCCGATCACCCTGCTCGAAACCGGCCATATCCTCACGGCCCTGCCAACCGTTGCGGGCCCCTCGGGCACCCTCTACAACGCGCTGGGATTCGTGAAGGTGGCACCCTGATCACCACGACAACCGAACCGTAAAAACGGGAGGAAAACCACGATGGAACGCGGCGCAGACTTTTCCAGCTACCAATCGCCGGCGGCCGTGGCAGCGGCGATCGCGCACGGCATCCGATTCGCGTTCGTGAAGCTGACCGAAGGCACCGGCTACGAAAACCCCTTCGCCGCCGCGCAGCTCGGCGCCCTCGATCGTGCCGGCGTGCGCCTCGGCGTTTACCACTACCTGGACGCCGGCCCCGGCGGCCCACAATGGGCCTTTTTCCAGGCGCGCCTCGAGGCGCTGCACCTGCGCGTGCCGGTCCTCGTCGCGCTCGATTTCGAGCAGCAGGGCGCAACCGAAGCCGAGGCGCGGGCCTTCCTGCTCGACGGCAAGCGCGCCGGCTACAGCGTCGGCCTGTACTCGAGCCTGGCCCGCGATCACTCGCCGCTGGGGCAGGCGTGGGCGTGGATCGCGAGCTGGTCGAGCGTGGCGCCGCCGCCGCCGTGGGCCTTCTGGCAATTCGCCGCCGGCACCGGCGGCAGCCCGGATTGGGACCTCTTCCACGGTGACGCGGCTGCCCTGGCCGCCTTCTGGCAGCACCACGCCGGCGCTCTGCACCACCGCCCGCGGGCGGCCTACCTGGTCCGCTTCGCCGGCACCCGCAAGCTGCTGCCGGTCGAGCTCGGCCCGTACCGTCGGCTGCGCACCGCCGCCCTGCGCGCCGTCGCCTACGCGCTGCGCCACCCCTCCCGGCCCAGCTTCACGATCCGCCGGGCGCGGTGACCTCGAGCGTCTACCTGAGCCGCGCGGAAGAGCTACAGCTGCAGCAGCTGTCGGCCATGAATGACCTCAAGCCGAACGAGGTGCTGCGCCTCGGGCTGCGCGAGCTCGCCGCCCAGGCCGACGCGACGGGCCGCCTGCCGCTCGCCCGCCGTGACGCGTCGCGCGGTCCTCGAGCGGCCGCGCCGCCCGTCGACGCCGGCTGACGCGTCGCGCCGATCGCCGAGGCGACGCGTCGGGGTCCTGGTATATCCGGCACCCTCGGGCGGCTGGCACCGTGGAGGGGATGGGTGGGCACGCGCATTTCGGATCGGCCACGAACCTCCTGGGCACCCTGCTCGAGGTGCTGATCGGCCTGACCTTCGCGCGCCTCGCGTTCTTCCACCTCTCGAGCAGCCGAATCCCGCTGGTGGCGGGCCTCGGCCGCGCCGGCCTGGTACAGACCGGATGAACCGCGGCGCCGCCATGATGGACGATCAGCAGGACCAGCCCGCGCAGGTCGCTGAGCTGCCCTTCCTCTTCGGCTCGGGCCACGGCGAAACCACCCCCTTCGCCACCGTCCAGCAGCTGATCGACACCGAGGCGCACGAGTACGAATTCAACATCACGCCGGGCGGCTTCCTCCGCGGCGTGCTCATTCAGGTCACGAACGACAGCAGCGGCGACATCGGCACCGCGAACCTCGCGCCGGACGCGCCCTACGCGGTGATTTCGAGCCTTACGCTCGAGGACATCAGCGGCGAGGGCGTGCTCAAGCCGATGTCGTGTTTCGCGCACGCGATGAAGCAAAAGTGGTTCTCGCCGTGGGACGGCGACCCCGCGAAGCGCGCCGATTTCAGCGCCTCGATCAACCCCGCTTTTACGCTGCGCGCGATGAACGAGGTGCGCGACACCCTCGCCGTGCTGCCGAACACCGACGCGCGCGCTCAGTACCGCATCAAGCTCACGATCGCGCCCCTGGCGGCCCTGGTCGACACGCCGGCCAACGTCACCACCCCGCCCACCGTCACCATCAAGATCGCGCCGCTGAAGTGGTACCAGCCCGATGCCGTCGACCTGCTCGGCACGCTGATCAACCCCGAGCCTGACGGCGTTTCCGCGTCGCGCTTTTTCCAGCACCAGCTCTACAACGAATTCAGCGCGGCCGACAACACCCCGCGCCTCGAGCTCGTCGGCCAGGAGATTCGCGCCCTCGGCTTCATCATCCGCGACAGCACCGGCGCGCGCATCGACCTCACCGACACCGGCGCCGGCAGCATCATTTTCACGATGGACGATCGCACCTTCTGGAAGCGCCTCGCGAGCCAGTGGGTCGAGGAAATGAACAGCTTTTACGACAAGCTGGCCGACGGCACCTGGACCCGTGAAACGGGCGTCTACATCATCCCGAAGTTCCGCAAGCCGGGCGACCTCGTGGGCGAATTCTGGCTGCAAACGATCGAGCAGAACGACCTGCGCCTGGAAATTCAGGGCGGCGACCTCGGCAATAACACGCCGGGCTCGATCGAGGTGCTGTACGACAACCTCGCCGTCGAAGCCGGCAACGTCCTGCCGCCCGAGCTCGAGGGCATCTAGCCCCTCGTGGCCCCGCGGCCCCGCAGCGGCGTCACTCTCTCCGCAGCGCCCTCGCTGCAGCCGCCCATGACCTCGGACGGCGCTACCACGCGCACCGGCGCCGCCCAGGCCGGCGGCCGCCGCGGCCCCGCCGCCCTGGCCGCGATCGGCGAGCGCGGCTACCTGTACCTGCTCGTGATCCTCGAAGTTGCAGCGATCGCCGGGCTGCGCTACGTATTCCGGGGCCACCACGGCGGCTAGAAAGGAGGGCGTGACAAATGAAGAAAACCCACTGGTGGGCGCTGGGCGGCATCGTCGCCGGCTACATCATCGGCAAGGCGGGCGGCGTCGGGAACGCCCTGCACAAGTTCTAGGCGCCTGAGCATGGCGGTCCTGGGGCACGTGCACTTCACCGTCGCCGTTCTGCTCGCCGTCGTCCAGGCGGCGATCGGCATGGCGGTCGCTTTCGGCGCGGGCCTGAGCCCCGCCGAATCGCGCAGCGTGATCGAGCTCACTACCGCCCTCGCCGCGGTGCTGCCGCTCGGCGGCGCCCTCGTCTCGCACGCGAAGATTCGCGCCGGCGGCCCGTCGTGATCATGCTCGTGGTGGGCGGCCTCTTCGTCGGCTACGTCCTGGTGTACGCGGCCGTGGGCGAAGGCGGCAAGTACGTCTACGCGCCCTGGGACGCGCTGCGCGGCACGTGAAGCGCCTCGCCGGCACCCTCGTCGCTGCGCTCGCCCTGGAAACGATCGGCGCCGTGGCGCCGTGGTCCGGCGGCCCGACGATGCCAAAGCCCTCGGCCTACGTGGCCACCTTCACCCTCTGGTTCGGGCTCGGCTTCGTCGCCACCCTCAGCCGCCAGGCGGCACGCCTCGCCGGCCAATTCAGTCTGCTCGTGCTGGCGGCAATGGCGATCCTCGGCCCCTTCGGCAAAAAGCTCACCGACGTGATGGGCGCCGTGGCCGGATTCTTCCCCGCTCGCGCGACGCCCGCACCGGCGGCCGCAAAGGCGGGCGCGTGACGCCGGGCCCCGCCTTCTGGGCGAAGAGCTCCAACCTCTTCCTCTGGCTATGGCTGGGCTGCACCGTGCTCGAGCTGATCGCGCGCCGCGCGTCGCGTCGGGATCTCGGTGACGCGACGCGCGGCGACGGCGCCGGCGGCCTGATCGACCTGGAAGCCCTGCGCGAACGTGGGGCGGATCACCTGGAAGGGGTGGGCTCGTGAACAAGCTCGTTGACCTGGGCACGTACGTTTTCATCGTCGCCGGCATCTACGTTTTCACCAAGACCAAGAACGGGTCGACGTTCGTGAAAAGCCTCTTCGGTGGCGTCGCGAACGTGGTGCAGGCGGCCACCGGCCAGAAGCTGCAGAGGCTCTAGGCGGTCGCTGGTGCCGCCGCTCGTCACCCGGCCCCGCCCGGACCCGCCGCGCCGGCGGCAGCGCCTCGAGCGCCCGCCGGCGTCGGCGGTCGACCGCCAGGCGCAGGCGCTCGCCGATCAGACGGTGCCCGAGCAGCGCGGCGCCGGAACCATTCGCCGCCTCTGGCGCACCGCCTTCGGGTCGATCCCCGGTCCGGTCCCCTTCGCCTGGGCCCAGAATCCGCCCCTGTACGGCCGCCGCACGCTGCGCTATCGCGCCACCTACATGGGCCGCGGCGCCGGCACCAGCGCCACGATCACCGGCGCCCCGCGCCGCATCGTGCTCGCGCGGGCGCGCGTCAGTCCGATCACCCGCCAGGCCGGCAACGCGCCGAGCAGGCCGACGGTCCGCAACCGCCTGCGCAGCTTCGGCAGCCGCGTGCCGACGATCAACCAGCCCAGCCCGAACGTGGATGCGACGGAATCGTGAGCGCGGTGAGCCCATGCTGAGCGAGGTGCGTCGCGCTCTTTCGCGCAAGTTCGGGCCGGCGCCGGCGTGGGCCTGGCTCGGCGTGCTCACCGTTGCCGTTGTCCTCTGGCGCCAGCACAAGGCGGCCGCAGCCGGTGGCGGCCAGGCGGCCGTGGGCGGGCTCGGCGTCACGCCCGACGCCTCGGCGTACCCCGTCGCCCCGATGCCGTCGGGTGGTGGCACGGCCGGCAGTGGCGGCGACACGGGCGGCGGCGACAGCGGCGGCGGTGGGGCGAAGCCGAAGCACCACCCGCCCAAGCACCACCGTAAGCATCGCCGCGGGCACCGGATTCGCCGCACGAAAAAGCACCACCACCGCCACCCCGCGCACCCTGCGCATGGCGGTCGCGCGCCGGTGGCCTCGGCTCCGCGCCGGCGTTCGGGCCCGAGCCTGCCGCCGCTCGCCGACGAATCGCCGACGCTGCGCGCGCACGGTCGCTTCGTCGGCGCGCGTATGCGTTTCCCCGTTAGCCCCCGCCAGGCGATGCGCGGCGCCGCGCGCCCGCAGGTGCCGGCGCTCGAGGCGGCCGCCCCGGCGACGGCTGCGCGGCCGGCGGCAGCGCCACGGCGGCAGCCGTCCGCGCAGCCGCAGCATCACCGTCG
>WNFR01005316.1_pt1 | contig 15241 bp, 15 predicted proteins | sample 5400221 | NCBI WGS metagenome assembly WNFR01 (sample SAMN13153357, study PRJNA577476) | soil metagenome | isolation source: 40 cm soil under Madrone tree | place: USA:California | collected 2016-06-14 | reverse complement strand
AGGCGGCGCGCGCCGCCGAAGCGGCGATCCACGAGGCGACCGGCAAGCGCCTCATTCTCAACATTTCGGGCGCGATCCCAGCCGTCCTGCTCGACGCTGGATTTCCGCTCGCCGCCATGAAAGGCGTGCCGATCCTGGCGCGCACCGCCAGCCTGGTCGCCCATCTGGTCGAGGAGCAGGCGCGCCCGATCGGCTTCCTGATCTCGGAAAACGGCGCCAAGGACATCGCCTATGACGGAACGGCGCCGGCCGGCTTCGTGGCCGGAGGACACTGACCATGCCGGCGCTCGACGGCATCCAGGTCATCGAGCTCACCACCATGATCACCGGGCCGCTTGCCGGCATGCTGCTCGCCGACCTCGGCGCCTCCGTGACCAAGATCGAGAATCGCGACGGCGGCGATCCGTTCCGCAGCTTCCGCGGCGGACGCTACAGCGGCCATTTCATTTCCTACAACCGCAGCAAGCGCAGCCTCACGCTCGACCTGCGCGCGCCGCAGGGCAAGGAGATCTGCCTGAAGCTGGTGCGTCAGGCCGACGTGCTGATCGACAATTTCCGTCCCGGCGTGCTCGATCGCCTGGGCTTTGGCGACGCGATCCTGCGCGACGCCAACCCGCGGCTCATCCATGCGTCGATCACCGGCTTCGGGGCGAGCGGACCCTACCGCGACCGGCCGTCCTATGACGCGGTGGCGCAATCGCTCAGCGGCGTGCTGAGCCAGTTCATCGACCCCGAGATGCCCGAGGTCGGCGGGCCGACGCTGTCCGACAACATCAGCGGCTTCTATGCGGCCTACGGGATCCTCGGCGCGCTCTACGAGCGGGAGCGCACCGGCAAGGGCCGCCGCATCGAGACCAGCATGCTGGAGGCAACAATCGCGTTCGCGCCGGACGGCTTCATCAATTACCAGCGCCACGGCATGAAGATCGGTCCGCGCTCGCGCGTGAGCGTGTCGCAGTCCTTCGCGTTTCGCTGCAGCGACGGCCGCGTCATCGCGCTGCATCTGTCGTCGCAGGCCAAATTCTGGGAGGGACTGGTCGCGGCGCTCGAGCGCGGCGATCTGCTGACGCATCCGGATTTTGCCACCCGCGAGCAGCGCATCGCGAATTACCGCGCCTTGCGGGTCGAGATGGGCAAGACTTTCGCGACCCGCCCGCGCGACGAATGGGCGGCGCGCCTGGAAGCGCAGGACGTGCCCTTCGCGCCCGTGCTCAACGTCGAGGAAGTGCCCGAGGATCCGCAGGTCCGCCATCTCGGCACCTTCTACAAGGTCGAGCATCCGACCGAAGGCGAGGTGCCGGGGGCCTATCCGCCGCTGCTGATCGACGGCGCGCGGCCGGGCGCGATCACGCCGCCGCCAACCTTGGGCGAGCATACCGACGAGATCCTGGCGGAGCTCGGCTTCGACACCATGCAAGCGGCGGACCTGAAGGCGAAAAAAGTTGTGTAACGGCGGTTGCGAGGGCGCGTTTCGGTGGAATCGGTGCCGCGACGAGACGGCCTGCCCGCGGTCCGCGATCGCGCGACGGAGATGAGCCATGGACCGGCGTGACTTCCTGCTGGCGACCGGACTTGCGGCGACGGGCGAGTTCCTGGGTTTGCCGCCAACCGGTGTCGTCGCGCAGGAGGGAGCCTCCGCGGACGCCAGAAGAGGGCCGAGCATCGAGCGGCGGCTCGCCGATTTCGCGCTTGCCGTCACATACGACGAGCTGCCGAAGGAGGTCATCGCCGCGGTGAAGCGTCTGCTGCTCGACACGCTCGGCTGCGGCTACGGCGCGATCGGTTCTGCGCCCGCCCGCGTCACCGAGGGGATGTGGCGCAAGAACTATTCCGGCCCCGGCTCGGCCACCATCCTGGGCAATTCCCGGCCGATGTCGACGGAAGGCGCCGCCATGGTCAACGGCGTGCTGGTGCGTTACCTCGATTACAACGACATCTATGTGGGCAGCGGCTCCCAGCATCCGAGCGAGATCATCCCGATCGCGCTCGCTGCATGCGAGGAAGCCGGGCGCAGCGGACGCGGCTTCATCGAGACGATCGTGGTCGGCTACGAGGCCATCACGCGGATCAACGACGCGGTACAGCGGCGCGATCAGCATGATGAAGGCGCTCGGCCATGCTTTTTGCGGCATGGACGGATTCGTCGCGGCGCGCCTCGCGGCGGAAGGTTTCACCGGACCAAGCGGTACGCTCGACTGGGTGGCGACCAGGATCCAGCCCGCGCAGGACAGGCTCGACATCGATCTCGATCCGCGGCGCTTCCGGGTGCCGATGGTCGGCCTCAAACGGTTTCCGCTGCAATTCGAGATTCAGGCCCCGGTGGAAGCCGGCGTGAATCTGCATTCGTCGCTGAAGGCGTCGCTCGGCGACATCCGCGAGGTCGTGGTCGAGACCTACCCGGACACGATCGAGCGGGTGGCCGGCCCCGGTCGCTACACGCCGGCGACGCGCGAGACCGCGGACCACAGCCTGCCGGTCTGCCTCGCCATGGCGCTCATCGACGGCGACGTGACGACGCGGCACTTCGAAGAGGATCGCTGGCGCGCGCCCGACGTGCTGGCGCTGGCGGCCAACACCAAGGTGCGGGTCGGCGCGGCCCTGGTCGCCAAAATGCCGAAAGGCCGCGGCGCGCGGGTCGATGTCAGGTTCGGCGACGGTCGCGTCGCGAGCGAGCTCGTGGAAATTCCCGAAGGTGACGCCCGGCGGCCGATGTCGGCGGCCGCGCTCGAGCACAAGTTCCTCACGCTGTCCGCGCCGGTGCTGGGCGAGGCGGCGGCCCGCAACGTCATGGCGGCGGTCGATGCGCTCGATGGCGTCGACGACGTCAGGAAGTTCGCGGAAGTCTTGCGCGGTGCGGCGTAAAGTGTGCGTGCGCGGTTGCCTGAATTGAAGGACGCCAGGTTCCGATCCGATGACAACCGCCATCACCGAGCCGCGCCCGGCGCACCGCGAACTCCCGGCCACCACGCCGGCCGCCGCCTTGACGGCGCTCGGGATCGTCTATGGCGACCTCGGTACCAGCCCGCTCTACACGCTGCAGGCCGTGGCGCAGGCAGTGGGTGGCACGCTCGACCGCGACGCCGCGCTCGGGAGCCTGTCGCTGATCTTCTGGGCGCTGGTGATCACGATCTCGGTCAAATACTGCGTCTTCGTGATGCGCGCCGACAACCACGGCGAAGGCGGGATCCTGGCGCTGATGTCGCTGATCGGGGCAGGGTGGTCGGGGCGAAAGCGCGTATTCGTGGTGATGGGGCTGTTCGGAGCCGCCTTGATCTATGGCGACGGCATCATCACGCCGGCCATCTCGGTGCTGAGCGCGCTTGAAGGTCTCAACGTCAGCACCCCGATCTTCAAGCCGTATGTGCTGCCGATGGCGGTGGCGATCCTGCTCGGGCTGTTCGCCATCCAGAGCCGCGGGACGGCGGTGGTGGGCAAGGCCTTCGGTCCGATCATGCTGCTCTGGTTCGTCACCATCGCGGTGCTCGGGATCGCCGGCATCACGCGCCATCCGGGGGTGCTGGTCGCGGTCGACCCGTATTACGCCATCAGTTTCCTGGTGGGTGGCGGCTGGCGGGCCTTTGCGGTCCTGGGCGCCGTGTTCCTGGCGATCACCGGCGGCGAGGCGCTGTACGCCGATATGGGCCATATCGGGCGAAATCCCATCCGCACCGTGTGGTACGGACTCGTGCTGCCGGCCCTGCTCCTCAACTACTCAGGACAGATCGCGCTGTTCCTCGACGATCCCACCCTGAGCGAAAACCCGTTCTTCCGGCTCGCGCCCGACTGGGCGGTGATTCCGCTGGTGGCGCTCGCGACTCTGGCGACCATCATCGCGAGCCAGGCCATCATCACGGGATCGTTCTCGCTCACGCGTCAGGCCATGCAGCTCGGCTGGTTTCCCGGCGTGCGCATCTACCAGACCTCGGCGGAGCAATACGGACAGATCTATGTGCCGTCGGTGAACTGGACGATGATGGTCTTCACGCTGGCGATCACCGTCGGTTTCGGCAGCTCCGATCGCCTGGCGGGCGCCTACGGGACTGCCGTCTCGACCACCATGCTGCTCACGACCGTGCTGCTCTACAAGGTGATGCGCGACCGCTGGCGATGGTCGGCGCCGAGCGCGCTCGCGGTCAGCGGCGCGTTTCTGGTCGTCGATTTTGCGTTCTTCGCGGCCAATCTGCTGAAGATCAGGGACGGGGGATGGGTTCCCCTCGTGTTCGCGGGGCTGATCTTCCTCATCATGACGACCTGGCATTTCGGGGCCGAGGCGCTGCGCCGCAAGCTCGCGCATGCCACCGAGACGCCGGAGGTTTTCTTCCGGCGGCTGCGCGAGAGCAAGATTCCACGGGTGCCCGGCACGGCGATCTTCCTCACGCGACTGAACAGGTCGATCTCGCCGGTCATCGTTCAGCACGTCACCCAGATCGGCTCGCTCCACCAGACCCTGGTCGCATTGACGGTGCAATTCGAAGAGGTCCCCCGCATCCATGCCGAGCATCGCATGGAGATCGCGCATCCCGCCGAAGACTTCTGGCATTTGACGGTTCGCTACGGGTTCGTCGAGATCCCCAATCTCTCGGTCGTCTTGCGCCAGGCCAAGGATGTCGGCTGTCCGATCGACCTCGATCACGCGATCTTTTTCGGCGAGCGTGACGAGGTCGTGCGCCGCAAGGGTCGCGGCAGGCTCGCGCGCTGGCGCGTCCCGCTGTTCGCCTTCATGTTCCGCAACTCGGTCCACGCCGCGGACCGGTTCAACATTCCGAGCGCAAAGCTCGTCGAGATCAGCCGTCGCATCGAGCTTTAGAGCAAGGCACCGGGAGGGATGGTGACATGACGCATTTTCTCGCCGGCCTGGCGGCGCTCCTGCTGCTGTGTGTCCAGATCGGCGGCGGCGCGATCGCCCAGGAGACGGAGTATCCGGCGCGGCCCGTCAAGGTGGTGGTGCCCTATCCGGCCGGCGGCCTGGTCGACCTGATCACGCGCGTCGTCACCGAGCGGCTGGCGGCGAGCCTGGGCCAGCAATTCGTGATCGAGAGCCGCGCGGGCGCGAACGGGACGATCGCGACCGCGTCCGTCGCCCATGCGGAGCCCGACGGCTACACGCTGCTGATGATCACCGACAGCCATGCCGTCAATCCGCTGTTCTACAAGAACCTGAGCTACGACAGCGTGAAGGATTTCGCGCCGATCGGGCTGATCGGCAAATCGCCCATGGTGCTCACCGTGCATGTCTCGGTGCCGGCCCGCACCGTCAAGGATCTGATCTCATCGGCGCGCGCCGATCCGGGCTCGCTGTCCTACGGCTCGATCGGGCTCGGCAGCGCGAGCCACCTGGCGGGCGAGATGTTCAAGCTGCGCGCCGGCGTCGACATGCTGCACGTGCCCTATCGGGGCGGCGCGCCCGCGGTGAACGATCTCATCGCCGGGCATCTCAAGACCATGTTTCTCACTCCGGTTTCCGGCCTGCCGCATATCCAGGCCGGCAAGCTCGCGCCGCTCGCCATCGCGGCGCCCGCGCGCTTCGAGCTGATGCCGGACGTCCCGACCATGGCCGAGGCGGGCGTTCCGCTCGAGGCGGCCTACTGGGTCGGCATGGCGGCGCCCGCCGCGACGCCGCCCGCCGTCATTGCGAAGCTCGAAAAGGCCCTGTCGGAGGCGACGGCCACGAACGATGTGCGCGGCCGGCTCACCCAAATGGGCGCCGTCATGACGCCGCTCGGCGTCGCGGCCTTCGGCGATTTCATCCGCGCCGATCTCAAGGCCTGGGCCGACTTCGTGGCGGAGAGCAGGATCAAGGTGGAGTAGCCCCTCGCTCCGATCGCCCGCTTGCGCGGACGATGACGGCCAGATTTCTTCCGGCGGGCCAGGCCCCTCACAGCGCGGCCACGACCTTCACCTCGACCAGGAAGGCCTCGCCCACCAGGCGGTCGATCATGAGCAGCGTGTTGGGCGGATAGGCGCCGGTCGGGAACATGCGCGGAAATTCGCGCAGCCGGAATTTCATGAATTTGGGGATATCCTGCGAATGCACCAGGTAGGTGGTGAACTCGACCACGTTGGCCCAGCCCGCACCCTGCGAGGCGAGCGCGGTCTCGATATTGGCGAAGGTCTGCACGCATTGGGCATCGAAGTCGTCGGCGCCGATCACGTTGCCGGCCTTGTCGACCGCGACCTGGCCCGCGATGAAAAGATACTCGGACGCCTTCACGCGCGCCATGTGCGAATATTGGCCGAGCGGCCTGCCGAGCGCTTCCGGGTTGAGCAGCTTGATCTCGGTCATGTGGGTTCCTTCCCGGATGCCGGCGCGAAACCCGTGAGGGCCTGGCGCAGCAGTTGTCGCGCCGGCTCGGAGCCGTCGAGCGGCCGCAGGGTGCGGCGCTTGATCCTCCAGCCCTTGGGGGTGCGGGCGAGATCCCAGCGGTTGGCGGCGACCCGGTGGATGCGAAAGCCTTTCGATGTGCCGTGATTCGACAGCTCGACCGGCACGCCGTTCGGGTCCGGCATCAGGATCTGCAGATAGGACGTGACCACGGCGCGATCGCCGTCGAGCTCGACAAAGGGCAGCCCGCAGAAATGCGCGAGGCCGCCGCTGATGGCGGCGTGGTGCGCGGGGCTCCGCACCATTGCGGCGATCTCCTCGTTGCCGTTGCCGCCCGGATGCGGGTCGCGGTCGAACACGCCGTCCTCTGCATAGACGGCGCGGGTGTAGTAGTCGGCGGCCGTGTCGGCGCTCGGCGGATGGCTCGCGATGAGATTGTAGATTTCGAGCCTATCCTCGATGGCGCGAAGGCGATCCTCAGGCGTGGGTTTCTTGCTCATGATGAAATTTCTCCGATTGGGCGACGGGCCTCACCCCGATATCACATGGCTGCCCGGAAAGCTGCGCGACGCAATGTCGATTGAAACCGCACCCCGTGTGCCATTACGCTGCCCGCAACGATGGCGCCAAGGCGCCGCGGCCGCAAGCCGGGAGGAGAACGACCGTGGAAGAAGCAACCCAAGAGCTCGCGGGTTTCGCCGCGACGCTGACCTATGACGCCATTCCGGAACGGGTGCGCGAGCACTGCAAGAACGTGCTGCTCGACACGCTGGCCTGCGCGGTCGCGGGTCACCAGGGCGAGGAGACCGGGCAGATCGGCGCGCTTGCGTCCGCGTTGGGGCAATCGGACGAGAGCAGCGTGATCGGCGGCGGCCGGCTCTCGCTCGCCGGCGCGACCCTGCTCAACGGCTATCTGGTGACGGCGGTCACGATGTGCGACATCCACCGCGCCACGCTCACCCATGTGACGCCGGAGGTGGTGCCGCCGGCGCTCGCGATCGCGGAACGCGACGCGCGTTCGGGCCGCGATCTCCTGGTCGCGCTGGCGGCCGGCTTCGAGGTGACGACGCGCGTCGGCATCGGGGCCGATTATCCGGCGATGCGCGCGCGCGGCTGGCACGGGCCGGGGGTCCTGGGGCCGTTCGGGGCGGCGGCGGCGGTCGGCTCGCTGAGCGGCTTCGACCCCGACATGATGGCGAAAGCCTTCGGTCTTGCGGGCAGCCAGGCGGCCGGCACTTTCGCGGCCTGGGGCACCCCGACGGTCAAATTCCACCAATGCCGCGGCGCGCTCTCGGGCCTGATGGCGGCGCTGCTCGCGGAGCAGAATTTCTTGGCGACGCGCGAATTCCTCACCGCCAAGGATGGCGGCCTCTACAACAGCTATTCGAACGGCGGCAAGCCCGAGCTCGCGGCCGCCGGGCTCGGCCAACGCTGGGAGCTCGAGCAGATCGCGCTGCGCCTGTGGCCCTCGGCCTCCTCGATCCAGGGCATGAATACGGCGCTGTTCGATCTCGTCGAGCAGCATGAGATCGATCCTGCCAAGGTGAAGCAGCTGCGCGTCCGCCTCAACCAGACGGTCTTCGACCTGCACGGCAAGCTCGCCCGCTACAAGGCGAAGTTCGACGCGCTCATTTCGGCCCATTACACCGCCGCCGTCATCCTGCATGACCGCAAGCTCACGCTCGCCCAGTTCGAGCCGGCGCGCTACGACGACCCGGTGCTGCGGCGCTCGGCGGCCGAGCAGGTCGAGGTGAGGCCCGACCCGGCGCTCAGCGGCGTGCAGGCGGTGGTCGACATCGAGATGGCCGATGGAAAGACGCTGTCGGCGCGCTGCGACCATCCGCGCGGATCGGCCGAGAACCCGCTGTCGCGCCGGCAGATCGAAAGCAAGCTGCGCACCTATGCGGACGGATTGCTCTCGTCAGCCCATGTCGACGACGTGGTCGGCGCGGTGAGCCGGCTGGAGGATCTGGGCTCGGTGCGCAAGCTCATGGACCTGCTGCGCGCGACGCCGCGACAGGGCGAGCGCCCGGCGCGCGTCGCAACCGCGCGCGGATGAACGAAACGCGCGATCGTCGAAACGGAGGATGGGCCGTGAGAACGCTACTGCGGGTTTCCGTCGCGCTCGTGTTGCTGGCGCAATCCGGCGCGGGCGGCGCCCGCGCGGAGACCTCCGAGCTGCGCATGGCCACCCAGTTCGGCATCGGCGCCATGCCGATGATCCTGATGGAGAAGAACCGGCTGCTGGAGCGCCGGCTCGCGGCGGCGGGCCTGCCGGACGTCAAGGTCACGTGGCGTCAGTTTCCGGGCGGCAATCCGATGAACGAGGGGCTGATCTCGGGCAGCCTCGACATCGTGTCGGGCGGCACCACGGTTTTCATCACGCTGTGGGCCAAGGCGAAGGGAAGCCCGCAGGCGGTGCGGGCGGTCGGGGCCGTGTCGGCGCTGCCTTTGTGGTTCATGACGCGCGATCCGGACGTCAAGACGCTCGCGGACCTGACCGCCAAACACAAGATCGCGCTCACCACGGTCAAGGTTTCGGTGCATGCCATCCTGCTGCAGATGGCGGCCGCGAAACTCTACGGTCCCGCGGAGTCCGGCCGGTTCGACGCGCTGACGATCGGGCTTCCGCACGGCGACGCCGCGACCGCGCTGATCGCCGGCGGCACCGAGGTCAACAACCACTTCAGCGCCCCGCCGTTCCAGTATCTCGAAGCCAAGGCGCCGGGCGTGCGCCGCGTCACCACGGCGCAGGACATTCTCGGAACGCCCGCCACCTACATGGTGGCTTACGCGACCGAGAAATTCCGCGCCGACAATCCGCGCGTCTACGGCGCTTTCGTCGCCGCCCTGCGGGAGGCGATCGACGCCATCAACAAGGACCCGCGCGCCGCCGCCAAGGATTATATCGAGGCCTCGAAGGATCCGATTAGCGTCGACGACGCGGTCGCGATGATCACCGATCCGGGCGCGAAATTCACCATGGCGCCGGACAATGTCATGACCTTCGCGGAATTCATGTTCCGGCAAGGCCTGACCAAGACCCGGCCCGCCGCCTGGCAGGACATGTTCTTTCCGGAGGCGCACGGGCTGCCGGGAAGCTGACGAGGCCAGGAGCACCTTTCGCGTCATCGTCCGCGCAAGCGGACGATCCAGTACTCCGTTCTCCCGTGACACCTGGATCGCCCGCCTACGCGGGCGATGACGGCTCATTTTCGTTGGCTCACATCACTACCGTCAGCCGCTTCGCCGCGCGGGTGATGCCGGTATAAAGCCAGCGATCGCGGCTGTCGGGGAATGCAAAGCTTTCGTCGAACAGTACGACGTCGTCCCATTGCGAGCCCTGCGACTTGTGAACGGTCAGCACATAGCCGTAATCGAACTCGTCGTAGCGCTTGCGCTGCTGCCAATCGAGATCCTCGATGCCGCCGGTGAAGCATTCGCGCCGCACCGAGACTTTCACGACCCGGCCCACCTCCTCGTCGGGCTGCAACCGCAACCCGAGCGCGGCGGCGCGCGCGGTGCTGCGCTGCTTCACCACCCAGAGGCCGCCGTTGAACAGGCCCTTGCGCCGGTTGTTGCGCAGGCACACGAGCTTGTCGTCGGCCTGTGGGAGTGGATCGGTGAATCCGCGCCGTTCGCGCAGCCGCGCATTATAGGAGCGGCGGGTGGCGTTGCGGCCGACCAGCACCTGGTCGGCGGCGAGCACCCGGTCGGGGAAGAGGTCGGCCTTGCGCACCACCTGGCTGTCGCCATAGGTGCCGGGCTCGAGCCGCCGGCCCTCGCGCACCGCCATGGAGAGATGGATGATCGGGTCGTCGGCGGCCTGGCGGTGCACCTCGGTCAGCATGACGTCGGGCCCGGCATCGGTGAAGAAGCCGCCACCCTGGATGGGCGGCAACTGCGCCGGATCGCCCAGCACCAGCACGGGCACGCCGAAGGACAACAGATCGCGGCCGAGCTCGGCATCGACCATCGAGCATTCGTCGATGACGATGAGCTTGGCCTTCGAGGCCGGCGCGTCGTCCCATAATTCGAAGCTCGGCGTCTCCTCGCCGCTCTCGCGCGCGCGATAGATCAGGCTGTGGATCGTCGAGGCGCCCTCGCAGCCCTTGCGGCGCATCACCAGCGCGGCCTTGCCGGTGAAGGCGGCGAAGGCCACCTTGCCGTCGACGTCCTCGGCGAGGTGGCGGGCGAGCGTCGTTTTCCCGGTGCCCGCATAGCCGAACAGGCGGAAAAGCGGCGGCGCGCCGCCGCCGCGCCGCGCTTTGAGCCAATCGGCGACGGCCTTGAGGGCGGCGTCCTGATGCGGTGTGAAAATGGGCATGAATCGGTTCGGCCGTTTCGCTTCGAGTTGTCGCATGATCTGTTCGGAAAAGCCCGTCAACCCCCGATCAAGTGGGGGAAGGTTTTTTCGAACTCATGATCGACACGCCATTCTTGAGCTCCCGCAGGACGCGCCGGCCTTACAGGGGTGGAAACACATGATGCCCATCGGGGCCGAGCGGCAGCGGCCGGGCCCATGCCACCGCGGTGAGCGGCAGGTCGCCATAGAGGTGGGGAAACAGGGCGCCGCCGCGCGAAGGCTCCCATTTGAGCGCCGGCCCCAGCGCCGCCGGCTCGACCGCGACCAGAACGAGTTCCTGCTGGCCGGCGAAATGCCTGGCGGCGGTCTCGCGGAGCTGGTCGGCGGTCGAAAAATGGATGTAGCCGTCGGCGCGGTCGACCGGCGCGCCGCGGAAGGCCGCGTCGCGTTCGGCCTCCTGCCAGGACGCGCGCTCGCAGATCTTGTAGATGAGGGTCATGGGGCGGTCCCGAAGCCGGTGCAGGGTGGCGTAAGCTCGATATCGCATCTTTCGCCGCAGACGAAACGGTCCGGCGCAGGCAAAAGCCGGCTGCGATCGCCGAAACCGTTAAATTTGTGTTAACCAACGAAAAATTTTAGGGAAAAAGCGCGGCAAAACGCGATGGTCTCGTTGGGCGGGCCGCAAGCTTTGAGGGGTTAAATCATGCGGTGCCCACATCGGATGGGCATCAGACGAGGCCGAACGATGCTCAAGGAACGGCGTAACTCGCAACGTTACCATTTCAACCGCTATGCGCGCATCCAGGTCGAGATGTCGGGCCCGTCGCGCGATTGCCTGATCGTGAACATGTCCGAGGAGGGCGTGCGGCTCCATTCGGAAGTCATGGAGATGCCGAACGAGTTCACGCTGGTGATCGCGGATGCCGAGCATCCGCGCCGCAGCTGCCGGGTGGTGTGGCGGCTCGGCTTCGAGATCGGCGCCAAATTCACCGATCTCGATCGCCTGCCGGCGCGCCGGCCGGCGGCCAAGGCCGCGGCGATCTGAGGCCGCCATCGCCGGGGCCGATTACACGACCTCGGCCTGCACCAGCGCCGGATTGGCGCGAAAAAAGGCGGCGTCTTCGGGCTTTTGGGTCCAGTCCTTGTGCTGGCGGTTCTCCATGTGCCGCGTCGCCATGTTGTCGCCATAGCGCACGCGGAACAGCATCGTGCGCTGCGGCCCGTTGATGTATTCGTGCAGCTCGCCCTTCGGATGCACCACGAATGAGCCCGGGACCACGTCGATCGTGCGTTCGGGCGTGCGCATCTTGCCGCCGCCGGTGAAGCAGAAATAGATCTCGGTCGCGTCGGGATGGCAGTGATAGGGGCTGATCTGGCCCGGCTCCCAGCATGCGACCGTGACGTCGCCCTCGGCGACCTCGCCGAGGATCTTCTCGACATGGCGTTTCGGGTTCCATTCCTGTTCCTTGTGCAGATCGAAAACGTGCATTGCGGGAGCTCCGGTTGTCGTCGGCGCGCTCGCAACCAGCACTGCGAGCGGCAGCGGTCATGTTAGCCCATTTGAATGGTCCGAGAATGCCCCGCAAGATGCCCTCGGAACGCCCGTGACAGAGACTGCCTTGCTTGGTAGGAAACGCCCGCGCAATCCAGGGGAATGGAAATAGATCATGCTGAAGAAGCCGAACTGTCCCGTCATCGCGATCGAGGAGCATTATTGGGATCGCGAGCTGTCAGCGACCTATTCGGGGGTCGAGGGCGTCCGTAATCCGCAGATGATGGAGCAACTCCACGACCTCGGCGACCTGCGGCTGAAGGAGATGGACGAGGCCGGCGTCGACATGCAGATCATCTCCCACGGGGCGCCGTCGGCGCAGAAGCTCAGCGGTGACGATGCGGTCGCGCTGGTGCGGCGGGTCAACGACCGGCTGGCGGCGGCGATCGCCAAGCATCCGACGCGCTTTGCCGGCTTTGCGACGCTGCCGACGAGCGATCCCGCGGCGGCGGCGGACGAGCTCGAACGCACCGTCACCAAGCTCGGATTCAAGGGCGCGATGATCCACGGTCTCGCCAACGGCCTGTTCCTCGACGACAAGCGCTTCTGGCCGATCTTCGAGCGCGCCGAGAAGCTGGACGTGCCGATCTATCTCCATCCCGCGCTGCCGCACCCGCAGGTGATGGACGCCTATTACAAGGAATACGCCAAGGATTTTCCGATGGTGATCCGCGCGGCCTGGGGCTTCACGGTCGAGACGGCGACGATCGCGATCCGCCTGGTGCTGGGCGGCGTATTCGACAAATATCCCAATCTCAAGATCGTGCTGGGTCACCTGGGCGAGACGCTGCCATTCCTGGTCTGGCGCATCGACAATGCGCTGGCGCGGCCGGGCGGAAAGCAGATGAGCTTCCGCGACGTCTTCTGTCACAATTTCTGGATCACCACGTCCGGCAACTTCTCCAATCCGGCGCTGCTGTGCTGCGTGATGGAGATGGGCATCGAGCGCATCCTGTTCGCGATCGATTGGCCGTTCGTCCCCAACCCGCCCGGAACGCGCTGGATGGAAACCGTGCCGCTGTGCGATGAGGACAAGGTGAAGATCTTGAGCGGAAATTCGAAGAGACTCTTCCGCATGTGACCGGGGCGGCCGCCCGATCCAGTGATCGGGGCAGGGTGTGCTAAATGGCTCGCGCGTAGAAGCGCGGGCCGCCTACCAAGCCTGCACCATGTGGGCGACGTCGTAGACGGCCGCCGCGACGGCAAGCGCGACCCACACGACGGCGATCACCAGCGCAATGTTGATATGCGGCGGCGGGTGCTTGGCAATCAGATGAGCCATGGCGGTCGTCCTTCTTCAACGACGGCGCTTCATCCCGGCCGGGCCCGTTTTGAATACGGGTACTTGCTTTGCTAGTTAGACCCGACTCCCGGTAATACCAAGCTTTATGCTGCAATGCTGGATTGCGTGCACGGCGTAGCTCATGCCGCGCCAGTCAGGGCGCGGCGCCCCTCACTGTCTGCCCTCGAAGCCGGCGCCGAATCGGGCGTTGGCGCTCGTGCTTTGTCCGTTGGTCTGCTGCACGTCGATCGGGAAGCCGGTGCTGGCCTCCGGCGCCACCTGGCGTGGCGCCCTGGCGTGGCGCTTTTTCTTGCGCGGCTGCTCGGCGACCTGGGTGCCCCGGCGACTCGACCCGACGGAAGCTTTCTCCGCAGCCGTGCTCGCGACCGTGGCGCCGGCGTCGAGCTTTGCGACCTGCTTGTGGCCGCCCGCCGCTGCGGTCGCGAGCGTTTTCCTGCGCGCTTCCGCGCGGGCCTTCGGATTGGGGCGCGGCATTGCGACACGCGAGAGCTTCGGCGGCGCAATGCCGCCGGTCGTTTCACCAGCGCCGTCCTGGAGGCTTGCCACGATAGTTGCGACCGGGGTGTCGTTGCCCGTGGAAGGTTCGGCCGTGATCGCGCCGGCGAGCGAGGCGGGCGCGGCTGCGCTCTGCGCTCGATCGGTCTGCAGGGCGGCGGTCTTGGTCGCGACGTCGTCCGGCGGCTCGGTCGCGAAGGGCGGCGCGGCCAGCGTGGCGTCGGTCTGCGGCTGCTCGGCGAACTCGACCACGGCGCGCGCCGGCGCCGCCGGCAGGTCGCGCAGGCGAAGGAGCTCGTCGGCTCGGCGCGCATAGGCGAGAGACTGGAAGTGCTGCCACTCGGGCGCGTCCATGATCGCCTGCTGCATCAGCAAGTGGCCGATATCGGGGACAGCGATCGCATGCTTGACCGAATTGCCGGTGCCGATCAGGCCGACGCTCGCCGACAGCACCGCCACGCAGGCGGCGATCACGGCGGTCAGGATGATGCTCAGCTTGGGAAACATGTCGTTGGCCGCGATGGAAGATTCGAAACGCGCCACAGCCCCTATCCACCGCCCGAATCACCCATAGCAGACTCGAACCCCGGCGTGAATCCATGCCGAGCAAAAAGGATCGCCGCTTTCATCGGCCGCGCCGCGAAGTGCGGCAGCTTCGGAGACGCGCGCCCCGGCGTTGTGTGGCTGGGATTCCGCTGCTACGGTCCGCCGCCTTCGGGCCCGTAGCTCAATGGTCAGAGCTAGCGGCTCATAACCGCTTGGTTGGAGGTTCGAGTCCTCCCGGGCCCACCATGAGCTCCTGGTCCTACCGGACCGCGCTGTCGATCTCAGCGCTCGTTGAAGGCGCGCCGGAGCTGATCCGTGATCGGCTTCAGCAAATAGCTCATCATCGTACGGCTGCCGGTTTGCACGAAGATTTCCGCCGGCATGCCCGAGACGAGCTGCAGGCCGGCCAGCCGCCGATGCTCCTCTTCGGGAAGCGTAACCCTGACCGTGTAGTAGGACGTATTGCCCTGCTGGTCGTGGCTCAGATCCGCGGAGATGTATGAAACGACGCCGCTGAGCTGCGGTGTGGTGCGCTGGTTGAACGCGGAGAACCGGACGAGGGTGGTCTGCCCGATCTTGACCTGATCGATGTCATTGGGCGCGAGCTTGGCCTCGACTTGCAGATCATCCGAATCGGGCACGATCTCCATCACGACCTCTCCGGCGCCGATCACGCCGCCAACCGTGTGAATCGTGAGCTGATGAACGATGCCCGAG
>WNFR01003982.1_pt1 | contig 15241 bp, 14 predicted proteins | sample 5400221 | NCBI WGS metagenome assembly WNFR01 (sample SAMN13153357, study PRJNA577476) | soil metagenome | isolation source: 40 cm soil under Madrone tree | place: USA:California | collected 2016-06-14 | reverse complement strand
CAGCGAGAGCGTTCCGTCGGCCACGGTGACGTCGCCGGACGCCGCGCCCGCAAAGGGCGCATTGCGGCCGGTGAGGGCGAGATCGATCGCCTTGTCGCGCGCGGCCTGGGCGGCGAGCAGCACGGCGGCGGTCGCGTTCGCCGCCGTGGATGAGCCGATGGCCGGGTGCGACTCCGGCAGCCGCGTGTCCCCGAGGCGCACGACCACCCGGTCGGGCGGCAGGCCGAGCGCATCGGCGGCGACCTGCGCCATGGTCGTATAGGTGCCGGTGCCGATGTCGTGGGCGGCGGCCTCGACCAGCGCCGCGCCGGCGGGGTCGAGCGTGACCCGTGCCTTTCCGGGCCATCGCCAGTGGGTGAAGATCGCCGCCGCCACACCCTGGCCGATCAGCGTGCGGCCGTCGCGCATCGACCGCGGCTGCGCGCTGCGCTTGTCCCAGCCGAAGCGCGCGGCGCCCTCGGTCAGGCATTGGCGGAGCGCGCGGGTCGAGAAGGGGCGGCCGCTGTAGGGATCGGTGTCGGTGTCGTTGCGCAGGCGCAGCGCGACCGGATCGACGCCGGTCGCATAGGCGAGCTCGTCCATCGCGCTCTCGAGCGCGAAGTGGCCTTGCGCCTCCATCGGCGCCCGCAGCACGACGGGCGAGTTGCGGTTCACGTGCACGACCTTGTGGCTGGTCGCGATCCCGCCGCTCGCGCCCCACAGGTGGCGGCTGGCCATGGCGGCGTATTCGACATAGTCGTCGAACACCGATGTCGGATTGACGCTGTCGTGGCGAAGGCCGGCCAGCGTGCCGTCGCGACCGGCGCCGAGCGCGATCGACTGAACGGTCGCCGCCTGGTGGCCCACCATGGAGTACATCTGCGCGCGGGTGAGCTGCAGGCGGACCGGCCGGTTCACCGCCTGGGCGGCGAGCGCCGCCAGCAAGGTGTGCGGCCACGACCAGGATTTCCCGCCAAAACCCCCGCCGAGGAACTCGCACACGACGTTGACCTTGTCCTCGGTAAGGCCGAGCACCAGCGCAGCCAGCTTTTTCGTGCCGAAGACCATCTGGGTCGAATCGTAGAGCGTCAGCGTGCCGTCCTCGCCCCACACGGCGAGGGTCGCGTGCGGCTCCATCGGATTGTGGTGGCGGTCCGGCATCGTGTAGGCACCGTCGATCCTGACCGCGGCGTTCGCGATGGCCGTTTCGGCATCGCCGATCGATGACGCGAGCGGCCACATGCGCTGCGGCGGATCGACCGCGTCGCGCGCCATCGGCGGGCTGAACACGACGGGCCGGCCGTTTTCGTAGTCGATCGCGATCAGCGTACCCGCATGGGCAGCCTGATCGCGCGTCTCGGCGACGACCGCGGCGACCGGCTGGCCCGCATAGTGGATCTTGTCGTCCTGCAGCGGCAAATAGGTCTGTCCCTGCGGACGCAGATGACTCCAGGGCAGTTGGTTCATGCGCGGCGTGTTGTGGTGGGTGAGCACGGCGAGCACGCCGGGCGCTCGTTCGGCGGCCGCCGTGTCGATCGACAGCGTCCGTCCGTTGGCGACGGTGCTGTGGACAATGGCGGCGTGGGCCGCGCCGGGAACCGCAAGATCGGCCGTGTAGCGGGCCGCGCCCGTGACCTTGCGCCGCCCGTCGGCGCGCGAGATGGGTTGTCCGACGGCGTTCACGCGCGTGCTCCCGCGGCTTGCAGGGCGCGCAGTGCGGCCCGCTGCGCCAGCTCGACCTTGAAGGCGTTGTGCGCGAGTGGGCGCGCGTCGTCGAACGACCGGGCGATCGCCGCTCGCAGGGCGTCGTTGTCGTCCAACGACAGCCCGCGCAGCGCCGTTTCGGCGGCGGCGAGGCGCCAGGGCTTGTGGGCGACGCCGCCCATCGCGAGCCGCGCCGAGCGGATGCGCCGGCCGTCGGTCGCGACCGCGGCCGCCGCGGAGACGAGCGCGAACTCGTAGGACTGGCGGTCGCGGACCTTGAGGTAATGCGAGCCGCGCGCCTCTGCGCTCGCGGGCACCTCGATGGCGACGATCAGGTCGCCGCGATCGAGCACGGTGTCGCGCTCGGGCGTGCGGCCGGGCAGGCGATGGAAATCGGCGAAGGCGATCGATCGCCGCCCGCCGCGCCCCTGCACCAGGACAGTTGCGTCGAGGGCCGAAAGTGCGACGGCCACGTCGGACGGATGGGTCGCGACGCAGGCGTCCGACCATCCGAAGATCGCCTGGTTGCGGTTGAGACCGTGCAGGGCGGAGCAGCCGGAGCCGGGCCGGCGCTTGTTGCAGGCCGGGTCGTCGTCGTCGCGGAAGTAGGGGCAGCGGGTCCGCTGCATGATGTTGCCGCCCATCGAGGCCATATTGCGGAGCTGGCCGGACGCCGCGAACAGCAAGGCCTCGGCGATGACCGGAAAACGCCGGCGCACCTCCATGTTCGCCGCCACGTCGCTCATGCGGGCGAGCGCGCCAATGTGCAGGCCGCCGTCGGGCAGGGCGTCTATGCGCGCCATGTCCGGCAAGCCGTTGATGTCGAGGAGATGCGTGGGATGCGCCGCCCGGTCCTTGATCAGGCCGAGGAGGTCGGTGCCGCCGGCGATGAAGGCGAGCTGCGGATCGTGCGCGTGCGCCGCGATCGCGCGGGCGGGGTCATCGGCTCTCGACAGCGTAAAAGGATGCATGGCTCAGCCCGATGCAACTTCGGCGATCCCGTCAACGATGTTGGGGTAGCAGGCGCAGCGGCAGAGATTGCCGCTCATGCGCTCGCGGATCTCGGGGCCCGTCAGGTCCGCGACGGTGAACGGGCGGCGCACGTCCGCGGTGGCGGCGCTCGGCCAGCCCGCCTTCGCCTCCGCCAGCATTGCGACGGCCGACATGATCTGGCCGGAGGTGCAGAAGCCGCATTGGAAGCCGTCGTGCTCGATGAAAGCGGCTTGGAGCGGATGGAGCTTCCCGTCGCGCTCGAGCCCTTCGATGGTGGTGATCCGCTTGCCTGCCTGCATGGCGGCGAGCGTCATGCAGGAGAGGATGCGGCGTCCGTCGACGTGCACCGTGCAGGCGCCGCACTCGCCGCGGTCGCAGCCCTTCTTCGTGCCGGTCAGCGCCAGCTGCTCGCGCAAGGCGTCGAGCAGCGTCGTGCGAGGCTCGACCGTGATCGTGCGCGGATCGCCATTGACCTCGATTGTTACGGCCACGCTTTCCACGGTCTCGCTCATGGCGTCCTCGTTCGTGCCACGTCGGTTGCGCTGATGCCCTCCAATGCGAGGCCGTAGCCGATGCCCTCATTGACGATGCGGCGCAGCTTCTGGGTCAGCGCGATGCGTGTATAGCGGGTGGTGAGCGGGGGTAGCCTGGCGAGGCCTTCGGCGATCGCGCGTGCGCGGGGCAGCAGCTGGTCGGCTGGGACGATCTCGTTGACGGCGCCCCATTCCTTCGCGGTCTTGGCATCGAGCTCCTGGCGCGTGAGGATAAAGTAGCGGCCGCGGATGGTGCCGATCGCTTCCTGCCACAGCAGGTTGACGCCGTCGCCGGGCACGATGCCGAACTCGAAGTGCGGCTTGTCCTGAAACACCGTCGCGGGCGTCGCGAGCACGATGTCGGCGAGCAGGATGTACTCGGAATGCAGGCGCACCGGCCCGTTCACCGCGGCGATCATCGGCGCCTCGATGTCGAGCAGGTTCAGGAGAATCTTTTTGCCTTCGCGAAAGATCTTGTCGTAGCCCTGCGGCGTGAAGAAGTCGAAACCATCAGGGCTGATCGTCTCCATGAAGGCGTCGCCGCTGCCGGTCAGGATGACGACGCGGTTCTCGGGGTCGGAACCGATCGCGTGAAACAGGTGGACGAACTGCTCATGGGTGTGCCCGTCGAACACCAGCGTGCCGCCATCCGTGTGAAGCGCCACTTCCAGCACGCCGGTTGCCGAACGGGTCAGCCGGGCATTGGGAAAGTCGTCGCGATACGCGTTGAACCGGATCATGGATTTGCACCTCATCGTGCATGGTCACGAGCGGGGCAGGAGACCGTCTACGACGGGAATGTGGCCATCGATTGATCCTCCATGCGGGAATGCCTGGTCTGCAAGCTACGGATTCGCCGCATGGCGCAGTAGCAAGCGCGCCGGATTATCGGTTATTCCGGGCCGGAATAAATGTGACGGTCGGGACGCATCCGGCGGTTCCGTACCCTCCCGGCCTTGAATCGGCCCGATCGCCAACACACGTTCAAGCTATCGCCCGGCGGATTGCCATCCCGTTCGATCGTGCGCGGGGGTGGCCGCGTCGGGTTTCGACATGGCTTGGTCCGTGCGGGCGCAGGCCGAGGAGATGAGGACCCATGCCCGGCATTCCGTTGACCATCGCGGAGATCGACGAGCGCATGGCCGCCTTGCGAGAGAATCTGCGCGAGCTGGTCGAGCAAGCCGCCGCATATTCCGGCGCGTCGGACGAGGACCTGGCGTCGCGGCGCATCGCCGAACAGGAGGCGGAGCTCGAGCTCCTGGCGCGTCAGCGCGACAAGCTCGCGCGCTCGGGGCCCTGACCTTGCACCCACAACCTTCACTGCGTCGACCGCAAGAGCGAGGAGAAGCGACATGAGCGGCAAGAGCGTAAAGCAGCATATGGATGTGATCGGCGCGGACGGCGTTCATATCGGAACCGTCGATCGCGTCGAGAACGGCAGGATCAAGCTCACCAGGGCCGATAGCGGCGAGGGGCGCCACAAAGGTCATCACCATTTCATCGATCTGGGGCTGGTGGCGGATGTCGAAGGGCAGACGGTGCGCCTGTCGGCAAACGCGGCGGTCGCCGTCACGCTGGAAGAGGAGCGATCCGGAACCCCCACCTGACCGCGATTTTCCGAGCTTGCCGGAAGGACCGGTTGTGCGACGGCCGGTCGCCGGCAATCCGAGCCCGGCGTGGCGTTCTCGGAGCGCGGGCGGCTTTCCCTATGACGCCCGGGCCCTGCAATATCTTACCGCGATACCCCATCGCGGCGGAGCCGACAACGCCGATGGACGAGGCGCCGATGTCGCGGGGGTTCAGGTCGAGACGACCCGGGCACGCCGCCGCCGAAACACGGCGGCCGCGTCCAGAACCGGGAGCGTCTGACCGCTTTCCTGGCGCATTCGCCTTACCGCGCTGTTTGCGAGCCGCAAAGGATCGCGGTCTCCATCCCCAGATAATTCCATGAGACACGCGGCAAGCCGCCGCTTCAGCAATGCTTGGTCTACGACGGCGAAATGCTGATCATGCGTCATGAAGCGCCAGGCCTTTTGGAAGGCCGCCGCGAGTGCTTCGACCGCTTCGGGCTGAAATGCACGGTTCGTCATCATGAGTGGACTCCGGCTCAATTCGCGGGTCTCGGACGGAACGCGCTTGATCGAGAGCCATCCCTCGACCCGAGCGCGTGTTGCGCGGCCGCGAAACCATTGCGGGCCGAACCCGTGTTGGCACAATCCGAAAAGAATCTGAATTGATCTTTCTTGCATTCACAGGTGAGGCGATTTCAGCAATGGCTCCGGGGCGTCGCAATCGGTCCGCGCCGGATGAACACCTCACGGTGAGGAGCGCGCGTAGCGCGCGTCCCGAACACCTCATGGTGAGGAGCGTCGCGCAGCGACGCGTCTCGAACCATGGGCCGCTTGCACCGCTCTCGCCCGTGGCCCGTCTTTCGAGACGGCGCTTCGCGCCTCCTCAGGACAAGGATGAGCGTGTGAGGTATTGCAGACCTCATGGTGAGGAGCGCGCGCATCGACCTGGACGCAGGCAGCTAAAAAGGGTTCTTGAGTGAACGCCGGCCCGTGATTGCTTTCGCAGGGCGGACCATGTCGACAAACGCGCGGAGTGCGGCGGGCGTCTGGTGGCGTCCGTGATAGAACAGAAACAGGCTTTCCACGACTGCCGAGCAATTCTCGAAGAGGCGCATCAGTTGGCCGGTGCGGAGGTACGGAGCGGCGAGTCCCTCCGGAACATACGCGATCCCGAGGCCATCCAGCGCAGCCCGAATGGCAAGGTCGGTATTGTTGACGGTCAATCTGCCGCCGACGGAAACCGGCCATGGCTTTCCGTCGCGCTCAAAATTCCACTTTGCAAGCGGGCCCTTTGGTCCCAATCGATATTGAATGCAGCTGTGCGAGGCGAGGTCGTCGAGCGTGCGCGGGGGCCGCCGACCGGCGAAATACGCCGGTGCACCTACGACGGCGATCTTGATCGGCCCCGTGACGCGCATCCCGATCATATCGGGTGACACCCAATCCTTCGGCCCGATCGCGACGTCAAATCCCTCTGCGACGATGTCGACCCGGCCCACGTCGACCCACATTTCCAGTCGCACGTCCGGATATGTGGACAGATAGCGCTGCCAGATCGGCGTGACCACCATCGTGGCGGCCGAGGGGGATGCCCATATCCGCAATCGCCCGACCGGGCGCCCCCGTTCCTCATTCAAGTCCTCGAGCGCGCCGGAGATCTGATCGAATGCGGGCCGCAGCCGATCGAGCAGACGGAGACCGGCTTCCGTCAGCGCCACGCTTCGTGTGGTGCGGTTCAGCAATCGCACCCCCAGCCGCGTTTCAAGCTGCCGTATCGCGTGGCTGACGGCGGGCGCCGTCAGCTCCAACCGCTCGGCTGCCGCACGAAAGCTCAGGTGCTCGGCGACGAGGAGGAAGGTGTTCAAGTCGGGAAGCGCGCCGCGCTGCATTGGTAAACATCCTTCAACACCACGATACGGCAGTTAAACCTTATCTTCCAGCACCTCCGGACTACGTTTCCCGCCGACCAGGCCGGGCCGGCACCTGCCCCGGTCAGTGAGGCGGACACGTTTCGGACTCATCGTCCTAGTCTTACTGCATCATAAACTTTTCCGCGTTGAGCGTCTTGGCGTGGGGGCGGCGCAGCATGGGCATCGCGGCAGCATCGCGACGAGAGCCGTGATCAGGCGTCGGCGCATCGTTGCGATCGAGTTCGGGACGTGCCGTTCGGGCCGCAGCGGCGGAGCCTCTGGGTCGGTAACTATTGGGAACGCGAGACGGCGGGAACAGCCTGGAGGAACGAGGCCCTGAGGGGGGAATCGTCTCCCGCTCGGAGACCAGGAATCCGTAGGCTGCAATGCACAGCGTGGCGTGGTGGTGGAAGCCGCGCCACCCGCGACCTTCGAAGTGCCCGAGCCCGACCTCCTGCTTGAGTTCTTGATAATCGCGCTCAATGCGCCAGCGCAGCTTGGCGAGGTCCACCAAACGAGGGAAGGCGATGTGGTCGGGAAGGGTCGAGAGCCAGTATTTGGTCGGCTCCTTGGCACCTTTTGGCCACTCGATCAGCAGCCATTCTTCCGCTCGGCTCTCGCTGCGTTTGAAGTCACGCCGCGCGACACGAACACGCAGGCGAGCAAAGCGTGAGGACAGGCGCTCGGCCGCGCCTTCTCGCCATTCGATCGTGCGCCAGGCGCGCTTGGGCAAGCCGAGCGCGAGGTCCTTGGCTGAGGCCGGTTGATGCGTGGCGTCGCGCTGCAAAAGCTTTGGTGGTCGCCCCCGACCGGACCACTTCTTTGCCGGCAGCGGCCCGCTGCCAGGCGCCCATACTGTCGTGTTCGACAGAATGCCGGCCACATAGGTCAAGTCCAGCGCCGTGATATCCTTGCGCAGCTCGCTGTTGTTGCCATAGCCGGCGTCCATCAGCACCACGCCGCGCGGCAGCTCCGCCGCACAGGCCCAGCGCAGCTGATCGAGCGCGATCTCATGCTTGGTCTTGAAGCCGATGTCCTCAGGAACACCCGCCTTACGCAAGCGGGCATGATCGTTCGCCCATTCTTGCGGCAGGTACAGGCGATAAGCCACCGGCAGGCTGGCATGGCGGTTGGCCAGCGACAATGATACCGCGACTTGGCAATTATCTTCCTTGCCCAGCTGGCCGCAATATTGCCGCGCAACACCGACCGAGTGCCGTCCCTGTTTGGGGAAACCGGTGTCGTCGATGATCCACGCTTCGATCGGCCCGTGCCGCTGCATCTGCGGCAGCACCATCTCGCGTATCTTGGCCAGAACCGGCGCGTCCGACCAGCGCCCCTCGCCGACAAAATGCAGCAACGATTGATGCTGCGCTGCCACCCGCGCCGGTGCCGTCACCGCAGCCATCGGCTCCACGCTCTTGCGTTCACACGGCATCATCAGGCCCGTGCAATAGTCCCGCAACGGACCTTCCCGGTCCTTGTGCCCGATCACGCTCGCAAGGCCCTCGACATAGCCGGCAAACCGTGATTCACCGGAATCTGCACCGCGATGATCCATCTCAGCCTCCTCATGCTGACCTGAATCTCGCCAAATAGCTGATTCTGTTGAACTCGTACCGCGACTTTCTGACTCAGTCAGACTAGAGCATGATCCGGAAAAGTGGGCACCGGGTTTCGGAAAAGATCATGCTCCAACAATAAGCTAGAGCGGGATGACGATTCGACGAAAAGTCATCCCGCTCTAGATTGCGGACGCGGGGCGATCGTCGATTGCAGCACGTATCACTTGTCGGATCCGCTCGTTCGACAGGAACAGGTCGTGGTTGATGATGCCCCAGCCCTGTTCCGAAGCGTCGATCACGCGCAGCCCCAATTTCACAAGCGGGGCCTTGTGGGCCGCGCCGACCCGGGTGATCCCGCCAGCCATCCATCCCGACAGCGCGAGCGCGCGATCATTCGCTGCGGTAATCAACGTGATCTTCGGGGCCAGCTGCCCGATGCGCGCGACCGACGACGCGAACACGTCCATGTCAATGTCAGGAGACGCAAAGACGACCGCGCCGATCCGCTCGGCGGCCGCGTTGCCATGACCCGCATAAAGCTGCCGCAGCGCCTCCATGGTCAGCATGGTACCGATGCTGTGCGCCACGATATGGATACGGCCAACGCTCGGGCTCGCCATCAGCCCGTCAAGCACCTGCTGCAGGGCATCGCGCGACCACATCGCGCTTTCGCGATCGTAGCCGTAATCGAACAGTTTCGCCCGCGACGGCCAGGAGAACACCATGGTCTTGCCGCGGAACTTGATGCCGTCCGAGAGCCGCACGGCATCGACCGCGGCCGCCTCGAAACTCTGATTGAAGCCGTGAACATAAATGAGGACATCGCGTGCGCCGGCGGTCTGATCGACCAGGTCTCCGACATGGGCGACCGGCTCGATCGCCGCGATGCGCCAGTCATCGAGCCCGACCGCGGCGAGCGAGAACCGGCCCTCGCTGGGCGGCGTGAGCTTCGCGCGCCCGATGTTCAACGCAGATGCCCGTTCCGGTCCGTACCAGGGTATTGCGCGCGCGCCGTTCACCGGCTTGCGCGTGGTGGCGACAAGAAGAACCGGATCGGTCGAAAGACCGGACGCGTCAAAGGGGGGAGCGTTCGACGCCAAGCCTGCGCACCCTGCGAGCGCGAGCGTGGAACCCGCAGACGCAAGCCCATGCAGCACGGCGCGCCGCGAAGCAACCGTACCAGAAAACGCACGATGAACGATCACCCGGACCTTTCCCTACGACGCGCGACGTCGCCGCGTCCCGCCATCGCCCCCGGCCTGCCTGCGACCTCATCGCGGCAACAACAGGGCGAACGGCGGAACTTTCTCGGGACAGCCCGCGCCATACGCGGCGCAACGCGGAACCTGCTCTGCGTCATTCGAAGCGGCGAGCCAAGTGTTTCCCTGCAGAAGTGTCGTACACAAACTCCGGAGTTGGCTGATCCGATAATAATGGCTTGATGTCGATAAGAGCATTCAGCAGCAGGGAACAATGCTGACTTGCTTGGCGGCATTCGTGCGTTCCATCAAGCCCTCTCCGATTCCATCGCTTGCGAAGCCGTTGATTGCGAGCCACGACCGATCCCTTCTTTTGGTCGGCGACATCGTGGATTTCTCTGGATTAACGGGCTTGGCCCAATCAAGACAGCTTTGTTGATCGATCTTTGAGCAGGCTGGTCTCAAGGGACTGGTTACGCATGAAGTCAATAAAGGCACGTAATGCGCCGGGTACTTGGCGACGGCTCGGATAATACAAGTAGACTCCGGAGAAGTGCCCCCACCACTCGCCGAGTAGCGGAACCAACTCTCCGTCGGCGACATGCTTCGAGACGATAAACTCAGTGAGATAGCCGATGCCTATTCCATCCAGCACGGCGTTCAATACGAGGTAAATGTCGTTAAGGATGAGCGAGCCGTCGACCGGTACTTCGAGCCGTCGGCCGGCATTCTCAAAGACCCATGGCTGAATTGAACCGTCCCAATCCCACCGCAGCCGCACGCAATTGTGTGCATGCAGATCCTCGGGTGCAGCGGGAGCCGGATAACGCTCCAAATACGCCGGAGAGGCGACGGACATCACGCGGATTCTGTCGAGAAGGCGCACAGCAATCATGTCCTTCTCGATGCGCTCACCTAGCCGAATGCCAGCATCAAATCGGCCGCCGACGATATCGCTGTGGCTATCGTCGATGTTCATTTCGAGTTTTATTTCGGGAAATTCAGCGAGGAATTGCGGCAGCAGCGGACCGACCAGGGCCACAGCGCTCACCCGAGGCATACTCAGTCGCAGCGTACCGATTGGCTTATCCCGGAATGAATTGACGGACTCGATGGCTTTGCCAATGCCATCCAGAACTGATTGCGCATTGCCGAATAACTGCTCGCCAGCCTCGGTTAGCGCCACGCTGCGGGTTGTGCGGTTGAGCAAGCGCACGCCAAGTCGTTCTTCAAATGACCGAATGGTCTGGCTCAGCGTCGACGGCGACACTCCCAGTTGCGCTGCTGCCTTCGTGAAATTGCGATGCTCCGCCACCGCGACAAAGGCGCTAAGCTCAGCAAATTGAGTCCCTCTCATAGCAAACGTCCGAGCAAGAGGGGTCAGGGGCGCCGTCGGCAAACCCGATGCAACATAGAGGCGTCGCTCTTTCAAATAAGGCGCTTCGCAGTATAGACAAGTGAGCGGCCGAATTTGCAAGATCTCATTGCACCTCAATGAGATCGCTTATGATCACGGCTGCTGTGGCAGGCAGCCATTGACAAGCGTGTCGCCCAGCGCCCGCGCCCAGCTCGCATTAAGCGATTGGCCTAATAAGAGGCGCTGGTAGACCGCGCCGACGAAGGCGTCGATGACCCTCGCTATGTTCAGGTCGACCCTGAACCGGCCCTGATCCACGCCTGCGCAGAGAAGCCTGGTCGTCTCGCGGCGCAGCGGCTCGGCTGAGGTTCCCAGATACATTTAGAGCCCTCTGCATTGATCCGCCGCCAGAAATCCGTCTGATGTTCGAGCAGGTCAGGACTGCTCCCAACCTCGCCGGGGGATGACGAAGCCGGGCAGAACCAGATGGCCGCAAGCGGCGATCACGTCGATGTCACGTGCGTTTGCCAAAAATAGCGCACAAAATTTTGGACATCACTGTCGGATTCCCCTCCGCCGGAACGTCCTTGGGTGCAAACGAAAGGAAACCCGATGAGCACGAACGACACTTACCTCGCCGTCTTTCTTGGGAGCAAAACCAGCCCGCGCATGAAGGCGTGGATGGCGCTTCCCGAAGCCGAGAGGGGCGCCAAGGAACGGGAGGGAATCGCCGCCTGGAAGGCCTGGGTCGAAAAGCACCGTGCGGCCGTTTCCCTCATGGGCGGACCACTCGGTAAGACCAAGAAGGTCACCGAGAGCGGCGTTGAGGATGTGAGCAACGAGATGGGCGCCGTCATGGTCGTGCGTGCGGAATCGCACGCGGTGGCCGCCAAGTTGTTCGAGAATCATCCGCATTTCGCGATCTTTCCGGGCGAATCCGTCGAGATCATGCCGATTCTGCCGATACCGGCCGGTTGATCGGCGGCAGCCTCCGTTCAGCCAACTCACCAAAAGGAAAACCACGATGCCCAGCACCGTTCGCTTGCACCGCGTCCTGTCGACCAGGCCGGAGAAAGTCTATCGCGCGTTCCTCGAGGCGGATGCCCTCGCGAAATGGCTCCCGCCCAACGGTTTTGCCTGCACGGTGCATCATCTGGAACCGAAGGTCGGCGGCACGTTCAAAATGTCCTTCCGGAACTTCACGACGGGCAACGGCCACTCGTTTGGCGGCGAATATGTCGAGCTCGTTCCGAACGAACGCCTGCGCTACACGGACAAATTCGACGATCCGAACCTCGCCGGCGAGATTGTGGTGACGGTGACGTTGAAGAAAGTGTCGGTCGGCACCGAGCTCGGCATCGTGCAGGAAGGCATCCCGGACGTCATTCCGCCGGAGGCCTGTTATCTCGGCTGGCAGGAGTCGTTGCGAAACCTGGCAAGACTCGTAGAGCCCGAAATCAATCAATAGCGCAGGCGCAATCGGGCCGCGGCCGTCCGGATCTGGTCGGATGCTCGCGATCTCGCCCGTGCGCTGATGGGCACGCGCCGCAGCTTTGGCGAAGGCGGATGAGGGGGCCGCTCCGCGAGTCGTGACGCTGCAATCGCGCGCCGCAAACCCCGCGGGCTCCCTCGCCCCGTCTTGTCCGCAAAAACGTCGATGCCCGGCGCGAGGCCGGGCATGACGTGTTGTGAACGGCAGCGTCACGGCTCGCTGATAGACCCCTCGCCCCGACCCTCTCCCCGCAAGAGCGGGGAGAGGGCGAAGCAAGCGAGCCGGGGAGGGAGAAGAGCCATCACTCAGTGATGGTCGTGGCCGTGGTCGTCGTCGTCGTGGTGATCGTCGTTGTCGTTCTGGGCGAAGTTGAACAGGTCGAACAGGTCGCCGATCGCCGGCATGTTGCGCGGGATGTAGTCGTCGGCGTCGCCGTCGTTGCCTTGCTTCGGGTTGGGCAGGTTGTCGCGGCTGCGCGCCGTGAGCGTGCCATTGAGCTTCCAATTGCGCTCGACGAACTTCACGAACGACGAGTGCTCATTGTAGATGTGGCTGACGTGACCGCCGGTCGAGAACGGCGACACCGCGATCATCGGGATGCGCGGGCCGGTGCCGAAGAAGTCGACCGGCTGGATGAAGCCGGAGTCGTAGTAGCCGCCGCCCTCGTCGACGGTGACGAAGATGGCGGTATCCTTCCACACCTCCGGGTTGGCCTGGACCAGGCTGATGATGTTGCCCGCGAAGGCCTCGAAGATGTTGAACTTCGACGAAGCCGGGTGGCCGTCGATGGCGCCGTCCGGCTTGGCGTAGGACACCGCCGGCAGCGTGCCGTTCTTGATGTCGGTGAACAGGTCGGTCACGTCGCGCATGTGGTCGGCCCGCATCGCCGGATAGTTGGCCTGGTACTCGAACGGATTGCAGATATTGCAGTAGCCGTTGATCGGGTTGCCCGCGACCGACAGATTGTAGCCGCCGCCGTAATACTTCCACGGGATGTTGTGGGCGCTGAGCACGTCGCCGATCGAGCGGATGGTCTGCTGCGGCACGACCGTGCCGGTCTGCACGGTGCCGCCCGGCGTCCATGCCGGGTTGACGTTGACGGCGTTGTAGAAGGCGCCGGCCTGGCAGTTCGGCGACACCTCGTAGGGGAGCTTGGCGAGATAGTCGAGGATCGGCTTGATGCCGGGGGCGGCCGGGTCGGAGCAATTGAACCACTGCTTGCGCGACGTGTAGAGATTGAAGTTGCCGCTGCTGTAGGCCGCGACCACCGGGTTCGGATTGTAGACCTGCGCCGCGGGCGGGGTCGCAGGATTGCCCGCCGTGTCGGTGAAGAACACCTGGTCGGCAAAGCCGAGCGGAACGCTGTCCGGGCCGGTGCCGCCCATCACGGGCTGATGGTAGTTGTCGCTCATCGTGTATTTGTCGGCGAGCGACTTGAACAGCGGCACGTCGCCCTGCTGCATGTTGAAGACCGCCATCACCTGGCCGGTGTCGGTCGCGACCTGCGGCGGCGTGGTGAGCGGCGAGGTTGCGAAGGTGGTGGTGATCGCCGACTGCAGGTCGTGCAGGCAGCCGGTCGGGTTGGCCTTGGAGACGTGCTCCTTGTCGATGGCGCAATCCATCTGTTGATACATCTGGAAGAACTGATGGATGGTGTCCGAGGTGTAGGCGTCATACGGCATCGACGGGCCGGTCATCTGGAACGGGCCGGGCGGCAGGCTGGTCACGTGGGTGATGCGGGTGTCGGGGCCGGTCGTGTTGGGCAGGCCGGTGCCGCCGGTGCCGAACAGGAACTGGTCGGCCGCGGGCAGGCCGGGATCGCCGCCCGGAATCGTCAGGATGAAGGCGTCCGGCGGATTCTGCACGCCGGCGAGATCCGGCGGCGGCAGGAACTGGTAGAGCATCTTGTTCGACGCGCCGGCGCTGATGAAGAAGTTGCCGGAGCCGTTCGGCGGCGCAATGATCTTGAACTGGTGGCCCTGGGCGAAGTTCGGGCCCGGCGAGCCGTCGGCCTTGATGATGCCCTGCGACAGCAGGTTGAGCACGCGCTCGTGCTTGCTCTTCGGCACATAGGTCGCAAACAGGTGGTCGAAGCTGCGGTTCTCGCCGACGATGATGATCACGTGCTTGATCGGGCTCGCGGTCGGGATCTTGTCGACGGCCTTGTCGGGATCGGCGGCGTGGCCGGTCGCGATGCAGGCGAGCGCCGAGGCGGCAAATGCCGCGAGGCCAGTCGCGGCACGCCGCGACCGTCGTATGGTCATAGCCATGGGAATTCTCCTGGGTAGCGTGGAGTGAAGCGTAACGACCGCACGTGTAGGTGCGCTGCGTGACACGCACGTTTCGGTTTTGTGTCGCCGGAGAAAATTCGCTGAGTTCCGCAAGGGATCTTTGGGCGGGTGGTGGTGGGAAACCGCCGATGTCGCTTCCCGGCCCCTCAACGGACGTAGCAGTCGCACGGACGGCTGTTCGGTTACTGGAGAAAAGCAGACGCCGCGCGGCGGGATGCGCGACTTCCGTTAATGACCCGAAGGCGACGTTGGCTGTGAAATGCGCTACGCTTGGGCCGTGACGTACAGCTTGCGCCCGGACAGCTTACGCAGGCCGACATAGAACACCGGCGTCAGGAACAGGCCGAACAGCGTGACCCCGATCATGCCGGCAAACACGGTGATGCCGGTCGCCGAGCGCACCTCGGCGCCGGCACCGTGCGAGAGCACCAGCGGTATCGTGCCGGCGATGAAGGCCACCGAAGTCATCACGATGGGCCGCAGCCGCAGCCGGCAGGCCTTCAGCGCGGCCTCGACGATGCCCTTGCCTTGGGATTCGAGTTCGCGCGCAAACTCGACGATCAGGATCGCGTTCTTGCAAGCAAGGCCCATCAGCACGACAAGCCCGACCTGGACGAAGGTGTTGTTGTCGCTCCCATAGAGCTTCA
>WNFR01003979.1_pt1 | contig 15244 bp, 17 predicted proteins | sample 5400221 | NCBI WGS metagenome assembly WNFR01 (sample SAMN13153357, study PRJNA577476) | soil metagenome | isolation source: 40 cm soil under Madrone tree | place: USA:California | collected 2016-06-14 | reverse complement strand
TGTCCCCCGAGGCCAAGCGGGCTGCCCTGCGTGGACTGCGCCAAAGGTACGACGTCGTCGCGATGGTCGGCGATGGCCTGAACGACGGGCCGGTGCTCGCCGAAGCGGATATCGGAATCGCCGTCGGTTCCGCGACCGATCTCGCTCGCGAAACAGCCGCCGTGGTCTTGCCTCGGGATGGGTTGTGGATGCTGCCGTGGGTCGTCGATGTGGCACGCGCGGCTCGCAAGACCATCCTCACCAACCTGCTATGGGCGTTTGGGTACAACCTAATTGCGCTGACCCTTGCCGTGCTTGGCCTGCTGCAGCCAGTCCTTGCGGCCGCAGTGATGGCCGGCTCGAGCGTTCTCGTGGTGCTGAATTCACTCCGCCTGGAAAGGATTCCCGATCCCGTCTGGACGACGTCCTCTGGAGGCGCCGAAGCGCAATCCGCCCCCGATACTTTCCCAGTGTTGCCCTCGTCGGCAATCCAGCAGGGTTGAACGACGGCTTCAGCCGAAGATGTCGTGGGTGAATGCGGCGTACCAGCCGTCTGCCTCACGCACGGCCTCGCGGCGTGTCTCGGCATTGTCACCGACCTTGCTGAGGAAGAAGTCGTTGACTTTGATTGTCTCGGGGTCGGCGTTGTAGCTGATGGCGCTCGTCACCGCGTCGTCGGCAGCAAGAAGAGTGTAGCATGTATTGAACAAGTGGGGCGCAAACCGCTCGGATCCGGTGAGTGCCGCCAGGATTGCGAAGGCGCAGACCTTGGCTTGGCTGTTCGACGCAAAAGCCGATTTCGCCATATTGCCGGCCTTCGCGGCATCACCGATGACATGGATGCCAGACTGCAGCTTCGATTCGAACGTCATCGGATCTATGGGACACCATCCCGACTGATCCACGAGGCGCGCCTGCTGCGCGAGCCGGCCCGCTTCCTGTGCCGGGATAACATTGGCGACATCGGCCTTGAACGTGTCCCCGGCCGTCTTGATCAATCGACCCTTCACGTCAACAGCCTTGATTCCGCCCGTGAATTGCCCCGGCAGCCACTCGATCATTCCCGGATAGTGACGATTCCAGCCATCCTCGAACACGTCCTGCGCGAAGAAACTGTCTTTCGCGTCGAGGATCAGGATTTTCGCCCGCGGCTTGTACTGCTTGAAATAGTAGGCAATCAGGGACGCGCGCTCGTAAGGACCAGGAGGGCAGCGGAACGGGTCCGGCGGGGCGACGAGCACGAATACGCCGCCGTCCGCCATGCTTTCGAGTTGCTGTCGTAGAAGCTCGGTTTGTGGCCCGGCGGTCCAGGCGTGCGGCATGATCTGCATCGCGGCGTCGTCATAGCCATCGATGGCGCCGGCCCTGAAGGCAATACCCGGGGCAAGAACGACGCGGTCGTACGATAGCTCCGCCCCGCCTTCGAGGCTCACGTTCTTGGCTAGCGGATCGATCGCCGTCGCGGCGTCATGGACGACGTTGACGCCGTATCTCTGCGCAAGTGTCTCATAGCCATGCGTGAGCGATTCAAGCGAGCGAAGCCCGGCAAGATAGAGGTTGCTGAAGAAACAGGTCGTGTACCGCGCTTTCGGCTCGACCAAAGTCACATGGAGCGCTTCAGAGCCCAGGGCCAAGTACTTGGCGGCGGTCGCACCGCCAACACCGCCACCGATCACAATGACCCGCGCCTTGGCCTGACCTCGCGCGGCTTGCGGACGGAGCGCCCCTAGGCACATCGCCCCGGCCAAGCAACCAAATTGGCGACGCGTCCAACATGTCATCGCCGCTGTGTATCCTTTCCTCGTGCTGCGAAATAGCGCGCCAGGATCGCGATTTCTTCGTTGCTGAGGGAGCGCGCCATTGTGCGCATGATCGGACCGGAACGCTCGCCCGACTTGAAGGCCCTCATGACGGTAACAAACTCTTCCTCGCTGAGTCCGACAATCGACGGGATACCCCTGTCATGGCCGTCGAGGCGATGACAGGCTGCGCACGTGGCTGCCAGTTGCGCGCCCTGATCATTGTCTGCCGCAAAGCCGCGCTTCGCAAAGGAGACAACCAGGCTCGCGGCCATCGAGAGTGCAATGATCTGATGGAAGCTCAACGCACTTTGGCGATGCCCCGCGGTTGCCAGGATAGCGGTCGAGCCGCCCGGCATCAGCCGACCGTGAGCTGGTGGGTCAGCGCGTAGGTGTGGCCGCCATCCTCCTCCCAGATGAACTCGAGCCGACCGCTCTCAGTCGCACTCAGGTAAAACTCAATGTAGGGGTTGGCCGCCATAGCCTCGTGCAGATCGACGCCGAAGACGACAATATCATTGTAGCGACAGGCAAACCTGTTGATGATCTTGCGCGGGATCACGTCGCCCTGGGGGTCGCGACGCAGCCCTGTCTCCATTTGATGGCTGATCAGGGCTTTGACCTGAAAGATTTCGCCCTTTGCCGCAACGCTTGGCACTTGCACGCGTGGTGTCGGGGTGAACATTGTTGCCACCCTCCGGGTGATGTCAGGCGCAGCCGTTGGTAGCTGCCTCGACCCAGGTCTTGTTCATCAGGAGTGCACCGTCGTTCATTTCCGCCACCGCCAGGACATATTGCGGTTCGGCCAGGCGGATCCGTGTCGATACCCTCGGCTCGCTGCGCCGCGGCGCAAAGTGAAAGCAAACAACCTCAATGAGCGGATTGCGCGGCGCGAACACGCGGACATTACGCACGTGGTCCGCTTCAGTCATTGGGCAATCGATCTCAAGAGAGAGAGGTACCGTATAGCCGTTTGGGAACGTCCTCGGCATCACAAGGTGAATGCGATCCGATTCCACCAGAGTCCTTCCGGCGAGTTGCTTGACGATCGTAACACCATCATCACCGGTGTCACTCGCATCCACCGGCGAAATGAAGGCATCGCCCGCCAATCCAGCCCCCGCCGTAGCTGCGGCGGTCAATACAGCACGGCGCGTGAAGCTCACTGTGTTGGCTTTGGTTTCTTCCACCACGCCACCTCCTCGTGCCGACGTGGACTACCAACCGCAATAGGACACTATCCCACGTCCGGGCTTGCTCACAAGGCGAAGTTAATGCGCTTGCGTGACCTGCCGATCAGTCTTGACGGACGACTCCTTGGCAGGTGTCGGTTGTGCAACGCAGCGCCGATCAAAAGTCGATATCGGCCCCATGGGGCGGGTGCGGGTGGCCAAGCGGCGCCGTGTCCCTGCTCGGCCGCTCTGCGACCATGGCCTCCGTCGTGATCAGCAGGCTTGCGATCGACGCGGCATCCTGCACGGCCGTTCGAACCACCTTGGTTGGGTCGATAATGCCCTTGGCCACCAGATCGCCGAATTCGCCGGTCTGGGCGTCGAAGCCGTAGGCGTAGGTCTCGTGATGCAGGATCTTTCCGATTACGAGCGAACTGTCCTCGCCTGCATTGATGGCGATTTGACGGGCCGGCCAACCCAGGGCCTTCTTGACGATCTCGATCCCGTGCCGCTGATCCTCGTTTCCCCGCGCTTCACGTCCATCGGATTCATACCCGCGGCTGCAGCCTTGGCCCCCTCCTTGACGATTGCCTGGGCAAGTACAGTGGCCGTCGTCGTGCCGTCACCGGCCAGGTACGACGTTTTTGACGCGATTTCCTTAACCAGCTGCGCGCCCATATTTTCGAACCTGTCGTCAAGCTCGATTTCCTTCGCAACAGTCACGCCATCCTTGGTGATCCGCGGCACCCCGAACCTATCAAGCACGACGTTACGACCCTTGGGACCCAGCGTGACCCGCACGGCGTCGGCGAGGATGTCAATGCCGCGCGGCATCTTTTCGCGCGCCTCGGTCGAGAATTTGACCTCCTTGGCAGCCATCGTGTTTCTCCCTCGTCAGCTTCTTGTGTTCATGCTCCCGTTGATTGCCGGAACTGTCCGAGTGTCGGCTGGTTTCGCTCTCCGCTCTGTTTCCTGATCCAGGCAGCCCCATTTTGTCACGCTTCGATGCGAACGCGACGGAGTGGCGCGCTCGTTATCCTGCGGCGCTCAGCATACCGCCGCCGTTCCTCGTCGGAAACATTTTCGTGTCGTGAAACGGGCAAACCAGCCGAACTCGCGACCCAGATTCGGAGGCTTGAATCAGAGGATAGAGGGCAACCGCAACGATGTGAACGAGGCTGATCGCATGGCGGCTTTCGGTCGTAGACCGGAAAAATGAGGCTCGCGAACGGCTCCTGGAAGACGATCTGCATGCGCTTGCGCAACTCTCGCAGGGTGCGGGGGTTAGCGCCGAGAACGTCCTCGCCATCAACCAGAATGGTGCCGCTGTCCGGTTCGATCAGCTTGAGAATGGATCGGCCTGTGGTCGACTTGCCGCAACCGGATTCGCCAACCAGCGCCAGCGTTTCCCCGGTGTGCAGGCTGAACGATATGTTCTCCACGGCGTGAACGCGGCCCGAGACCTTTCCGAACAGGCCGGAACGGATCGCAAAGCGCGTTGTCAGGTTGGCGACCTCGAGCACCGGCCGCGCGGCTGTGGCCGCTGTGTCCGGCGTCTCCCTCGGCTCGTCCGACGTCCCGGTCACTTTGTCGACGATGGGGAAACGCATCGGGCGCGCGCGCCCCGCCATGGAGCCCAGGCGCGGCACCGCGGCGATCAGCGCGCGCGTATAGGGATGGGCGGGCGCGGCAAAAATCCGCTCGGTGTTGTCGGCCTCCACCGCTTGCCCGTCATACATCACCACGGTGCGATCCGCGATTTCGGCAACGACTCCCATATCATGGGTGATGAAAAGGATCGACATATCCTCTTCCTGTTGCAGAATCTTGAGAAGGTCCAGGATCTGCGCCTGGATCGTGACGTCAAGCGCGGTCGTCGGTTCGTCGGCGATGAGCAGCTTCGGCTTGCAGGCCAGCGCCATGGCAATCATCAAGCGCTGGCGCATGCCGCCGGAGAAGCGATGAGGATATTCGTGGAAACGCGATTTCGCCGCCGGAATGCGGACCCTCTCAAGCAGGCGAATAGTCTCGGCCTCGGCTGCCGAGCGCGACATACCCCGGTGATAGATCAGCGCCTCGGCAATCTGGAACCCGATGGTCAGCACCGGGTTGAGGCTGGTCATGGGCTCCTGGAAGATCATGGCGACGTCATTGCCGCGCACATCCTGCATCGCTTGGTCGGGCAGCGTCAGGAGATCACGGCCCGCGAGTTTGATGCTCCCCTCGATGCGACCGCTCGTTGCTCGGTTAGGCTGTGGCAGGAACCTCGCGGACTTTGCTGCAGAATGTGCAAGGCGGCTTCGCTACTGTGCAGCCGTTCCAAGCTCCCCGTTAATGCGCGCCAACCGGCCGTCTCATTCGGGTGAACATCTCACTTTTAAACGTGGAAGCATCGACGCGATTTTGGGCCTAGCTGCCAGACTGACCGCTGATGAATTCCGCCGCTGGGCAACCTTGATCGGATCTCGACGCCGCGCCTGACCTGCTGCGGGTAGTGGGAATTTTAGAGTCAGCCGGGGATTGTGCCGGGTGTTGCCGGCACTTGTCAGTCGATTCGACCCATATTCTCGCGGCTATTCCGCCTGTTGCAGGCGGTCGGAGCGGCTGCCGATGAAGACCACGCACCAGCAGAGCCTGCAATGATAATGTGGAAATTGGGACTGTCGCCTGCCCGAGAGAAACCGCAGAACCTTTTTTCTCGGGGTTCATAAGTAACTCGAAACGTTCGAATTTCGAGAACCGTACCGAATCGGTGGAGTCCAGAGCTTCGGAGATAAACGGGTCTTTCGGAGAACAATAAGCCGGCACTACCGATCGACAGTCCAAAGCTCAAATGAGAAATCGCTGCTGTTGCTGGGCTTAATTGCAAATGAATTCGCCCGGAGAATACGAGGCCCTGGGCAATTTGGCGGAGAGGGAGTCAGTCAACTCCCATTGAAAGATAAAGCATTTTTGACCTTCTTAGGCCAAAACCCACCACTTGAGCTACGCCGAAAACTGGCGTTTCGCCTCCAATCTTTTCATGAAATCCATCGCGGCTCATCCAAGTACTGGCCCAACCCTTCAATTTCCGTCGGCGCTGGACAGCAGGGTTGGTTAGCGTTTGCCCTCCGAAGGCAAAGGTACACACGTTCGAATCGTGTCGGGTGCGCCAGCTTTTCTTTTTTTCAACGCGATATGCCGACCCAGCCTGAGACTTCAGTGTTGGTTCGTTCGCGCGAGTAAGCAATTGGGAGAAAATTTCTAGCGCGCTTGAAATGGCGCTGGCAATGTAGGTCGGTCCAGTCCATCGAGAGGAAGTTGTTCGGACTAGGTCGCGCGCGATGAACAAAGTCTCGCGAATCTCGGATCAACCCCAACTGAAAGCAGAAACCAAATGACCAACATCCTATTCGTCGGCCAGAAGCCTGAAACGGTCGATTTCTCGGACCCTTCCCTGCCTCCCGGTTTCAATGCCGAAAAGATCAACGCCGGGATCGCCTTGGGCGTCAAAAAGATAGAGGAACACGGGTGGAAGAGCGATACTTGCATGATCACGCCAGATGCCGCTGGGAGCGCGATGCTCGAGAAGGCGCTGACGGGCGCCGACTATGACTGTGTGGTGATCGGCGGTGGCCTCCGACTCCCGCCCAAAAGCCTGGCGCTGTTCGAGACCGTGGTGAACATCATCCATAAGGCCGCCCCAAACGCCGCGATTGCCTTCAACACCCAGCCCGAAGATACCGCCGACGCCGCCGCTCGTCAATTGAAGGCCACATGAAGGACACGGCGGATGGGGGCCACGAGACGAGTGATTCTTGCAGGCGACTATTCATCGTGACCAACCCGCCAATGCGCAAGGCAGCGCCCGTTGAAGGACAATGAAAAATGCCAAATACCCTCACGCTGCTCGACAGGACGCCAGACTGGATCGAGGCGCTTTGCCGCGAGATCGACACGCTGAAGTTCGCTTCGGCGTTCGATACTTTCACACCCGACGCCATCCTGGCGTTTGGTGTGAAGCAGATCACCGGCGCGTCGGCGATGCAGGCCTTCTTTGTGAAAATCGACACACCACTCAACATCGACCACCGTATCCTGGAGGTCTGGGACGGCGACATGACGACCTTTGTCCGCGGCGAAGCAGAGATGGCCAAAAAGGCGGAACCGAACACCAAGGTGACGGCGCCCTTCATGTGGCTTTTTCGGCGGGACGCACTCGGCGGCCGTTTCAGCCGCTGACTCTCTCAACTCTAGACTGCGCGATCGTACAAAAGCGTGAGATGGCGGACTTCGACCGGCCGCGCGAGCAACTCTTTCGTCCGCTCGAAAATCGGCTGGAGGTATGGCATTTTTATATGAATATCGAGCGCGGCGTCGTCGACGAAGTTTTCGTAGAATACGAAGATATTAGGATCGTTCTGATCACAGTGAAAGTCGTAGTTGACGCAGCCCGGCTCAGTGCGTGTCGGCGCGACCATCGCGTTGAGGATTACGAAAACCTCTTCTCGTTTTTCCGGTTTTGCGACAACGGTTCCGATTATGGTGCAGCCCGGCCTCTTCATGGTATCGCCTCCTTTTGTTTGTTTTAGCCTTTGCAAATTGGTACTGCTTCCTTCTGGCGCACGCCCGCAAGCGACTGCCAGTTGGACTGACAAGCGCGAATTTGAATCAAGTCAGCTGTCGAATCTTGTTACTCCATCCTCGCTGAATAGAGCCCGTTCCCGATCCTCGCGTGGGAAACACTTCAAAGAGTGAATGAACTCGCTTTCACGCCAACACGCAGCCGCGTTTCGTTTTCGGACTGGTACTGCGCACAATTTTTCGTGGTCATGGTGTTGGCGCGTCTTCGCGTAAGAGGCCTCCCTCCTTCAGAGCCCCCCAAAACGACCTCGGAATTGGATAGCTAAACCAGGCAAGATTCTGCTTGAGCTGTGCCGTTGTGCTAGTGCCGGATATAAATGTGGGGATCGCTGGATGCGCAACGACGAACTGAAGTGCTGCGGCAGGCAAAGGGACGGCGAATTCCTCGCAGACCTTTTCCAATTCCCGAACCCTCTTCATCATATGCTCAGGTGCGGGCGCGTAATTATACCTTGCCCCGGATTTGGCTCCCGTTGCAAGAATGCCTGAGTTGAAGCCGCCACCAACAACGACAGCGGCGCCACGAGTTTGGCAAAGCGGTAAGAATTCGTCCAACGCGTCCTGTTCAAGCAGCGTATATCGGCCTGCGAGAAGAAAACAATCGAAGTCGCGCTGTTTGAGAGCTTCGTGGCACACCTGCCATTCGTTAACTCCAACACCGATCGCTTTGACAACTTTTTGGGACCGCAACGACTCAAGCGCTCGCCATGCTCCATCCATCGCTTGCTTGAATAGCTCAGGTTGGTCCTTCCCTAGCGTGAAGACATCGACGTCGTGGATAAGGCAGATATCCATTCTTTCTAGGCCGAGGCGCTGCAGCGAGTCTTCAAATGAGCGCAACGTACCATCGTAACTGTAATCGTAATGCACCTTGAAAGGAGCTGCGTCTACCCAAGGCGAAAAGCTGATGTCAGCACGCCGAGACGGCGTAAGCAAACGTCCCACTTTTGACGAAAGAACGTAGCTATCGCGGTCCTTCCAACGAAGGCTATGGCCCGTTCGAAGTTCGGACAAGCCGTGTCCGTAAAACGGGGCGGTGTCAAAATAACGTATGCCGGCGTCCCACGCCGCCTGGAACATCTCATCCGAGTCCGCATCAGACATCGTGCGAAAGAAGTTTCCAACCTGGGCCGCGCCATAACCAAAGGCAGTAACGTTCAGTTCGGAACGACCAAATTCACGAGTTTCGAATGGTTGCATCTAATGTTTCTCTCCAGTCTCTATGTACTATTCATTAGACCTTGGGCTTGCACGCGCGCAGTGTCTCTCAAACCCTTCGAAGCCGCTTGTTGCTGTTCTATTGGTGCTGCCATCTCGTCCTCGCCGGCCTCGTACTGACCTGTACGGTCCGAAGCAGTACCGTAACGCCACCGACTTCCAGGCGCCGGGGATTCCAATAGCGGTCCGACATAGCTGCTGTCACGGCCGGTTCAATTCCTTCATCAAGCATACCCGTTACGCCCCCCAGCGCGCTGATCTAATTGTTCCGATCAACTGCGCTGGTCCGCCTGCATCTTTTGGGTGGACCACATTTCCGATATCCATCTCCGGCTCAGTTCAACGATGACGCCCAGCGTAAGCGCTGCCACAAGCACCACTCCAATTGCCAGGTATTGCCAGTACGAATCCACGCCGTAGAGTATCAAACCATTGTTGACCATCGCAAAAAGCCAAGCGGCGAGCAGTGTCCCGACCAAAGATCCTTCGCCACCGCGAAGGCTGGTTCCGCCAACGACCACAGCTGAAATAGCTGATAGATTGTAATTCGGGGCTTGAGTTGCGAGCGCTGAAGCCAAATATCCACTCAAGATAATTCCTGCGAGACCGGTCAGCGCGCCCGTAAGAGTGAACAGAACCACGTATATCCACTGCAGATCGATTCCGCTCACGTGCGCTGCTCGAATGTTACTTCCGGCTGCGCGTATCCAACGACCGATGTGAAGTCGATTCACGATGAAGCAACACATTCCGAAAACAGCCATTAATATCACGAAGCTATAGGGAGCTATCTCAAACACGGCGCCTGTCGATAGGCCGAGCAGAAAGGGGCTCGTGACAAGTAATGCGCTCCCGCCAGTCGCTATGGCACCGAGCGAGCTATAGACGAAAAGTGTTCCCAGCGTCGCTACGAACGGTGCGACATGTCCGCGTGTGATGATGAGGCCGTTGACCAGGCCCAGAATGGCTCCTGCGAACATCGATACCAATATAATGATCGGCCCATAGGAACCACCACACAGCAAGCCAAGGATTGGTGCCAAACCCATTGTCGCCGACACAGAAAGATCAAACGCACCCGCCATGATGAGCAAGGTCATCGCAACTGCACCGATGCCCAGTATCGATGCATCGTTCAAGACCGACTGCAGATTTCCAGAATTGAAGAAATTGGGCGTTTCAATTGCAAGAAAGAGAATAATGAGTGCGTTTAGGATCCACACTCCGGAACGATGACTGTCGAATACAAATTCCCAACGATGGTCGCGTTCGAGATTCAATGGTTGTACGTTCTTGATATTCTGCATTTTGATTTCCCCGAACGGGTTAGACAACCAGCATTCCTTTGCGTCGCTCAGTTCGGCGCATCCCGTCGACCATGAGTGCGGTGATCAATATTCCACCAAAAACCAGCCCTTCGTAGAGTGAAGGAACGTTGGCGACGTTCAGACCGGACTTGATTGACGACAAGAGAAATGCGGCCAGGACAGTTCCTGGCAGATTGCCGCGGCCACCCATGAGGCTCGTTCCGCCCACCACGACGACTGCAATCGACATTAGTTCTGCGCCGCTTCCGATCGTGGAGTCAGCGTTTTGGAGCATCCCCGCGGTCATGATGCCGCCAAGCCCGGCGAGTGCGCCGGAAATCATAAAGACGCCCGTCGTAATTTTAGGAATATTCACACCGGCGCCGATCGCGGCGCGCACTTCTCCACCGGTGGCCGCAACATGCCGCCCGAAGGGTGTTCGAAAGAAAAGCATTGCCATCACACCGAAGACGACCGCGGCGATGAGAGCGGCAGATGGCACCAGTCCATAAATGCTGCCAATAACAAGCTCGCTCAACGTGCGGTTATGGACCGTGACGGTTGCGCCATGCGTGATAATCAGGCTCAGCCCCAAAATGACCGAAAAGCTGGCGAGCGTCGCGACAAAGGATGGCAGCCTTAGCCAGGTAATAAGCAGAGCGTTCGCCAGGCCAAGGCCTGCAGCGGCAAGCAGAGAGATGGCGATCACAATCGATAATGAGACGTCGTGCGACAGCATCGTCGCTGCGATAACGGCTACAAAGCCCATGATCGAACCAACGGAAAGGTCAAGCGCCCTCATTGCTATAACAAACGTCATGCCCAGGCTTACAATCGCTGATATGGATGCACTGACGATAATTCCTTCGATATTCAACCGTGACAGGAACCTGCCATTAATTGCCGTGAACACGATTGCGACAACGACCAGGGCAATGAGGGACGCGAGTGACTCCGATTTGAGTACGCTTTTGAACATGTGATTCGTTCCGGGTTGGCCAGTTTAGCCGGCCATGGTCTGTAGAATTGCTTCCTCATCGGTCTCCGCCGAGTTGACTTCGGAAACAACTTTGCCGTGTCTGAGGATCCAAATTCGGGTACACAACCGAAGAAGTTCTGGAATTTCCGAAGAACTGACAATAATCGCCGTGCCATCGCCTGCGAGCTGATCAATTGCTGCGTAAATTTCTTCCTTTGCTCCGACATCAACACCGCGTGTCGGCTCTGAAAGTATCATTACGAATGGTTTGGCAATTCGCCCACGCGCAAAAAGTACCTTCTGCTGATTTCCGCCGCTTAGCTGCGTAACATTGTTGCGAGACCCTGAGCATTTGATATTCAAAGACCGACGCATCTCCTCAAAACGACTTAGTTCGTCTTGCGCCGATACGACACCAAACCCCGTCATCTTGACCAAATTGCTCCTTGCGACTGAACTCGTTTTAGCTCGGTCGGACCTATCAAGCACATTCGGTAGAACGACGTTCTCGCGCAAGTCGAGCTGCGGAAATATACCTTCCTGCTTTCTGTCCTCAGTGAGGAAAAATATCCCGTGGCGCGACGATTTCTTCGGCTGATCCAATTCAACGGCGCGTCCTCTTATTAGAATCTTGGTTCCAGGATCCACCTTCCTTAGTCCGTAAATGGCTTCACAGAGCTCTGTCCGGCCCGAGCCAAGCACGCCGGCAAGCCCGACCACTTCTCCGGCATCTACAGAAATTGACACGTTGCTTAGGACACCGCCGCTGTTGAGCCCTCTTATCTCAAACACCGGCACACCTGACTGCACAGAACTCCGTTTTGACCGGCCCGGACCGCCCGAAATGAGCGAGCTCTTCGGCCCCAGCATGGACTGGATGACGTGAGCGGTATTTGTGTCTTTGATGAGCGACCGCTGGACTACCTCCCCGTCGCGCAGGACGGTAACACGATCGGCGATATCAAATACTTCCCATAATCTGTGCGACACATAAAGTATGGCAACTCCGGCATCCTTGAATCTGGAGATGATTTTGAATAGACGCGAGGTTTCCTCAAGATTGAGCGCTGAAGTTGGCTCATCCATTATGAGGACGCGGAAGTCACCAATAGTCGCTTTCGCAATCTCGACAAGTTGTTGATCCGCAACGCTAAGCGTTCTGGTCAACCGGCTGGGCTCCGCCTCGATCCCAAGCTCCTTTAGGACGGCCGCGACCTTTTCCCGCGCTTCGCCCCATCGAATAAACCCAAATTTGGTAGGTTCAGCGCCTAAAAAGATGTTTTCCAGAATCGACAATGTCGGAACGAGTTCAAGCTCCTGCGCAATGATTGAGACACCTGCGCGCTTTGCCGCGAGCGGATTGTTGAAATTGATGACTTGCTGATCGAGCTCGACTTGGCCGGAATCAGGAAGAATTCGGCCCGACAGCATATTTATAATGGTGCTCTTTCCGGCCCCGTTTTCGCCAAGCAGCGCGTGAACCTCACCGGCCATCAGATCGAGATCAACACCGTGAAGGACCTCCACTGCGCCAAAGCTCTTACGCAAACCGGTAGCGCGAAGCCTACGCTGGGCACCGTCGACCAGGTCGTGATCTGAGCTTGTTATTTCTTCGAAAGTTTGCATGTCCAGCACGATGTCCCTCCCCCGCTATCCGATCTCGCCGTCCCATGTCGGTCCTCATTCTCGACAGGGAATACAATCCTCTCCGAGCTGTGTCTAAGTGCTCGGAGAGGTTATGCTTTTGAGGCACGACGAGTTGCCGCCGACGCCGTGCAAGCAAGCCAGTACCCTCAAATCGTCACTGCAATGTTTCAGGTGTGAGGAGTTTGACCGGCACATTTACTGTTTTGGTCTTAGCGTCCGAATAGGTTGGTGTTTCGCCGTTCAGAAGTTTCCAACAAATGTCGACGGCGATGACGCCCTGCTGATAAGGACTTTGGGCGATATCCGCAGCAAGCTTCTTTTCTTTCATCAAATCCAGCGCAACCTTGTCATCGTTGAACCCAACAAGGATCGGGTCAGACATCGGGTTTCTCCCCGCCTGTTGGATTGCCTGCTGGGCTCCAGCCGCCATCGAATCGTTAAGCGTGTAAATGGCTGCGACCTTTGGATTTGCGGACAGTATCGCCTGGGCAGCCTTGAAACCGCCTTCCAGTGTCTGACCACCCGAGATGTTCGCTACGATCTTGATATTGGGGTTCTTCGCCACTGTGTTTGTGAACCCATCAGAGCGCGGTGCGTTGACGGATGTCGTCGGATTCAAGGCGATCACCGCCACTTCCTGGAGGCCAGGCTTAGCCGCCAGCCCCTTTTCGATGAATTGGGCAGCAAGCACGCCGCCTTGGTAGTTATCGGACAGCACGAAGGCGTCATAGTCACCGGCTGCACCAACATCACCGACAACGACGGGAATATTTCCCTTGTGCGCAGCGGTAATCGTCGCAGAAAGGGCGTTGGGTTCATGGGGAGAAACGACGAGGCAGCTGATGCCGCTGTTTATCAACGCCAAGCTGCCTGAAACCTGCTTCTGCGGTGAAGCCTGACTGTCTTGCGTCAGCAATTTTTCGAAGCCGTATTTTTTCATTTCGGTTTCGATGCCGCTCACATAGCCATGCCAGTAGGGATCCTGCGCAGACTGGATGCTGTACCCGATGATCAGGGGCGACTTTTTCTTGAAAGCCGTATCAGCAGCATTGGCGGTTCCCATCGCCGTGACAACCGCAACGCTCGCGAGAGCGAGTGATGTCACTACAATTCCAGCCAGGACAGTTTCTGATTTGTTGATGATGTTTAGCTGTCCGATTTTAATTTTCATGTCTCGCTCCCTAAGATTTTTTTGCGTTGATGGGCACTCGTGATTGATTGGCGCGAAGGCGCTCTCATCACGAACATTGTTCAACTGTCCTGTCGGTCTGGAAGAAGGGTCGAGCAGGGAAGCCTTTAGAATTGAAGCTAAGCTGCGTTTGCCGTCAGTCGGTGACCGGGACCCTTGCGAGGGGCGCCGGGATATGGCCGATTCCCTTGGGCTCCTGCCATCCGACCGCTATTGCGACCGCTCGGACCCCTTTATCGCCGGTCGGCCAAATCGAATGGACCTTGTTGGGCGGAATATGGATCAGATCACCCGGCTGTACGCGCTTCGCCTCGTCCTCGATTTGGACAACAGCGTTTCCTTCAAGGATGAAATAGTATTCGTGCGTGTTGTGGTAATGCGGCTCACAGACTTCGCCAACCGGCACTTCAAAATCATCGATTAGCTCCAGATACGAGTTCTTGGTTTCTTCATACATTGAGAATTTCGGCACCAAGCAATAAACGCTGAGGCTCTGGTGCATTCCGACTGGCTCGACATTTCTACGAGACTTAATTTCCATGAGACTTTCCTTTCGAGTTAATTGAATTCGATCAGTCAGCGGGGACGCCTTCCAAGGCTTGCTGCAAGATACGTCGAATGACCGCTGACGTTACCTTCTCCGGGTTCCAGAAAGATTCGGGTTCTATAAGACTCGTCGCACGGTCGAGATCAGACTCGACAAAGCCGAGTTGCTTGAGGCTCACCGGGGCGCAGACGTTTCGAACAAATGCGGCGAGGGCGCCCGACGCAGCGGCCCCGCCGAGCACTTTGCAGACGGGGACCAATGGCGGGCGATTTGCCGCCTCGTTGTGGGCTATCGCATGCGGCAGAACGGCCGCGTGCGTCAAAGCGTGCGGCAGTTCGAGCGCGCCAGCGCCAATGATCCCAACCTTCACCCGTGTGCCTCCCATTCGCCCGTTGGCGCCGGACAGCGGGACGACACTAGGAATGTTGGCATCTTTGATGCTATGCAATGATCTCAATAGTTATCATTAAAAAATGTAATAGTAGAGATGTGATGCCCAGCCTGGAGCAGATCGATCTGCGTCTCTTGCGTATCTTCGACGCTATGCATGCCAATCGCCATGCGACGCGCGCCGCCGAGGAATTGGGTCTCAGCCAGCCGACAATCTCGATCGGCCTCGGCAAACTCGGCAGCAGTTCGTTGATCCACTCTTCGCTCGCACGGCCGAGGGCATGCTGCCGACGTCGCGCGCCGATGCTCTAATCGGACCGATCCGCGACGTGCTGCATTCACTCCGGAATATTTGCGAGCTGGAAGCAACGTTCGAGCCCGCGCCCGCAATGCG
>WNFR01023575.1_pt1 | contig 15247 bp, 12 predicted proteins | sample 5400221 | NCBI WGS metagenome assembly WNFR01 (sample SAMN13153357, study PRJNA577476) | soil metagenome | isolation source: 40 cm soil under Madrone tree | place: USA:California | collected 2016-06-14 | reverse complement strand
TCTCGCAGGCGGAGAACTTGAGCAAATTCAGTTTCTACTTGGACATGCATCGGTTCAAACAACCGAGAGGTATCTCGGCTGCAAGCAGAAACTCGGCCAAGCCGTGAACGACAACCTCGGACTGGAAGTCACCTGATACGTGGCAACGGCCCCGAAGCCGACTTCTGGCCCGCGTCGTTGAAAGTCTTTGCCGGTGCATAACTTCCGGGTAGCCCCTCGCTGAGACGATATGCGCCTAGGGTGCAGGTTCATGTGAACCCATACGACGTTATAATGTCGTCATGTCAGCCGCGCATGACTCTCTTCTCTATGCACGCGTCGAAACAGTCCTCGCTGGCGAGATTATCGCTGGAGACCTGAAGATCGGCGACCAACTGCCGACCGAAGACAGCCTCATTGCGCGATTCGGGGTCAGCCGCATCACCGTCCGTCGGGCTATTCAGAATCTTGTGGGCCGCGGTCTTGTCGAGATTCGTCGCGGTAAGGGCACATTCGTCGCTGCGCCAAAGATCATGCACGACCTTAAAGAGCTGAGCGGATTTGTAGAAGATATGCACGCACTTGGCCGCAAGCCAACCGCCCGCGTAATCGGTAAGGAAATTGTCACTGCGAACACGACCGTGGCGCGCCATCTCGCGCTGACAAGGGGCGAGCGCGTCGTCAGAATTCGGCGCGTGCGCTTGGCAGACGGCGTTCCCCTCTCCTTCGACGAAACCTACCTACCCTTGGAGATCGGCAAGAAGATCATCACCGACAACCTGAGAGTTGAGCCTATCTTTTCGCTCCTCGAACGCAAATACGATATTCCGCTGATCGAGGCGGAGTACAAATTGGACGCAGTGGCCGCTGAGAACGAGATTGCCAAGGTGTTAAGGGTGAAGCCACGGAGCCCGATTTTTCGCATCGAACGAACTTCCTACTCGACAGACAGCCGTCCAGTCGATTACGAAACACTGCACTACCGAGGAGATCTCGTCCAATTCGTCACACGCCTGGTCCGAAAGATTCCTCATTGATTGACATGTTCCCTGAGACCAGCGCCATCCAGTGACGAGTCGAGTTCGTGCCTCAGGGAACCAGCTCAGGCACTTCGGGCTGCACGGTCTTGGATTTCTGTGACGGATGTGCCTCTGGTCGCGAAACCATGGGCGCACGGATGTCCAGAAACTGAACGAGGTCCTTCGAAAAGATCAGGTCAAGCGTCCAATCCAAGGCCACGCGGAGCTTCTTTTCGAACCTTGGGAGCTTGCTAAGGTAGATCGTCCGCCAGAGCCACCAAGCGATAAATCCCGAAAAGTTAATGCCCAGGATGTTGGCTACGCCGGTCCTCCGTCCGATCGTCGCGAGCTGCGCGATGGTCGAAAAATCGAACCGCTTCTTCTCCGTCCCGCGAATGGACGCGATGATGTTATGCGCCGCGATCTTGCCCTGCCGCAGCGCGTGCTGCGCGGTCGGCGGATGAAACTTACCCGTCCGCCGATCCGGGATGGCCGAACAATCACCGAGCGCCCAGACACCGGGCCAGCCTTGGAGCTCAAGAAACTCCGTCACCAGCAGGCGTCCGCCTTCCTTCGTACACGGAATCGCTTCGAGGAGAGGATTCGGGGAAGTTCCTGCCGTCCAAACGAGCGTGTTCGTACGAATCATCGTTCCGTCGGTCAATCGGACCGCTCTCCCCGAAAAACTTTCGATCTTTGTCTTGAGGTGAATCTCGATCTTGCGCCCCGCGAGGATTTTCTGAGCGTAAGTACCCAGGCTTTTCTCTAACTCGGGCAGGATAACTGGTCCGGCATGGATCAGGATGACTCGCACCATGTCTTCAGATAGATGGGGATACGACCGCAGTGCTCGACGGATGAAGTCGTTGATACCGGCGACCGTCTCAACCCCGGCAAAACCTCCGCCTGCGACAACAAACGTCAACAACGACGCTATCTTTTCGCAGCAATCGCTGTCCGCCTCCTCAAGGTGAGCGATCAGATGGTTTCGCACCTGCATAGCATCACCCAACGACTTCATAGTCAGCGCATGTTCTTGCACTCCCGGAAGCCCATAGGTGTTCGTGATGGACCCCAAGCCGAAAACCAGAAAGTCAAATTCGAGAGTGTGAGGATGATGATCGAAGCCATGGGAAACAATGACCCTCTTTTGTTCGAGATCAATCTGATCCACTTCCCCTGCCAGGAAGTTCACACGGCGCAGCATTTTGCGGACAGGATTCACAATTGTCGTGAGATCCAGATCGCTGGCCGCGACTTCGTGAAGCATTGGCGTGAACAAGAAAAAGTTCTCACGATTGATAAGTGTGATTTCGACCGAAGGATCACGGGCAAGTTTCCTCTCCAATTCCATGGCCACCGTGAGCCCGGCAAAACCTCCACCTACAATCAGTATCCGCTTTGGTGTTTTGTTTTCCATAAGCCTTTTCTCCCGGCCTCGTTCTGCTCAGCGCCGGGTTCGGTTCATACGAATATTCGATTTCTACTCACGCACGCCATCGCTCGACCTGATGCCATATATCCTGCCGTCTATGAATGCGAATTCCACTTCGTGCTGAGATAGCGGTCGATCGCCAGCGGCCCAGGACCACCTAATACGAGCGCCGCAAGGCACGCAAGATAGAGCAGGTCAAGCTCGTAGCCCGGCGGCCCGAACTGGGCGCGGCCGGCCGTCACACTCAGCAGCTTGATCGAGCTGAACCCATAGGGGAGATGGACAGTTAGCATTGCTACGAAGAGAACCGCGGCCATCGGCAGACTCACAAGTGGGACGAAGGCTCCGAGCAGGACGGCGAGACCGCCGATGAGTTCGGTCAGAATGGTGAGCCATGCCATGAAATGAGGCGCGGGCACGCTCATCGTATGCAGGATGGCAGCGAAGGCTTCAGGCCCCCTGGACAGTTTCGCGTAGCCATGCTCCATGAAGCCATAGCCGACAATCAGCCGTAGCGGAATAGGAGCCCAACGGGCTATCGAAGGTCTTGCCAGGAATGCAAGACCTCTGCTTAAGAATGCAGAACGGCTGCTGCCTTCCCGTTCCAATGATTGAGGTTCCAATGATTGAGTAAGTTGGTCCATATTCAAAAATCCTCTCTGTTGTTTGTTTTGATCGTTATCGAACGCGCGAAGCCCAAAGGGGACTTCGAACGCCTTCGTTATTTCCATTCATTATGATGTTATAATGTCGTGAAAGTTACAGACTCTTGAAAACTCTTTTTCCGACATCTCTGTCTCGGGACCTGGAATGCCGCGGGATGAAAGATTCGCTGCAGCGACCTTGCTTTAGGGCAGCGCTACGTTTCTGGTGCAAGCTGGGATGGATCACCTTCGGCGGTACAGCCGCTCACATCGCCATTATGCATGACGAGTTGGTCGAGAAGAAGCGGTGGATCAGCAACCGAAGTTTCCTCCATGCGCTGAGCCATTGCATGATCCTTCCCGGACCTGAAGCACAGCAGCTTGCGATCTATATCGGGTGGAAGCTGCATGGCAAACGGGGCGGCATTGTTGCCGGAACACTTTTCGTGCTGCCTTCCATGTTTATTCTGCTGGCACTGAGTGTGGTCTATGTCAGATTCGGTAGCCTGCCTTGGATTGCCGGCATGTTTAATGGCTTAAAACCGGTGGTCATCGCTCTGGTGATCGTTGCCCTGCAGAGAGTTGCGAGAAGGGCCGTGCGCGGACCGATTCAAGGTGCCGTTGCAGTGGCTGCGTTTGCAGCGATGTTCTTCTTTCAGGCCTCGCTGCTCGTAGTGATGCTAAGTGCTATTGCTCTTGGAATCGCCCTGACGGCGGTGCGGCCTGGCCTTCTCCACCGCCCCGGCAAAGCAAGCGCCGAAGAGGACCCCGAAGATGAAGAAGAGAGCTATTACATCCGCCGTAGTTCGGCCGCGACGAAACCTGTCCTTCTTTTGCGGCCTATGATGAAGTTGGCTGGAGTTGTCCTACTTCTCTGGCTGCTGCCGTTGCCGCTGTTCTACTTCTTTGTTGGGGACTTCCATTTTTGGCAGGGCCTCGCGCTGTTCTTCACCAAGACCGCCTTCGTGACTATTGGCGGCTCATATACGGTAATTCCCTATGTAGCTAAGGTTGCGGTGTTGAAATTTCATTGGCTGACCAGGCTCCAAATGATGGACGGCTTCGCACTCGCCGAGACAACTCCAGGCCCTCTGATCGTAGTAGTAGCCTTTGTCGGGTTCCTGGCCGCGTACAACCACTTCCACGGCTCATTGTGGATGGGAGCCTTGGGTCTGCTCGCAACCACCTTCTATACGTTTCTGCCGTGTTTTTTCTTCGTTTTTGCGGGTGCGCCGCTGGTGGAACGAACTCAAGACAACCAAATGATCGGAGGTGTCCTGGAACTGATCACCGCTGTCGTGGTCGGCGCGATCTTAGATCTAACGCTATTCCTAGGGAAAGCGGTGATCTTTCCATCAGGAGTTGTAGGTCTCAAGCAGCTCAATCTGATCTCTTTGATCGGGGGGATCTTGTCGCTCCTCCTACTCTATAGATTCAAATTGAAGGTGATTCCCCTGATTCTACTGGGCATTGGGTTCGGTTCTATTAGTTATTTCCTGAGCTTTTGACGGCCACTCGACGAAATTCCCAGAAGGTCAGCTAGCCGGGTGGTTATCCAGAAACGGGCTTGTCGGAAGGGCGAACGAACGCTCCTAAATTATCGAGAACTAGAACCGGTTCGTTTCGCTTGGGTTTGTGTGCGAGAAATGTGCTAAATCTGCCAGACCGCATTCAAGGGTCTCAGGTCGCTGCCGACTGACTGTCGGTCAGGCGAGGCGTTCAGTCGTGTTCTGCGTTCTAGAATACTTCTGTGCGGGCTGTGTGCGGAAATCGCGCCGCTTCACGAGTCGCAAGCTCGGGCCATTTGCGGGACACATGAGTTGCGTGTGTGGGCAATGTCGTCGACCTCGCACCAATTGACCTTTTGAGCAATAATGCGTTCGGTGTCAGTTAGGACTTATGTCTGGTAGGCGCGCGCTTCGGCTTCTAAGACGGTTGGGCTTCTCGGCTGGGCTGCTGGCAGCGGCTGTGCCGGCGCTTGCGGCGAAGGACGCGAAGGGGGAGTTCGGTCCCAATGTATTGATCTTTGATCCATCGATGCCATCGCAGGTGATCCAGAAGCAGATTGATGCGGTGTATGCAATGCAGGAGCACAACGAGTTTGGGCCGCAGCGGAATGCGCTGCTGTTCCTGCCCGGAAGTTATTCGGTGGACGTGTCCGTGGGCTTCTACACGGAGGTGATGGGGCTGGGCGCGTCACCCGATGCAACGCGAATTGCGGGCAACGTGCATGCGGATGCGAATCATGAGCACAACAATGCGACGACAACCTTCTGGAGAGCTGCGGAAGGGTTCTCGATAGTACCGGCGGGCGGCACGATGCAGTGGGCGGTCTCGCAGGCGGTGTCACTGCGGCGCATGCATGTGCGCGGCGACCTGGTGCTGCACCAGAATCGCGGCTGGGCAAGCGGCGGCTGGATGTCGGATTCGCTTGTGGACGGGAATGTCGACTCCGGCAGCCAGCAGCAGTGGATTTCGCGCAACTGCGATTGGAAGAGCTGGACCGGTGCGAACTGGAACATGGTATTTGTCGGTGTCGTACATCCGCCGGAAGGCGCGTGGCCTTCGCCGCCATACACGAAGGTAGCGCAGACGCCAGTGGTGCGCGAGAAGCCGTTCCTGCAAGTGAATGCTGCCGGCGAGTTCAGTGTGCGGGTTCCTGAGCTGCACAGAGACAGCGTCGGGATTACGTGGCGCGGTGGGGAAACAGCGGGAGAGACGATTCCGCTTGCGCAGTTTTATATTGCGCGCCCGGATGTGGATACGGCGGAGACGATCAACGCGCAGCTTGCCCAAGGCAAGAACCTGATTCTGACCCCGGGAATCTACGAATTGTCGGCTCCGATTCGTGTGACACGGCCGCATGCGGTGGTGCTAGGGCTGGGGTTCGCGACGCTGCGTCCGATGAAGGGCACGGCGGCGATGACGACAGCCGATGCGGACGGAATTGAGATTGCGGGACTGCTCTTCGATGCGGGGCCGAGCGAGTCTCCGGTGCTGCTGGAGGTGGGGCCAGACGGAAGTCGGGCGCGCCATGCGAAGGACCCGATCACGCTGCACGATGTGTTTTTCCGCGTGGGTGGCGCCCGAGTGGGCCGCGCCAAGGTGAATTTGAGGATCAACAGCAACGACACGTTGGTGGACCATACATGGATCTGGAGAGCGGACCACGGCGCCGGAGTGGGTTGGGATCTGAATACCAGCGCGAACGGGTTGGTCGTGAATGGAAACGAGGTCGCGATCTACGGCCTGTTTGTGGAGCATCACCAGCAATTCCAAGTTTTGTGGAAGGGCAATGGCGGACGAACGTACTTTTATCAGTCCGAGATTCCTTACGATCCTCCCAACCAAGCGAGCTATACGAGTGCGGCGGGAGTGAACGGCTGGGCCTCGTACAAGGTGGCGGATGGAGTGACGAGTCATGAGGCTTGGGGTCTTGGCGTGTACAGCGTTTTTGAGTATCCGGATGTGGTGCTGACCCGGGCAATCGAGACGCCGAAGAGACCGGAGATACGGTTCCACGACTGCATCCTCGCGTGACGCCGAAGGTGACGAATTTTCCGTGAACGGCCGCGCCGAACCCAAGCAAGCGATAAGTTGCTGGGGTAACAACAAACAGCCTTGCAAGGTCATCTTGGAAGGTGAACTGTTCATCTGAGAAACCGGGCCTGTTTGCCCGCGTGGGAGCATCGGTGAAGGCGACACCCCTTTCATGGGTGCACGGTGTGACCGAGTGGTCGAACGGGCGTTCGCAAAGCTGGCAGAATTGGCAGCGATGTCCCCGAGCGAAACTGGAATCCTGCAGGCTGAAACGAAAATAGGAAACGAGAAATTTGATCGATGAAGACAGCCAGACATCTGCTGCAGTTAGTGTTTCTGCTCATAGTGGCCACCTTAGTTCATGCGGAAAACCCTGCAGTCCCACGCTTGAATATCGTTCCACTGCCGGCGAAGGTGACGCGGTTGCCCGGCAGCTTCACGCTTAACGATCAGACTCGAATCGTGGCTGCCGACGAAGAGTCTCGAAGGATCGCTGGCCTCTTGAACGATTTCCTACTCAACAACCACGGCTTCCATCTGCAAATCGAGACTACGGCGCCTAAGACGGGGAGCTATATCTCTTTGACCCAGGTAGGCGGTCAAAGTCCGCCTGCGGAAGGGTATCGACTGGTGGTCAAGCCAAGAGAAATTCGTGTTGTGGGACGGTCGGCAGGGTTGTTTTACGGCATGCAGACCCTGACACAGCTGCTGCCATTGGGTGTCACACCTTCGGTGGTAATGCCGGCCGTTGACATTACTGATTATCCGCGCTTCCACTATCGCGGAGTGCTGCTTGATGTCGGTCGACACTTCTACTCCGTCACCTCCCTCAAGAACTTTCTCGATCTGATGGCGCAATACAAGATCAACAGATTTCACTGGCACCTCACGGACGATCAAGGATGGCGGATCGAGATTAAAAAGTATCCCCGGCTTACTGAGATTGGTCCCCAGGGGGAAACCTCTAAAGAACAGAACACCGATCCCTACGTTCATGGCTACTACACTCAGGACCAAATCAAGGACATCGTCGCCTATGCGCAGGCGCGCTTCATCACGGTGATTCCCGAGATCGAGATGCCCGGGCACTCGCAAGCTGCCCTGGCCGCATATCCGGAACTGGGATGCACGCCTGCAGCGTCCGCGGGGAGCGGGGACCTCGACGTTCATAACGATGTCTTTTGTCCCAAGGAGGAAACCTTCTCATTTCTGCAAAACGTGCTGAGTGAGATCATCGCGCTGTTCCCTGGTGCTTATATTCACATCGGCGGCGACGAGGTGTCGAAAGACAGCTGGAAGCAGAGTGCGGATGCGCAAGCGGTCATGAAGCGCGAGGGATTGAAAGACGAGAACGAACTCGAGACCTACTTCGTGCAGCGCATGGAGAAATTCTTGCGCTCCAAGGGAAGACGAACTATCGGGTGGGACGAGATTCTGGAAGGTGGGTTGGCTCCGAATGCGATTGTGATGTCATGGCGGGGACAGAGCGGCGGCATCGCCGCCGCAAAGCAAAGGCACGATGTCATCATGACTCCCACCGATTACTGTTATTTCGACTACAACCAGGGCGACGCCAAGCGCGAACCCGCGAATATGGGCGGGTTCCTTCCACTCGAGAAAGTGTACGATTACGACCCAACTCCTGGGGAACTGACCTCAGATGAGCAGAAGTATATTCTGGGCGCGCAGGCGAATGTGTGGACCGAATACATCAGCACACCCGAACATCTGGAGTATATGTGGCAGCGGCTGCCGTATCACTTTGGTCGCCTGGAAAAACAGGACGTGAACTACCGGATACCCGAACCAGATGGATTGAAGGATTTCTATACTGCCACTGACGATCACGTGTTGGTACAACTGAGTTCTCTCATTCCGAACAGCCAGATCTATTACACGCTCGACGGCAGCACTCCAACCGACCAATCGCCGCGTTATCAATCTCCTTTCCAAGTTTCGCTTCAGCCGGATCAAAGGACACTGCTAAATCTTATTGTCGTCACGCCGCGAGGCCGGCGGAGCCTTGTTTACGCGGCTACTCTGTTGCGGCGTTCCTATCGAGACGCGGTCAATTACACCGAGAACCGTCCCGGCCTGGCATTTACATTATTTGACGGAAAGTTCACCAACACGCTAAATCTGGATCTCGGCACTCAAGCGAGAACTGGTACTACAAACTCGTTTGACCTTCGGCAGTTTGGTCGCCAGACGAACTACGGGGTCACTTTTGACGGATACCTTAAAGTTCCCGCCGACGCTTTCTACGAGTTTGCGGTGGAATCTGACGACGGAGTGGTTCTGCAAATTGACGGCGAGGAGGTCGTCAACAATGACGGCAACCACGCCAGCCAAGTAGTCACAGGCCATATCCCGCTGCGGCAGGGACCTCACAAGGTGCAACTCAAATACTTTCAGGGCGAAGGCGGAGCCTCACTGCGGGTTGAGTGGGCACTTCCAGGGCAGGAATTGAAACCGCTGGACGGAAGTGCTTTATATCATTAGCTGTGCAGAATTAGTGGCAGTCGGGAAAGTTCGCGCCCCTGGTTCGCGAGCGCATGATTTTGTCGCCAAGATACCCCTTCTGGTCGTCTCATGTTCCAAATCATTGGCGCGATGGCTGAGTTCGAACGGGCGTTGATCCAGGAGCGGGTCCGTGCCGGCCTTCGCAATGCACGCGCAAAAGGCAGACGACTCGGGAGGCCGCGAGTCATTGAATCACACGGTTGGGCCATGCAGACTGAAACGCCCATGAAGGTCGATCCCAATCGCTTTGTGTTGTGCCAGTGCAAGAAGTTTAAGCCGAGGCGCGAAGATTTCAGCCGAGCCGTTGCTCGGATCTTAGAGAAGCTACCAAAGACTAGATGGTTTCAGTTCGCCTCCGCCTCTGAATTAAACGTCAGCAATAGGGTCGTGTTTATCTTCGGGAACGTGCGATTGACAAGATCATAGTATCGCTCCCATTTTCCTACCGAAAAGGGACGGGCCATGCCAATCAACTCATGCAAGTGCCACGTCAATGCTGGATGCCCGATGTCAGGGGTTAGGTGCTGGAAATGCTTATGCTCCCGGTACCCCTTTTCTGCCACTGGATTGCGTTTTCGAAGTTCTTCCAAAACCCCCGGTGCTAATCGTGCATAGACCAGATCGTTAACGATATTTCCCATGATTGGAGACATTCTCCCGTCATTCCAGTTTCACCCTTGAGTCTAAAAACTTGCTTGTAAAATTCCATTGGAAATGCTCTCACCCATACAAGGAGTTCCTCGGAGATGTAACGCTTCAGGATTTCCTGAACCACTCCCGGAGAACGGACGAGCTTGCCAAAGTCGCGCCAATGCAGGCATGTTATTACATACCTGTTTAGTTCCGGCTACGCCCGGTAAGGCTTTTACTCATGCCATCGCGACGACAATTTCTGACGGCCTCTGGGGGAGCAATTGCGGCAACGCTTGCCACTTCCGAGGTCCAGGCCATGGACACGGAAGCAAAAGCGTTTCTCACTAATCTCGCCAGCCTCTGCGGAGAGTGGCTATTTCGCACGGATTCGGCGGACTCTGGGACGAGCCAACATTGGTATGACGCCGACGTGCCAAGTACCGGTTGGCGACTAGTAAATGTCCCTCACACGTGGCAGGTCGAGGCTCCGGTGGCTGAGTATTACGGGACTGCGTGGTACCGTCGAACCTTTGATGTGCCAGCGGACTGGCGAACTTTTGCAGTGCGCGTTGAGTTCGAGGCGGTCTTTCACACGGCTACCGTTTGGATTAATGGCCAAACGGCCGGGGAACACCGGGGCAAGGGCTACACCGGGTTCACGTTCGACGTCACACATTTGCTCCACTGGGGAGAAACAAACGCCATTACCGTCCGTGTGAACAATGCGTTCAATGAACACATGCTGCCTCGCGGGCGCTCCAGTGACTGGGCGCACGACGGAGGCATCTTCCGGCCCGTGCAGCTCCTCATTACTCCGCAAGTATTCGTGGAACGTGTAGACATCGAAGCCACTCCCAATCTCAGCAGCGGAGACGCAACCATCGCAATCACCAGCTACATTCGAAACACGAGCCGAACGGACTGGAGCGGCAGGACTTCCTACCGCATCGTGGATGAAGCATCCGGTCTGACGGTTTTGACCGAGAGCGCGAGGCGGGGGCCCTCGATCAGACCGGGGACAACCGAGACGCAAACCATGCAGGTTGTGCTGACTAAGGCGAAGCTTTGGCATTTCGATCATCCAAATCTTTATCGTCTTGAATTCTCGATCACGGGAGCACGTGAATCCCATTGCTTTCCTACAATCTTTGGCATTCGCAAATTAGAAGCTAAAGACGGCGCGTTCTATTTGAACGGCGAGCGCGTGCGTCTGATGGGCGTGGAACGCATGGCGGGGAGCAACCCGGAATTCGGAATGGCAGAACCGGCGGACTGGATCCGGCACGACCATGCGGACCTGAAGCACCTCAACTGCATCTTCACGCGTGTCCATTGGCCCCAGGACAAACGTGTACTCGACTACTGCGACCGTCATGGGATTCTTACGCAAACCGAAGTCCCGACCTGGGGCTCAGCAACTTTTCAAGGCATGGGGCCGCAACCGGATGCCGACATCTTGGAGAATGGACTCGAACAATTGCGTGAGATGATTGCGCGGGACCGCAACCATCCCTGCCTTGTAGTTTGGGGTCTCTGTAACGAGATCGGAGGTCAGGACCCGCCCGCCTACCAGTTTGCGAAGCGCATGCTGCAGGAGGCCAAGAAGTTGGACCCGGGCCGGCTATGTTCCTATGCTTCGAATTCCTTGGACAGCACGCCGGAGCGCGACGTCGCCGGACTTATGGACTTTGTCGAAGCCAATGAGTATATCGGAACCTGGGCGCCAGGTTCGGCAGCGGACGCCGCACGCTATCTCGACAGGATTCATGCTGCCTTTCCTGGCAAACCGATTGTCATTTCTGAATACGGCTATTGTGCCTGCACGGCAGATCGGCCCGAGGGGGACGAGCATCGAAAGGAGATCCTTCGCACGCACGATCTTGAAATCCGTTCAAGGGAATACACCGCCGGGGCGATCTTCTTCTGCTACAACGACTACCGCACACACGTGGGTGATCGCGGCACCGGAGTACTCAAGCAGCGCGTGCACGGAGTTGTCGACGTTTATGGGGCGAAAAAGCAGTCGTATGAGCTTCTGCGCAAGGAATCCAGTCCGATCGAATCACTTTCTCTCGAAAACCACCTGAACACCTTCCAAGTGACCTTAAGAACGCGGGGGAACCTCCCGATGTATACGCTACGAGGCTACAAGCTTTGCAGCACGTTCTATGGGCAGGGTGATATTCCCGTTGAGCTGCAGGAAGTAGAGATTTCTGAGTTGCCACCAGCGAGTTTGGCAAGGCTCGAAGTGAAGTTCACCCAGTCCGAGGTACCCACTCGCATCCGATTTGATGTGATGAGACCCACGGGATTCTCTGCGTATTCACTGGAGTGGAGACCTTAGCCTACGCTGCCGTTCGTAAGAGGACGAGCGATGAAGCGATTGAAACTTCCGGAGGCGCCGGCCAATCAGACGGGACCTGTAAAGGCGTGGACGAAGCCAGTCGTCATCCCGACATATCATCCGCTACCTCCCGATAAGAACCCCATGTTTCTCGAAAATCGGGTTTATCAGGGTAGTAGTGGGCGGGTGTATCCATTGCCGTTCACGGACCGCATCTCGACGGATGCGGTCGAGCACACATGGCAGGCGGTTCATTTGGAGAACGAGTTTCTGCGTGTCATGGTGCTGCCGGAGATTGGCGGACGCATCCACGTCGGCATGGACAAGACAAACGGGTACGTGGCGCTGGATGTTCACGATTGTGGCCATTCCCGCAGTCATTTTTTTTGTCACCGCATTGTTCATACCCGAGAGCCCGCGCTGGCTGGCGAAGGCCGGCAACAAAGAACGGGCTCGCCGCACACTGGCCCGCATCGGCGGAGAACAATATGGCGAAGAAACGTTGGCGGAGATCCAAAGCGCGATTGGCAGCGAGGCCGAAGGCAGGGTTAGTTGGCGAGAGTTGCTGGCGCCGGGCATTTTGAAGGTACTGTTGATCGGAGTCGTGCTGGCCGTCCTTCAGCAGTGGAGCGGAATCAATATCATCTTCAACTATGCCGAAGAAATCTACCGCAACGCCGGCTATGGAGTTAGCGGCATTTTGTTCAACATCGTAATCACCGGAACGATCAATCTTGCGCTTACGCTAGTCGCACTCACGTTGGTTGATCGGGTTGGGCGCCGCTCTTTGATGCTGTTTGGGTGTGCAGGAATTGCATTGTCTCATCTGGTGCTTGGACTCACTTATCGCGCCGAAATCAAAGGACTACAGGTACTTGTGATCACACTGTTCACGATTGGTTGTTACGCACTCTCCCTCGCCCCTGTGACCTGGGTGTTGATCTCGGAAATCTTCCCGAATCGCCTGCGCGGTATCGGCGTCTCGATTTCGGTGTCCGCTCTGTGGAGTGCTTCCTTCCTTTTGACTTTTACCTTTCCTATACTCAATCGGGTGCTCGGTAACGGCGGGACGTTCTGGACATACTCTGGGGTCTGCCTCGCAGGGTTTTTCTTTGTATATCTCCGTGTTCCCGAAACAAAGGGCAAAACTTTAGAGGACATCGAGTGTGAACTCACCAGCGTTGGGCGCAGCCTCTTAAGGTAAGGAGCAACCGTAAGGCTCAGACATAAAAGGTGTTACGTCTGGACCATCTCCGCGGTCGCCACGGTTAAGTTTCATCATCCACTGAAGGTCTCCCGCCAGTTTATCGCAGCAGTCTCGCAATCCCCGGCCTACAAATACTGGCCGTGACGGCAATGGGTCATCGGACATTCGGGCGGAAAACCCGCTATCGCTCCGAATCGCGGACATCTTGTGGAAGAGGAAGTCGACTTGGAGGAAGTTGATCCTCACGGTGCGAGAATTCGGAGACATTGTCATAGGAGCTGCCGAGGTCTTGGACTATTGGCGCCATGACGTCGCGGTACGAATTCCTATAACGCGTATCTTCATTGACTGTTCCTTCGCAGGAAATAACGAGGTTGAAAGTAATCGGAGAATCTCTAAAACGACTCTCCGACGAGTTCCTCACTCTTCTTCCAGAGCGCCTCAGCATTGTTTGCATCGAGCGCATATCCGCGTACGCCTTCGCTGATGGCGCTGATGGTCACGTGATCCGGCACGATATGGCCGACGTGACAGTTCTCGCAATATCGTCCGCCAATCTCGTTAGCGGGAGCGACCACAGCGGCCCACACCGATGTCGCGGCTCCCTGAGGAATCGTCTTCCACTGAAAAGGCCCCTTACCCTGTGCGGCGAGCTGCTGATTGATCTCTTCGACGATTTTGTCAATGCGGCTGGAGTCGATGTGGCGATCCAGTTCCGTTCGAATGCCTCCCGGATGCACAGCTGCGGCCCGCACACCGTGGCCCCCGGTGCCGTTTGTCGAAGGCAACGGCGAAGAGGATGTTCGCCGTTTTGGATCGGCCATATGCTACGAACGGATCATAGGGCGTGTGCTCGAAACTTGGGTCCTCGAGATCAACGTTCGAGTAACGATGCCCCGAAGACGAAAGATTGATGAGCCGCCCACCGGCGCGAATGAGACGCGCAATATGGTTGACCAGGACGAAGTGGCCTAAATGATTGGTGCCAAACTGGGTCTCAAAGCCGTCAGCCGTGTGGCCAAGGGGTGTGGCCATCACGCCCGCGTTGGCAATGACCACGTCGAACGGCTCCCCTTTCGCCAGCAGTTCAGCAGCACAAGCCCGCACACTCTTCAGGTCGGCAAGATCGAGCTCGACCAGCTCGAAGCTGCCACCATTGTCCGCAGCGTCTTTTCGCACCTGCGCAGTGGCGTTTTCAGCTTTGGCCAGATCCCGCGCCGCGCCCACAACGTGTGCGCCATGTGCCGCCAGCGACCGCGCCGTTTCCACGCCGAGCCCGGCCGAAACACCGGTGACGAGGATCCGCTTGCCCTTCAGATTCACGCCGGACAAAACGTCCTCTGTGGTCGAACTTGCCCCAAATGAATTTGCCTCAACTATGTTCGTCATTCCCTACCTCCTTGTATTGACACCTAGATGTGACGGTTCACGGATCCGGTCACGCGCTAACCCTGCAAAGGGACGGCGCCCGCAGTATGTTCGAAATAGTGCGCCTTCAGATCGGCGATGAGCCCAGGCTGAACCGGGTGCCATCCCAGCCGCTCCTGAGTTCGCACCGATGACGCCGACCCGTCCATACCAAAGAAAAGCCCGATCCAGCCGAAATGGTCGGCTGCCTCCTCGCTGGACTTGGAGACGACCGGCACATCCAGGCGGCGGCCGATGACCTCAGCGATGTCTCGAGTCGACACGCCTTCGTCGCCGACTCCATGATATCGGGCTCCTGCGGAGCCTTTCTCAAGCGCGAGCCTATAGAGACGAGCAGCATCGAGCCTGGGCACAGCCGGCCAGCGGTTGAGCCCGTCGCCCACATACGCCGAAACGCCCTTTTCCCGCGCGATAGCGATGAGATGCGGAACGAAGCCGTGATCGCCTTTTCCGTGCACCGACGGTGGGAGCCGCACCACCGACGCACGCATGCCA
>WNFR01005171.1_pt1 | contig 15250 bp, 13 predicted proteins | sample 5400221 | NCBI WGS metagenome assembly WNFR01 (sample SAMN13153357, study PRJNA577476) | soil metagenome | isolation source: 40 cm soil under Madrone tree | place: USA:California | collected 2016-06-14 | reverse complement strand
AACTTGTTCGACGGCAAATGCCCGTTGTCCAAGAGCGTCTGGATTCCGTCGAAGCGAATGCCGTCATCGCCGACGAGCGAGTGATCCGCAGCCAGGAATATCAGGACGAAGCCGACCGCGAGAAGCAGCCACTCGACTTGCGCTCGCCGCGCCCCCACCAGCACTACTTGAGGATGTTGACGGCGCGCGCGACGACCATCAAGCCGAGCGTCAGGCTGATCGCGGACTGCACAAGCATCAGCATCTTCGCCCACCGGGTCAGCGGCAGCGTGTCGGTCGGGCTGAACGCCGACGCGTTCGTGTACGAGACGTACAGGTAGTCGAGGAACGTCGGCTCCCACTCGACGCCGAAGAGCGCCGGATCGCTCTGCTGCGGGAAGTAGAAGTCGCGGCCCTTGATATCCGTCTGCCGGCGGTTGAGCGGGCCGCCGGCGTCGAGCTGCCAGAACCAGAGTGCAAACAAGAGCACGTTCACGCACCACAGGTGCACCGCCGCGCGCAGGAGCGGCGACGCCACGACGGCGCCGCCGTTCACCAACACGTGAACGAGGAGGTAGATCGACGCCGCGTTCGCCACCGACAGCACGACGATCAGCGCCAGCGCGAGCACCCTCCGCCCCACGCGCAGCCGGGGCGCGCCCCAGCCGAGCATCCGCGCGACAGGGGCTCTCGGCAGCGTCAACAGCAGCGCCGCGAGCAGCACGAGCGTCAGCGCCGCGATCACCCAGCGGATATCGCCGTAAAAGCTTCCCGACCGGCCGAGGATGAACTTCCCCGGCAGCGTCACGTACAGGAGCGCCGACGAGACGATCGCCGCGGTCGGCCAGAACGGCGGCTCGCCGAGCGCCGACGCCGCGGCGAGCTCGACGCGATTCACGCTCGTTACCCCCGGCAACCGGCGCCTGAACACGCCGCGACCTTATCGGCCTAAGCGGTGGCAGTGATCGTGATGCCGCCGCGGCTCTTCTGCTCAAGCGTCACGCCGACATCGTCGGCCGACAGCTCCAGGGCGGCGGCGACGTCGTCGCGGATCTTGACCGCGAGTGCCTCGGCGAAGACGCCCTCGTTCCGGAAGCTTGTCAGATAGAGCTTCAGCGACTTCGACTCGAGGCAGAGCTTGCCCGGCCAGTACTCGATCTGCGCGACATACATGTCAGGCTGCCCAGTGACCGGGCACATCGCCGTCAGCTCGTCGCTCGTCAGATCAACGTGCGATACGCCGGGATTCGAGAACGTCTCGAGCCCGGCGTAGCCCTCGGGGCTGCCCAGCGCGACGAACTCGCCTTCCATCTGCCGAACTGTACCGCTGAGGCTCACCAGACCACGTCGAGCGTCGGCGGCTTCCGGAAGACGAGCCCGCGCGGCGCACTTGGACGCTCCGGATCGAGCCTGAGCCCGGGCAGGCGCGCGAACAGCCGCTCCGCCGCCGTCTGCGCCTCGAGCCGCGCGAGATGCATCCCGACGCACACGTGCGGCCCGTGCGCGAACGTCACGTGCTGCCGCGCGTTCTCGCGCCGGACGTCGAACCGGTCAGGGTCGGGGAAGAACGACGGGTCGCGGTTTGCGCCTGCAAGCGAGATCTCGACGAAGTCCCCCTCACGAATCTGCGCCCCGTCGAGCTCGACGTCGCGCGTCGCATACCGGTCGATCACCGCGGCCGCCGGCTCGAGCCGCAGCGACTCCTCCACCGCGTTCGGCCACAGCTCCGATTCCACCGGCCCGCCCACGAAGGTGAGCACGTGGTACAGCAGGTTCGCGATCATCCCCTCGGTCGTCTCGATCCCGCCGAACATCATCACGGCCGCGTTCGACACGACCTCCGTCGAGCTCAGCTCAGCCGCGGCCCCGAGCGCCGGCTCCACCGTTCCGCGCAACGATTCGAACGCCGCAGCGCCGGCCTCGCTCGGCGGCTCGCCCGCCGCGACTCCGGTGACCGACGCGACGATCGCGTCGTACCAGCCGAGCATCGCGCCCGTATCCGCGGTCTCGAGGCCGAGCAGCTGCGCGACGACGCGCGCGGCGAGCGGCCCCGCGAGACTCCGCCGCAGCTCGGCGCGGCCGTCCGCCGCGAAGCCGTCGATCAGCGCGTCGACCTCCGCCTCGACCGGGCCTTTGAACCGTTCGCGCACCGCGGCGAGTCGCAGCGGCTCCGCGAACGGCTCACGGTGCCGCGCGTGCTCTGCGCCGTCGCGCGTGAGCATGCTCGGCCCGACGACGCGCCCCGTGGAGAAGCGCGGATCGTCGACCGTGAACGTCTCGTCGTCGCGCATCACGCGCAGCGTGAGCTCACGCCCGGTGACGAGCCAGCCGCGCAGCGGCTCCACCCATCCGATCGGCCGGATCTGCGCGAGGAACGGGTGCGGATCCGTCTCGAGCTGCTCCAGCGTGATGCCGGGGATCACCTCAGCGTTGCTGGAAGCGGTCGTCGTTGCTCGCTGCGATGCGCAGGAGCATGTCGCGGAGCGCCGCCCGCTCCTCAAGGTCGAGCGCGTCGAGCATCGTGTCTTCCATCCGCTTCACGATGGTCCGGATCTTGACGAGCCGCTTCTTGCCGGCATGCGTCAGGCTCACCATGTGCCGGCGGCGGTCGTTCTGATCGCGCCGCCGCTCGATCAGGCCCTGCTCTTCGAGCTCGTCGAGGATGCCGACGAGCTGGCCGCGGTCGAGATCCAGCGTGTCGGCGATCGTGGCCTGTGTCGCCTTGGCGCCCTCCGCGAGCACCGCCAGCACGCCGTAGGAGTACGGGCTGAAGCCCTCGCGCTCGAACTCCTCCATCGCGGCGAGCTTCGACGCGATGCCGACGCGCGCGAGCAGGAACCCGGTGCAGTTACGCAGTTCCTGGGGGAGCGCCTCGGGCGGCTTGAGCTGTCTCAGTTCAGAAATCGTGATGTTCATGGGAATAAGCGTAGCGCGTACCATCGTTGCTAGGGTGGATCGTAGACCGGATCAACGATTGGAGCTGCATATGACTTCCCTCGATTCTCGTAAGCGCTGGTTCGTCCTGGCCCTCATCGTGGCCGCCCAGTTCATGGTCGTGCTCGACGTCGCCATCGTGAACGTCGCGCTGCCGTCGATCAAGACCGACCTGAACTTCAGCCAGGAGAGCCTCCAGTGGGTGATCACCGCCTACTCCATTCTCTTCGGCGGGGCGCTTCTCCTCGGCGGCCGGCTGGCCGACCTGCTCGGGCGACGGCGGCTGTTCGTCGCCGGCCTCGTCCTCTTCACGGTCAGCTCGCTGCTCGACGGCCTCGCGTGGTCGGAGGGCTCGCTGATCGCGTTCCGTTCCCTCCAAGGGCTCGGGGCCGCGATGCTCTCCCCCGCTGCACTCTCGATCCTCACGACGACGTTCGACGAGGGACGCGAGCGGAACATTGCGCTCGGCATCTGGGGTGCGGTCTCCGGCAGTGGCGCCGCGGCGGGCGTGCTGCTCGGCGGCGCGCTGACGAGCGCCTTCAGCTGGTCGTGGATCTTCTACATCAACGTCCCGGTCGGCATCCTCGTCCTCGCGCTCGTCCCGGTCCTCCTGCGCGAGAGCCGCGCGGATCTCGCGCACCGGCACTTCGATGCGGCCGGCGCGACGTCGATCACGGGCGGTCTGATGCTGCTCGTGTATGCGATGACCCGCGCAACCCAGCACGGTTGGGGAACCGCGTCGACGATCGGCCTGCTGGCCGGCGCCGCAGCGCTGATTGCAGCGTTCATCGTGATCGAGCTGCGCTCGAAGGCGCCGCTCCTGCCGATGCGGATCTTCCGGCTGCGCACGCTGACGTCGTCGAACATCGCGGGCCTGCTGCTCGGCGGCGCGGTGTTCTCGCAGTTCTTCCTGCTGACCCTCTACATGCAGCAGGTGCTGCACTACTCGGCGCTGAAGACCGGGGTCGCGTACGTCGCATTGACCCTCACGGTGATTGCATTCTCCGGGATCGGTCAGGCGCTCGCGACGCGGATCGGTGTGCGCCCGGTCCTCACCGCCGGCCTCGCGCTCTCCGCCGGCGGCCTCGTGCTCTACGCGCAGCTCCCGGTACACGGGCAGTACTTCTGGGATCTGTTCCCAGCGTTCCTGCTCAGCGGCGTCGGGCTCGCGCTCTCGTTCGTGCCGGTGTCGATCGGCGGTCTCACCGGCGTGAAACCCGCCGACGCCGGCATCGCGTCGGGGCTCATCAACACGAGCCAGCAGATCGGCGGCGCAATCGGCGTGGCGGCGGCGACGACGATCGCGACGACGTTCACGACGCATTACGTGAACGCGCACTCGGGGGTCTCGGCCTTCAGCGGCCCTGCTCTCAACCACGGCTTCCAGATCGCGTTCTACGTGCTCGCCGGCATCGCGGCGACCGGCGCGGTGCTCGCCGCGGCTCTCACGGAGTCCCGCGCGGTCACCGTCGCGGCCGCACCGCCGATCGAGGCCGAGGTCGCCTTGGAGGCAGCATGAGCACGTACGCGACACGCCGCGAGGCGCACGGTCTCGAGCTGCACCTGAAGGGACTCATCCTCGTACGCGCCCTGCTGGAGCAGCGGGGCGCGAGCGAGGCGGAGCTGCACCAGCACAGCCACGCGATCGACCGCGTACGGTCGAAGCTTCAGCTGCTCGAGGCGGCCTGAGAGGCTCTCACACAATGAGCGATTGTGTCGCCCGGACGCGCTCGGCGGCGCGCTGCGGCGTCCTCGGTCGGCCCGATAGTGCGACTATCGGGCCTCCCTGCGTCCTTGCATCGCACTCGCCGATCGCGCCCGGATCGACGAACTTCATTGTGTGAGAGCCTCTAAGCGTCGAGGGACTCGACGAGGAGCGTGGAGACGTCGGCGACGCGTAGCTCGGAGCCGACGCTCTTCACGCCATCGTCGAGCATCACGGTGCAGAACGGGCACGCGACCGCGAGGGTGCCCGCGCCGGTGTCCGTCGCCTCACGCGCGCGCTCCTCGTTGATCGGGCGGCCTCGCTCCTCCATCCACATGTGTGCGCCGCCCGCGCCGCAGCAGAAGGTCTGCTTGCCGCTCCGCTTCATCTCGACCGGCTGACCGATCACGTTCAGCAGCTTGCGCGGCTCCATTCGCACGTCGTTGTGCCGCGCGAGATAACAGGAGTCGTGGTACGTGATCGACTCCGAGCCCGCCTTCGGCTTGAGCCTGCCTTCGTCGACGAGCTCCGCCAGCAGCTCCGTGTGATGCATGACCTCGTAGTTGCCGCCGAAGTCGCCGTACTCGTTCGCGAGCGTGTTGAAGCAGTGCGGGCAGCTCGCCACGATCTTCGTCACGCCTTGCTCGTTCAGCGTCGCAACGTTCTGCTCTGCGAACGCCTGGAACACGTACTCGTTCCCCATGCGCCGCGCCGGGTCGCCCGTGCACGACTCGCGCGGGCCGAGGATGGCGAAGTCGACGCCGGCCGCCTGCAGCAGTTTTGCCGTCGACTCCGCCGACTTCTTCGCGCGCTCGTCGAACGACGCTGCACAGCCGACCCAGTAGAGAACCTCGGGCGCAGGATCGCCCGGCTCGAGCACGCGCACGCCGAGCTCCGCCGCCCACGCGGCACGCTCTGTCTGCGGCTTGCCCCACGGGTTCGAGGCGCGCTCGACGTCGCGCAGCATCGGCTCCGCCTCGGCCGGGAACTTCGAGTCGACCATGACACGGCTCCGCCGCAGGTCGACGATGTGATCGACGTGCTCGATCGACACCGGGCACGCCTCGACACACGCGCCGCACGTCACGCAGTCCCAGATCATCTCCTCCGGCACGCCGTTGCCGAGGATCGGCGAGCCGTCCTGTGCGAACACCTGGTCGCGGATGCCCATGATCAGCAGCTTCGGGTTGAGGATCTTGCCGGTCGCGTTCGCCGGACACGCGTCCTGACAGCGGCCGCACTCGGTGCACGAGAAGCCGTCGAGCACTTCCTTCCGCGTCAGGTCGAAGATCGTCGCGGCACCGAAGCGCATCTGGTCGTCCGGTACGTCGAAGCGCAGCGGCTCGAGCCTCCCCCGCCCGCGGTCTCGCGTGCGCGCGAACCAGACGTTGATCGCAGCCGTCGCGATGTGCAGATGCTTCGAATGTGGCAGGTACGCGAGGAAGCCGAGCACGAAGCAGAGGTGCGCCCAGACGAACACGCGCTCCAGCACCCCCGACTGCGGCAGCGCGTGTGAGAGCGGATTCGCGAGGAACGAATCGGCGCGCGGCCACTCGTTCAGGCCTGCGGCGATCGCGCTCGCATGCCAGAAGAGCAGCGTCACGACGACGCCCGCAATTAGGCCGAGGATCACGTACGCGTCCCGCGCGTGCGAGCCCTCGAAGCGTTTCGGCTTCAGCACGACGCGGTTCACGACCGCCGCGGTCACGCCGATCAGCACGAGCAGCACGAAGAGGTCGACGAGGAAGGCGAACCAGCCCTGACGCGAGAGCCACGGGATGCCCTGGTGCTTGTCGACCGCGGCGATCATCGCCATCGCGATCGTCGGGAAGAGGACGAGGAAGCCCCAGAAGACGAACGCGTGCATCAGGCCCGGCACGAAGCGCTTGAGCAGCTTGCGCTGGCCGAGCACGATCGTCGCCTCGTTCCGGACGCGACCGACGACGTCGTTGCGGCGGTCGACCGGCTTCCCGGCCAGGACGATCCGCGTGAGGAAGAGCGCGCGCCGCCCGAAGAGCGTGCCGCTCGCGGCGAGCAGCGCGGCGAGGCCGAGTGCGCCGGCGAGGATCGCTATTGCCCGCGCACCCTTCTCAGCTCGGCGCTGATCGCGGGCACGATCTCGTGCAGGTCGCCGATCACCGCGTAGTCGGCGCTCGCGAAGATCGGCGCCTCCGGGTCGCTGTTGATCGCAAGGATCTTCTTCGCGCCCTTCGCGCCCGCGATGTGCTGCGTCGCGCCGCTGATCCCGCACGCGACGTAGAGGTCGGCGGAGATCTTCGTGCCGGTCTGCCCGACCTGGTCGGCGTGCGGCCGCCAGCCCGCCGACGTGACGACGCGCGAGCAGCCGACCGCGCCGCCGAGCAGTCCTGCGAGCTCCTCGATGATGTCGAACGCCTCCGAGGAGCCGACGCCGCGGCCGCCGCTGACGACGACCTTCGCGTCGCGCAGCGAGACGCCGCCTGCGGCCTCGGACACCGTCTCGAGCACGCGCACCGATGTGTCGGCGTCAGCCGGCAGCGCGAGCTGCTGGACGTCGACCGCTGCGGCCGCGGGCTGCGTGTGCGGCGCGACCGAGAGGATCTTCGGCGAGCCGTGGAGGCGAGCCTGCTCGAGCAGGCTGCCGCCCCAGCGGATGCGCGTCACGACGTCGCCGTCGAGCGCGGTGACGTTCGCGGCGAACGGCTGGTCGAGGCGCGCGGCGACATGCGCGAGCAGCTCATTGCCGCGGTCGGAGCCGGCAGCGACGATCGCGTCGGCGCCGTCCGCCGCGTCGACGAGCGCAGCCGCCCACGCCGCCGGCGCGTACGCGCCCTCGACCGAGACCGCGCGCACGTCGCCGAGCGTCTGTGCGAGCGTCAGTGCCTGGAGAGAAAGCTCGTCACTCTCCGAGAAGAAGAGGACGCTCATGCGACCCCGAGCTGCAGCATGACCTCGACGACGCGCGGCGCCGCTTCTGCGCCCGTGCCGAGCACCTCGGCCTGCTTGCCCTGACCCTCGGGCACGACGAGCTGCAGCTTCTCGAGCTTCGACGCCGGCCGCGCGGGCTCGAGCACCGCGATGGGCTTCGACTTCGCGCGCAGGCGGCCCGGCACGGACGGGTAGCGCGGCAGGTTCAGGCCCTCAAGCACCGTCAGCACAGCCGGGCGCGGCACGACGTAGACGTCACGCGCACCGCCGGCGTCGCGCTCGCAGCGCAACTGCTCGCCCTGGAGCTCGATCTTCTTCAGCCCCGTGACGACCGGCAGGCCGAGCGTGTACGCGACGCGGATGCCGACCTGGTAGTTGCCCGCGTCGGCGGACTCGTTGCCGAAGAGGATCAGGTCGAACGGTTCCTCGGCGCGCACGGCGTCGACGATGGCGCCGGCCGTCGCCTGCGCGTCCCACTCGACGCCGTCGGTCTTGATCAGGATGCCGCGGTCGGCGCCGATCGCCATGCAGTCGCGCAGCTGCTCCTCGGCCTCGGCCGGGCCGAGCGTGAGCACGACCGTCTCGCCGCCCTCTGCCTCGACGATGCGCACGGCCTCCTCCACCCCGCACTCCTCGTGCGGCGAGATCGTGAAGCCGAGGTGCTTCGTCTCGATCGCCTGCCCGTCGGCGGTCAGGACCATCTTCCCGCCGGTGATCGGTACGCGCTTCACGCAGACGAGAATCCTCACGAGCGGATCCTTGCGTTCTCCGGATCGAACGGCGCGCGCGAGCCGACGATGTCGACGGTCGTGGGATAGAGCTCGGTCATGTACTCGACCGCGAGCTTCGAGCCCTCGACCGCGTGCTCCGGCGGCAGATACGTCATGACGATGTGCTTGCCGAGCGACGGCCCGGCGCCGGTCGACGTGACGTACGAACGGCGACCGTGCGCGTCCGCGATCGGCTTCCCGTCCGGCGTCACCACCGGCTCCCGCCCGAGCGGATACCGCTTCACCCCGCTGCGCGAGGTGTGGTCGTCGATCGTCAGCGTGCAGAGCCTCGCAACGGGTTCGGACTCGCGGTGCGCGACGTGCGCCGCCTTGCCGACGAAGTCCTCGTCCTTCACCTTCCACCATGCCATGTCTGCCTCGACGACGGTGTAGTCCGCGTCGAGCTCGGCGCCGAACGCGCGATACGCCTTCTCGAGCCGGCCGGTCGTGCCGTAGACGCCGATGCCGGCCGGCACGATGCCGTGCGGCCGCCCGGCTTCCCACACCGCGTCCCAGAGCCGGGCGCCGTCGGCCATCGGCACGTAGAGCTCCCAGCCGAGGTCGCCGACGTACGAGATCCGCGACGCGAGCACCTCGAGCCCGTCGACGTCGACGTTCTTCCACGTGCTGAACGGGAAGCCCTCGTTCGAGACGTCGTCGCTCGTGATCGACGCCAGGATGTCGCGGGCGCGCGGGCCCCAGAGGCCGACGGTGCACCAGGCCGAGGTCAGATCGTCAATGCTCGCGCCCGGCGCGAGGTTGTCGGCGAACCACTTCTTGTCGGCCATCCCATGCGCGCCGCCGGTGACGACGCGGAACGTCTCGTCGTCCATCTTCATGATCGTGAGGTCGCTCTTGAAGCCGCCACTCTGACCGAGCACCGGCGTGTAGATCACGCGACCGCTCGGCACGTTCATCTGCCGCGCAGCGACCTTCTGCACCGACTCGAGCGCGCCCGGGCCGACGACGTCGAAGATCGAGAACGCCGTCAGGTCGAACATCGCCGCGCGGTCGCGCATGGCGAGGTGCTCGGCGTTGATGATCGGCGACCACCAGCGCGCGTCCCATTCGTGCTCGCGCGGCTTGACGCCGTACTCCTCCACGAGCGGCGCGTTCGACTCGTACCAGTGCGGCCGCTCCCACGCCGCCGCCTCGTAGAACACGGCGCCGAGCTCCCGCTCGCGTGCATTGAACGGCGAGACGCGCACGCCGCGGTTCGAGGCCCACTGCTCGGACGGGTGCACGATCCCGTACGTCTTGTTGAAGCCCTCGGACGCGCGCGCCTTGACGTTCTCCGGCGTGCGCTGCTCCGCATAGAAGCGCGCGATGTCGGACGACTGCAGGTCGATCTCCGGCTCGCCGCGGACGAGCCATTCGGCGACGGCGCGGCCGACGCCGGGGCCTTCCTTCACCCAGACCGCGGCGGCCGACCAGAGGCCCTTGACCTCGGGCGTCTCGCCGAGCAGCGGCAACCCGTCGGGCGTGAGCGAGAGCAACCCGTTGATCGAGTACTTGATGCCCACCGACTCGTCGCCGAGGATCTCCGGCACGAGCTCGAGCGCGTGCTCGAGCTGCACCTCGAAGTCCTCCTGCGTGAACGGCAGCTCGGTGGGCGAGAGCGACGCCTCCTCGATCGACGGGATCTCGTCCGGCTCGTGGAGGATCGGCCGATGCGCGTAGGAGCCGACCTCGAGCCCCTGCCCGTCCTGACGCTCGTACATGTTCGTGTCCATGTCGCGCACGATCGGGAACTCGATCGCGCTCTTCGACGAGAGGAAGCGCGGCACGGGGCCGACGTCGATCATCTGGTGCACCGCCGGCGTCAGTGGGATCGAAGCGCCCGCCATGCGCGCGATGCGCGGGCTCCAGACGCCGCACGCGATCACGACGACGTCCGCTTCGACGTCGCCACGCGACGTGCGCACGCGCTTCACGCGACCGTCCTCGACATCGATGCCGAGCACCTCGGTGTTCGGGAAGATCTGCACGGCCTCGAGCTCCTGCGCGCGCTCGCGCATGATCGTGCCGAAGCGCAAAGAGTCGACGACCGCGACCGACTTCGTGTAGAAGCCGCCGACGAGCACCGACTCGTTGATGAACGGGACGAGCTCCTTGATCTCGGCCGGCGTAACGAGCTTGACGTCGTCGACGCCCCAGGACTTCGCCGACGCTATCCGGCGGCGGAGCTCCTCCATCCGCTCTTCGGTACGCGCGACCTCGATGCCGCCGCTCTCGATCAGCGTCCCCGCGTCGCGGTACTGGCGCATCGAGTCGAGCGTCAGCTGCGTCATCTCCTTCGAATGGTCGACCGGGAAGATGAAGTTCGACGCATGGCCGGTCGACCCGCCCGGGTTCGGGAACGGGCCCTTGTCGAGCTGGACGAGATCGCGCCAGCCCAGCTCGGCCAGATGGCCGACGAGACTGTTGCCGACGATGCCGCCGCCGATCACGACGGCGCGGGCGTTGCTCGGGAAATCGCTCACGTTTGGGCCCTCACACGGTCAGGAGCACGCGGTGCATCGCCTGCTCGAAGTTCTGGACATGGGCGCGCATCGTCTCCGCCGCGCGCTGGGAATCGCCGTCGTGGATTGCCTCGAGCAGCGCGCGGTGCGCGTCGACGGCCTCCTCGAGCTCCCGTGCCTGGTCGAGCGCCATCGACCAGATGCGCAGCGCGAGCACGTAGTACTGGGAGAGCGTCGCCGCGAGCAGGTCGTTGTGGGCGGCCCGGTAGACGGCGCCGTGGATCCGCTCGTCGAGCTCCATCAGCTCGCGGTCGTCGCGGCCGTGCGCGGCCAGCTCGTCCAGGAGGTCGGAGATCTCCGCGCGGTCGGCTTCGGTGGCGCGCTCCGCGGCGAGGCGCGCCGCCTCGGGCTCGAGCACGGCGCGCACCTCGGAGAGGCGCGCGAGCTCGCGCACGTCGACGCCGGTGACGAACATCCCGCGGCGCGGATAGACCTCGACGAGCCGCTCGTGCGCCAGGCGGCGCAGGGCCTCGCGCACGGGCGTCCGCCCGATCCCGAGCCGCTCCATCAGCTCCCGCTCGTCGATCACGGCCCCGGGAGCGAGCTCGAGTGAGACGATCAGCTCCCGGATCGCCTGATAGGCCTTGTCCGCGAGCGAGACGGGCTGGATCGTGCGCGGCACGGCACATATACTAGTCATATTCTTGACGTCGATCGGCGAAAGGACTGAGACTTGGCGACACACATGCCTTCCTCCCTCGAGATCGCGCAGGAGGCGAAGCTCCGGCCGATCGGCGAGATCGCCGCGGCCGCAGGGCTCCTCCCCGAGGAGATCGAGCCGTACGGCCGCTACAAGGCGAAGATCGATCTCGGCGTGCTCGAGCGGCTTGCGGGCCGTGCCGACGCGAAGCTGATCGACGTCACCGCGATCACGCCGACGAAGGCGGGCGAGGGCAAGACGACGACGTCCGTGTCGCTGACGCAGGGGCTCGGCCACATCGGCAAGAGCCCGGCGCTCTGCCTGCGCGAGGCGTCGCTGGGCCCCGTCTTCGGGATCAAGGGCGGCGCGGCCGGCGGCGGCTACGCGCAGGTCGTGCCGATGGAGGACATGAATCTCCATTTCACCGGCGACATCCACGCGATCGGCGCCGCGAACAACCTGCTCGCCGCGTTGCTCGAGGCGCAGATCCTGCACGGCAACAAGCTGGGCGTCGATCCGCTCTCCGTCAGCTGGCGTCGCTGCCTCGACATCAACGACCGCGCGCTCCGCGACGTCGCGGTCGGCCTCGGCGGCCGCGCGAACGGGTACGTCCGCCAGACGGGCTTCGACATCACAGCCGCGTCCGAGGTGATGGCGATCGTCGCGGTGGCGTCCGACCTCCAGGATTTGCGCCGCCGGCTCGGCGCGATCACCGTCGCGCACACGTTCGAGGGCGAGCCGGTCACGGCGGAGCAGCTTCGCGCCGCCGGCGCGATGACCGTGCTGCTCAAGGACACGATCAAGCCGAATCTCGTGCAGACGCTCGAGGGTCAGCCGGCGCTGATCCACTGCGGGCCGTTCGCGAACATCGCGCACGGCAACAACTCGCTCGTCGCCGACCGCGTCGCGCTGAAGCTCGGCGACTACGTCGTCACCGAGAGCGGCTTCGGCTCCGACATGGGCATGGAGAAGTTCTTCCACATCGTCTGCCGCGCCGGGAAGCTGCGGCCGGACGCCGTCGTGCTCGTCGCGACCGTGAAGGCGCTCAAGCACCACGCGGGTGACCCCGACGGCGGCATCGAGGCGATCGAGATCGGCGCTGCGAACCTCGCGCGGCACATCGGCATCGTGCGCGAGTTCGGGATCAACCCGGTCGTCGCGGTCAACCGGTTCCCGACCGATACCGAGGACGAGATCGAGCGCGTGCGCGCGCTCGCGCTCGAGGCGGGCGCCTATGCGGCCGAGATCAACGACGCGTTCGAACAGGGCGGCGCCGGTGCCGCCGCGCTGGCGGAGGCCGTCGTCGCCGCCGCGGACGAGCCCTCGTCGTTCGACTTCCTCTACCCGCTCGACGCGCCGATCGACCAGAAGATCGACGCGATCGCGAAGCGCGTCTACGGCGCCGACGGGATCTACCTCCTGAAGACGGCGAAGGACAAGATCGCGCAGTTCACGGACGCAGGCCTCGGGACGCTGCCGATCTGCATGGCGAAGACGCACCTCTCGCTGTCGCACGACGCGGCGCTGACGAACGCGCCGACCGGCTTCACGGTCACGGTCAGAGACCTCCGGGCGTACACGGGCGCCGGCTGGATCGTCGCGCTCTGCGGCGACATGCAGACGATGCCCGGCTACGGGGCGAATCCCGCCGCCTTCAACGTCGACATCGACGCGGACGGCACCACCGTGGGGCTCTTCTGACCTTGGCGGTCGGGAAATCCCGGGGTACGGTAGTGCGGTGACAGCGGTGGCCGACACCGCCGTAGCCTTCGGCCACAGCACGGCTGCGTCGCCGCCGTTCGCAACGTCTCCTTCGAGGTGTGGCCGCGCGAGGTCTTCGTCGTGATGGGGCTCTCGGGCTCCGGCAAGTCGACGCTCGTGCGCACGCTGATCCGGCTGATCGAGCCGACGGCGGGCAAGATCGAGATCGACGGACGCGACGTGACGGCCGCGAGCGCGCAGCAGCTGCGGGAGATGCGCAGGCACACGTCGTCGATGGTGTTCCAGCACTTCGGACTGCTCGCGCACCGGCGCGTCGTCGACAACGTCGCGTTCGGACTCGAGATCCAGGGCGTGCCCAAGGCCGAGCGGCTGCGCAAGGCAGAGCAGGTGCTCCGGCTCGTCGGGCTCGAGGACTCGGGCAACCAGTTCCCCGACCAGCTCTCCGGCGGCATGCAGCAGCGTGTCGGACTTGCGCGCGCGTTCGCGGTCGAGCCGAAGGTGATGCTCTACGACGAGCCGTTCAGCGCGCTCGACCCCCTCATCCGCCGCGACATGCAGGACGAGGTGATCCGGCTCCAGTACGAGACAGGCAAGACGATGGTGTTCATCACGCACGATCTGCCGGAGGCGCTGCGCCTCGGCGACCGGATCGCGATCATGCGCGACGGCGCCATCGTGCAGCTCGGCACCCCCGAGGAGCTCGTCGGCTCCCCGGCGGACGAGTACGTCGAGAACTTCGTGCGCGACATTCCGCGCAGCCACGTGCTGACGTTGCGCTGGATCATGCGCGACGCGCAGCCGGGCGAGGAGGACGGCCCGAGGCTCGACGTGCGGACGACCGTGCGCAACGCGATTCAGGTGATCGTGAACAGCGAACGCGCCGTCTGTGCCGTCGACGGCGGCAGCGTCGTCGGCGTCGTCGACCGTGAGGCCGTGCTCACGGCCATCGCGGGCGAAAGCTGATGGCGGTAGCGCAGGCAGCCGGCCCGCTCGCCGCGCCTGCGCCCCGGGTCTGGTGGCGCAGCACGGGCGGCGCTGCCGTGGGCGTCGCGATCGCGATCGTCGTCGCGTACTTCATCTGGAAGAACACGGCGCCGTGGCCGGCGGCGCTGACCTGGAACTCGCTCTCGCATGACCTCGACAACTTCCAGGCGTGGCTGAGCAACAACCGCAACGTTCCGCATCCCAGCATCGTCTTCCGCGCGTTCAACGGCGTCGCAAGCTTCCTCGACAATCTCGTCGGCTGGCTCACGTCGTTCTTCCTCAAGCTCACGTGGGCGGGCACCACTGCGCTCGGGACGCTCGTCGTGCTCCGCTTCGGCGGACGTCGCGCGGCGCTCATCGTGCTTTCTGCCTTCGTCGCCTTCGCGGCGATGGGCGTGTGGGACGCGAGCGTGCGGACGTTCGCGCTCACCTTTGCGTCGGTCACCCTCGCGCTCGCCATCGGCATCCCGCTCGGTGTCTGGGCGGGCCGCTCCGATCGCTTCCTGCGTCTTGTCACCCCGGTGCTCGACGCCATGCAGATCATCCCCGCGTTCGCGTACCTGATGCCGATCGTGATCCTCTTTTCCGTCGGCCCGGGCGCGGCCGTCGCGACGACGCTGATCTACGCGATCCCGCCTGCGATCCGGATCACGTCGCTCGGCATCCGCGGCGTGCCGACGAACACCGTCGAGGCGGCGGAAGCGCTCGGGGCGACGAACACGCAAACCTTGCTGAAGGTGCAGCTCCCCCTCGCGCGCCGCATGCTGCTTCTTTCCGTCAACCAGACGATTCTCTTCGCGCTCTCGATGGTCGTGATCGCGGGACTCATCGGCGGCCAGGGCCTCGGAGCCGTCGTCACGAGCGGCCTCTACTCCGATCCTGCGCAGGCGCTCGTCGCGGGGTTCGCGATCGTGATCATGGCGATCGCGCTCGACCGCGCGACGGAGGCGATGGCGAATCGCACCGATCCGACGCATCGTCATCTCACCGAGGGCAAGCGCCGCCGGCTGCAGCTGCTCACGCTTGCAACCGCGGCCGGCGTCGGCCTCGCGACGGGTCTCGGCTATGCCTTCGGCGCGGGGAGCTC
>WNFR01005808.1_pt1 | contig 15251 bp, 10 predicted proteins | sample 5400221 | NCBI WGS metagenome assembly WNFR01 (sample SAMN13153357, study PRJNA577476) | soil metagenome | isolation source: 40 cm soil under Madrone tree | place: USA:California | collected 2016-06-14 | reverse complement strand
TGCCGGTCCCGAACTCTCCGGGGACGAGATCGTCGTAGTAGAGATCGATCGCCTGATCGACGGCCTTGGCGCCGACGCAGATGAGGCAATCGCTGATATCGTTGCAGTTCGCGATCGCGTTCGTGCAGCTGCCGTTCTCCAAGTTCGGGCATGTCGGCTTCGTCCAGCCGACGGTGCTGAGCGGGAGGGCGTCGACGTCGGTACAGCTCTTCGTCCCGCCGCCGCACTGCTTGCCGATGCCGGCGCGCATCTTCGAGTCGGCTTTGGCGATGTTGCCGGTGATGCTCGGATCGCTGCAGAGGTTCGCGCCTCCCTTGACGACGACCTCATTGCATTTGTGGAGCGCCTTCGTTCGCGCCTGGACGTATTTCGAGAAGTCCTTCGCGATTTCCTTCTTGCACTTGAGCGGATCGCCGGCGTGCGCCGCCGTCGCGAGCGCGATCGCCGCGACGAGCGCGGACGCGACCAGCGCGAAACGTGTCTGAAACTTCATGGCTCTCCTCCTTCGTTGCACTCGGTCGGCGATACCCGCACGCCGCGCACGGTCGCGAGCAAGCGGGACGATCCTCTCGGGGCTACGCAGCGTCGCACCCTACGCCTTCGGTTGATGCCGAGGACGGCACAACCAGCGGAAAATCACATAGGTTCGGAACGGCACAGAGACGCATTTGAGGGTAGGCCACCGCTCAAGACGCTGTCAAGAAAAAAACGAGATTCGGGGCCGGAGAAGGGTGATAACGGCCTCCCCGAAATATGGGAGGGGCGCCCCCGCCGGTGCGAGCGAGTTCGCGGCGGAGCTTCGCCGCGATGCGGCGTATGACTGGAGCGCCCCCGGTTGACCCGCGGCCGCAAGCATCTGTAACGATTCCAGTGGTTCCGATGCCGTCGCGATCCGAGAGACGCCGCGCCGCGGCCAAAGCACATAGCCGCGGCGGTCCGCCCGCGCACGCAGAGGGGCGGACATCGGCCGTGCCGCCCGGACGCGGCTCCGCGCCTTCGTACCGTGGCGCGCGCTTCGGTGCGCCGTCGACGTGGGCCGTCGCCGTCGCGATCGCGACGGCGGCCGTCTACCTGCCGACATTGCGCAACGACTTCGTCGACTTCGACGATCAGACGAACCTCCTCGAGAACCCGTACTTTCGCTCGCTCGGGCCAGCCGCCCTGCGCTGGATGTTCACGAATCTCGACGGCCATTACCTGCCGCTCACGTGGCTGTCATTCGCCGTCGACTATCGATTCTGGGGCATGAACCCGGCCGGCTATCATCTGACGAACGCGCTCCTGCATGCCGCGAGCGCCGCGGTGTTCTGCCTCTTGAGTGCGCGCCTCCTCCGTCTGGCGTTCGGCCTCGCGCCCGATGCCCGTCCGCCGGCGCTCGCGATCGCGGCGGCGATCAGCGCCGCGTTTTTCGCCCTGCACCCACTGCGCGTGGAGTCGGTTGCGTGGGCGACGGAACGGCGCGACGTGCTGTCGGGACTCTTCGCTCTGCTCGCGCTCGACGCCTACGTCCGTGTTCACGTGCGCCGGCCGGGCGGCTTCGCATGGTCGGCGCTCGCGTGGTTCGTGCCGTCGCTGCTCGCGAAGCCAGTCGGTATGAGCCTGCCGATCGTTCTCGTCGTGCTCGACGCGTATCCGCTCCGCCGTTTGCCGCCGCGCCTCGGCGCATGGCTACGGCGCGATGTCCGAGCGGTCTGGATCGAAAAGATTCCCTTCGTCGTGCTCGCGGTCCTCACCGCGATCGTCGAGGCCATCGCGGAGCGCTCGCTCGATACATTTTATTCGCTCGAGCAGTACGGCATCTCGGGACGGATCGGACAGGCGTTCTTTGCGCTCGCGTTCTATTTCACGAAGACGCTCGTACCGGCCGGGCTGTCGCCGCTCTACCAGCTTCCAGTCGACTGGCGGTTCGGGCGGCCGGATGTGCTGCTCGCGATGGTCTTCGTCGTCGCCGCGACGGCGCTGCTGGTGGTCGCGCGGCGGCGGTGGCCGTGGGCGCTCGCAGCCTGGGTCACGTACGTGGCGCTGCTCGCGCCCGTCTTGGGCATCGCGCAGGCGGGGCCGCACATTGCCGCCGACCGGTATACCTACCTCGCGACGCTCGGCTGGGCGGTCATCGTTGGCGGCGCCGTCTTCGCGCTCGATTGCGAGGCGCGCGCCGGACGGCGCCCGGCGATGCCGTTCGCGGTCGCGGCGATCGGCGCCGGCGGCGTTGCGATCTGCCTCGGAATCCTGACGTGGCAGCAAGTCGGCGTATGGCACGATTCGGTGACGCTCTGGCGCACCGCGGTTGCCGCCGACCCGCGTTGCTACATCTGTCTCAACAACCTCGGCAACGCGCTCGTCCGGGCGCAGCGCCCGGACGAGGCGAGCCCGTATTTCGACGCCGCGCTGCGCATTCAACCCGCCGACGCCGATGCCCACGCGAACCTCGGCACCGTCGCCGCGGGGGCGAATCGGCCAGACGAGGCGCGCCGCGAGTACGAGCGCGCGCTCGCGATCGACCCGAGTCACGCGTTCGCCAACGCGAACTTGGCGCGGCTGCTACTCGACGGCGGCGATGCCGAGGGCGCGATCCCGCATCTCGCGACCGCGCTCGCGAAAGAGCCGAACATGGCCGAGGCACGGACGAACCTCGGCCTCGCATTGATGGTGCGCGGCGATGCCGCCGGCGCCGAGCGCGAGCTGCGGCGCGCCGTGTTCCTGCGGGCCGATCTCGCGTCGGCTCGCAACAACCTCGGAACGCTGCTGGTCAGAACGGGCCATCCGGAAGAGGCGGCGACGGAATTCCGCCGCGCGCTCGAGCTCGATCCCGCGTTCCCGGAGGCGCACTACAATCTCGCGCTCGCGCTCGCCGCGCTCGAACGCCAGGATGAGGCGATCGCCTCCGTGCGCGAAGCGCTGCGCATTCGTCCCGACTACCCGAACGCCCGCCGCGAGCTCGTGAACCTCCTGCTCGCCGCGGGCCACGATGAGGAAGCTCGCGCCGAGGCGGACGCGGCGGAGAAGGCGTCGCCGGGAAGCGCTGCCACCACGGCGCTCGCGATCTCGTACGTCCAGGCCAGCAGAACGCGCGATGCCGTCGCGGTGCTGCGCGCCGTGATCGCTCGCGATCCCAATGATTCCGACGCGATGAGTTTGCTCGCGTGGTTGCTCGCGACGGCGACCGACGCGGATCTTCGCGACGGCCCCGCGGCGCTCACGCTCGCCGAGCGCGCCGTCGCCGCCGCCGGCGACACGCCTGACGCCGACCGGCTCGATACGCTCGCCGCCGCGTATGCCGCCGTCGGGCGGTTTGCCGATGCAGTCGCGACCGCTCGCCGCGCGAAGACCGCGGCCGATGCGGAGCAGTCATCCGATCTGGCGCGCGAGATCGCCGAGCGCCTCGCGCTGTACGAGCAAGGTCAGCCCTACCGTGCCGACTGACGCTCGCCGCTGCGCGACGGACGATCGTGGATCCATGGCCGCAGCCACGGCAGCAGCGCGTACGCGGGCAGCGCGAGCGCGAACGTCGCGGCGAAATATGGCGCGTAGCCGAGCCGGCTCGCGCCGACGCCGCTCACCGCGCCCGCAAGCGAACGCGTGAATCCGAAGAGCGCCGATAGCAGCGCGTACTGCGTCGCGGCGTGCTCGCGCTCGCAGATGTGCATCAGAAACGCCAGGAACGCCGCGGTCCCGAGACCACCGGTGAAGCTCTCGACGAGCGACGCGGCGTAAATGGCGATTCGCCCGCCGTGCGCGAAGGCGACCGCGGCGTAGCCGAGGTTCGAGACCGCCTGTAGCAGGCCGAGCGCCCAGAGCGCGCGGAAGATCCCCGCACGCGACGTGAACACGCCGCCGACGAGCGCGCCGGCGACGCTCGCGGCGACTCCGAGCGTCGTGGAGACGAAGCCGATCTCCTCGACGGAGAGACCGCGATCGATCCAGAACGGCTTCACCATCGGCCCCATGCTGGCGTCGCCGAGCTTATAAAGGAGGACGAACGCGAGTACGGCGGCCGCTCCGGGTCGCCCCAGCCATGCGACGAACGCCCGCCACCACTCGGCCGCGGGCCGGCGCGCGATCGCGATCGGCGGCGCCAGCCACGCCGCCGCGGCGAGCGCCGCGAGCACCGCCGCCGCCGTCCAATAGAGCGGCGCCCACCCGATCCATCCCGCGAGGATCACGAGCGCGCCGCCGCCGACGATCAGCGCCGCACGATAGGCGGAGACGCGGACGCCGTTCGCGACGCCCTCCTCGCCGGGCGCGAGCAGCCCGATCGTGTAGGCGTCGATCGCGATGTCCTGCGTCGCCGACGCGATCGTCAACGTCAGCACGAGACCGAAGAGCACGGTGCCGGGCGCGCTCGCGTCCGTGAGCGGGATCGCGGCCGTGGCGAGCGCCATGACGACGAGCGCCGCGGTGATCCAGTGGCGTCGCTCGCCGAAGCGGTCGACGAGCGGCGCCCAGAATACCTTCAGGCTCCACGGCAGACCGAGCACGGAGAGCATCCCGATCGCCTGTAGCGAGACCCCGTGGGCGCGGAAGTAGACCGGCAAGTTGTCCACGACGAGCCCGAAGGGGAACCCTTCGGCGAAATACAGGATCGCAATCCAGAAGAGCTTGCGCTGCGTCGACACGCGGCGCGACTAGCAGATGCCGCGCTCGGTTCCCATCCTACGTGCCCTGCCCTCGGCGCCGTGATATTCTGTGTCGGCGATGGATGCGACGCACCACTGGGTCGTGTGGGACGGCGAGTGCGGCTTCTGCCGCCGCTCCGTCGACTGGGCGCTCGCGCACGACGTGCACGACCAGTTCCGCGCCGTGCCCTATCAAGAGGTGCCGAGTCCGCCGATGACCGCCGCGCTCCGCGACGCGTGTCAGCGCGCGGTTCACGTGCGCACCGCCGACGGCCGCTGGTTGCGCGGCGGCCGCGCGTCGCTCTTCGTTCTCGAGCACATCGGGTGGCCGCGGCTCGCGCGGATCGCAGCGCTGCCGCCGCTCGTGTGGCTGGTGGAGGCGGGCTACGCGCTCGTCGCCCACAATCGGGCGTTTTTCTCCCGCCTCCTGCCGCGGGCGCGCAGCGTCTGAGAACGACCTCGATCGGCGCTCGATGCGCACCCGGTCGACGTGACCGGCGATGTCCGCCGGCGCGACGCGTTTCGACGGTCGCAGCGTCCGTGCCGGCGGCAGTTTCCCGTGGCGAATGTCCCCGGGGCGGCTTCGCGGCGAGCAGGTCGCGGAGCTGTACGCGATCGTCGCCGATCTGATCGCTCGGGAAAATCGCGGTCGTCGCCGGTCGGCGGGTCGGCGACGTGCTCGACATCGGCACGTGGGCGCTGAGCTGCCGCGCCTGCAGCCGGCGCGTCGAATGGGCGATTCTCGAGTGCTGTTCACGCGCGTCGGCGTCGACGCAATCACGTTCCACTATCGCGCGACGGCGAAGCTGCGCCTGCTCCCTAAGACCCCGGGGGAGAAACGTTTTGACTGCGCGGCCACGGGCGCGGTAGTTCTACCGAATCTCAGCTCGCGACGAGGAGACCCCCATGGCGACCGCGGACAGATATGCAAAGCCGATCGGTACCGTCGACTGGCCGATATCCGAATCGTTCAACACCAACTTCCGCTGGGAGTACCAAGACGGCCGCGATTCGCTGCTGAAGCTCTACGAGAAGGGCAAAGAGAAGCAGTGGAACGCGAACACGCGGATCGATTGGTCGCAGGATCTCGATCCGGAGAATCCGGAGCAGCTGCCGGACGAGTCCATTCCGCTCTTCGGCTCCGACGTCTTCGAGGCGCTGACGCGCGAGGAAAAAGCGACCCTGCGCCGCCACTTCCAATCGTGGCAGCTTTCGCAATTCCTGCATGGCGAGCAAGGGGCGCTCATCTGCACGGCGAAGATCGTGCAGCAGGTGCCCAGGATCGACGCCAAGTTCTACGCCGCGACCCAAGTCATCGACGAGGCGCGCCACGTCGAGGCGTACTCGCGGCTCCTGCACGATAAGTTCGAGCTCGCCTATCCGATCACGCCGACGTTGCAGCGCCTCCTCGACAACGTACTGAGCGACTCGCGCTGGGACATGACGTATCTCGGCATGCAGGTGTTGATCGAGGGCCTCGCGCTCGCGGCGTTCGCGCAGATCCGCGACCAGTCGCAGAACCCGCTCGCCGCCGCGGTGAATGCGTACGTGATGCAGGACGAGGCGCGTCACGTCGCGTTCGGCCGTTTCGCGCTGCGCGACTATTATCCGACACTCACGCAAGCCGAGCGCGATGAGCGCGAAGAGTTCGCGGTCGAGGCGTGCTATCTCATGCGCGACCGCTTCCAGGCGGAAGAGGTGTGGGAGACCCTCGGGCTGCCCGTCGATCGCTGCGCCGCGTACATGCTCGAGTCGGGATTCATGCAGCGCTATCGGTCCGCGCTCTTCAGCCGCATCGTGCCGATCATCAAGGACATCGGTCTCTGGGGTCCGAAGATCCGCAAAGGCTACGAGCAAATGGGGATCCTCGGCTTCGCGGAGACCGACGTGCAGGCGATGGCGGAGGAGGACGAGCGGGTCGCGGAGGAGTACGACACGCGGCGAGACGAGATCGCCCGAGTTGCCGCCTCGGCGAGCGGCGAGCCCGCCGGCGCCGGAACCGTCAATGGAGGAACGCGTCCCGTCTCCCTCTGAGGCCGGCGTCGGGTCGGATCCGAAGTCCAAGTCGCGGACCGCGATCGTCGCGCTCGTCGATGGCGGCGGCCCGCGTCCGACCTAGTGGCGAAACGGCGGCGGCGCGGCGGCGCCCCGGAAGCGGCGCCGCGCCGTGCCGTCGTCGCCCCATCCGCCGTCGAACGTGGCGAGCGGCCGCACGGCTCACCCCGCGCTGCGGCTCCCGTCGAGGTCACCGGCGTCGCGCTGCGCACGTGGTGGGCGACGGCGGCGCTCGTGGGAACGGTCGCGCTCGCGCTCTACGCGAATAGTCTTCGCGGCGCGCTGTTCTTCGACGACACGAACGCGATCGTCAACAACGTGTGGGTGCGGACAGGCGACGTCGCGAGCATCCTCGTCCGCCCGTCGTGGTGGACTGAGGAGCGCGGCCACGGCTGGCGACCGCTGACGACGCTCACGTTCGCCCTCGATCACGCGCTGCACGGCCTCGACCCCGTCGGCTACCACGTCGTGAACGTGCTGCTGCACGCGGGCGTGAGCGTGCTCGTATTCGCGGTCTTCTGGCGCATCGCCGCGCCGCTGCCGGCGGCGATCGCGGCGCTGCTGTTCGCGGCGCACCCGGTGCACACCGAGGCGGTCGCGAGCGTCGTCGGCCGCGCGGAGCTGCTCGCCGCCGCCGGCTTCTTTCTCGCGTGGCTGCTCTTCGCGCGCGCCGACGCGCGCGCCCGCGGTGCGCCGACTCTCGAGGTGCTCGGCGTCGCGACGTTTTTTGCGGCGCTGCTGGCGAAGGAGAACGCCGTCGCGCTCCTGCCGGTCCTCGTCGTCGCCGACCTAGTGCAGCCGGGAGCGAACGCGCTGCCGCTGCAGACGCTGCGTCGCCACCGCGCGCGGTACGCGGCGCTCGCGGTAGCGACGCTCGTCTTCGTGTGGCTGCGACATCTCGTCCTCGGCAGCGACACTGTTCCGATCAGCGTGCTCGACAATCCCCTCGTCGCGCTGCCCCCCTTCACGCGCGAGCTCACGGCGATCAAAGTGGCAGGAATCTATGGCTGGCGGCTCCTCGTTCCCTGGCGCCTCGCTGCCGACTATTCGTATCGGCAGATCCCGCCCGTCACGTCCGTGCTCGATCCGACGTTCCTCGCCGCCGTCGTCGTGGTCACCGCCGTGCCGGTGCTCGCGTGGTGGAGCCGGCGGCGTGCGCCGGCGGCGGCGCTCGGTCTGGCTCTCCTTGTGCTCACGTTTGCGATGGTCTCGAACGTGGCGTTCCTGATCGGCACCATCATGGCGGAGCGGCTGATTTACCTGCCTTCGGCGGGGTTCTTCCTCGCGCTCGGCGTCGCGCTCGAGCGCGTGACGCGTGAGCGCGGCCGCGATGCTGCCGCAGGTGACGTTGCGGTGCGCGATCTGCGCCGCCTGCGGCAACCGGTGATCGCCGCGCCGCTCGCGATCGTCGTTGCGCTCTACGCCGCGCGCACGTGGTCGCGCAACGCGGTGTGGCGGGACCGCGTGACGTTCTTCTCGACGATGGTCGCCGAGGCGCCGGATTCCGCGCGCAGCCATCGCGAGCTCGGCACCGCGCTTGCCGATCATGGGAAGTTCGACCCCGCGCGCGCCGAATTCGAGCGTTCGTTGGCGATCAAGGGCGAGGATGCGGGAACCCTGTACAACCTCGGCAACGCGCTCCTGCAGCAGGGCCGCTATGAGGATGCGATTCACGCCTATGAGCGAGTCCTCGCCGTGAAGCCAGACTTCGCCGACGCGCTGGTGAATCTCGGGAACGCCGAGAGCTTGCGCGGCAACAACGACGCGGCGTTGGCGTCGATGCAGCGCGCGCTCGCGCTGTCGCCGCGCTCGGCGAGCTTGCACATGAACATCGCGAACGAGCTGTTTCGGCTCGGCCGCCACGCGGAGGCGCGGGAGGAGTATGAAGCCGCGCTCGCGATCGAGCCCGGCGCGACCGAGATCCTCACCAACTACGGCGCCTTTCTCTTGACGATCGGCGACTACGACGGCGCCGCGCACGCGTACCGCCGTGCCGGCGACGTCCCGCGGGCGCTCGTCGGGCTCGCCGCCACGTACCGAGCGCAAGGACGAGCGGGGGACGCGCGCGCCGCGTACGCGCGCGCGGCGCAGCTCTTTCCCAACGATCCCAGCGTGCGGCAAATCGGCGACGTGCTGCGCCGCGACGCCGGCGCCGCGCCCGGCGGATGATGCGCATTCTGCTGCTCGTCGCGGCGGCGTGCGCGGTCTTTGCGGACAGCTTCGGCGTGCCGTTCATGTTCGACGATCGGACGGCGATCGTCTCGAATCTGGGCATTCGCGAGCTGTGGCCGGGGCCGTTCACGTCCGCGCGGCCCGTGCTCGATTTGACGCTCGCCGCGAACTACGCGCTCGGCGGGCTGCACGTCGTCGGCTATCACGTTGTCAACCTCGCGCTGCACGTCGGGTGCGGCTTGCTGGTGTACGATCTCGCCCGGCGGACGTTGCGCGCGACGGCGACCGCGCCCGGCCACGAGACGCGCGTCGCGTGGTGGGCGGCGCTCCTCTTTCTCGTCCACCCGCTCCAGACCGAGGCGGTCACGTACATCATCAGCCGCAGCGAGGTGCTGATGGCGTTCTGGTATCTCGCCACGCTCGACTTCGCGCTTGTCGGCGTGACCGACGCGGCACGCAGGAGGACGTGGTGGACGCTCGCGATCCTCGCCTGCGCGCTCGGCATGGCGACGAAGCCGGCGATGGTATCGGCGCCGATCGCCGTCTGGTGGCTGTTGCGGTGTACCACCGAGCCGGACGAGCCGCGGCTGTCGTTCGCCGAGGATCGCGTGCAGAGAGCTCGGGCGGCGCCGCCGCCACGCTGGCCCCTCGAGCTCGGGGTCGCGGCGACGTGGCTCGTCCTCGCGGCGCTCGTCACATCGCGGGAAACGCCCGGCGCCGGCCTCGATCTCGGGATCGCGCCGCTCGAGTATCTGCGGACCGAGCTCGGCGTCACCTGGCACTACCTGCGCCTGCTCGTCTGGCCGGCGAACCAGACGATCGAGTACGACTGGCCGCTGGCGGCGCGTTGGCTCACGCCGGCCGTGATCGTCCCGGCGCTCGGATGGATCATTGTGCTGCTCATGCTCGCCTGGCTGTGCCGCACGCGCCGCAATGCCGCGGCGTTTTGGCTCGGGCTGGCGATTCTCGCGCTCGCGCCGAGCTCGTCGATCGTGCCGATCGCCGACCTCGTGTTCGAGCACCGCATGTATCTGCCGGTCGCGGCGTTCGCCGTCCTCGCTGCGCTCGCCGGCGAAGGCGTTACGCGCCTCGTGCCGCGCGCCGTCGGCGTGGCGGCCGCGATCACGGTCGTTGCTCTCGGCGTCGCGACATTCGAGCGCAATCGACTGTGGCACGATCCGGTGACGCTCTGGGAAGACGCGCTCGCGAAGGCGCCAGCCAAGCCGCGTATTTTTCGCAACCTGATCAGCGCGTACGAAGAGCGCGGCGACCGCGCCAATGCGGCGCGCATCGCAGAGAAGGAAACCGCGGTGTTCGAAGGACTCCACCGGGCTCGCCCGCACGATCCCGAGGCGATGGGCGCGCTCGCCGACGCGTATGCGCGGCGCGGTCGCATCGACGAAGCGCTGCCGCTGCTCGTCGAGGCGGTGCGGCGCGCACCCGGCGACGCGCTGGTCCGCGCTGCGTACGGCAGCTTGCTCCTCGAGACCGGACGCGCCACCGAGGCGGTCAGCCAGCTCGAGATGGCGCAGGCGCTCACGAGCGGGCAGCGCGATTGGATCGCTCGCGACCTCATGCGCTCGATTCTGACGAACCTCGGCTGGGCGTACGCCTCGGTCGGACGCGAGACCGACGCGATCGCCGTCCTCCGCCAAGCCGCGGCGCACGACGACGTCGAGGCGCTCAACAATCTCGGGTCGATCCTCGCGCGCGGCGGGCAGTGGAACGAGGCGCGGCACGTGCTGGAGCGTGCTCGCGAGCGCGATCCGGAGGATCCCAACGTCGAGAGCAATCTCGGATGGGTCTACGCGAACGTGGGGAGACTCGACGAGGCGCGCGCGCTTCTCGAGCGGGCGATCATGAAGCAGCCGCAGGAGCCGTCCGCGCACGGCAATCTCGGGTGGGTGCGGCTCCGCGCCGGCGACCCCGCCGCCGCGCTCACCGCGCTTGCCGCTGCGGAAGCCCTCGAGCCCGGCAGCGCCTGGGTGGCGACGATGCAGGGCATCGCCCATGCGCGCCTCGGCGAGTGGCCCGCTGCCACCGCCGCGTTCGAGCGCGCTCTTACCCTTTCCCCCGCCGCGGACCTCGCGCGCGAGAACCTCGCCCGCACGGAACGTCGCGAGCCGCCTGTCCTCCCTGAACCCGAGCAGTAGCGCTCGATTAGGAAGCGCCCGCGAGACACTGCGATTGACAAGAGCGGAGCCCGCCCCCTATAAGCCGAGCCGTCGAGTGCTCGAGCGCCGCGGGGGCGTCTCGAGCTTTTTTTGGTGGGCCGCCTGACCGATGGGTCGAGTCGGCGTTGATGCGGTGCCTGCGAAGATTGCGGCGCCGTTTTTTTGGGACGCGAGCTGACCGCATGGTTAGTGCAACGACGACGCGTGTGGAGGGGAAGGAGTCGATGGATCGCAGGATCGAGGAGACACGCGTAGAACGGCCGTTCGCCGCGCGCGCCGCGGTCCGGCCGCACCGCGACGAGTTTCTCGCCAAAGTCGATCACACCATCAGCCGCTCGCAGGAGTATTTCCGTCGCGAGCAGCACGCGACCGGCTACTGGCATCGCCCACTCGAGGCGAACGCTACGATGGACGCCGAGTACGTCTTCTTCATGCATTTCATGGGGCGGGTGAACGTCGAGCGCCAAGAGCGGATCGCCGCGCACTTGCTCGCGACCCAGCTCGACGACGGCAGCTGGGCGCTCTACCCGGACGCGCCCGGTCATTTGTCGAACACGATCGAGGCGTACTTCGCGTTGAAGCTCGCCGGCAGACCGGCGTCGCATCCGGCGCTCGCAAAGGCGCGTCGGTTCATCCTCGAGCGCGGCGGCGCCGCGAAGGCAGGCGTCTTCACCCGCATATTCCTCGCCTACTTCGGCCAGTTTCCGTGGCACGGCGTTCCGGCGATGCCCGCGGAGCTGATCCTCTTGCCGAGCTGGTTCCCGATCAACATCTACGAGATGTCGAGCTGGGCGCGCGGCACGGTCGTGCCGCTGCTCGTGCTGCTCGCGAAGCGGCCGTCGATTCGCATCGCGGACGACCGCGGGGTCGCCGAGCTCTACGAGCGGCCGCCGGTCCCCGCAGACTACGAGTTCCGTCGCAGCGCCGACACGTTCTCGTGGCATAACTTCTTTCTGGTCGTCGATAAGACGCTGAAGCTCCTCGGCCGCATACCCGTGAAGCCGCTTCGCGGCCGCGCGCTTGCCGCCGCCGGCGACTGGATCGTCGCGCATCAAGACGTGAACGGCGGCTGGGGCGGCATCCAGCCCGCGATGGTGAACTCGGTCATGGCGCTGCGCGCGCTCGGCTATTCGGATGACCACCCGGCCGTCGCGAAAGGCATTCAGGCGATCGAGGACTTCGTGATCGAGGAGGGCGACGAGCTCTTCTTCCAGCCGTGCGTCTCGCCGACGTGGGACACCGCGCTCGCCGCGAAGGCGCTGCTCGACTCGGGAACGCCGAGCGACGATCCGGCGCTACAGCGCGCGGCCGAGTGGCTCCTCGAGAACCAGATCTTCGCGGGTGGCGATTGGCAGGTGAAGAACCCCGACCTCGAGCCCGGCGGCTGGGCCTTCGAGTTCGCCAACGATTGGTACCCCGACACCGACGACACCGCCGTGATCCTGACCGTTCGCCGACATGGAGGCGATGCTCGATCAGCCGACCGCCGATTTGACCGGCCGTCACTTGGAGCTGATGGGCGACTACGGCTACGATCTCGACATGCGCCGCGCGAAGCGCGCGCTCGCGTTCATCCGCCGCACTCAAGAGCCCGACGGCTCGTGGTGGGGACGCTGGGGCGTCAATTACATTTACGGTACGTGGTCGGTGTTGAGCGGTCTGCGCGCGATCGGTGAGGACCTTCGGCAGCCGTACGTGCGGCGCGCCGTGGCGTGGCTGAAGAGCCGCCAGAACGACGACGGTGGATGGGGCGAAACCTGCGACAGCTATTTCGATCCGTCGCTTTCGGGCCGCGGACCGAGCACGCCGTCGCAGACTGCGTGGGCCCTCCTTGGTTTGCTCGCCGGCGAGGACGAGCTGAGCCCCGAGCTCGTCGGCGGCATCGACTACCTGACGCGGGGCCAGCAGACCGACGGCACCTGGGACGAGCTGCACTTCACCGGCACCGGCTTCCCGCGGCACTTCTATCTTCGCTACTACATGTATCGGAACTATTTTCCGCTGATGGTGCTCGGCCTCTTCCGCACGCGCGCCGCAGCGGCGGCGTCCATGCGCGACGCCGAGGCGTCGAGCGCATGAGCGTCGCGACGCGCCGCCGCTCGCTCGCCCTCCTTGGCGCGACCGGATCGGTCGGCGTGTCGACGCTGGCGCTGGTCGAGCGCTTTCCCGACCGCTTCCGCGCGGCCGCGCTCGCGGCGGGACGGAACGTCGAGCTCCTTGCCGCGCAAGTGCGGCGGCACGAGCCCGAGCTGGTGTCGGTCGCCGACGAGGCCTGCGCCGCCGAGCTGCGCGCGCGCGTGCCCGGCTGGGCCGGCAAGATCGTCACCGGCGCCGAGGGACCGCACGCGGTCGCGACGCATCCGAGCGCCGACATCGTGCTCTCCGCGCTCGTCGGGGCGCTCGGCCTCGAGCCGACGCTCGCCGCGATCGACGCCGGGAAGGACGTCGCGCTCGCGAACAAAGAGGTGCTGGTCGTCGCCGGCGCGCTCGTCACGCGCGCAGCGCGGGCGCGCGGCGTGCGCCTGCTGCCGGTCGACAGCGAGCACAACGCGATCTTCCAGGCGCTCCACGGCCACAACCCCGCCGAGGTCCGCCGTCTGATTCTCACCGCGTCCGGTGGTCCGTTCCTCCGTCACACCAGCGCCGAGCTCGCGTCGGTGACGCGCGCCGACGCCCTCAAGCATCCGACCTGGAAGATGGGGCCGAAGATCACGATCGACTCGGCCACATTGATGAATAAGGGTCTCGAGGTGATCGAGGCGCACTGGCTCTTCGACGTCCCGCCGGAGCGCATCGACATCGTCATCCACCCGCAGAGCATCATCCATTCGATGGTGGAGTACATCGACGGCTCGGTACTCTCGCAGATGGCCGTGCCCGACATGACGATCCCGATCGCCTACGCGCTGGCATATCCGGAGCGCCTGCCGCTCACGCATCTCCGCACGCTCGATCTGCCCGCGGCGGGCGAGCTGACGTTCGTTGCGCCCGATCGTGAGCGCTTTCCGTGTCTCGATCTCGCGTACCGGGCGCTGCGGACGGGCGGCACGATGCCGGCGGTCCTGAACGCGGCCAACGAGATCGCGGTCGAGCGCTTTCTTGCGGAGGAGATCGGCTACCGCGACGTGCCCGCCGTCGTCGCCGCCGTGATGGACGCGCACACACCGAGTCCCGCCGCCGACCTCGCAACGCTCCTCGCCGCGGACGCATGGGCGCGGACGACGGCGCGCGCGCTGCAGCCGGACGCGATGTCGCCAGCCACGCGCGCGCTCGGTGCGCGCGACAGCGTGCCGCACGCGGACGTGCGCGCCGCGAAAAAGGTCGCCGTCGCCCCCTGAGGGATGTTCACGGACGTGGCCACCTCGTGCTGATGGGCGCGCTTTCCACCGCCGCTGCTTCGCCGAACGTCGAGATCGGAGTCGACGCGCCGCCGCTCTCCGTTGCCGACGCGTTTCGTGAATGCGAGCGCATCGCGCGGGCACACTACGAGAACTTCACCCTCGGGTCGCGGCTCCTGCCGCGGCCGTTGCGACGTCACATCGCCGCGATCTACGCGTTCGCGCGTACAGCCGACGACTTCGCCGACGAGGATCCCGACCGTGCGCGCGCGCTGCGGTCTCTCGATGCCTGGGAACGGGAGGTCGAAGCCTGCTTCGCCGACCGGCCGCGCCATCCGATTTTTGTCGCGCTCGCCGAGACCGTCCGCGAGTTCGCGATTCCGATCGAGCCGTTCCGTCGCCTTCTCACCGCCTTTCGAATGGACGTCGCGTTCCGCGGCTTCGACACGTTCGACGAGCTGCTGCACTACTGCGCGCATTCCGCCAATCCGGTCGGACATCTCGTCCTGTATCTCTTCGGCTGCGGCGACGGCGCACGCCAGGCGCGTGCCGACGACATCTGCACGGCGCTGCAGCTGACGAACTTCTGGCAGGACCTGGCGATCGATCTGGAAAAGGGGCGCGTCTACTTGCCGCGTGAGGACATGGCGCGCTTCGGGTACGGCGCCGACGATCTGCGGCGACACGCCGTCACGCCCGCCTTCCGCACGCTCATGGAGTTCGAGTGCGCGCGCACGCGCGAGCTTTTCAGCCGTGGGTTGCCGCTCGCGGCGATGCTCGAGCACGGCCCCGGCCGCGAGGTACGCCTCTTCGCCGGCGGTGGGCTCGCCATACTCGATCGCTTGCAGGCGGCCGATTACGACGTGTTCAACGCGCGTCCGACGCTCTCCCGCTGG
>WNFR01003978.1_pt1 | contig 15252 bp, 14 predicted proteins | sample 5400221 | NCBI WGS metagenome assembly WNFR01 (sample SAMN13153357, study PRJNA577476) | soil metagenome | isolation source: 40 cm soil under Madrone tree | place: USA:California | collected 2016-06-14 | reverse complement strand
AACGCTGTATAGTTCGAACATCCACCGTACAACGCGAGCCTGCTCTTCGTTGATCTGGTAGTACGCGGCCGAGTGATCTGTCTTGCGGATAAAACGATATCCGAACGGCGCGCCGCTCAGTACGCTGACTTCGCCCTGGCGAGCGCGATGTCGTTTGCCGCGGCGCGAGCGCTCCAGGATCTGCGCTCGTTCATATTCCGCGATCATTCCCTGGAACTGCACGAGCAATTCGTCCTCGGGCGTCGAACCGCGCGGCGCGCGCACAAATAGGGTCTCGACGCCGGCGCGGGCGAACTCCTCGATCAAGAGAATCTGGTGCGCGTATCGTCGGCTCAACCGATCGGGCGCATAGATGAGGACGGCCTGGATCAGCCCCTCGGCAGCAAGATCGCGCACCCGCTCAAGCCCGGGACGGATCAGGCTCGCCCCACTATAGCCGTCGTCCTCGAAGACCCATTCCCGTGGCACTTCGAATTGCTGCTCGCGGGCGAACGCAACCAGCGCCGCCGTTTGGCTGGCGATCGTGTTCTCCTCCCTTTGTTTGTCCGACGATACACGAGCGTAAATCGCTGCGGTCTTCATCGCCTGCTCCCGTCACCTTTGCGCGGCCCACCACGCGGACCCGATCAGGAACCAGAATGTCGTAAGCCTGTTCGAGCTTGGTAGCGAGCAGCCGATCGAATGCGAACTCCAGATGGATGGCACGACGTATCGGTCGCTGCCTAACCATGCCTGCGCTTCGCCGCCAGGAAAGCCGCCACGGCCTGCCTGACGACCTCGCTTGCCGTGACGCCACGCGCTGTCGCGTGAGCACGCAGACCGCGCGCAAGGCTTTCCGGCATTTTGAGCGTGATCGTAACCGAGTTCTCGGCCGCCAACGGCGGCGCACCCGCTCGCGCAAGTTCGAGGTAGCGATAGGCTTGCCGTCGCGACAAGCCAAACGTACGCGACAACGCCACGGCGGCCTCCGCCATGCCGATCTCGTCCGCGAGCAAGCGCCGCGCCGCTCTCAGTCGTTCGGCCTTTTGCACCCGCGTCGAACGAATCATCTGACACGTGCGTATTACCTTTTGCGTCTCAAATCAACCACGCACCGTCCCCGCCAGCCCACAATCGTCCGTTCGAAGCGGAAGTTATCTTTTGCGTTCAGGGAGCCATCTCGCCGATGCTTTCGAACATCTTCCTGCATCATGTGCTGGATCAATGGTTCGAGACCGAGGTGAGACCTCGCATGGCGGGACCTTGTACCCTGGTCCGGTTTGCCGATGACTTTGTGATGACGTTCAAGAACCACCACGACGCCAAGCGGGTCATGGAAGTGTTGGGCAAACGTCTCGGTCGGTTTGGGCTTGCGCTCCATCCCGACAAGACGCGCTTTATCGACTTCCGCCCCGAGCGCCAAGGTGGCACGCTGGCGGACTGCAAAGCGCCGCCGTTCGACTTTCTCGGCTTCACTCACACCTGGGCGAAATCGCAGAAGGGCAAGAACGTGGTGCGGCAGCGAACCGCCAAGAGCCGGCTCGCCCGCGCGCTGATGGCGATCAACGACTGGTGTCGGCAAAACCGCCACCAGCCGCTGGCGTTCCAGCGCGCACGGCTGTCGGCGAAGCTCGTAGGCCATTACGCCTACTACGGCATCACCGGGAACGTCGCGCAACTCGACCGGTACTTCCGGCAGACCGCAAGGTCGTGGCGCAAGTGGCTGGCCCGACGAACGCGTCCGCATGTCCTCACGTGGGACCGCTTCAACGCGCTCCTCAAACGCCATACACTGCCCAGCCCACGGGTCGTCCATCATTACGCCGCGCGCAACCAAGCTCTCCCGTGAAGAACCGGATGCGGGAAATCTGCACGTCCGGCTCTGTGGGGGGCGAGGGTGGCAACATCCTCGCCTACCCGGCCGCTCCAACTTTGGCAGCGTCACACGGCTTTTGCACCGGCATGGCGCAATGCGCGGAGTTTATCATCGGGCCTGCCAAAGGCCGGACCCGGTGGCTTATTGCGCCCTACGGTCCTTTCACCCGAAGTCGGCCTTGGCCGACTTCGGCAGCTATTTATGCGAGCGAAATCGGAAACATCCGATTTCGCGGGGCATGACAAGACTGTGATTCACTTAATCACGGACGAGTCCTAAATACAGCGCTACGGTTTCGGAGGGGGAAGAGTGCTGCCGGTAGGCGCGCCCATTCCCTTGTAGACGAACCGCTGGAAGCGCCGGCCGTCGAAGTTTTCGCCGACGTAGATGTTGCCTTTGCTGTCGACCGCTAGCGCATGCGGCACGTTGAGCGATCCACCGAATATCCCCTGCTGTCCGATGCGATCGACGACCTCGAGCGTCTCGCGCAGAAGAATCCAGACGTGGTGGTTGGCGCCGTCGATCACATAGAGGAAGCGCTGATCCGGCGAGAACGCGAGCCCGGAGGTCGACCCGGCGAGCAGTGTCTTCGGCGCGACGAAGCCTTCCCGCACAAACGTACCGTCCGTCTTGAAAACCTGTATGCGGTCGTTGGGGCGGTCGGCGACATAGACGAACCCGTCTTTTGACAGCGCAACGTTGTGCGGCAAACGGAATTGCTGCACCAGCGGCGCGTCCGGCTTGTACGGGCCGAGGTCTTTGTCATCCGGCTTATTGCCGTAGGCGCCCCACATGCGCTTGAAGGCCAGCGTCTCGGTGTCGATCACGATGACGCGGCGGTTCCGGTAGCCGTCGCCGACATAAAGCTCGTTGTTCACCGAATCGACCGTCAGGTTGGCGGGGCCGCCGAGGTTCTGGGTGTCGGAGCTGCCGCCGCTCTTGCCCCGGTGGCCGAACTGCGCGAGGAACTTGCCCTGCGTCGTGAACTTGAGGACCTGGTCGTCCTTCTCGCCGTTTCCCCCCAGCCAGACGTTGTCTTTCGCATCGACAAAGATGCCGTGCTCGGTCGACGGCCATTCGTAGCCCTCCCCGGGGCCGCCCCATGAGGCGAGCAACTTGCCGTCCTGATCGAACTCGAGCAGCGGCGGCGCCGGGATGCAGCAATCCGCTCGGGGCGGCGTCATGGCGGCGCCGGCGAAACGCTCGTTCTTTTGCAGCGGGCTTGGCCTGTGCAGCACCCAGATGTGATCGTGGCTGTCGACGGCCATCCCGCCGATCGCGCCGATCGCCCACTTTTCGGGGAGCGGCTGCGGAAACGTCGGATCGTATTGAAACTTCGGGACCTGGACACTCGACTGGGCGAAGACGACGCCGCTCATCAGCATCCCGGTGGCGCCGAGAGCCAGGCCGATAGCGGTCGCGGCAAAAGTAAGCCTTCGATTCATGACCCTCCCTCCCTGTCACGCATTCGCCACTTCTGTAAGGGGCAAAACTCGTGGCAGCCCCACTTGGTCATGGCCGGGCAGCAGCCCGTCGAAGACGGGCGTAAACGCCCTTATGTCCCGGCCATCCCGACAATCGGGCACTGTGCCATCCTGATCGAGATCGCCGGGACAAGCCCGGCGATGACGCCACGCGTTTTTGCTCCTCACTTCTTAACAAATTTTCTGACATCGCCGAGAAAATCCGCGCCGTACACGTTGCCTTCGGCATCCACCGTCACGCCTTCCGCCAGGCTCGAGCCGCCGGCGTATGGATATGGACATGCGTCCGGGATGAAATATTGGACGGTTCCGTCCGCGGCGCTGCCGATGCGAATGCCGCGTTGCGCGCCCTGGTTAAAGCCGTAACCGGTCTGCGCCAGCGTCAATTGTCCGGTGTTGGTCCGGCCGTCCCTCGATTCGGAGTCGGCCACATAGATCACGTCGTTGTTGTCGACGTACATGCCGCTTGGCCGGCCAAACTGGAACCACTGGGCAATGAATCCGCCGTTCTGGTCAAAAATCTGGATGCGGTTGTTCTGACGGTCGCCGACGAACAGCCGGCCGCGGGAATCGAAAGCCAAGGTATGAATGACATCGAACTCGCCTGGGCCCATCCCTTTCTTTCCCCATGTCTTGAGGAACTTTCCGTCTTTGTCGAACTTCATGATCCGCGCGTTACCGGTGCCGGTGCCGCCGCCTGAGTGTCCGTCCCCGACGAAGATGTCGCCGTTGAGCGCGATTGCCACGTCGGTCGGCGCGTCGAACTCATCCAATCCCGCTCCGGCGACTCCTTTTTTGCCGAGTGTCAACAAGACCTTCCCGTCTTGACTGAGCTTGAAGACCTGGTGCCCTCCATTGTCGGCAAGCCACAGGTAGCCCTCTCTATCGACCGCCAATTTGTGCGGGCTGACGAACATCCCGGCGCCGAACGTTTTCAGCAGCTTGCCGGATGGATCAAATTGGAAGATTGGGTTGACGCTCGCACTTGCTCCGCCGCAGGTCGTGCCCCCGGCTCCAGAATTGCCGCAACGGTCCGCCACCCAGATTGTGCCGTCGGGAGCCGTGGTGACGCTTGCGGTCGATCCCCACCTTCTTCCTTCAGGCAACTGCCCGAAGCTCACCCCGGCGCGGTACGGATTGGGGAGGTCATTGCGCGCGCCCAGCAGCGACGCGGCCGGAAGTTGCACCGGATATTGCCCGGGCGGAAAAACCGGAAGCCGGGCCCCGCCGCCCGCAGCATTGGCCGAAGCAGGCGACGCGCCACAGGACTGGGCGAGCGGTCCGGGGGAGCCATTGACCGCCTGAGCGTTGAGCCTCCCTGCATCTGCCGCCAGCACCCCGATTCCCGCAATCGTGAGTGCTGCGATATCGGATAACGAACAGCCGCATGTCACTCGCTTTGCACCGGACATCACAACCTCCTCCCACGGCAATCGATATGTTTGGCGCATTGTACGGCATCCTGTGCGCGACTGTCTCACAATTTCGCGGGTCCCCAAAAGCTTCGGTCGCGTCCGGGCGGCCTTCCGTCTCGGGGCGCCGATGATGTCCGGGCGGTATCCGTCACATTGTCTCTCCCCGTCTGAAACCGCCAGTTAGCCCTGGGTCCTGGAAGCGGCGGCACAATGCAATATAAGATGGTCATCGCGATCTCACGATGCGCCAAAGGAGGGAACTGACATGGATCCGATCAGACGCAATATCATCGCCACGGGGGCCGCGGCGGCGGCGACGGCCGCGGCGCCGCGCGTGTTTGCTCAAGCCCAAGGGCAAGGAGGAGCCACCACCTCGTTCTACGAAAAAGGCAACGTCCGTATCCGTTACCAGGAGATCGGCTCCGGGTTTCCGCTGCTGGTCACTCCGGGCGGCGGCCTAAACTCGCGGATGAGCCTTTGGCAAACCGCGGTCATCAACGCGATGGAGGAGTTCAAGAGCGACTTCCGCTGCATCACCATGGACCAGCGCAACGCCACAGGCGGCGAATCCACGGGGCCGATCCCGGTCGATGACCCGTGGGGCGCTTTCGCCGACGACCAGTTGGGGCTGATGGACCACCTCGGCATCCGCCAGTTCTTCTTCTTCGGCAACTGCATCGGCGGCCCGTTTGCCCTCAAGCTGATGGAGCGCGCGCCCGACCGCGTCGTCGCGGGGGTGCTGAGCCAGCCGGTCGGCCACCGGCCTGAGAACCCGGACGTGATGTACAATTTAAGCCGCGATGTCTGGGCTAAAGAGTTCCGCGAGCGACGGCCCGAGGTCTCGATGGAAACCATTGAGAAATACCTGCACAACCTTTACCGCGCCCGGCCCGACTTCGTGTACAGCGTGTCGCGCGAGTTCGCGCGCAATTGCCAGACGCCGATGCTCGTCCTGCCCGACGACACCCCGGCGCACGCGTACCAGGCGTCCGTCGACGTCGCATCGCTGGCGCCCAATGCCGAGGTGACGGTCTATCCCTGGAAGGACCCGCCCGAACTGAAGGCCCGGACCATCAAGCGGGTGCGTAACTTCCTTAAGGCGCATCTGCCCGCGACAGCGGCCCGCTAGGGTGGTGACTCTAACACTTGTTTCCGTCATTCCGGGGCCCGAGCGCAGCGAGGGAGCCCGGAATCCATAACCCTCGGTCAGTGGATATGGATTCCGGGCTCGCCACCTTCGGTGGCGCCCCGGAATGACCAGCCGAGCATATGATCGCTTTCATCGAATCGCTCTACTAATTGGTGCCCTTCGGCACCATCCGCTCGGCTGCGGGCGGCAGGTATCGGTCCGTGTAGACCGCTTCCGCAGCCGGAGTGCCGGTCAGCCCATAAGCGGCCACCACGGCGTCGATCGTCTTCGCGAGCTTTTCCGGCGTAACGGAGCTCAACCCCGCGTTCGCAACGTGGGGCGTATTGGTCAATCCCAACGCCAGGTCGAGGCGGATTTTCTCGATCTCCATCTTCATCATCGGGTCACGGGCCTTGAGAAGATCGAGCGCCTTCTGCGGAGCCGCGATGGTATCGCGGGTGCCCTGGTTGAGCGCCTTGACGACGGCGCGGGTGGTCTGCGGGTTTTCATCTGCGAATTTCTTGCGGGTCACCAGAGCTAATCCGTACATGTCGGCGCCGAAGTCGGAATATTTCAGCACAAACAGATCATCCATGGTGAAACCCATTTCCAGGATGGCCGGAATGTTCGAGTTGGTGAAGCCGCCGGTGCCGTCGACGTCGCCGCGCTTGAACATCGCCCCGAACAATTGCGGCTGCACCGCAACCCAGTTGACCTTGACGTTTTCCGCATGGGCCGCCTTGAAGAGGATCGACGCGGTGTCGTGCACCGCGATGCCGGGGCCGCCCGCGATCTTCTTGCCGTCGAGATCGGCCGGCGTGCGAATCCCGGCGGCCTTGCGGGTGATGAAGGCCAGCGGGGTCTGGTCGAAGCTCACGTAGACGGCGACCAGCGGCGTCGACGGATTTTTGGCGTTGAACAGGATCATCGAGGGCATGTCGACCCAACCATACTGGTAGGCACCGCTCGCCACCGTGACGGCCACGTTAGTGGCGCCGTTGCCCTTGTCGATCGCATCGACCGTGATGCCTTCGGCTTTGAAATACCCCTTATCCTGGGCGACGAAAAACGGCGCGTGGGTGCCCTGGATGACCCAATCGAGCGAGATCTTGACGTTTTTGACCTCCGCATGGGCTGGGGCGATGGCCGCAGCGAGGATGACGAGCGCTGCGATTGTGCTGACACGCATGGGAGGCCTCCGCTTGATGGCTCAACCATTCTAACCGGCGCCAGTGAAACGCAACACGAGATTCTACGCCTCGGCGATCGCCTTCAACTTGCCGAGCCCCTTCTCGAATTGGCGCCCGACCATCTTGTCGCAATCGATGAACACGGTCATGAGCTTGGCCATGAACGGCTGCCGGCCGCTCATCGCCCACGTCACCGTGGTGGTGTTGCCGTTCGGCTGAAGCGTGAACTCCACCGCGTTATGCGCCTTCATGGGCTTATGCATGTCGAGCCGCATGGCGACCCGGGAGGATGGCGCGGCATCGGTGATCTCGATGCGCCCTTCACCGACCTTGCTATTGCCGCTCCAGGTGTGGGCGGCGCCCCGGCCGTTGTCCGGGCCGCTGTATGCGATCTTGATCGCCGGGTCCGGCTCGACGAACGGATTCCATGTGTTCATGGACTTGAGGTTGGCGATGAGCGGGAAGATGCGTTCGGCCGGCGCGTTGATGCCCGTCGCGCGCTGGACGCGGAACGTGTCGGGTTTGGCCGCCGCATAGGCGAGCAAAGCCGCCACGACGACCACCAAAGCGATTGCGACATAGATGAGAATGTCGATCATGGCTGTGACTCCTTAAAGCTCGGCCATCACGCCTTCGCCAGATAGGCGCCAAGTTGCTCCATGGTCCCGATCCAGCCCTGCTTCATGCTGTCGTGCCCAGCCTCGAACGTGGCGCGCTCTTCCGGCGTCGGGTTGAGCGGGCTCCAGGTGACCGTGAACGTCGTCTTACCGCCAGCCTCGGCGAAGGTAAACATCGAGAGCATCTCGATCGGCCATGACGGCGCCAGCGGATGGCGCGTCAAGCTGCCTTTCTCATCGGAGAACGCGCTCACGAACACAAGCCGCTCGGGCGGTGTGATTTCGCGATAGACGAACTTGCCCCACATTTCCTTGCCGTCAGGCGTGCGCATTCCATAGTGGTAGGTGCCCCCTCGCCGCAGGTCCATCTTGGAGGCGATGATCGTGACGCCCTTCGGACCCCACCACTGCCGCATGCGCTCGGGGTCGGTGAAGCATTTCCACAGCGTGTCGCGAGGAACATCGAAGGTGCGTGAGATGATGAACGGTTTTGCCTCGTCCTCGGCGGCCGGCATCGGCTTCAGGCAAGTGATCATCCACGGCGTGCCGAACCGGTCGTTGAGCATGCCAAAGCGCCGCGCAAAGAACGTCTCCGCCATCGGCATGGCGATGGCGCCGCCCTCGGCAAGCGCATGATAGATGCGCTCAGCCTCAGCCGGGGTATCGACGGTAACGTTGGCGCGAAACCCCTGCGGCGTCTTGTACTCATCGGGCCGGTGCCCGGACGGCATGGGATCGAGGCCGTCGGGTGGCGTGTCGGAGCCCATGAGCACACGGTCGCCGACGCGCAGGCTCACGTGGATGACCCGGTTGCACCCCTTGAAGGCCGGCGGACCGGACGGCGCATCGGCGTAGCGCATCAGCCCGGTAATCTTGCCGCCAAGCACCTTCTCGTAGAGCCGGAATGCATCCTCGCATTGGCCGTCGAACAAAAGATAGGTGTTGAGGTCCATGATGGTCTCCATTGAGTGTGTTGCCAGAACATGGCCGATGGCAGCCCCATTCGGGAGCCCTACTTCCCGCATGTGCCTTCAAAGGACGCGTCAGCTCGGGATGTTCCGACAGGCGATTGCGTTTTTTTTCGGCCGTGGCCGGGCGAGCGGCGGCCCGGACCGGCGCGGCGAGCCGATCCCGGTCGTTCCTCGAGTGAGCAAGCTTGTCATCGGGCCGGCCCAAGGCCGGGTCGTTGGCCGCAGCCGGTCGCACCTGCGTTCGCGGCTTGAACCGGCGGTGTCCCGCATTGGGTCGATTTGCCGAAAAAGGACTTGTTTTCGCCCCGTCATCTACCTAGCTCGGATAGACGTCGGCTTGACAACCGCGAAGCGTCGTTGGGAGGGAGTTGCAACGAAGTCCAGGTATGAAGATTGCCCAAATTGCTCCGCTCTTCGAAAGCGTTCCGCCGCGGCTCTATGGCGGCACCGAACGGGTCGTTTCGTACCTGACCGAGGAACTGGTCAAGCAAGGGCACCGCGTGACCTTGTTCGCAAGTGCCGACGCAACCACTTCCGCCGAGCTTGTTCCTTGCACGCCCCGCGCTTTGCGTCTTGATGACGCGACCCGCGATTCCATTCCACGGCTCGTGCTGATGCTCGAGAAAGTGCGCGAGCGCGCCGATGATTTTGACGTCTTGCACTTCCACATCGACTATCTGCACTTTCCATTGTTCCGGTCCCGGTCGGCGCGGATTCTGACCACTCTTCACAGCAGATTGGACGTTCCCGATCACAGCGAGTTCTATCTCCGGTTTGCGGAGATGCCGTTGGTGTCCGTCTCGAATGCCCAACGAAGGCCGTTGCGCACGGCAAACTTCGCCGCGACGGTGCATCACGGCCTTCCCCTCGACCTTCACACGCCGACTTTCGATGCCCGCGGCGGCTATCTGGCATTTCTCGGCCGCCTCTCGCCCGAGAAACGGCCCGACCGCGCAATTGCCATCGCGCGAGCCGTCGGAATGCCGCTGAGGATTGCGGCGAAGGCCGACAAAGTGAATGAAGGCTGCTACTTCCGCGAGGTGATCGCGCCGCTTTTGCAGGAACCGGGCGTGGAATTCATCGGTGAAATCGACGAACGGACCAAGACGGAATTTCTCGGGCAGGCCGCGGCATTGCTCTTCCCAATCGATTGGCCGGAGCCGTTCGGACTGGTCATGATCGAGGCGATGGCGTGCGGGACCCCGGTGCTCGCGTTTGCCTGCGGCTCCGTCCCGGAGATCATTGAGGATGGACTGACCGGGCGAATTGCGTCGACCATGGACGAAGCGGTGCGCGCGGTTCCGCAGGTGCTGGCGTTAGATCGAAAGGCCATCCGCCACCGTTTCGAGGAACGCTTCTCGTCGATCCGGATGACGAAGGACTACCTCAGGCTGTATCGCTCGATGGTTCGCAAGATCGCCCATCGAGGCGTCGAGGTTCCGGCTCTTGCCGCGGACTCTGCGGCGGCCGCGGCACACGTCAGTACCGCATCTTCGCATGACCTGATCAAGGACACTGTGTCCCTAGGTCACGCGTTGTGCACCGATCAGGTTTGATCGGTTTGTCCCGCCTGCTTTTCGTGCGTCACATCCGGGACGAGGACTGCGTCACTGCGTCCATTTCGAGCACAAACTCATCCATCTCGGCATTGGACGCCGCGTAGGTATCCCGGGCGCAGACGTAAGCGCGTGCCAGATCGGCATCGGATATACCGAAGGCAATTGCGAGCCGCAGAATGGACGAGTAATCGACGTCGCTGAAAAGCGCCATGATGTGAGACGGCTCCCCGGTCCCGGTCGCCAGCATTCTTTTTACATCTGCCTTGGTGACCGGGATTCGGCTGACGTTCTCTATCGCCGAAATCGCAATGGCCGCAGGATCGAAATTCTTTCTCATGGAAGAATCTCCTCGGTTGCCTCGAGTGCGTCCTCTGCATTTCGTAAGCCAAGGGTCGACAATCCACCACTCCGTGGCGGCGGGTTAAACCGAATCCGCCCAACGGGCCGGGCCCGCTTTCACCACTTGCCATGCGGATCGCAATCGGGGATGAAAGCGCGGAGCGCATCCCGATCAGGTTGAGCCATTTCTCCGGAGTCGTGGCCGGGCTTGTCCCGGCCATCCACGTCTTGCTCGCTGAGGTGCCGCAAGAAAGACGTGGATGCCCGCGACAAGCGCGGGCATGACGGTGGAGGGGTGGTTCGATCCCATCGGAACGCGCTTTAAGATCATTTCGCGGGGGCGGGATACGCATGGACCTTGAACTGACCGGAAAGGTCGCGCTGGTGACGGGATCGAGCCGCGGCATCGGCCGCGGCGTTGCGCTCGCGCTGGCGCAAGAGGGCTGCGACCTGATGCTGACCGGACGCGATGAGGCGGCGTTGCGGGAGGTGGCGTCGGAGGTCGAAAAGCGCGGGCGCGCTGCGAAATATCTCGCTGTCGACCTGCGCGAGGAGAAGGCGGCCGCGGCGCTCGTCGCCGCCGTCGAAGAAAGTTTTGGCCGCCTCGATATCCTGGTCAACAATGCCGGCACCACCAAGCGCGGCGATTTTCTTAGCCTCACGGATGCCGACTGGGCGGACGGCTATGCGCTGAAGTTCTTCGCCCATGTGCGGCTTTCCCGTGCCGCATGGCCGCTGCTGCGCGAGGCCCGCGGCTCGCTCGTCACTATCGGCGGCACCAGCGGGCGCATTCCGATCGCGGCCTTCACCATCGGCAGCTCGGTGAACGCTGCTTGCGCGGCCTTCGCCAAGGCGCTCGCCGATCTCGGCAAGACCGACCATGTGCAGGTCAACACCATCCATCCGAGCTATGTGGAGACCGAGCGGTTGTGGCGGCGCATCAAGGCCGATGTCGAGCGCACCGGCAAGAGCGAGGCCGAGGTGCGCGAGTGGCACCGGGCGGACATCAACGTGACCCGTTTCGGCACGCCCGAGGACATTGCCGACCTCATTGCCTTCATGGTGTCGCGGCGCGGGCGTTGGCTCCATGGCGCCACCATCGACCTGGACGGCGGCGAAGTCCCGACGCTATGAGCGAGACGAATGTTCTCTTGACGCCCTCCTGCATCGGCGCCGTCGAGATCAAGAACCGTATCGTCATGGCGCCGATGACCACGCGGCTTGCCGACCGGGACGGCTTTGTCACCGACAACACCATCGACTACTACATGGCGCGGGTCCGCGGCGGCGTCGGTCTCGTCACCGTGGAGATGGCGTCGCCGACCCGCGCGGGCCGTCACCGCCGGCGCGAACTCGGCATCTATGACGACCGCTACCTGCCCGGCTTGACGCGGCTCGCCGCGGCGATCCACACGGAAGGCGCAAAGGCTTCGATTCAGCTCGGCCATGGCGGCGGCCACACCCGGACTGACATCTGCGACGAAACGCCGGTCGCGCCATCGGCCGTTCTGCATCCGGTGTTCGAGGTTACCAACGAGACCATCATCCCCAAGGAGATGACGCTCGAAGACATCGCCTTCACCATCGCGGGTTTCGCGGCCGCGGCGGTGCGCGCCGAGCAGGCCGGCTTCGATTGCGTCGAGATCCATGCCGCCCACGGCTATCTGATCTCGCAATTCCTCAACGCTCGCGAAAACCTGCGCACCGACGGGTATGGGGGCTCGCTGGAAAATCGCGCACGCTTCGGCCTTGAGGTGCTCGCGGCCGTCAAGGCCGCCGTCCGTATTCCGGTGATCTTTCGCCTCTCGGTCGACGACTATTTCCCCGGCGGCATGACGTTCACGGAAGGCCGGCAGGTTGCTGTCCGGGCGGCGCAGACTGGCGCCGACGCGCTGCATATTGCGGCCGGCCACTACCGCTCGCTGCCGTCGGCGGCGCGCATGATCCCGCCGATGCAATATCCCGACGCGACGTTCCTCTCCTACGCGGCTGACATCAAGAGAGACGTTGCGGTGCCGGTCATTGCCGTTGGCCGGCTCGGTGATCCCGCGGTGGCGCAGGACGCGATCCAATCCGGCAAGGCGGATTTCGTGGCGCTGGGGCGCACGCTGATCGCCGACCCCGATTGGGTTGCAAAGCTCGTCCGCGGCGAGCCGCCGCGGCAGTGCCTGGCGTGCAACACTTGCGTCAACGAGATGCGCGGCGGGACGCAATTGCATTGCGTCGTCAACGCCGCTGCCGGCGACGAGACCCGCTTTGCGGCGGCGAAGCCGCCGCAGGGGGAACGCATCGCCATCATCGGCGCGGGGCCCGCCGGGCTCACTTATGCGTCCCTCGTGGCCGGCGCCAACCGGGTGACGGTGTTCGAACGGGAAGCAACGCCGGGCGGCGCGTTCCGCCGCGCCGGTAAGGCGCCGCTGTTCCAGGAGGTGACAGCGCAACAGGCCTCGTTCAACCGCTACATCGAGGACATGGTGGCAGCCTGCATGTACAAGGGCGTTATCTTTCTCTACAGCGTCGATGTCATCAAGACGCCGGAGCCGCTCGCAACCTATGACCGCATCGTGATCGCCACCGGCGCACGCTACCGCTTCGGCCTTGGCAACCTGCCGAACCTGCTGCTTGACTACGGCGTCGGACGGTGGCCGGTCGTGCGCTGGATTTTCGCCATGGAGGGGGTCCGCGACTGGTTCTATCACCGGGTGCGGCAAAGTTCCGGCGAGGCAGCGCGCGGCGTCGCCCGACCGCGACAGAAGATCGTGGTGATCGGAGATGCCTTGAAGGCCGGCAAAAGCCGGCCGGCGATTGCGAGCGCCTTCGAAGCCGCGCTACTGTCGTGATGGTTGATGCGATATGATGCGCGTCAGTTCGTAGCCCGGATGCGCCAACACTCCTAAACGACGGATATTGCACCATGCGCCCCGCCTCGCCGATCCTCGCAATTGCCACCTTCGCCTTCGCGCTTTGCACCACCGCTCACCAAGCGGCGGCGCAATCGGCCGATCCGGCGGCGTTCCTTGCCGGCCAGACGAAGGACTGCCCGGGCTGCAACCTTGCCGGCGTCAGCCTCAAGCGACGGAATCTTGCTGGCGCCAACCTTGCCGGCGCCAATCTCGCCGGCGCGAGCTTCCATCGCGCGGTGTTGCGCGGCGCCAATCTCTCGGGCGCCGATCTCACCGGCGCCAACCTGAACAAGGCCGATCTCATCCAGGCTGACCTGTCGAGCGCCAAGCTTGCCAATGCCATGCTGTTCGAGGCCGACGCCAGCCGCGCCAATTTTTCCCGCGCCAATCTCACCGAGGCCCTGATGGGCAGCATCCGCCTCCTCAACGGGCGGCTTGATCGCGCCATCCTGACGGAAGCCGACCTGGAGGCGGCGCTGCTCAACGAAGCGAGCTTCGCCAACGCCACGCTCAACGGCGCCAACCTGCATCAGGGCCGCATGCTGCGGGTGAACCTGAGCGGCGCGGTGGCGAACTCAACGGAGTTCACCCAGGCCAATCTGCGCGACGCCAATCTCTCCGGCGCGCAATTCGGCGAATCGGTCTTCTACCTTGCCGACTTAAGCGGCGCCAATCTGAGCGGCGCCGACCTCAACCACGCGGTGTTGCGCTCGGCCAACCTCGGCAATACCAACCAGACCGGCACGGTGTTCACCGGCGCGATGATGCCGGACAACACGATTCATCAGTGATGCGTAGCCCGGATGGAGCCACCGGGTCCGGCCTTCGGCCGGCCCGATGATAGACTCCACGTAATCCGGGGAAAACCTCACAATCCGAGGAAAACCTCACAAAATTGTACGACTGCTCCCCGATTACGCGACCGAAGACGGTCGCTCCATCCGGGCTACGGGCCTACCGCGTGGCGCGCGGCGGATGATAGACCTCGAGCCGGGCGGAGCTTTCGAACTGGTTCTCGGTCTGGCGGTTTTCGTTCGGATCGACTGCGTATTGGCCCGGCTTGTAATAACGGCGCGACTCGACGCGGACGATCTTGTCGTCGGTTTTGAGTTCGCAGCTCTCTTTGATGAAAATGTCGTCGATCGGCCGCTCGCCTTCCGCCGGCGGCAGGTCCGTGCATGGGAGTCCCATGCCGGCAATGCCCTTGAACAGATCCGCGATGTTGAATGCGTCAATGCGGGTCCTGCCCTCCACGCGCGGATCGTTGACGATCCGATAGCCCTGCACCAAGCCGGCATTGTCGATCAAAAACGACGTGATGATCGGCTGGCCGGCGAGCGAATTGGCCTGATACTGCCGGATCAACACTCCGGAGCGCCGCGCCCGCGCGACATATTCCATTTCATCGTCGTAGCGGAACCAGACCTCGCGCAGCCCGGTGGATTGTTCGACCGGGCAGACGGCAAACTCCTCGAAGCCTTTAAGCACCCGGGCCGGAGGTCCGCCGTTGGTGCCGCACGCCGGATCGACGAAGTCTTTGAGCGGCAGCTGGCTGATCGGGATTCCGAGATTGATGTCCCAGATTTTCGGCGGCAGGTCTTGGGCCTGCGCGACGCCGCTCGCGAACCACATCGCAAGGACGGCGCTGATGGAGAGCAAACAACACCGCATGATCGCGCAATCCTTCACGGTGGAATTCAGAACGCTCGGCGTTGATTTTCGGAGACTGCTCCCTCTCCCCGCTTGCGGGGAGAGGGTCGGGGTGAGGGGGCCTCTCCACAAGCTCAGAC